>Ga0213835_100140_pt1 | contig 88639 bp, 83 predicted proteins | sample SWPATP01_FD_160576 | JGI IMG/M metagenome (GOLD analysis project Ga0213835, IMG submission 160576) | Coastal seawater microbial communities from Marineland, Florida, United States - SWPA TP0 #1 | ecosystem: Environmental > Aquatic > Marine > Coastal | place: USA: Florida | collected 2016-08-05 | reverse complement strand
AAGAGTCTCCTAAAGGAAATGAGATTCTTCTCCTAATTGGGAAAGTGACCTATAAAACAATTTGTCCCATGTATTGAGGATAACTTGGCAACACCAAGCCTCTTTATAACCAGACAGTTGGCTCTTGGAAAACTATATGTACTATGTTGGGGTTGAAAAAATCCGCCACATAGCGACATAGAAAACATAGCAGGGCAGCAGCAAACCTTTGTTTTTAAAATCAACCGGTTGATTCAGGGAAGCTATGTGTGCTATCTTCTCCTATGTGGTAAAAAAATCTGCCACAAATGCCCCTCTGTAGTAGAGAGGGATGAAGCTTCAATGACTGTCATTTCTTTTTCTGAACATTTTCCTAAATGTTGAATTCTCAGTATGACGGTTTGCTAGATGTCATTGCCTTTCTGTAATTGTAAATTTTAATGTCTCAGGGCGAGGCACATTTCTGTCACTGTTAGCCCTTAAGCACTGATCAACTCTTCAAAATCATCCCTGATGTAAATCACATTCCTGCCCAACTCAATCCACTTTTTCTTCTCCAATTGCTTCAAAAGTCTGGAGATCACTTCTCTGGAGGTTCCCAATTCATTGGCAATTTCCTGATGGGTGATGTGGAGTTCATTGGCTTTGTATTGTTTCATTTTGGTGACGATGTAGCGCATCAAACGTTCGTCCATTCTTTTGAAAGCAACCGCATCTAATGCGACCAGCATTTCCTGGAACCTGGACTGATAAGTCATGGAGACAAAATCTTTCCATTGCTTGTACTTGTCAGTAAATTCCTCGTGTTTACCAATGGGAATGCCCAAAATCACTGTTTTTTCTTCCGCTACTGCCTTGATTTCACTGGGCCTTGAAGCAGAGCAACAGGTCAGAGAAAGCGCACAGGTTTCACCTGGCTCCAAATAATATAGAAAAAGCTCCTTACCATCTTCATCCATTCTCAGGATTTTTATGGCCCCTTCCAATACAATGGGTACCATTTTGATAAATTGTCCTGGTTCAGTGATGATTTTTCCAGGCTGAAACTCATAAATAGCACCTGTTTCCAAAAGTGCGGTTAATAAATTTGGGTCAGTGATATTGGGTAGCTTTAGCTTGAGATCCTCTAATTCCATGGTCAAAATTTTGTTAAAAATAGAATTTGGTACTGCCCTAATTTAGTGATAAATGTTACAATAGAAAAAGGCCGGATAAAATACCCGGCCCTTTTCAACCACCAAACCTATTAATTAAGCACTAAAACCACCGTCAACCATATGAACGGCTCCGGTTATGTATTTTGCATTTTCGGATGCCAAAAAGACAGCCATATGTGCAATATCTTCATTTACAGCATACCTGCCCAGTGGCACCATGCTTTCAAATCCTTTTTTTACTTCTGCCCCAGCTCCTGGAGCGAACTGGTCTTCCAATGAGCGCATCATCCTGTTTTCCACAGGACCAGGATGTATGGTATTCACCCGGATATTGTAAGGAGCCCCTTCTTTAGCGGCTACCCTCATGGCCCCAATCACAGCATGCTTGCTAGCGGTGTAAGCAATCATTTTGGCAGTACCTCTAACACCTGCGACAGAAGATGTAATAAGGATGGAACCCCCGTTTTTCTCCATAAAGGGGAAGGCATATTTCATGCCCAGCCATACACCTTTCACATTCACGTCCAGCACCAAATCAAACTCCTCCTCGGAATATTCCGTCAAGGATTTCACCACTCCCTCTGTTCCCGCATTGAGAAACACAACATCGAGTTGACCAAATAACTCCACAGCTTTTTCGGTATAGGCCTTTACCTGATCGGCCTTGCTCACATCAGCCTGGAAGGTGTGCACCTTATCATTGTTTAGCGTATGTTTTGCTTCATCTAAATTCTTTTCATGGAGATCGACCAAAAGAATTCCAGCAGCACCTTCATCCAAATACATTTTGGCTGTGGCCAGGCCTATTCCTCCGGAGCCCCCTGTGATGATCGCATATTTTCCTTTGAGTAACATTTTGGGTTTTGTTTTTTGATTTAATCAAAGTTACCAACCCTTATACAATTTCTTAATGGAAAGAATCAGGTATTTATATGACTTTCATCAGGGTTTAAAAGGCATTAATTCTGGAATTTTGGGCATATTTAAACCAAATGACCACTCGCTATGAAACGTATTATTGTTCCCATTGATTTCTCCTCCTATGCTGACAATGCGTTCCTTTCTGCTCTGAAAATAGCCAATAAGGGGAATAGCAGTATCACCTGTATTAATGTTGTCAGCTCAGGATTGGATTGGAAAAACCTAAGTGCTGATAAAAGAAGCGCACATCCGGATATCTTAGATCAAGAGGCGGAGGCCAAAGATAAACTGAGGGCCTATGTGATGGATCATAAGCTTAGTGGTGTTCCTGTGGAAACGGTGGTGGAAGTAGGGGTGCCCCATGAAAGAATTGTAGAAATAGCCCAAAAACAGAAAGCAGACCTGATTGTGATCGGGGCTTATGGAAAAGGACATACCAATGAAAAGTTTGTAGGTTCCAATCTTCAAAAAGTATTGCGACACGCTGATTGTCCTGTTTTGGCAGTTAAAAAAGCCATGAATGGCAATCACTTCAGAAAGATGGCTTTTGCTTCCATGTTTAATGAAGATTCCAGACCGGCTTTTGTTAAAATGAAGCCTTTTATTAAGGAATTTCAGACTTCTGTGCATTTTCTTTTCATCAATACCCCAAGTGGCTTTACCAATAGTGCGGATGCCTTGAAAAAAATGGATAGCTATTCCAAAGGCTTGGAGGACATGGTGATCCATAAGCACATTTACAATCACCAAGATGCAGAATCGGGCATTATCGATTTTGCCGAAAAAAATAAGATTGGGTTTATTGGTTTGGCTTCCTCCAACCGAAAATCCAAATCTGCTTACCAAATCGGTGTTACTGATACGGTTTTGTTCAAATCGGACATCCCGGTCTTGAGCGTAAAATTTGAATAAATCCCAGCCAGAAAAGCCTTTGGCTTTCGAGGTTACTTCTAAGCGCTAACTATTCCTGTTTTAGGGACAAAAACGCTAAGAGTAACCTCTTTTTTTGATGGTTTTGATTTTTTTGGGGTTGTACCAAAGGTAAAAACCTGAAATACCCAATATGATCAATGCCAATGAGGTTAGCGTGGAATAAATCAACTTGCTGTTTTCTGAATCTGATTTTAGCAGAAAATCCAATATACTGCCATCGTGGATTTTTTCAATCAGGTCTGAGTTTCTTTGGCTGACAGAAAGAATTTCACCGGAATACCCATCTACCTGTACCTCAGTAAAATGGTATTTGAAAACAATTTTTACAATGCCCTTATCAGGCCGGATATCCAATCGGTCTATCTCATGGGACTTTTGCAAACTGTCTATCATAAACGTTGTCCCAATTTCCATGATCCGCTCGACAGGAATCCAATCCCCTGGGTTTTCAATTAGCGTTTTTTGCGTTTTCGGGATCAATTTCATTTCCTTCTTCCAGGCAAGAAGGATAGCGGTCACACCAATGACCATTAAGAAAAAAACAAAAGGAAGACTGATCCATTTGTGGATTCGTCTATGGATTCTTGTATTGGTAGCGATATGGGAAATTCGGGAATTTGGCATTTGCGCTCAAAGATAAATGTATCTTTTTAGGGGAGGCATGTTTTCCTGTTAGCGGTCGGAATTTTGCGTGGATTACCCAAAAACTACTTGGGCCAGTTTCATGGCTTCTGAAAACTCTGCCTTATCAATGCCTGTATTTAAACCCTTTCTTTCTAAGATTTGAATCAGCAATTCTGTGGCCACGTTACCTACCAGTTCATCTTTGGCCATGGGACAGCCACCAAAGCCTCTCAGGGCGCCATCAAAGCGGGTGCAACCCACTTCCAGTGCTGCCTCAATTTTTGCTTGTAAATCCTGGGGTCTTGTGTGCAAATGAAGGCCAAATTCTATATGCGGATAGGTTTGCGCATTGACTTTAAAAAGCTCAGCAATCAATGATGGAACAGCCGTCCCAATGGTATCTGCAAAGGAAATGATCTTAATATCCAATTCATCCAGGTTTTTGACAAACTCAGCTATCATTTCAGGAGAGTAAGGGTCTCCATAGGGATTACCAAATCCCATACTCAGGTAAGTCACCAAGGTCTTGCCTTTTATTTCGCACAAATTTTGGATTTCTTCCACCGTTTGAAGTGCCTCTGCGATGGATTTGTTGGTGTTCCTTTGCTGGAAAGTTTCAGATACAGACAATGGAAAGCCCAGATAATCGATTTCTTCAAATTGCAAGGCATCTTCGGCACCTCTTGTATTGGCAACGATGGCCAATAATTTGGACTTTGACCGGTGGAGATCCAATAAGGAAAGCACTTCGGCCGTATCCCTCATCTTGGGAATGGCCTTAGGGCTGACAAAACTTCCAAAATCTATGGTATCAAAACCAACTTCCAACAATTGATTGATATAGGCAGCTTTGATAGCAGTGTCTATGAAGCCTTCCATTCCCTGCATGGCATCTCTAGGGCATTCAATTATTTTGATCATGGGTTGAAACTAATTCCAAACCCATCAATTTCCAACAGCTTTTTGACGGATTTAATTATTTCTCTGAGAGATGAGTTTGATATGCCCTAGATGGTGTTTGCAATGCCAGGAATAGAGGGCCAGATTCCTATCCAAGGCCAGTTCTTTTTTCATTTCCGGATGATAAAATGTTCTCTTATACTCTTCCGGGCGCATGGATTCCAACATTTTTGTCCACCTGGCATGTAGTCCTTCTAAGAGCTGAATGGAAGCACTGATTGGCATGTCTGTGTAATCTTTGCCCATGGCCCATACATCTTCATGGTAGCTTTTGATGGTAGGGTTATCCTCGGTCAGGGCCAACTTGAAACGTATAAAACTGTTCATATGGGAATCTGCACAATGGTGTACCACCTGTCGAATCGTCCAACCCTCAGGTCTATAGGGGGTATCAAGTTCTTTTTCACTCAACTTTTGAATTTCATTTTTTAAAAGCTTTGGAAAGTCTTTGATATCCTGGATAAATGATTTGATCTGACTGTCAGAAAACTCACCCTGGACCCGAAAAGTCCCTACGGGAAATTTTAATTGTTCGGTCATAAAATATGTAGTTTTAAAAGTAATCTTGTTGATGAATATAGCTTACTAAATTTACAGGTTTTTGGTTGATTTTACTTATTCACCGGAAAAATTTTCCAGAAATCAGTTTGCAAAAAAATCGAAAGTATCCCGCAAAAAGTTGCTTATCTTTCTATGATGAAAAAAATAGCAGACAATAAAGTCCAGTGGGGAGTAATAGGTGTTGGCAATGTATGCGAAAGAAAATCAGCTCCTGCGATGAATCTGGTGCCAAACAGTCAGTTGGTAGCTGTGATGCGAAGGGATGGGGAAAAAGTAAGGGATTATGCCCAAAGGCATGGTGTGCCCAAGTGGTATACAGATGCACAAGCCTTGGTCAATGATCCGGAAGTTAATGCGATTTATATCGCCACGCCTCCTCAAATGCATTTGCCTTATACCCAAATGGCTGCACTGGCTGGTAAACCTGTGTATGTGGAGAAGCCCATGGCCAGGAATTTTGACGAATGCAAGGCAATGATTGAGACCTGTGAGCAGGCAAAAGTACCGCTTTATGTGGCGTATTATAGAAGGGCATTGCCCCATTTTTTGCAGATTAAGAAATTAATGGAGGAAGGAGCAATAGGAAAGCTCAGGACTGTCCATATCAACTTAAAACAGGTGCTTCGGCCAGACGTGGTAGTACACTTGGAAAACAACTGGAGGGTTGATCCTGAAATTGCAGGAGGAGGTTATTTCTTTGACCTGGCTTCCCATCAACTGGATTTATTGGATTTCTTTTTTGGACCTATCGAAAAGGTACAGGGATTTGCGGTCAATCAAGCCAAAGCTTATGAAGCCGAAGACTTGGTTGTTGGAAGTTTTGTTTTTGAAAATGGGGTAGTAGGTACAGGCAATTGGTGTTTTACGGCCTCAAAAAGTGCCGAAATCGATGAGATTACCATCTATGGAAGTAAAGGTAAAATAAGCTTTGAAGCCTTTGGAAAAGGAGAATTTATCCTGGAAAAGGATGGGGAGGGACGACAGCATTTTGAACATGAATTGTCTTACCATATTCAGCAACCTCTCATCAAATCTGTGGTGGAGGATTTATTGGGGTTGGGAACATGTCCCAGCACAGGATACTCAGGAGCAAGAACCAATCGGGTGATGGATCAATTGGTACATTCCTATTATTGAATTTATCTATTTTGTAAAAGGATCTTTCTTTTCTTCATGTATCAGCTTTTCCATAACACGATAAAAAATCTAGTGGATCTTTCTGAGAAAGAGAAATCGATCTTGGAAGATGCATTTGTTTTTCGTCAGGTACCGAGGAAATTTAAATTAACAGAAGAAGGGCAAGTTGCGAAAGAGGTATATTTTATCAACAAGGGGTTGATCCGTCTGTATTATTCCAAAGAAGGGGAGGAGATCACTGGGTTTATTTTTCAGGAAGGCCTCTTTGCCAGCAGTTATGATTCTTTTTTGAAACAACAACCAAGCAATCAAACTTTGGAAACTTTGGAGGAATGCGAGTTATTGGTCATTGATAAAAAGGGCATGGAGGAACTATATGAAGCTTTGCCCAAAATGCATATCATTACCAGAAAAGTAGCAGAACAACGCTTTGTCAATGCACAGCGAATTCTGTCTTCCTTTATTTTGGATAGCCCGGAAGAAAGATACCGCAAGTTTGAAGAAGCTCACAAAGACTTACTCATGAGGGTTCCGCAACATTATATTGCCTCGTTTTTAGGGATCACGCCTGTGAGTTTAAGCCGGATAAGGAAAAGGTTGATGGCAAAGGAATAAATTAACAATTGTTAATGAACCCGACACTAATCAGCCTCTACCTTTGCAATAAGCAATTAATTCTAAGGTTATGAACATCAGGACAGAAATTATTATCAATGCTTCCAAAGAAAAGGTTTGGGAGATTCTCACCGATTTCGATAAATATCAGCAGTGGAATCCTTTTATTGTGAAGAGTCAGGGGGAAGCCATACCAGGAAGCCATTTAATTAATACCATGATCAATGGAGAAGGCACTATGACATTTAAGCCCAAAGTATTGAAAGCAGAGCGGTTCAATTATTTTGACTGGTTGGGCAAATTATGGATAAAAGGACTTTTTGATGGACATCATTATTTTCAAATTGAAGAAATCCATCCCAATCAAGTGAAGCTGATCCATGGGGAGAATTTTTCAGGTCTATTGAGTAAGATGATCCTAAAGAAAATTGGCCAGCAGACCCGGGAGAATTTTGTGAAAATGAATCAGGCTTTGAAAAACAGGGCAGAGTCAAATTAGGCCCCAATGAATAATGACAAAAAAAATCCTTAAATGCTCTAAAGGTAATTATAACAAAAAAGCCCGGTCTCCCGGGCTTTTTTTGCAATTTATAAACCATTAACCTTTAATCAATGCTTCTTCTTTGGCAGACCAGTCTGCCCATCCACCTGCATAATTTTCAACATTATCGAAACCATTTGCTTTCAAAATGGAGTAAGCTATCGCAGACCTGCCGCCTGCCTGACAATGGATAATTACAGGCTGATCTTTAGATATCTTGTCCAAGTTTTGAGGAAGCTTTCCAACAAATACATTGTCCGCCCCTTCAATATGACCTTTTTTATACTCAGCCACACCTCTTACGTCTACCACTTGAACATTTCCTTCTGCGATTTTGGCTTCTACTGCTTCTTTGTCGATCGGTTGGAAAGTTTCCAGATTGCCTTTTTCAAACTCAGCCAATTGCGCAGGAGTTATGTAACCATAAAGGTTGTCCAACCCGATTCTCATCAATTTTCTGGTCAAATCTTCTACCTGAGCTTCTTCAGCGATCAATACGAAGTTCTCTTCATAGTTCAGGTACCAACCCATCCAAGTGGAGAAGGAGTTGTTGTTCGTAATGCTGTAAGTGCCTCTTAGAAAGCCTTCTGCATATTCCTGCCAAGGTCTGGTATCGATGATTTTCAAGCCATCTGCTTTCACTTTATCGTAAGCGTCCTTGGTAAGTTTTTGAATTTGGGGTACTTCAGTCAAAAGCTTTCTATCCACTTTATTCAGTTTCTTCATCATGGCGAAGTACTTAGGTGGCTCTGGCTGATCAGCCAGCAATTCTTTGGCAAAAGCAACTTTGTCATTCAATAGTTGCAGGGCCCAGTTTCTGATTTTTTCATACCCCACAGTGGTCATAGGTACTGCACCAAGCGCTTTGCCACAGGCAGAACCTGCACCATGACCTGGCCAAACTTGGATATAGTCTCCCAATTTGCTGAACTCTTGTAAGGAATCATACATCTGGGAAGCACCCACATCTTGGGTTCCTTTGATGCCGGCAGCTTGCTCCAGAAGGTCTGGTCTTCCGACATCACCTACGAATACAAAGTCACCGGTAAACAACATCACAGGCTCGCTGGATGCGGGCTTGTCAGTCAATAAGAAGCTGACACTTTCAGGGGTATGTCCAGGGGTATGGATGACTTCAAAAGTAAGGTTACCCATTTTCACGACATCTCCACCTTTGATTTTGTTGTGGGGAAATTCATATTTCCAGTTTTCATCGCCTTCATCGGAAAGATACATTTCAGCACCTGTCAAAGCAGCCAACTCTCTGGAACCACTCAAGAAGTCCGCATGGATATGGGTTTCCAAAATATGGGTAATTTCCATGTTATTGGCTTTGGCAATTTGTAGGTAGGTATCAACGTCCCTTTTAGGGTCGATTACGGCTGCAACACCATGTGCCTGACATCCGATTAGATAACTGGCTTGTGCCAAACTTTTGTCATAAACTAATTCGAAGAACATAAGCTATTTCAGTTTTAGATTTTTCAATTCTGATTAAATTATATGACAAAAATCAATATTTTCTCGTATTGGTTCTGTGAGATTTGTTACTTTTCTAAATACAACCCTCACCATTCTTCCAAAAAAACATCGCGAATTGACTTATTCCTAATCCTAAATCACAATTCCCTAATCACTAATTAACTAATCACTCAATCAGCCAAATCCCGCTCAATGCTTAAATCCAGGCCCTTCCATTACCCTGAAAATATGCAGGATAGCTGGGAAAATAGCATCCATGGATTCTTCCGCCCCTTTGGTAGAGCCCGGTAGGGCAAGCACCAAAGTATTTCCAATCAACCCAGCAACAGAGCGGGAAAGCATGGAGTAGGGGGTCCTTTGTTGTCCATAAGATCGGATAGCCTCTTCTATGCCGGGTACTTCTTTCTCTAACATGGGTTTGATGGCTTCAGGAGTAACATCCCTTGGGGAGAGACCTGTGCCTCCAGTGAAGATTACTATATCTACTTGCTCCGCGACAAAATGCTTCAATTGGGCCTGTATATGCTCCACTTCATCTGGAATGACAAGGTATTCATGAATATGAACCGCCGATTTTTCCAGTTTGCTGATAATGGCTTTACCTGCTTTATCTTCCTTTTTTCCTGCTGCAATAGAATCTGAACATACAATCACTGCAGCCTTTAGGGCAGCATTCTTATCTTTTGTAAAGTCTGTTTTACCACCTTTTTTCTCTATCAGTTTGATTTGCTCTATGCTGATGTTTTTGTCAATAGGCTTCAGCATGTCGTACATGGTCAGGGCCACCACCGAGGCGGCATGCATGGCCTCCACTTCTACACCAGTTTTGTAGATGGTGTGGATCTCTACAAAAATATAAACCTCCAAATCTTTGATTTCATAGCTGATGGCCGTGAATTCTACTGGTAGCGGATGACAGTCAGGAATCATGTCAGCCGTTCTTTTGGCTGCAAACAAGCCTGCCACCTTGGCCATTTCAAAGACATCTCCTTTGGGTACCTTTTTCTCAACGATGGTATCAATGGTCGCTTGTGCACTTACTTTAACGATGGCCTGTGCGATGGCTTTGCGAAGGGTGGGGGATTTATGGGTAATGTTGATCATTTGTTGTAGAGGCGAGTTTACCTACCTTCTGGTAGGAGGTTGGAAGTTAGAAGCGAGAAGTTAGAAACAAGAAATAAGAAGCAAGAAACATGACTCGGGATGAATGAAATCACACATAGTAATGATTGACAAAATAAGTTCAACTGTATGAAAAACCAAACCATAAAATTAGAGAACTTTAGGCATCTATATATTTATCCCAAAATCAACTTTACTGCGGCTATCAACAATACGATGGTAAGGGTGTATTTGATGGCTTTGAAATTGAATTTTTTGGCACCGAAGTAAGCACCAAGGGCTCCACCTCCAATAGTCATTGGCATCAAAACCCAAAGTTTGGGGTCATATTCAATTGCTAAAAACTGGGTTCCCAATAAGCCGGAGATAGAATTGAAAAAAATAAATAAGGCGCTGACAGCAGCGGTTTCTTTCATATCTGTCCAACCGAGTAACAATAAAATCGGGGAAAGAATAATGCCCCCTCCAATGCCGATCAGGCCTGATACAAAGCCTATGCCTAGTCCTAAAAAAGCGGCAATTATCCAGTTTTCATTGACCTTATGATCACTTCCTTTTGGGAAAACATTGAGGAAACGGAGGATAGGAAAAAACAAAAGTATCCCCAAAATCTGCCGGTACAGTCCGGCATCAACCAATATTTTACCCCCTAAAAATGCAGCCGGAACAGAAAAAAGGGTGATGGAAAGGAAAAGTTTGACCTGGAACTTCACGGTTCCTTTGAAAGCAAAAAATGCCATTAAAGACACCACAATGTTAAGCATCAAAGCAGTGGGACGGATTTGTTCAGGTGCAAAATTGAACAAGGCCAGAAACATCAGGTAGCTGCTTGCCCCACCATGGCCTACTGCCGCATATAAAAAAGCCGCAACGGGCATCAAAATAAAAAGGATCCACCAAGCTTCTTCCATCACATTTACCAATAGTATATGCTTACTTGATCTCCTATATTCAATTGTTCTACTTCCTCCGGAACTTCCGCAAAGCAATTGGCAGTGCCAAAGGCAATCAGATTGAAAGATTCCTGGCCAGGGAGGATATGGACTTGACCCTTTTCAACTTTTGCTTTCAGGAAAAAGGTCAATCCGGATTTTCTATGGATAGGATTTGCCAAGGGTAGTGTAGCAGAAGGCTGCCAGGAATCAGAATGGCCCATCCATTGCAATAGGGAGGGCTTTACATATTGATTGAAGCATGTGATCACGGAAGAAGGATTGCCGGGAAGTGCAAACACGACTTTATTCGCCTTCATGCCTACATATAAAGGCTTTCCAGGTCTTTGCCTGATTTTATAAAATAGTTGACGTACCCCGGCCTTTTCCAAACCTGCTTTGACATAGTCGTAATCCCCCACAGATATTCCCCCGGAAAGGAGGACAATGTCATGGGTTGCCAAAGCCTTGTCAATGGCTGATTGAACTAATTCAGGTTCATCTTTCGCTTCGTACTGCTGTATTTCTTTAATACCCAATTTTCTGAGGTAGACCTCCAAAACAGGTCCGTTGGCATTATAGATTTGGCCATAAATCAAAGGGTCACCAAGATTCTTCAGCTCATTACCGGTGATGATGATCCCGACAGAAGGAGGGGCATATACAGGAACTTCAGCAATGCCCACTGAGGCCAAAAGCCCGATTCCGCCTGGACTTATGGTTTGGCCTTTGTCTAAAATTGGATCTCCTGCTTTGGTTTGGGCTCCCTTTAGTCGTATGTGTTGGCCCTTTTGAAATTGAGCAATATCGAAAGTAATGGATGTTCCTTCTTTTGTTACCCATTCCTGTGGAATCACGGTGTCTGCCCCCTGTGGAACAGGGGCACCTGTAAAAATCCTGCATGCCTTACCTTTCTCCAAAACGTGCATTTTCCCGTCTCCTGCCGCAACCTCATCGGTCAATTCCCAATTGGGCTGCATTTCATCCCAGGCTATGGCATATCCATCCATAGCAGAATTATCAAAAGAAGGCACTGCCATTGGGGACATTATTGGCTCTGCCACCACTAATTCAAAGGCCTCCTGCAAGGGTATCCTTTTAATAGGCCCCAAAGGAATATTTTCTTCGAGGATAGCCCTGGCTTCCGTTACGGAGATCATCTGTTTCATTTAGTCCTGCGGAGTGATTTTGGTTTTTGATTCATTGGTTTCAAAATACAAGTGGTAATGCTTGCTGCAGCCTGGATTGAAACTGGCCTCACATTTTGGACAGGTATTGTTGGCTTCCATGTATTCCTGAATGCTTAACTCATGCCCGCATACGCCACACAGGATAGCTTTTTGGTCAAATTCAGTTGTTGGCCAGACCTGATGATCATGGTCTGCTTCCTCCTCATGACAGGAAAAACAGGGGTAATATTTATCGCAGCATTTGAATTTGATCGCAATAACATCCAAATCCGAGTGCCAATGGACACAGCGGGTCTGATGGTCAACGGATTTACCGAACACACGAACACCTTCGATCTCAACTATATTGAATACCTCTGGGACTGCTTCTTGGGCCATACTAAAGTTAAATAACAATAGGCAAAAGCTCAGTTGGATCAAATAAAGGCGTTTCAATGAATCGAAAAGCATAACGGAATGATTATTTGTAGTATCTAGGGTCGAATTTAATTAATTATTTTTTGAAGCCTAGGATTGTTTTTTAAGTTGTCTTTGTTTCCTATTTATCAATAAAGTCAACGATCAACATGACCAAGCATCCGCCTATCAAACGACATAAAGCCTTACATGGATTGAGCAAGGAGCACCATCAAGGATTGATGCTCTGTTTTAAAATCCGGCATGGAATTAAACTTGGGGTGAAAGGGGAGCGGATCAAAAAGTATTGTGACTGGTTTTTGGAAGCCCATCTGGTCCCTCATTTTACGGAAGAGGAGCAGTTTGTTTTTCCTGTTTTGGGTAATGATGACCCCTTGGTACAGCGAGCCTTGGAAGAACACCAGCACTTGGAAGCACTTTTTCAGCAAACCCAAGTTGATTATGATTATTTAAGAAAAATCGAGAAAGACTTGGAAGCGCATATTCGATTTGAAGAGCGAGTGCTGTTTAATAAGCTGCAGGATGTTGCCACAGCTGAAGCAATACAAATGATAGCCTCCAGTACAGGGCATGAACCTGCCTGTGGGATTTGGGATGATGAGTTTTGGAAATCCCCGCTTTGAGGAAATGGTAGTACCTGCATTACAGGAAAAGATTAAAAAGCTGATCTGATCCTACGGATCAAGACTATCTCAATAAAGTAGGACATTTACCTTTTTATCAGGTTAAAAGGCAACATGACCAGATTTCTAATGAAGGAAAAGGAAAGGTCTATGGCAAAGCCCAGTAACCTGAATGGCAAAAGCAGCAGCCATACAATGGGGTACAAGACAATAGCCAATAAGGCCAGCGGCCAGCAAATCACGATAAGAATAAGCCAAAGTAAGAAAGTTGCCATGGTGTTTTTTTGTAATTATTCTTTCAAATGCAATGCCATGCAAGAAAACGCTTGGAATTTAGCCAAAATTCAAGATTTAAAATAACAGCCTGTACGTTTTTGGGCATTAATTACCAAAGTGTCCGCTTTAAAAACCACTGAAGTTTTTATTTATCCTGACATAAATCATATTCTGAGGATTTTATATACCCTACTTTTGTCTCTTTACCATATTCAATTAGTTAGTTAATAGCATTCATTAAATTTCCTCAAGCATGTCATCACCTCACACTTTTCATATACCGGTCATGGGACTGGGTTTTACTGTAGATTCACCCATTAAAGTTGCCCAATTTGGAATATCTTCTGTAGTATCCATTATGGATGACCACCTCTTGGAAGATATGCGAAGGTATTATTCCAGGACTTACCAAATCCCATATTTGCCCATTGATGAGGGCAGTGAGGACTATAGAGCGAAAAGGGTCACGGCTTATCTCAACTTGCTTCAGGAGGTGGTGGACCAACAGGTTGAGGCATTAAAGCAAGCTGATTTTGAAAGCAGCCGCGAAATCAATCAATATTTTCAACTTCTGCCTGAGCAGCACCCTGCGACGGAATTGTATCAGCAGATGATGAATTCTGAAGGAAAGCAAAGACAAGTCTTGCAGGAAAAACTTCGGGAATATATTCTACAAGGTCAAATTGATGTCAACATCATGACCAAAGTAGATAAAATCAATTATAATAAAGCCGGAGATGCCTTGCCGCGGGAATATTCTGATGCCCTTTCTGCATTGAGAGGATTTGCAAAAAGCAAAGCCAAAGGTTCGGTGGTATTTTCTGCGGGATTGAACCCTGCCCTTTTTGCCTATGCAGAGCAGTTTGAAGACTTTTTCCCTGACCAAAATGGTCATATCAAGAAAGGAATCATTCTGAAAGTATCAGATTACAGGTCAGCCTTGATTCAGGGAAGATTTTTGGCCAAAAAAGGCCTTTGGGTGTCTGAGTTCAGGATTGAATCGGGGTTGAACTGTGGAGGACATGCTTTTGCTACGGATGGCCTATTGGTGGGTCCTATTTTGGAAGATTTCAAAAATAACAAGGCGGAATTGGCGCAAACGCTGCTGACAGGATGCCAGCAAGTATGGAAGGAAAAAGGCTATACAAGTATTGCAGCGCAGGCTGTGCCCAAAATCACTTATCAGGGAGGTATTGGCAATGCAGAGGAGAATGCGTTTCTATTGAAGCATTATGAATTGGATGGCACAGGCTGGGGAAGTCCCTTCCTATTGGTGCCAGAAGCTACCAGCGTGGATGAAGATACCTTACAGCGCCTTTTGAAAGCCAAAAAGTCCGATTTCTACCTTAGTCATGCGTCACCCTTAGGTGTCCCCTTTAACAACCTCCGTACCAGTAGTGGTGAGGATCAAAGAAAAGCCAGGATTGCGAAGAACAGACCGGGAAGTCCCTGTTATAAAAAGTTTTTGACCTTTAGCACGGAGTTTTCAGAGAAACCCATTTGTACTGCATCTAGAGAATACCAACATCTGAAATTGAAGCAGTTGGATAGAGGAGAGGTAGGGGAGCAGGAAGTTAATGAAATACTGGAAAAAGATTGCCTATGTGAGGGATTGAGTGCACCGGCCTTGCTGAGTGCTGGCGAGCAACCTCGAAGAAACCTCAATGCCGTAACGATTTGTCCCGGACCAAACCTGGCTTACTTTAAAGGTACTTTCTCCCTAAAAGAGATGGTGGATCATATCTATGGCAAAATTCAATTACAGTTGGATCCGGAAAGGCCTCATGTATTCATTAAAGAACTGCAGTTGTATGTCCAACATTTGCAAAAGGAGATTGAGAAATCACTTCCTGAACAGACTGCTAAGTATGTTTCTTATATCGATAAGTTTAAGACCAATTTAAACGATGGGATCAGCTACTATCAGGATTTGGTACAACGGGTTAATTTCGATGCAAACCATGTTCTTGAACAAATGAAGGTTCAATTGAAAACCCTTCAGGAAGAGGTTCAAGGTATGGTGCCTACAGTTTCATAGCTGTTTAACATTCCAAAACATACACGGGAATAAAACTGAAAAAAATAAAAGATATATTTGTCCGATAATATTTTTGTTTTTATCTTTGGGCTATCAATAAAGGGGAGAATATCATTCTCCCTTTTTAAAAAAATTAAAAAGGATAAAATTGTCCTTTATTATGAAACTACAGATCAAACCCATATTTCTGTTCCCTTTGGTAGTACTGGCCCTTTTACTCGGTATATCCGGTGGCTGGGTACGTTTGGGCAATACAGAATGGCTGGTGCCCCATGCAGCATCTCACCATGGAATATGGATGGTTGGAGGTTTCTTAGGCACCTTGATCGCTCTGGAAAGAGCAATGGTGATGAAAAATAAAATTTGGTTGTTGGTTCCATTTATTAGTGGAATGTCTGTCCCGCTTATGGTAGCGGGATGGGCCTCCCTTGGGACATATGCCTTGTTTGTTGCCAGCTTGGGCTTGGTCACTATAATGTATTTGCAAACCTTGAAACACCAGGTAGTTCATCAATTGATCATGAGTTTGGGGGCTGTATTCTGGTTGGTCGGTAATTTTTCTTTAATCCATTCCGGTTTGGTAGCAGCAGCAACCCCTTGGTGGATAGGATTTATATTGTTTACGATCATAGGAGAAAGGTTAGAATTAAGTAAGTTCTTGCCCACACCCCGCTGGGCCAAAAAAGGCCTCAATGGCCTGCTGCTGTTATTTCTGCTCGGGATGTGGTTGCCCTTTCATAGGCATGGAAACTGGATCATGGGGGCTGCGGCTATATTCATTTCATTTTGGTTGCTGCATTTTGATATGGCTAAAATTGCTTCAAAGAAATCCCATCAATTTAAATACATCGGTATAGGCTTAAGGGTTGGTTATGTATGGCTTACGTTGAACGGAATTATTCTGCTCTTTATTGAGCAGCATGCATTGTATTATGATTTATACCTGCACACCTTCTTTTTAGGCTTTACTTTCTCTATGATTTGGGCCCATGCACCTATCATTCTGCCCATGGTACTGAACATAAAAGAAAGTCCTTACCATGGAATGTTGTGGCCATTTTGGATACTATTTCAGGTAAGTCTGTTGGGCAGGGTATTGACTTCCCTTACAGGGATGGGTTCACTCAGGACTATATTTGGAGTGGTAAACGGCCGGTCAATTGTCCTCTTGTTTGTCATGATGGCTGGTATTGTATTGGTCAAGGTTTTGACCGGTAAATTCAAACGTAATGCTATCATATCAATAGAAATACAAGCAACCAATCTGGTTCAGACAACAGTGGATTCGGGTGAGAAAAAAAGTTTAAAAAGTAAACAAGAAGTGATTTAGGTCACATCTTGGCATAAATAGGAAGATAAATTTGCATCCAAAATGTTTAAGCGTACCCTACATATCCTGCTTGCATTACTCATTTTGATTAATGGCATGGGATATTCTGTAATCCAAGCTGATTTTTACATTTATCAGGATAAAATAGCAGCCCTCTTTTGTATCAATAAAGACAAACCTGAACTGGCCTGCGATGGGAAATGCGAATTGGAAAGACGTTTGGATGAAGCCCAGGAAACTGAAGAAAATAAACGTAGGGCAGTACAGGAGGAAGTTACATGGGTGTACCTGAAACCTGAAGTAAAAGCAGCCCTTAATCAATTTTGGAAGCATTATCATCCGGTTTTTGGGGTTCTGGATGAAAAACCTGAAATTTTGTTATCCATTAAAGATTTTTTCCATCCCCCACAAGCTTGATTTTTTTTCTAAAGAAGCGCAAAATCTTAGCGCCACTTTACCTGTTTTTCTAAGGCAATTGCTCAGTATTTCCTTACTGCGGGAAAACCCTTGCCTTCTATTATCAAATTCAAAAGGATTTCACCATGAAAACATATATCATTTCCATTCAAAAATTAGGTCTTTTGATATGGCTTGCTTGCTTATTTGCGGTTACCGCTATGGCCCAACAACAAGTCAGGTTTCAGGTTATGGATCAGATCAATAAAGAACCCATCATCGGCTTGACCTATCATTATGGATTCCAGAAAGGGATTTCAGACGATCAAGGGTTCATTAATTTGTCCTATGATGCAAAGGAAAACCTCCATCTTTCCCATATTCTGTATGGAAAGTGGCAGTTGAGCCCATCCGAAGTTCTGGAAGCAGCCTCTAAGAATAGAATTTACAGAAAGGAACAAATCATCAACCTACAGCCCATATCGGTCATTTCTCTCAAAATGATGGATGAAAAAGATGAAAAAATACTCATCTCGGATCAGGAAAGGTTACATCATGACGCCGGTGCCATTCTGAACCTTAATCCCGTGGTCAATGGGATAAGGAAAAGTGGCGCCTTTGCCTTTGATCCCGTGATGAGGGGCTTCAAATACGAGCAATTGAATATTGTCATTGATGGGTTGCAGAGTGCTAATGCAGCCTGCCCTAACCGCATGGATCCGCCTACTTCCCAAGTTGCGTTAAACCGGATCAAGCAAGTGGAAATACTTAAAGGCCCACATGCGCTGAGGTATGGGATTGGCCTGGGAGGAACCATTAATTTTATACAGGAAGACCCTCATTTTTCCATGGAAAGGGGAGTTTACGGCAGGTACTCCAGTATGTATGAGTCCAATGGAAATATTTTCAGAAATGAAGGAAGAGTAGGGTTTAATGGAGAGAATCATGATATCGGGATTATGGGTTCATGGTCCCAAGGAACAGATTATGTGGATGGGGATGGCAATGTCGTCCCTGCCAATTTCCGTAGGGGAACGGTCGGTATGTATGCTGATTTTAAATTGTCACATCATGATTTACTTCAGGTGACCGTAAACAGGAATTTTGCCAGAGATGTGGACTTCCCGACTTTGGGCATGGATTTGAGGACGGATGATACCTGGATGGGCAGTGTAAGGCATACCCGAAATTTTCAGGGCAGAAACCTTCAAAAATGGACTACCTCCGGATATTTTACTTTGGTAGACCATTTGATGGACAATGGGCTCAGAGATATCCAACCCAGGATGATGAACGCAAGAACCCCTGCCAATACCCAGAATTTGGGTGCCCGAACAGAAGGAGTATGGCACCTGGGAAATGCAAAGTTGTACGCTGGTGCGGACTTTAGGTCAGAAGCCGCTCAAGGTATCCGGGAGCGGGAGTTTTTGATGGGTCCTAATGCTGGAAGAACCTTGTTTGACAATGCCTGGCAGGATTCCAGGATCAATAAAACGGGGGTATTTGCCACCTATCAGTTACCTGTGGGAGCTTATGTCTTCAGCCTTGCCGGCCGAATGGATGTCAATCAGGCCTTAGCGCAGGACAATGAACCTGAATTTGAACAAATCAACGAAAAAACAGAGGTTACCCAATTGAATCCAGGTATTTCGGCCGGTTTGAAAAGGGATCTGGGTCAACATTTTAATCTGGGACTGTGGCTGGCCAGGGTGCAGCGCAGTGGCAGCATCACCGAAAGGTTTATCAATTATTTTCCCGTAGGCCTAGATCCTTATGAAATGGTGGGCAATGCAGCATTAAGGCCGGAAACCAATAATCAGGTTGATTTGGTATTGGGCTTCACTAAATCCCGCATTCAGGTGGAATGGAGTGTATTTGCTGCGTACCTGACCGATTATATTACTGCAGAGCGAATTGATGTAGCGCCAAGGATTCCCAGCAGTCCTGGGGTGAGACAGTTTATCAATGTGGATGAAGCCTTAAAAACAGGATTTGAAATGGCAGTTTCCCATGAATTAGGATTGGGTGTTAGGCAGCAAGTAATGATGGCCTATACCTATGGCAAAAATTTGACTGCCAATGAAGCCTTGCCGGAAATTGCCCCTTTGGATATCCGATACAGTCTGATGGGTTCCCATTTGAACAACCGCCTGCATACAGCGCTTCGGCTTCGCCATGTAATTGCCCAAAACCGGATTTCTGAAAGTTTCAGCGAAATGGCCACGCCTAGGTTTACTTTGCTGGACATTGATGCCAGTTATGCCCTCAACCCTCAAATTTCCTTTAAGCTTGGTGCACAGAATCTATTGAACGAAAGTTACTATGAGCATTTAAACAGGCCTATTGGTCCAGATAGAGTGCCTTTGTTTGCGCCTGGAAGGAATTTCTTTGCCATGATCAGTGTGAAATTTCCATAAACATGCCTTTGTTAAGTAAAGAAACCGGTTCCCTTTGGGGCCGGTTTCTATTATGGCAAATAAGTTCAATGACTCAAATTATACCCAAAAGGGTATAGTTTAGATCTCAATTTTATTTTTTATACCCGATATGGTATAGATATTAATTAATGAGAGGTTTGAGGATATTCTTTGATCGCCGTGATAGGCTCAGGCAAGGCGATAGGGTACTGCTCTTTTTCAAACTTGTCAATCAGCGTCACCAATAGTTCTGCTTCCATACCTTCAGGACTATCTGGATTGGTATCAAATATTGAAGAGAGTCTCTTTAGCGCTTTATCAGATTCTTGCGCTGTGGTGATGGGTTTGTTCCATTTCATAAATTAAATTCCAAATAAGGTTATTTTTACACGTCCAAGAATCCCCCTCATTACATGTTCTTTCTCCAGAGAAAGCGATGGGCCTGATGCTCATTTAATTCTCCAATGTTTTTATATCACCTGATTCAATATTAGGCCTTTCATGATGAAGCGCCAGAGCTTTCAGTAAAAGTTCAGTGGTAATTGCATAATGCAATAAGGTGGATCTAAAAAATCCTATTTGTTTCAAACTGTTTTCCTCTTCATAAAGTGATTGTTGAACTAATTCCAAGAATTTTAGCAAACATTCATTACCTGCCAAAAATGTGGATTTGGCATGTTTTAGAAGGGTGTCTGGATTAAGGGAATGTCGTATTTTTTGATTCATATCAAGTGAATTGAGGTATTTACTCTACTTCAAAAATTTTCTATTCTCAACATCCTCCAGTAACGTCATTTGTTGGATTGCAATTTTGTTCAGTTTTATTAACCGCATATTTTGAGAAACTCCTTCATTGATCAAAACTGAATTAATATTTTCTAAATTAGAAAGGCATATTAATTCGTTTATGTGAGCATAATCCCTCATATTACCCTTTAAATCAGGGTTTTCTTCTCTCCATTGTTTTGCTGTTACCCCGAATAAAGCCACATTTAAAACATCAGCTTCATTAGCATAAATAATTGAAATCTGTTTTGGAGTAATTTCTTTTGGAATTAAGTTTATCTTAATTGCTTCTGTATGGATGTGATAGTTGATTTTGGCTAACTCTCTTTTTGCAGACCATCCTATTTGAGACTGCTCTTCATCCTTTAACCTTTGGAACTCATTGATTAAATAGAGTTTAAAGGAAACACTAATTGCAGAGCCAAACTCAAATGCAATATCCTTGTGCGCATAAGTTCCTCCATATTTTCCTTTTTTGACAATTAATCCAATGGCTTGTGTTTTCTCTATCCATTCTGATACACTTAAAACAAAACTTGGTAATCCAGCCTGAGATTTAAAGTGGTCAAATTCGACCACTTTAAAATCTGGATTGTGTATTTTTTCCCAGGTTCCAATAAACTCAAGGGTAAATCTAGTCCTCAACCAATTTTTGATGATGTCTGCTGACCTGCTTTCACTCTCTTTGGCTTTGGCCATATCAGTCAAAGAGATGTAATCCTCAAGATCTCTACTTAGAATAGTTATTTCCTTATTTTCAACTTTAATTTTTGCCATAGCGATTATTAAATAAAGAGGTTAACAGTAAAAAAAGTATCACTGGTCCTGATTTTCTCACCCTTCACCCCCTTCCACTATCCTAATCTCCTTCTCCGTCAACCCATACCCTTCATAGACCAATTGCTTGAACGGGATTATCCATTTATTTAATGCCTGTTTAGGTTTAAGATATTTATGGTTCATTTTACTAGATTTATTACTGAAAAATTCTACAAAACAATTTGCTTGTTTTAGGCCGTATTTGCAATATAAAAAGATTAGTACTTTAGTTTTTTGGTCAGGTATTGACAAAAAATGTCCGAAAAAAACCGGACATTATGAAAAGCCCGGTGGTAAATCCTGTTAGTCAATAAGGGATAATGCTAGAAATCTTTTTTCCTGAAGACCCGCATGGCCACTCCCATGGGCCAGAGCATCCATAAGAGCATCATGGCGGAGGAGAGTAGGATCCCTTTGGCCGAACCGAAGAATTGCTGGAAAAAGGCTCCCGTATAACCCATTAGGGCTGAAATATCCAGTTGCATCAACATGATGATCCTGCCCAAGTCCACCGGGTTGAAAAAGACCAGCCCTAAAGTGGTCTTTTCTAAAGGATAATCAGCCAGGGAATAAATCAGGTAAAGGACAAAGCCGTCATATACCAGAGAGAAATAAATCCAGAAAGACAAACTGATGCCAATTGCCTTGGCCTTGTCCCGGGTCATCACGGAAGCCATAAAAGCCAGACCGGCAAAAACTATGCTCAGCCCAATCCCAATGCCAAGCAGGGTGAGCACCGTGGCATCCGCCCCCCAGAGTATCATGGGAATTCCAAAACCAATGATAATGGCCAAGCTCAGAACCACCACCACGGCCAGGATCTGACTGAGGAATACATTTCTGCGTTTGACCGGCTGGGCCAACATCAATTCTGTAAATTCTAAATTGTTAAAAAAGTGGGTAGTAGCAAATATGGCCGCAATCAAGGGCACAATCATCAGCATGATGTTGAGCAAACTGAGTGATACCTTAGACATATCTTCGGAGACCTGGTAAATGGAAATGGCTACCAAGACCAGGAACAAGGTATAGAGTAAAGCAAATCTGGACTTTACAATATCCAAGAGGGAATATTTCAATAGCTTAAGCATGACTCAGTTCAGTTTTTTTCGTGTTTTTTTTTAAACTCCATTCCATCAATCGGGCAATGGCTGTGGAAAAGCGTTTTTCTCCGGTAATCTCCTTGAGACTTTCTACCGTATCGTTGAAAAACACATCCCCCTCAAATATATAGATGGCATGGTTGGTCAAGGCTTCCAGTTCACTGAGAATGTGAGAGGTGATGATGATCAATTTTCCTTCTTCTCTTTCCCGTTTGATTTTGTTTTTCAGGGTTTCCACTGCGATAGGATCCAGACCAGCTGTGGGTTCGTCAAGGATAAGGATATCCGGTCTGAACATAAAGGCCAATGCTGCACTGACCTTTTGCCTGGTTCCCCCACTGAGGGTATGCATGGGTTTATCCAGCATTTCATTTAAGCCAAAAGCATGGACCAGTTCCATGTCGTAGTCCTTGATTTCCGGTCTGATGTCCTGCATCATGGAAAAGAGCTGACCTATTCTGATATTGTCCGGATAGCGGCCAATTTGGGGCATATACCCGATTTTTGAGCGGTAGGCAAAGCTTCCTTTGATAGATTCTCCCTGTACTTTGACATCTCCTGTATTGGGAATCACCATGCCTAAAATAATTTTTATCAGGGTGGTCTTGCCGGAACCATTAGGCCCCATCAGGGCGTAACTGTTTCCTGCTTCAAATTCCAGGTTAAAGTCTTTTAAGACTTCCAGTTTGCCGAATTTTTTATGTATTTGCTGTACGGATATCATGAGGTGTCATTTTTGGTGAGAGGTCAATCATGTTTTCAGGGGTAATCGAAGGGATTACTTTTTCCATTCTATCGAGCAGGGACACTAGAAAACTACGCCATAGGATAACGGCCGCAGGAATTTTTTCTACAATCACACTGAAAAGGCTGATGGGTCTGAACGGGATATCCCCAATTCTGTCTTTGTCCAGGTCATAGCCCTCATATTTGTCCCAATAATTTTGGGTAAGGGTATTTAGCACTACAGAACCATTGGTGCTGATGTCGAAGGTATTGCCGATGAAGTTATTGGCCTCAAAAGTATTGTCGTCACAACTGGCCATCAATTTGAGCGCCCAGCCGTTTTGAGTGAAGGCATTGTTTTTAAAAACAGTTCTACTGCTGCCTTCCATGTATATACCAATGGTGTTTTTGCGGAAAATATTGCCAATAACCTCGGAATCAGCAATGTCTTTTAACAATATGCCGTAGGAACTTGCGCCCCAGTTGTCCTCAAAAATATTTTCTTTCATCAGGACATTCTTGGTGTACATGACTGCCACCCCGGCACCGTTGTTTCGAAAGGTGTTTTTATAATAACTGTTGTCATGGGAAAACATAAAGTGCAGTCCGTAGCGTTTGTTTTCCACAATCAGGTTGTTGTTGTTTTCTGTGTTGGTTACAAATTCAAGGTAGATACCGTCTCTATGCCCGCTGACTTCATTGCCTTCGATAAAGGAATCTTTGCATTTCCATAAGTGGATTCCGTTTCCGGTTTGGAATTCCCGCTCAGCGGTGGATTTTAAGATGTTGTTCCGGATGACCAGGTTAGCCGAATTTGAAAAATGCAGCCCAAAGAAAGTCTCATCCAATTGGCAGTTTACGACACTGCAGTTTTTGGAATCAAAAAATTTGATGCCTGCAGAATCATCCATATTGGATTTTCCGGTATTGGTGATTCTTATGCCATTAAAATGTACATTTTCAGCTGCCACGATAAATACATTTCCTTTATCCATCCCATCGATGGTAGGATGATTTAAGCCTAAGATGACCAATGGCTTACGTATAATGATTTCATGTTCCTGATAAATTCCAGGGTGGAGCTTTAAGGTGTCACCCGCTGCAGCCTGATCTATCGCAGTTTGGATAGTATCCCCAGGTTTCAATTCTATTACGGCAGCTTGGGCAGGTATAAACCAAAGCAAAAGCAGGCCTAGGATGATGTATGTTGTTTTCATGGTCGTTGTGTTTAGTTTAAGCTATGGCCCAAAGAAGTGGGCAGTATGTTACTTGAACTGTGTGACCAATTCTCCCCAGGCCATATAGACGCCTCCATTTTTGATTTTGTAACCTTTCAGGGTTTCATAATCTGAAAAAGCGACAATCTGACTGGCCATGGGTGTTTTAAACTGATCTGACTTAAGATAAAAAGCCAGTGTGGCGTCGGTCAAGGTCTCAGGATTTTCATAATCGGTTATCAGTAGGTGTTGGATGTTTTCTTCCTCTATTTCTTCAGATTCTAAGAAAGACATCAGGCAATTCACATCATCGAAGATGTAGATTTTCCCTTTTTTGGTGACTACCTCAGCCCCATAATGCGGATCCATCAATTTCATTTTACAATGGTGACAGACATCTTCTCCATAGTTAATGGCCCTTGGTTCAACGGAACAAGCCGCCAATAAGAGAAGGGAGATCAAAAGCAACAGACGTGTTTTCATGATGTTGATATTTTAATTAGTTGTGGTTTTGGGCTGTAGGTCTTTATGACACTTAAGCCAAAACTTTTTCTTTTTTACTTTGCATGACTTCTGTAATGACGGCATAAAGCAATACTGTACCCACTAGCGCTAATATCCATCCGCCGGTGTCGGGCCCTGAGTAAGCCAGAAAATTGAGCAGTTCTTTATAACCAATCAGTGGTGGTTGATAAGCCATTCCTGGAACTTTTATCGCTGCAGTAGGGTCCAGGTTATGTCCATAATCATATCCCCATAGGTACATATCCACAAGGACTCCAAGTCCCAAAATGGCAATCATCGAAAAGAAGGTATATAAGGACCATCTTTTGCCAATAATTGCCGCCAGAATACCAAAACCTATAATGAATCCAAATACATAGATCAAATAGGTGAATTCCGGAAACATTTCTACCCCAATATGTTTCATTCCAATGTAATGGTTTACACCATTAATGATGTCCACATCACCGCTTAAGCGGTCGATCCAGATTTTCATATTGAGGCCTTCTGGATATTGTGGGGCCCAAAGGCTGATTTGCCACAAGGGCGTGAAGTAGGCTGAAATCATTAATAATGAACAGACAGCGATAAGAATCCGGTTGACTGAGCTTACATTTTTCATTTTTTTGGATTAAGGTACCGCTGGCATAAAGCCAGCGGTATGGGGTGATAAGCAACTATTCTGTTAAGCCGGTACTGTATTTGAGCGGTACATTACTTCCTGCTGGAGAGACCCTGATATATCCTTGCATTTCCTGGTGCAGGGCAGAACAGAAGTCTGTACAGTAGAATGGGAATACACCCACCCGATCTGGGTCCCACCTGAGGGTGGCCGTTTCGCCAGGCATAACCAGCAATTCAGCCGTATTGGCCCCTTTTACTGCAAATCCATGAGGGACATCCCAGTCCTGTTCTAAGTTGGTGACATGGAAATAGACTTCATCTCCTACACGAATGCCTTCAATATTATCAGGCCTGAAGTTGGACCTGATGGTGGTCATATAGATATGTACCTTGTTTCCATCTCTTTCTACCCTGGCATCATTGATTCCTTTAGCTGCCCTTGGGTGTTTGTTTTTTTCCAATGGGAAGAATTTTACTTGCTTGTCTTTGATCAGGGAAGCTGGGAAGGCTTCTGCATAGTGAGGCTCACCTACTGTAGGGAAATCCAGCAATAGCTGCATTTTATCCCCTGAGATGTCATACAATTGTGCGGTGTGGGCCAATTCTGGACCAGTTGGGAGGTATCTGTCTTTACTGATTTTGTTGTAAGCGACCAAATACTTGCCATGTGGCTTTCCTGTTGGACCACCTGGTATCATCAAGTGACCCACAGAGTAGAAAGTAGGCACCCTATCCAATACCTGAAGGGTTTCAATGTTCCATTTTACCACTTCTGAAGAAACAAAGAAGGAGGTGTAAGCATTTCCTCTGCCATCAAACTCTGTATGCAAAGGGCCTAAACCAGGTTTTTCTACTTCACCGTGCAATACAGACTCATATCTTAACACAGGCATTCCATCCACAGAACCTTCAAAATCCTGGTTTTCTATTGCCTGTAACATCTTTGTAAAAGAGAATACAGGGATAATGGCGGCCAGTTTTCCAGAGCCTACAATATATTCCCCTGTTGGATCGGTATCTGTACCGTGTGGAGATTTAGGGCATGGAATGAAATAGATGATGTCTTTCAACTCCCTTGGATCCAGTGACAGGACTTCCTCTTTGATCACAGAGGTAGCCATGTGGGTATCTTCATCCCATTTGTTGTGGGCATATTTGGCTTTTACTTTTTTGCCTTTACCCTGTTTGATATATTCTTCCGCTTTTTTCCAGTTTACAGCCATGATAAAGTCCTTGTCCTTTTGGGAAGCATTCACTTCCAATAGGGTATGGGCCATTTCAGTGTTGTAGGTAGAGAAGAAGAACCAGCCGTGAGATTTTTTCTTACCTGCTCTTGCCAAGTCAAAGTTGAACGGAGGCGCTTCCAGCTGAAAGGCAATTTCCATATCACCGTGGTCTTTGTCTACAGAGATAAAGGAGATGGTGCCTTTAAAATTCTCTTTGTAGGTGTCGATGGGCACATCCCTGCTTGCATCATCACCGGTAGGTACAGAGAATCTCGTACCTGCCACTACATACTCTGTATTTTCTGTGATGAAGGGAGAGGAGTGGTTACCGCCTGAGTTGGGGATTTCAATGATCTCCACTGTTTTGAAAGTGGTCAAATCCACCCTGGCAATCCTTGGGGTATTATTGGCATTGCCAAAGGCCCATCGGGCATCATGCTCTGCGTTGGTGGTAGAGATGGCAATATGGTGCAGGTCATCCCAAGGGACAAAACCATGAGAAGTATTCAACATGGGTTTGGTTTCTTCCGAAAATCCCCATCCATTTTCAGGGTGGACGGAAAACACAGGTAATATTGCTTTAAACACCCTTCCTGAAGGAAGTCCAACTACAGACATTTGTCCGTTAAATCCACCGGAAACAATGTTGTAGAACTCATCATGCTGGCCTGGGGCCACATATACCTTACTGGCAGCATCTCCTGAAAGTGCTGATTGGGCACCTTTGGGTTTACATCCAGTGGCGAGTGCCATCGCTAGTGTGGCACCTGCCAATAACCATAATCTTGTTTTCATTTTTTTGGGGTTTTGGATTGTTTATTTCACAGCAGCATCCTTGCTGCCAGTTCTTTCAAAATCATTTTTCCTTAAGAATTCAAGGATATCCCTGGAATCACCGATCGATATATTCTGATTGGGCATCCGCACAAGACATTCTTCAAATAAAGCCTGGGCGACAGGATCTTCATCCAGCATGACATCCACATTGGTGATCATATTCATGATCCATTCCGGTCTTCTCTTATTGGTGATACCCTCAAAGCCAGGCCCAACCACCCTTTTGTCATTCAACTGATGACAGGCAGTACACTTCATATCTACTATGGCCTTTCCTTTATTTGCCATGACTTCATCTATTCCATCGCCCAGATCCACGGTCCGGATTTCTCCAATTCCTTTAGGATCTGCCGCTTTTTCTTTTTGTGCTGCAGCAGGGGTATATGTGCCCTGGCTGGATTCACCGCCACCACCACAGCTTGCCATTAGGAATACCAATGCCCCTAATGACATGATGATCGTTTTTTTCATAGTTTGATTATTTATTGAAATTTGGGTTATGACATTATTTTTCATTTTTCTTTCATTCATTGGGAGATGCTTATTTAAGAGACTGTCTGTTAAAATCATGAGAAGGCCAATAGGAAAGAGTATGGATGATAGGAACAGCAACAGGTGGTAATGGGGGATGAAACCTAGTTTTGCCCAAATAAGGGTGCCCTGTCCAAATAAAAGGAGTTCAGAAAACAGGAAGCCGACAATCAAGGTCAGCCAGCCCCATTTACTCCAGGGGCCATTGGGCAAAATGTTGTTTTTTAGTGCATTAGCCCCTAAAGAAAAGGTTGCTGAGCCGAGAAGCAGCAAGTGGATAAAACCTATGACAAACATTCTAATGGTATAGGAAATGCTCGCTACCTCAGGGAAGATCAAGGCAAGTTGGATCAAGGCTTTTGCAATGACACTCAATATTCCGAAATACAATACCTTATTGATCCAACCCGAAGGAATGGAAAGGGTAGGGAAGGCCGCTGCAATAAATGGATGCAGGATATAGGTGTAAGCAATGGCCTGAAGGATAACTCCCAAGGCATTGATATAGAGTAGAAATGGATAATTATAACTCCAGGAAATGGCCAAAGCCAAGCTTAACCAAAGGGAACTCTGAAGTAGCCATAGTTTTATTCCGTTAAATGGAATTGTCCATCCCTTTCTCTCCAACATCAAAGCGAGTATTCCCAAAAGGGCAAACATGAACCAGCCGTTTAACTGAAAATGAAGAAACCATTGTACACTCAGGAAGTAAAGGGGATGCAATCGCCCTAAAGTGCCAGCAATGGGTCCAATGGCCCATAGACCAATGCTGGAGACCAACATCCAAATGAGGGCATAACGGATGAGGTATCTGGCAGTACCTTTTTGTATTCCTCGTAAATCTTGAAATATCTGATATGTGAATACGTAGCCTATAATCAGGTGGATGGTGGAAAAAGTGATGCTGTAGAGCCCATAACCTTGGAATGGAAAACTCAATAACATGCCTAAATTGGCGATAACCAGGGCGATCAGTATTTTTTTGTAGGTTTTTAGCCTGGCTTCTTCCCTTACCAAAAAAAATACCAGTGTACCCGAAATCAAAAGGAAGCCCCAACCCAGTAATGCAATATGGGAATGCGCATGTAGGACATTTTTGTATTCCAGCAAAACAGCCCCGCCCACAAAAAAGTACCTCAAAAGGAGTCCGAGTAGGGAAGCCATCAAGAAAAAGAAGATTGCCCAACGCATCCAGTTCCTGATTAAGTAACAGGTACTGGAGGCGCTTTCTTGGTTTTGGGCAATATGTATTGGCTGATTTAGCATCGCTTTAGGAATTCAGTTGCTCGTATAGCTTGATGGCTTTGGGGAAAAGGATATTGTTTTCCAAGTGAATGTGGGTATGAAGATCTTCTTCAAATTCCTTCAGCATGGCATAGGCTACCTTGTAAGTTTGGCATCCATCTGAAGGGGTACTATATCCATTGCTTAATTTTGAAATTATTCTAAATCGTTCTCCTTCAGTATCATGATCGATTTCCATCATATGAATTGGGTTTCGGATATGGCCAAAGTGTGGAGGTGACAGCGGAAAATGTTGGTTGAATGCCTCCTCCATGGCTTTGATGTAAGGAAAGAGAATCAATTCCTCTTTTTTCATATGATCAATCAGCCCATCAGCAGCAGCGAAGAAATTGTCTTTGATGGCGTTTAATTCAGGATGTTTTTCTCCATGCACTACAGACAATTTGCTCAGATAGGCCTTTAAAGGGGGAATTGAATTGCTGACATATTGGTGGTGTGTTTCTATAATATGGTCTATCAGCTGAGAAAGATTAAGGGCTTGGTAAGGTGAAGCCTCCACTTCCTTCATGATGTCCTGCAATTCCAATGAAATATTCTCTAAGGAAACCTCGTTTTTTTCACAGGCTTCTTTTAAAGGAATGGCACCTTTACAGCAAAAATCTATTCCGTATTTGGTGAAGATTTGTGCGGTTTTGAAATTGTCGGCGACGATCCGCCCCACTTTGGTTTCAGCTAATGTGTTCATAATAAAGATAAATTTGTCTTTTATAGATTTAAATTTTTTTCAATACTTCAAGAAGCTCAGTCCTGTATTCACCCGTTCTGCTACATCTTTCAAACTGGTAGTCAAAAGCATTCCGGTAAGATGATCCCTGATTGCCTTGAATTTATGGTGTACGGGGCAAGGATGTTGTTCAGAGCAATTCTCAAAACCTAAGGCACAACCCACAAAGAGCATGTCTCCATCAATAGCATGCACGATTTGAGCTAGGAAGATCTCCTCTGGTTTAGCGTTTAAAGCAAAGCCCCCATGGGGGCCTTTGGCAGAAGTTAACAAATCATCTTTCACCAAGCTTTGTAAGATTTTCGCCGTAAATGCTTCCGGTGAATTAATGGCTTTGGAAATATCCTTCAATCCAGCCTTCTCTATTCCCTGAGGAAGAGTGGCCACATAAATCATGGCATTGATGGCATATTTGCAGGCTTTGGAAAACATGGCTTTTGATTACAGGACAAATATATCCTTTTTTAAAATAAAGACAAAAATATCCTTTAATATTTTTTTATAATTTTTCGCAGTTGATAACCTGACAATTGTCAAGTCAGGATAAATAGATGAGGATATCTTTTATTTGTGGGTACATAGGTATAAATTGCCATTCATAAGTTTAAATTTAATTTTAACGTTGGCCAGTTATGTTCTCAAAAGCCACCCAATACGGAATCAGATCAGTTATTTATATTTGGAAGCAAAGCCTGAGTGGTAATAGGGTTGGGGCCAAAGAAGTAGCTGAACATGTGGATGCACCAGAGCCCTTTACTGCCAAAATCTTGCAGGATTTGGTTAGGAAAAAAATAATTGGCTCTATGAAAGGCCCTACTGGGGGATTTTATGTTGGTAAAGAGCACGAAAAGTTCACCTTGAAAGACTTAGTGGTAGCCATTGATGGCACAGGACTTTTTGAGGGATGTAGCCTGGGTCTCAACCAATGTTCAGAAGTCAATCCATGCCCTTTGCATAATGAAGTGAAAAAGGTCAGGGATCATATCATCCACATGCTAACAGCCAAAAGCTTGAAGCAATTGGCTGAAGAAGTGGAGAGTGGTGAGACAGTTTTGTCCAGGTTTGCCTAAACCTCATTTTTTTTATACTCTTTATTATTTAATCTTTCTTTTTTAAGGGTAAAAATGAGACTAAATTCATTTACAAACATGACTTTTATCATAAAAGATAAAATTGTCCTTTAATATCTTGCACCCATATTCAAACCCAAAAACGCATGAAAAATCTAATTAAAACACTCCTTGTAGTTCTAGGACTGGCAATATCGGCAGGTTGTGGAACATCAGAATCCCAATCCGGCACTACTAATATTGCATCATCAGCACCCAGTGTAGGGCAATCTGGGGTTAAGGACGATCAATCTAACCCCAATGTGGTCCAAATAGCCGTTTCATCACAAGATCACAGTACCTTGGTGGCTGCATTAAAAGCGGCCGATTATGTGGATGCCCTTACTAATGTGGGACCATTTACCGTATTTGCTCCCACCAATGCAGCTTTTGACGCTTTGCCTTCGGGAACTCTGGAATCCTTGACCAAAAAAGAAAATCAAAGACAACTTCGGGATATTTTGGAATACCATGTGCTGCTTGGTGTTTACAGGGCCGGTGACTTTGTCAATGGCAGAAGAATGGGTACAGCAGATGGTAGGGCAGTTGAAATTGAAGTTAGCAATAATGGTGAAGTGTTCATTAACGGGGGGAAAATCATCGGAACCGTAGAAGCTTCCAATGGTATCATCCATGTTATAGATAAGGTATTAGTTCCAAATTGATTAGGTAGTTTTTACATGGTTGTTGGTTTCTAATCAAAAAGCATGAGACTTTGTCTTATGCTTTTTTTGTTTCCCCACTGATTTCTGCCTTTTATCCCTTTTTATTAGGCATTATGACAAATAATTTTTTGTTTCTGCCATGGATAGGAGAACAATGATGAAATCGTTGGCCATTACCGTATGGGGAATGATGGCCTTCCCTGGTTGTGGACCTGAAAATCAGACAGAATTGAAGGGTTTGGTAAAAAACTTAAACCTGAATCAGGATCAATTGGCCAACCTGGAAAAATTGGTAGATACTTTTTTGCCCAAAACAGATACCTATGGTGGCGTGGATTTGAATATCCATCATTTCTTGGATAAACTCATTGCCAACTGTTACCCTGAAGATCAGCAAATAGAATTTATAGGAGGCCTAAATAAGTTGGAACAGCATGCTCAGGAAAGTTTTGGCCAACGTTTTTCTGCTTTAGCTCCCCAAGATCGAGAGATGAATCTTTTATTAATGAATGATGAAAGCAAGCCTGAAGAAAAAAGCTTTTTTGAGTTTGCCAAAGAACAAATAATTTTGGCTTATACCAGTTCTGAATACTTCTTGACCAATTTTACTAATTATGATATGATTCCTGGGGGATATGATGGATGTGTGGATGTTCCCCAAGGAACTTATAAAATCTAAGCTATGCCTCACTTCAATATAGACGCCGAAAAAGCTAATACCTACGATGCCATTGTCATAGGTTCTGGCATCAGTGGAGGATGGGCAGCCAAGGAGCTTTGTGAAAAAGGGTTGAAGACATTGGTTTTGGAAAGGGGAAGGGATGTCAAGCACATTGTGGATTATCCCACTGCCAATAAGCACCCTTGGGAGTTTGAATTTGGAGGAAGGCTGCCTTTGGAAAAACAGGCGGAATTTGGAAGAAGAGGGGCAAGGATTCATGAGTCAACGGCCCATTTTTGGATGAAGGAGGGGGAACAGGAGACTGTACAGGAAAAGCCTTTTCAGTGGACAAGGGGATATCAAGTGGGAGGGAAGTCTTTGCTTTGGGCCAGACAGACGCAAAGATGGTCGGATTTGGACTTTGAAGGGCCTGCCAGAGACGGATATGCCATTGATTGGCCCATTCGTTATAAAGACCTGGCCCCATGGTACAGCCATGTAGAAAAATTTTCGGGGATTGCAGGCAATTATGATGGATTGCCCCAGTTGCCTGATGGAGAGTTTTTGAAGCCATTTGACCTGAGTTGCGTCGAAAGGCATTTTCAAAAAATCATTCAACAAAATTACCGGGATCGACATCTGATCCATGGTCGCTGTGCCCATGTTACCGAACCACAGGAGATTCACCTGCAGCAGGGTAGGGCAAAATGCCAACATAGAAACCTTTGTAATAGAGGATGTCCTTTTGGAGGATATTTCAGTGCCAATGCCTCGACACTTCCCTGGGCAGAGCGTACAGGAAATATGACGTTAAGACCCCATTCCGTGGTGCATTCGATTATTTTTGATGAGGAAAAAGGCAAGGCAACAGGGGTGAGGATCATCGATGCCACTGATGGAAATACTTATGAATATTTTGCCCGGATCATTTTCGTGAATGCTTCTGCGCTGAACTCTAATTTGATTCTGCTTAATTCTACCTCATCCAGATTTCCCAATGGGCTTGGCAATGATAATGGCCTATTGGGAAAATTTATTTCCTGGCACAATTACAGGGGGCAAATTTCAGGACGGAGTGAGGATTTTCCCGATAAAATGAGTACCGGGAAAAATCCCAGCCACAGCTATATACCAAGGTTTCGGAACCTGTATAAGCAGGAAACGGATTTCTTGAGAGGTTATGCGGTAGGTTTTGGATCCTCATCAAGGGCGGTACAGTTTTCAAGAGTTGGAATAGGAGAGGAGTTGAAGAAAAATCTTTTTGATAGAAGTTTAGGGCCTTGGTGGGTATCCGGTTGGATGCAGGGGGAGGTTATCCCTATTGAAAGCAATCATGTCAGGCTACATGAAAGTCTGAAAGACAAATATGGCATTCCCCAATTGGTGCTGTCCTGTGATTGGACGGAGAATGATGACAAAATGGTCAAAGATTACATGGAGCAAATGACTGAGATGTTTGAAAAGGCGGGTTTTACAGCCATCAATGCCCGCGATTCAGGCTCTCCTCCGGGTTCAGATATCCATGAAATGGGAGGTGTCCGCATGGGCCATGATCCAAAGACTTCTTTATTGAACAAGTGGAACCAACTGCATCTTTGCAAAAATGTATTTGTGACCGATGGGGCATGTATGACTTCCACTGCTACACAGAATCCTTCCCTGACCTATATGGCCATTACAGCCAGGGCAGCAAATTATGCGGTAGAGGAGATCAATAAAGGCAATTTGTAAAGCAACTTGGAGATCTTTATTTTTACTTAAACCTCTTCTTCAGGTCTGAATCTGATCGTATTGGGATAAGGGAGTGCGTGTATCCATTCACCTGCTTTGATCCTATTTTGGATGTTTACCCAATAATCAGGATTGAAGAGTTTGGCATGATAGCTGAAAAAATGATCCCTCACATCAGCCCTTCCAATCATGAAGCGTTTGAAATCCTCAGGAAACACATCATTTGGTTTGATCTCATACCATGGTTCAGCGGCATAAATCTGCTCATAGGTTTCCGGTTTGGGCTTCCATCTGAAATTCATATCGGTTAAAAATTCGATTTCATCGTAGTCATAAAAAACCACCCTTTTTTGCCTGGTGACCCCAAAATTCTTAATCATCATGTCCCCGGGAAAGATGTTGGCTTTGGCCAGTTGTATGATGGCATCCCCATATTCCTCTACCGCTAGTTTAGCATCTTCCAGGGAACAGTTTTCCAGATAAATATTTAAAGGAACCATTCTCCTTTCTGTATATACATGTTTGATAATCAGCTCATCATCCTGTATTTCCAAAAGGGAGTTCACTGTATTCCTAAGTTCCTGCATCAGTTCTGTTGAAATCCGGTCCAAAGGAAGATGGAAGCCTTCAAACTCATGGGTATCAGCCATTCTGCCTACCCGGTCATGAAGCCCTACCATTTTATATTTGTCCCGTACCTCTTGCCGGGTCATGGTCTTGGGCGGTTCAAAGTAATCCTTGATCAATTTGAACACAATATTATATGAGGGTAAGGTGAAAACTGTCATCACCATTCCTTTGATACCCTCCGCCACAATAAACTGATCATCACTTAGCTTGAGGTGATTCAATAAGTCCCTGTAAAACTCTGTTTTCCCGTGTTTGTTAAACCCTATGGCATTATAGAGTTCATGAATTTGCTTGTGTGTAATGACAGAATTAAGAAAGGAAACCAGTTGGGAAGGAATGGCGGCTTCTACCATAAAATAGGAACGTGTATAGCTGAAAAGATGGGCCATGATCTTGGGATCAAAAATCAGGGTATCCACAAAGACTCCTTTTGGTCCATTCAGAAATGGGATGATAAATGGCATCCACTTGCCTCCTATGAAGGTTCGCCCGATCAAATAAGCTGCTTTATTTCGGTAAAAAACGGATTTAAGGACCTGTGTGGTGGTTTTTTCTGTAGCTACATAGCGGGTAAGGATGATTTCCCTGACAGCCCTCACCAAAAACTGTATATCGGCTTCTTTATTCAAATAGGGAACCCCAAAGTCAAAATCCGCTACAATACTTCGGATAATTTTTTGGAGGCCCCAATGAGAGGGGTAGCTGTGATAGAGCTTCTCCTGCGGATGGATGTCACAGGTATCATACCCTTCATGAACAAACATAATATGCGGATCTGCCCCTTTAACGGGATAGGATTTTCGGATTACAGAATTAAAAAAGGTCTCTGCTACCTCCTTGTCTTTTCTTTCCGTGATGATCCAAGAGTAATATTCCTTGGTTTCTTTCCAGAATGCATGGCTCTGAACTTCTTTGTCCAGGGTTTCTTTTAACAAAAGTCTGCAGGCATTGACTTGATCCTTATAGAGCCTAAGTCTCCTTTTATGGTTGAGCTGCATGCCAGACCAGTCCCTGTCCCTAAAAAAAATCGGCGCGTAGGAGGTGAGTTCATTAAAGGTTCGGATATAGGTTTGATAGCCTTCATGAATCCTTCCTGCAGCGGTTTTTATAGCCTCCCTGTTCATGAAAATAGCTTTTTGACCTTATTGAGTTTCTCCTCTTTCTCTAATTTAGCTTGCATAGCCCTCAATTTGGTAGCAGGAGCCACTCTCTCCTCACAATTTTCTATAGGGCAATATTGGCAGGTGTTTCCTACATATTTCAAGGGTATTTTGGGGTCGTTGTGAAACTTGACTTTTTTCTTAAAAAGTGCATTGACTTTGAGCCCAAAGGAGATGCTGATCTGTTCCTGTTTTTTCAGTCCGGATTGATAAGCCAAAGCAAATACGAAATAAGATTGCCCATCAGGATAAAAGGAGTACTGGGCTTTCCCTATTCTGCTGGTATTGCTTTTGGAAAAATCATTAAAAATGGTGGCTGATACCCATCTCCTGCAATAGTCTTCCTGATTTTTGGAGGCATGGGGATGGTGGATTCCCGTAAGGTATAATTCTTTGTCTAAGGAAAACTGCCCGGTCGGAATGTTTTTGCTGATGCGCAGAAAAAACAGTTCTTTGAGCCCAAAGTGTTTGGGTAGTATATTGGTAATTCTGTAGACCAAGGTTTCTGGGGTTACATTATATTTTTCTATCAATTGAAGCAGTGATTCGGGATCCAACTCAGGTTGGGAGAAGAAGTCTTCCAGGTCTTTGGTGATTTCTTTTTCCGGAATGATTAGAGCGCAACTGAAATAACTTGCTTTAAAATGCTGCAGGACTTCCTCAAAGGAATTGACGGCAATCCAAGAGGAGGAATAAGGTCGGTTTTTTAAATCTAAATAAGTATAACCGAGTTCTCTTCCCAAAGCAAATAAAGCCTGATTTTCCGTTAAATTTGGATTCAGAAGGAGCTTGGGCGTTTTTCCGGGTAGGGTAAGCGTTCTGGTTTTTGGGAGACCGACTTCCTTTTCAAAATCAAAATAAGAAATCTCATAACCAAACTGTTGTTCAAGAATTGCCTTTAGTTCTTCCAGCTTAGGGCTTGTATCCACCTGATGTGCTTTTTTAAAGAGATTTACCTGTTTTTCCAATTCAGGGAAATAATTATCATGCATTTCCTGGTATGCCCTCAGTGCGGAGAGGAAAAATTCCTCTAAACTGATGCCATAGGCCCTGCTGATATCCATGAGGGTGATGATGAAAGCATTGAGTTTGGTAGGGGTATCGGATAGGAGTTCAATTAAGGTGCCGGCGTCAATCCCAAACAGATTGAGGGGCAATTCTGAAAGTATATCCGAGTGGAGTAAATCCGCGATGGGTTTCATTTTATCCTCCAGCTGTAGGGAAACCAAATAGTCATATTCCACTTCCAAGGCAGCTGCCAGTTTAAACACCTTGTCAGCTTTTGGGTACTTTTTGGATTTTTCGATTTCATTCAGGTAAGAAATGGAAATCCCTGTCTTTTCTGATAGGTCCTGTAAGGACAGATTTTTATCTTTTCTTAACTGTTTGAGCTTAAGCCCAAAAATGATTCTGATATTCTCTTCTTTCATTTGTTTCCTTTAAAACATCATCTCATTGTGAATTTAAATGAAAACAAATGTAATGCAATTGTTTTTGCGACATTTTTCAAATTGTGTATTTTTTACAAAAAGAGAAAAAATATAAAAAAGCGAAATTTCGCTTTTATTTTAAAATTCGTTTTTGTACTTTTAGTCCATCGATCATTTTAACCACTTGTGCTATGACTATTGCCGTAACAGACGATTTAAAACTTCAGGTATTGGGAGCGATTTCTGAAGATTATGAACAGATCCTAACGCCGGAGGCTTTGGAGTTTTTGGTGTACTTGGAGCTGAAGTTCAGAGAGAAAAGGTATTCGGTTTTGGTGAAGCGTCAACGTCTTCAGGAAAGATTGGATAGGGGAGATCTCGATCAGGTTTTAAAAGAAATTCCAAAGGCAGAAGGAGATTGGCAAGTTGGGTCCATTCCTGATGATCTTCAGGACAGGAGGGTGGAAATTACAGGTCCTGTAGACCGTAAAATGGTCATCAATGCATTGAATTCAGGGGCAAAGATTTTTATGGCAGATTTTGAGGATGCTTCTTCTCCGACTTGGGACAATATGATTTCAGGGCAGGTCAATCTTTATGATGCCATACGGGGGCAGATCGACTTTATCAGCGAGCAGGGAAAGTCCTACACCCTTAAAGAAGAAACAGCAGTATTAAAAGTCAGGCCAAGAGGCTGGCATTTGGAAGAAAAACATTTGGTTATCAATGGAGAGCCCTTGTCTGCCTCAATAGTTGATTTTGGTCTTTATTTCTTTCATAATGCCCATAGGTTACTGAAGCAGGGGTCGGGCCCCTACTTTTACCTGCCCAAACTGGAAAGTTCTTTAGAAGCTAGGTTATGGAATGAGGTTTTCATAGCTGCACAAGATTACATGGGTATTCCCAAAGGTACTATCAAAGCGACTGTGTTGATAGAAACCATTTTCGGGGCCCTTGAAATGGAAAATATCCTTTTTGAGCTGAAGGAGCACATCGTGGCTTTGAATGCGGGAAGGTGGGATTACATTTTCAGCATCATCAAAAAATTCCGAAACCATAAAGATTTTATTCTTCCTGACAGGAGTAAAGTGACCATGCAGGTGCCTTTTATGAAGTCCTATGCCTGTAGATTGGTTGAAATATGCCATCGCCGAGGGGCACATGCCATAGGAGGAATGTCGGCTTTTATTCCAGCCAAGGATGAAGCTATCAATGAAATGGCCAGAAAAAAGGTGTTGGAAGACAAACAGCGGGAGGCAGGATTAGGCTATGACGGCACCTGGGTGGCCCATCCCTTTTTGGTAGACATTGCTGAAAAAGTTTTTACGAAGGCTTTTGATCCAGGACACTGTAACCAAAAAAATAAGCCGGTGATTGAGTCAGGATTGGACGAAAAAGACCTCTTGGATGTACGGATTCCGGATGCAAGTATCAGTGAGGAAGGCGTGCGTACCAATATCAATGTAGGTATCCTTTACATTGAAAGCTGGCTCAACGGAACTGGGGCAGCCGCACTGTATAACTTAATGGAGGACGCTGCCACAGCGGAAATCAGCCGGGCTCAACTCTGGCAATGGATCAGACATGGAGCTAAGACCAATTCTGGCCAACTGATAAGCCCTGAGTTTTATGCCCAACTTAAAGAAGAAGAAATGGAAAAAATCAAAGCATTTCTTGGTCCTGAGCGGGCAAAAGGAGATGCACTGGCACAGGCAGCTGCCCTGATGGATAAGCTGGTGCTTCAAGGAAGTTTTGCGGATTTTCTTACCCTGCCTGCCTATCAACTATTACCATAACATTCTTAAAAAATAAAAAACCTTCACTATTAAAACCAATAACATCATGAAGACAAACAAAATTCAAAGGACCCTCGAAATCGAAAAAGATTGGGCTGAAAATCCCAGATGGAAAGGTGTCAAAAGAACATACACTGCAGAAGATGTGGTGAGGTTGGCCGGTAATTATCAATTGGAGTATTCCATAGCACGCATGGGGGCAGAGCGGCTTTGGGAAAAACTCAATGCCCAGCCCTTTGTGGCAGGATTGGGGGCTCTGACAGGTAATCAAGCCGTACAGGAAGTACAGGCAGGTTTGGAAGCCATCTATTTATCAGGTTGGCAAGTAGCCGCAGATGCCAATTTAGCAGGCCAAATGTATCCTGACCAAAGTCTTTATCCGGCAGATTCTGTACCCGCTGTGGTGAAAAGAATCAATAATGCCCTCTTGAGGGCAGACCAAATACAGGCTTTAACCGGAAAAGAAGACCTTCATTATTTGGTTCCTATTGTGGCAGACGCTGAAGCAGGCTTCGGAGGTAATCTCAATGCCTATGAACTGATGAAAATGATGATTGAGGCCGGAGCTGCCGGCGTTCATTTTGAGGATCAGCTATCTTCTGCCAAAAAATGCGGACATCTTGGGGGAAAAGTATTGGTTCCTACCCAAGAAGCCATCAACAAACTGGTCGCCGCGCGCTTGGCCACTGATGTGATGGGGGTTCCAACCATTATCATTGCCCGGACAGATGCAGATGCTGCTACTTTGATCACTTCTGATATAGATGATAGAGACCATAAATTCATCAATGGCAAACGTACTTCTGAGGGTTTTTATGAAGTCAACAACGGCATAGCCCAAGGTATTGACCGGGGTCTTTCCTATGCCCCGTATTGTGATCTGATCTGGATGGAAACTTCCAACCCTGATTTAGGTTATGCCAGAGAATTTGCGGAAGCCATTCATGAAAAATATCCTGGAAAAATGTTGGCATATAATTGTTCTCCCTCATTCAACTGGGCTGCCCACTTAAGCAAATCAGAGATGCTTACTTTCAGAGAGAGTTTGGCAGAAATGGGGTACCGGTTCCAGTTCATCACTTTGGCCGGTTTCCATGCACTGAATACGTCCATGTTTGAATTGTCAAAAGCATACAAAGAAAGAGGAATGGCCGGCTATTCTGAACTTCAGGAAAGGGAATTTTCGCTACAGTCCAGCGGCTTCAAAGCCGTCAAGCATCAGGCCTTTGTAGGGACTGGTTATTTCGATGCTATTCAAGAAGTTGTAACTTCTGGAATGGCATCAACTGTAGCCTTAAAAGGGAGTACAGAAGAGGCACAATTTTAACAAAATAAAATTTTCGCAATCGATTGCTTGCGTAGAATAAAAACATTTTTTACCTTTCCAGCAGGTTATTCAATCATTGAATATCTACAATAGGTTTAATAGGTTTGAGAGATGAAAAAGGCTGAAACTATGTTTCGGCCTTTTTTGATTTTTCGTCATTTTGTATTTGATTCGTGTTCTTTTACAGAAAAAAAATGATCAAGCTTAACCACTTATTTATCTTTTTAGGTTTCTTATTTCTGCTGGTTGGATGTGGTTCAGAGAAAAGCGGTGAAGCGTCTTTGGTAGATAACGTCCTGGGAGAAAGAGAAGAGGAAAGAATTTGGCTGGAGTCAGGAGTACAGCAAATGCCAGTTTGGACCTCCTATTGGCAAGAACTTGATCCTGGTTTTAGGCAAGAAGACTTTTCTTTTGAAAGGAGTGAATTATTTGAAGAGTTGGAATGGCCGGAAGAAAATTATATAACAGAAGAAAGCCCATTTTTCCCTTATTTACTGCCCCAACCTGAGGGCGAAGGAATGGTAGATATTTACAGTTACAAAGTTTTTGTTCCAGCGGAAGGCAGACCTGGTTTTCAACCTGATTCCGAAGTAATTTATTTTAAGGAAAATGGACTTAGGGAACGCTTGTTATTTGTAGGCCCATCGGGGGGATTTGATGAAGCTTTATGGATTAGTCCGGATCATCTTTTGGTGGCAGGCTACTTTGAGGAAGAGGAGGGCTTTACACCTAAAATTTGGATCATTGATGTCCTACATAAAAGATATTCTATTTTTAAACATCCAATTTTTACAACAAATTTTGACCGCCACGGGTATTTAAAGAGAAAGTTGAGCAATATTGATTTCTGATGGAATTTGATAAATTGATCCAAAATCTCGAAAAGGCTTTAAAAAAACCACTTCCTGGAAGGGAAGGCCAGATTACCATGGCACCTTTACCAGTCGATGAGGAGCGATTTATCCAAAGCATTCGTCCGGATTACAGGAAAGGGGCGGTTTTGATGTTGCTTTATCCTGATCTTAAGAGACAAGCTTTTGTCCCATTTATCAAAAGGCCCACCTACCCCGGGGTACATAGCGGACAAATAGCCTTTCCAGGTGGAAAAATGGAGGAATCGGATAAGGATTTATCCGAAACGGCTTTACGGGAAACGGAAGAAGAGATTGGTGTAGATGCCCAAAAAGTAGAACTTATCGGGAAATTATCAGACTTATACATTCCCCCAAGTAATTTTATGGTTTCTCCTTACATTGGTTTTACCCTGGAAAAACCGGAATTCAGTCCTGATCCTGAAGAGGTTGTCAGAATTATCAATTGTCCTTTCAAGACCCTTTTGGATAAATCGGTAAGAAAAACGGGGACGGTTCAGGGAAGTGGTGGTTATAGGTTGAAAGCACCTTATTTTGATATTGAATCTGAAATGGTTTGGGGCGCCACAGCAATGATGTTGGGAGAGTTTACCTATTTGTGGGAACAAATGGATTTTTGATTTTTTGGGCCTTTGTGCTATTGTTGTAAAAAAAAGACCTTCCATGCAAGAAAATACCCCCCTGATTACCAATGATGCTGTTGTTTTTGGGCTATTGATGACGGTATTGGCATTGGTTTTTGCCACATCGGCAAGCACCAATTCCTTTTGGAGAAAATTTTACAGAGTTATCCCTTCTATCCTCCTTTGTTATTTTATTCCGGCAGTTTTGAATTCTGCAGGTATCATTTCCGGTGAGTTATCTAACCTTTACAAGGTCGCTTCCCGATACCTTCTGCCTGCTTCTTTGGTATTGTTGACTTTGAGCATTGATTTCAAAGGTATTTTGAAATTAGGGCCTAAGGCGTTAATTATGTTTTTGGCTGGCTCTTTGGGTATTGTGATTGGGGGACCTTTGGCTTTATTCGCAGTTTCAGCGATCAACCCTTCCATCTTAGGCGGGGTGGGACCAGATGAAATTTGGAGAGGCTTGGCCACCATTGCAGGAAGTTGGATAGGCGGCGGCGCCAATCAGACGGCCATGTTGGAAGTGTTTGGTGCCAGCCCAACCTTGTTTTCACAAATGATCGCAGTAGATGTTTTGGTGGCCAATGTTTGGATGGCGGTATTGTTATACTGGGCCGCAAAACCCGGTCGTATAGATCAGATTTTTAAGGCAGATAGTTCAGCCATTTTAGAGCTTCAGGAAAAAGTCGAAAAATACAGGGCAAGTATCCTGAAAGTACCCACCATGTCAGATACCATGAAAATCTTGGGTATTGGCTTTGCTTTGACAGGTTTTGCACATCTGGTGGCAGATATACTTGCTCCCTTTATCGGGGAGAATTTCCCAAGTCTTAAGCAGTATTCCCTGGATTCTACTTTCTTTTGGATTGTGGTGGTGGCTACTACAGGCGGTCTCTTGCTTTCTTTTACCAAGGCCAGGGAACTGGAAGGTGCAGGGGCCTCTCGCTTGGGTTCCGTTCTCCTTTATGTTTTGGTTGCCACTATAGGCATGCAGATGGATTTAATGGCTGTTTTTGATAATCCTGTTTATTTCCTGATAGGAATTTTATGGATGATTTTTCATGTTTTGATCATGTTATTGATTGCTTACCTGATCAAAGCGCCCTTCTTCTTTGTTGCTGTAGGTTCGCAAGCCAATGTGGGCGGGGCTGCATCTGCTCCGATTGTGGCTTCTGCGTTTAATCCGGCATTGGCACCGGTGGGTGTTTTGATGGCTGTTCTTGGTTATGCAGTAGGCACCTATGGGGCTTATTTATGTGGCTTGTTATTGCAGCTTGTACATAATATGTAGTTTATACATTATTTGCAGGGAGTGATATTAGCATTTTAAAAAAATAGGAATTATTCCAACCGATCCAATAAAAGACTCGCTTTAATCTGAACTGCAAGTCCGTTTGAAGGGTTATGATAGCAAATAACCAATGCAAATTTTATGAGACAATCTATTGAAAATAAAACAGCCCTCATCACAGGTGGGTCTAAAGGAATAGGATACGGAATTGCTGCAGCTTTGATGGCAGAAGGCATGCATGTAGCCATTACCAGCCGGTCTTTGGCTGCTGCTCAAAAGGCAGCAGATGAGCTTAATCAATCGGGAAAAGGCAAGGCAATGGCCATAGAGGCAGATGTCAGGGATTATTCCTCCCAGGAAGCTGCTGTGAAACAGGTGATGGATAAATGGGGGAGGTTGGATTTATTGGTAGCCAATGCAGGCATTGGGCATTTTGCCCCTATAGAAGATTTGAGTCTAGCCCAGTGGCATGAAACAATAGATACCAACCTTACCGGGGTTTTTTACAGTATCAAAGCAGGATTGGAGGCGCTGAAGGCGTCCAAGGGTTTTTTCATAACCATTTCCAGTTTGGCCGGCACCAATTTCTTTGCACAGGGCTCTGCCTATAATGCAAGTAAATTTGGATTGACAGGTTTTACCCAGGCAGTGATGCTTGACCTCAGACAGCATGGGATTCGATGCACCACTATAATGCCCGGTTCAGTGGCCACTTATTTCAATAACCATGAGCCTAATGAAAAAGACGCCTGGAAAATCCAGATTGAAGATCTGGGACAAATGGTGGTGGATTTGATGCAGATGCATCCCCGGACCTTGCCCAGCAAAATTGAAGTCAGACCAAGTATGCCAGGGTGATAAAAACGAAATAAAACTTTCAAGCCACAGCTTTAAGCGGTGGTTTTTTTTGTACCATATTAAAAATCCTTAAATTTCGAGCAATCCAATGATTTAGGGGTATTCAGACAATTGCTTTTTATGAAACTACTGACCACTCAGGTAATGCTTTTCCTTCAGAATAAACCTGATAGAAGAAATTTCATTACACTGATTAGATTTTTTATTGTATTGGCAATTTTAGTGATATCGTTTTCTGTAATTTTTCACTTATTAATGGCCCAAGAGGGACAAAAACATTCCTGGCTAACAGGTATTTACTGGACACTGACGGTAATGTCCACGCTGGGATTTGGAGATATTACCTTTGATTCAGATATAGGACGTTTATTTTCAGTCATTGTATTGTTGACAGGGATGCTTTTTCTCTTGATTCTTTTTCCGTTTACCTTTATCAATTTCTTTTATTCGCCTTGGATGAAAGCCCAGGAACAAGCAAAAGTACCTCGGGAGTTACCTGAAGACACCAAAGGACATGTAATTCTTACCCGGTTTGGGCCAGTGACAGAGGCATTGATTAAGAAATTGAACCGGCACAAGTACAATTATGTCGTTATTGTTCCCACAATGGTGGAAGGCTTGGAATTGTATCAGCAGGGATTTAATATCATGTTGGGTGATTTGGGTGATCCGAACACTTATCTTAAAGCAAGGGTATCTCAAGCTGCTTTGGTAGCGACTACGGAATCAGATGTGTTGAATACCAACGTGGCCTTTACAGTGCGGGGTTTGGCAAAGGAGGTTCCAATTATCGCTACTTGTAACTCTGAAGCATCCATTGATATTTTAAAATTGGCAGGTTGTAACCATGTGCTGCAACTGGGAGAGAAAATGGGACTTTTCCTTTCCAGAAGGGCCAACGGGGGCGAGTCCAATACCCATTTGGTGGGAAGGTTTGGAGAGCTCATTATTGCTGAGACCATGGTGGCGGGCACCCCTTTGGTAGGTAAAACAATCAAAGAAACCCGATTGAGAAAGGATATCGGTGTAAATATTGTCGGCGTATGGGAAAGGGGAAAGTTTAAGGCAGCTGATAGAGATTTGCTATTGACCCAATATTCCGTGATTCTTTTGGCAGGCTCGGCCAGGCAAATCGACCAGTACAATAAAACCTACCAGGTGTTTTGTGAGAATACTGCCCCTGTGGTTATTATAGGTGGAGGCAGGGTAGGAAGGGCCACAGGAAAATTCCTTGAGTCAAGAAAAATCGATTACCGGATTATTGAAAAAGATCCTTCCAGGATCAAGCGCTATGCAAAGACCATCTTAGGGGATGCTGCCGATTTAGAAGTGCTGAAAGAGGCAGGAATTGACGAGTCACCATGTGTAATCATTACTACGCATGACGATGATGTGAATGTTTATTTGACCATTTATTGTAGGTCATTGCGACCGGATATTCAGGTCATTACCAGAACCACCCTAGAAAGGAATCTGGGGGCAATTCATCGGGCAGGTGCCGATTTTGTACTTTCTTATGCTTCCATGGGCGCCAATGCCATTTTGAATTTATTGCGAAGAAATGACATCCTGATGGTAGCAGAAGGGCTTGATTTGATCCGTGTCAAAGTCCCCAAGTCTTTGGTTGGGAAAACTATCAAGGAATCAGCAATTCGGAAGCATACAGGTTGTACGGTAATTGCCATTCATTGTCAAAAAGAAATGAAAATCAATCCTGAACCCAAATCTGAATTCCCTGAAGATGCTGAAATCATTTTAATCGGTACAGTGGAAGCAGAAAATGAGTTTTTCAAAGTGTATGGGGAAGATAATGGAAATTAAAAATGGTATTTTCTCCCCATGATAATCGCTACGGAAATTTCACCTTTGCTTACAGGTTTTCCCTTAAGAATGGGACAAAGCGGACACTACTCACATACCTGGTTTTGAATTTTCCTTTGGTTTTTTCTCCCAATATCAATTGCTGAACTTTACTCTCTTCACCGACAGGAATGATCATCTTTCCCCCTTCGGCTAATTGGTCGATAAGCGGTTGAGGAATTTTTTCAGGAGCGGCAGTCACAATGATGGCGTCAAAAGGGGCTGCTTCAGGCCAACCTTTGTACCCATCTCCAATTCGGATGTGTATATTATGATATCCAAGTGAATTTAAATCCTGCTCGGCCCTTTTACCCAAGCCTTCAAAAATCTCAATGGTGTACACCTCCTTTACAATTTCAGCCAGTACTGCGGCTTGATAACCTGAACCTGTTCCTATCTCCAAAACCCTCATGTCTTTTGTGGGTTTAATCAGTTCGGTCATGAAGGCCACTATGAATGGCTGGGAAATGGTCTGACCTTCTCCAATGGGTAAAGGCCGGTCTTCGTAGGCGTAGTCACGGATTTTTTCAGGAACCAATAAATGTCTTGGCACTTTTCGCATCGCTTCCAGGACGGCCTTATCTTTTATACCTCTTTGGGCAAGCTGAGTCTCTACCATAAGCGCTCTTTGTGATTTGAAATGATCAGTCTGGAATAGGGTTAACAGTATCATATACCAAAAGATTTTCATGGCAGTGGGTTCTTTTTATTCCAATATACCCATTTTTCCAAAAATATAAAAGGTAAGATGTGTAGCCTTAATTTTATTCAAAAAAATCATGTTGTTGTATTTATTTATCTACTAAATATAAGGTTATATAATTTTAATATTTTTATAATTTGCTTAAAATAAATGATTTAGATTTTTTTGATGAGTTTTTGAGAAATAAAAATTTTTTAATTGATGTATTATTGATGTATCCATATTATTTGTTAACAAAAATTATATACCGTCATTGTAATGACTTTTTGAAGACATATTACAAGTAACAATAAAAACCAAAATGAATATGAAAGTACTCTCTAATTTAAGGTGGCTGTTATTTTTGCTGCCAATGATTTGGGCATGTGGTGATATAGAACAGCCGCCCATTATCGCACAGACCCCTGCATCTATTGCTTCCCCTCCAACGGATATAGTAATTACCCAAGAGAATGGTGCGGAAGTAGTGGTTTTCAATGTCAGCCCTGCTGATTTCGGTACGACAATGGAAGTGACCTATATCATCCAAATGGATCGCCGGGGAAATGAATTCCGTAATCCTGCTGATCTGGGTTCTTCAACTTCCACATCTATTGAAATTGAAAAAGATGATATCAATGGAGCCGCAATAGCAAGAGGTATTACTCCAGGCGAAAGCGGCCCGATGGAATTTAGGGTCCGAGCGGTACCATCAAGAACGCTTTCTGCACTTAATGGTGCACCTATCACTATTAATGTTTCCACTACGGTATCCTTTAATCCAGATATCCCTTTGACCCTTGAGGCATTGGTCGGGGATGGAACCAAAGCTTGGAGATTACGTCCTTCTGCTGGTTCATGGGGTGTTGGTGGATTCAGGGGTGATTTAGGCTTTTTCCCTGGGGCAACTACTAATTTAGCAACTGTTAGGCCTTGCACATTTAATGATCTTTATATTTTCAGTCAAGATGGTACATTTGAGTATGATGCTCAGGGTGATTTTTGGGCTGAAGGTTGGATGAGTGTGCCAGGGGAAGGTTGTCAACCAGAATCCATTCTTGACGGTACACCTTCAGAGGCATTTAAGTCGGGTGTTCATAGTTTTAGTCTAATTCCTGGTGCACCAGGTGTTATGCCACAACTGGCAGTAACTGGCACAGGTGCTTTTATTGGATTCCAAAGAGCATTTAATGGAGGTGAGATACCTGAAGGAGGAAGTCCTACAGATAGAACCATTACTTACACGGTAACGGCCTTTGATCCGGCAACTCAGGAATTAACTTTGTCTCTTAGAACAGCAGATCCATTTGATGCCTTCGATGGGGTATTTTGGACTTTTGTTTTGGTACCTGATGAACTAGGAGGTGAAGTTGGTGGTGAGGACCCTGCTGCTTTCACACTTGATGACTTGGTAGGTAGTGGTACTCAGGCTTGGCAATTGAAACCAGCAGCCGGTGCCTTTGGTGTTGGCCCTGCTCCTGGTAGTGATGCTTTCTTCCCTAACGGAGGGGATATTTCAGGTGACCGTCCTTGCTTGTTCAATGACTTGTTTATCTTCAGTCAAGACGGTACTTATGAGTATGATGCTCAGGGAGATGTATACGCTGAGGATTATATGGGGCTTACTGGAGGAGGATGTCAACCTGAATCCAATTTGGCAGGAACTGTTGGTGAAGCCTGGGCATCAGGTACACATCAATTTACATTCCAACCAGCCTCTGGAAACGACCGGGCCCAAATTACGGTTACTGGTACAGGTGCATTTATCGCACTTCCCAAAGCCTTTAATGGTGGAGAGTATGAGGCTGGGCCTCCAAGGGCTAATGAGTCTGTAACCTACGATGTATTGGATTTCAATCCAGATACTAGAGAATTAACCTTAGTCATTGATATCACTGATAATGGTGCAGTTTGGTGGACTTTCGTCTTAATACCGGCAGATTAATTGTAAGATGATTATGTTTATCAAAATAAAATATCTGGCTTTCATTATTATCCTTGCAGCCCTAAGTCAGGGCTGCAAGGAGGATGAAAGAGAAGTTGTCCTTCCCAATCCTCCTCCTGGTTTGGCCATACCGGAGACAGGATTTGAGAGCCCTAGGAGTTATGAAGGTTATAGACTGGTCTGGAGTGATGAATTTGAAGGGAATACACTGTCCAATGATTGGGTTTTTGACATGGGAGATGGCTGTCCTAATCTTTGCGGTTGGGGAAATAATGAACTTCAGTCGTATACCCGTGACAATGTGAGGGTTGAAAATGGTCATTTGATCATTCAGGCTAGAAGGGAGAGTTCAGGGGGTAGGGATTTTACCTCCTCCCGTATCAAAACCCAAGGCAGACAATCGTTCAAATTTGGTAGGATAGATATCAGGGCAGCTTTGCCTAAGGGGCAAGGAATCTGGCCGGCACTTTGGATGTTGGGAGATAATATCAATCAAGTGGGCTGGCCAAGATGCGGTGAAATTGATATCATGGAAATGATAGGCGGCAGCGCTAACGGTAGAGATAATACCGTACATGGTACCGTTCATTGGGATAACAATGGATCTCATGCTGAGTTTGGAGGTTTTGTTACACTGCGTGAAGGCATTTTCAATGATAATTTTCATGTTTTCTCCATTATTTGGGATGAAGCTAAAATTGTTTGGCTTTTGGATAATGAACCATACCACCAAATTGATACCAGTCCCAGTGGATTGGATGAATTCAGAGAATCATTCTTTTTCCTGTTCAATATAGCCGTGGGTGGTAATTGGCCGGGAAACCCTGATAGCACTACGTCATTCCCTCAACAGATGGTAGTAGATTATGTAAGGGTTTTTCAGAAAGAATAGTGTTTAGAATCATAATCAAAAGAGGCTGTATCTTCCGGAGAGACAGCCTCTCTTTGTTTTATTAGGCATTCATTTTCCCCTAATATGAATTAGAGTTCGTACACAAAGATTAAAACACAAGATAATCAAGTATTTAGCGATTGATTAAATTATTTTGTTTTTAGAATTTCAAGATAAATTCCTGTAGGTTATCAGTTCTTTCCAGAGCTAATTTTTTTCTCAGCCTATACCGCGATATTTCAACCCCCCTAACGCTGATATTCATCAGGTTTGCAATTTCTTTGGTTGATAAATTCATCCTTAAATAAGCGCTGAGTTTTATTTCCTGTGGACTGAGGGTGGGAAATGCTTTCTTAAACCTATCCATAAAATCCCCATGAACCTGATCAAAATGGAATTCAAACTGTTCCCAATCTTTATCTTCTGCAATGTTTTTACTGATGCTGTTGATTACTTTTTGAAGTTCATTTTTGACTTCCTGGTTTTTGCTTTTTTTGATGATTTGGCCCAACTGATTTTTCGTCTGATCGATAAAACCATTTTTGTTTAATAAGTGCATGGTTGCAGAGGCCAATTCCTTGTTTTTGATCTGTATTTCGTTTTCTAATTTTTCTGTTTGGAGTTTCTGAAGTTCTTTCTTGGATTTTTCTAAATCTGTAGATTTTTTTTCCAATTCCTGAGTTTGTTTGGCAGTTATTGCTTTGGTTTTTTTCTGGTACAATTTATCAACCCTGTTGAAAGTAACAGCTACTGAAACAATAAAACAGGCCAAGTAAAAAAACCAGGCAAGATTGCTTCTGTACCAAGGCGGAAGGACGGTAAATGAAAAAGGCTGGGCCTCGACAATCTGTTCGTAAATATCTTTGCTTTGGACGTGAAAAGTATATTTTCCTTCCCTTAAATTGGTATAGGCCTTGTCTCTTCTATGCGTCCAATCACTGAAATCATCTTCCAAACCTTCCAGTCTGAACCTGAATTGGGTCGAATTTTCATTATTTGGGATAGTATTGGTGTATTCAAAACGGATATCTGCTTTGTTATAGTTTAATACAAGACCTTCACCTTCCTGATTGAATTTTTGTTTTGAGAAATCCAGATTTTTGCTCAAAACTAAAAGGGAATCCGTGGGTTTGGTGAGGTACACAGCTCTAATAAATGTGGGGTAGGCTGCAGGAATGGACTTATTCCTGTCTTTTTTGTACCAAATGAAACCCTCATTAGCAGCAAAAAGTACTTCATTAGACCTTATAAGAGACACATTTTGAAGGTCGTCATTTAGGAAAGGAATGATTTTATTGAAAAGTTGATTGTTTTTGGTATAGCTTCCATCTATCTGCTTTTCCAAAACTCCAGCCTCATGAATTCCGATGAAAAAAATATTTCCAACGGGGTCTTCCACCAAGCTGGTGATTAGAAAATCCCTTTCAAAATAAGGATTGAGCAATTGGTCTTTTTCAAATCTGTCTTTCTCTGGATTAAAAACATAAATTCCATATTCAGTAGTAAAAATAATTCTCCCCCCAATTTTCCAAACTGAATTTAAAAGGTTGGTAGGGAGTCCGTCCTTGTTGTTAAAAAACCTTGCTGTAACACCAGTTAAATCTTCTGTGAGTTGTAACCTATAGATGCCTTTGTAGCCATGTGAGACCCAGATATTTCCAGTCTCATCTTGTTGAATCAAACGAGCTGATTCCTCAAAACCTTTTAATCTTCTCAAAAATCTAAATTGGTCTTTTTGCTTTTTAAATAAAGCCAAACCATTGTATGTCCCTGCCAAAACCAAATTTGGATTTTGCTTGAGGGTAATATATCCCCATAAACCATTCACCCCATCAATTTTGGTTGCGGCATTGTTTCGAATCTTGAAAGCACCTTCATTATGGGCTAACAATAATTCATTTTCAATTACATTGAAACTGTAAGATTGGCCTTCTGAGTTGGAAACTTTAGATATGCTTTGATCAGATCCAGAAATTTTATTGACCTGAACATTGGTGCCCAAATAAATATCTTCATCGAATAGTTTAGCGGTGTATCCTGTCCCGAAAATACCTGAGTCCGAACCAAGTACCCTAAAAGGAAGGCTTATTTCTAAAAGTGAAATGCCATTATTGTGTCCTAACCAGATGTTTCCCGATTTATCCTCAAATATGGAAATGATGGTATTGTTATTAAGGCCTTTTTGTTGGTCCATGTGCAATTCCAGATCACCATTTTCTTTAAAAATGTAAAATCCGTCATATTGGGTGCCAATGGCAATATTTCCATTTCGCAACCGTACAACCGTATTAACTTTAGTTAAGGTGTTGACACCCCCAACGGACCACTTCCTTGTACCTTGTTGGGTGAGTAAAAAAATATCTCCTTTTTCAGTAAAAATCATTAACTCTCCAGAAGACCTTTCCAATACACCTGAAACTAAACCATTTTTGAAAATCTCAGCATTTGGAAATGGAACAGCCTCTTGTTGCTCCAGTTGCATCAGACCTTTTTCAGTATCTTGGAAAAAAAGCTGATTATTACTTAAGTGGAAGCTATTGAAGGTTCCTAAAGGCTCTATGATATTTTTTAAATTGCCATTTTGATCGAAAATGAAAATTGCTTTGAAAGAACAAAATAAGTAAAGGTTCCCTATTTTAAATATTTTCCATACTTCCTCAATGTTTTGAAAGGATAGGGGTAATCTCGGCGCCCAGGAAATAAATTCGAAGATACCTTGTTGATTAGGGCGAAAATATCCCATTTGTCCTTGAGCAGCAATAAAAATCCTTCCATTAGACTCTATGAAAAGGTCTCTGATTTTGGTACTGTTGGGAATGGAATATCTTTCCCATTTGGTACCATCGTATTCTAATAAACCAAAATTATTGGCCACATAAATGAGTCCATTTTGGTCTTGGCTAAAGGCATAATTTTGAATTCCACCATTATATTCTTTGCTCGAAAAATATTTGGAAAAAGGAAGCCCAAGTTCCTGGGCCTGGGCGTAGCCAAGCAAGAATGAAAAAAGAAGAAGAAAGATCGTTTTTTGCATGATCGCCCGGTTTTTATCAATAAGAGATTATTTCTATTTATGATGTAATAAATTTTGAATAAGTGATAAGTTTAAATGACTTAAAATAAGTCATATGGTTCAAATTTCCCAATTTTTTACCGGATAATTATAATTCTATGAAAATAAAATTTTAACAATGTTGTATAAAGAATTATAAATTAGTTAATAATGATGTATTTTAATATCATTTTTTTTATACGAACAATGTCTGTTATTGAGCAATGAATAACAATTGAATGAACATTTTAAATAGATTGAATTAGGGTTAGTTATACATAAAAATCCCTTTTGAAGACTTTTTTTGGCATTTTATTATAAATTATTGTGTATGAATTTGTTAAACACTGTGTTTTAATTTAAATTTATACCCTTTCTTTTTTTAAATTGAACCGAATTATAATAAAAATGGAAAAAAATTATCCATCCGCTATTCTATTTGTCGATGATGATGAGGCAACAAATTTCATCAATAGGATAATAGTTTTCAATGCGGGATATAAAGGTGATGTTCTTAATTTCAAAGATTCCGAGTTGGCTTTTGATTATTTGGTTGGAATTACCAGTGATTTTTTACCCCAACATCAATCAGATACTACCTATCTTGTTTTTTTAGATTTACAAATGCCCCAATTTAATGGTTGGAGTTTTTTAAACCGTTATTTGACTTTACCCGAATCCAAAAGAAGAAGATTTAAATTTGTTGTTTTGAGTAGTTCTATTGATCCGGAGGATAAATCAAGGGCCATGCAATATAGAGATGTGATACATTTTGTTTCTAAGCCTTTGAGGCAAGAAAAGGTGCATGAAGTCTTAGAGATGTTTGAGGTTGGAAGAAGGGCTTAATTTTAATTTCCATATTAAGTGGCTTCTATTTTTATTAATTTTAAATCAATTCAACAGCTGAAATTTTGGTAATGAAACCTCAACATAAAATTACTTTTATTTACTTTTTAGTTGGTGCTTTTTGGATTTTACTTAGTGACTTGGCGATAGAATGGCTATTTGAGATTGGCAAAATAGAAAAGTTAACCTATCACCAATCAATCAAGGGATTAGTGTATGTAGCGCTTACAGCGTTAATGCTATATTTCCTGATCAGGCATTATTATAATCAGTTGAATGTAAGATTGAAAGAGTTAGAGGAACTCAATAGAATTTTAAGTGTAAAATCTTCCGAACTTGAAACTTCCAATAAAGATTTGGAGCAATTTGCCTATGTGGCTTCCCATGATTTGCAGGAGCCTTTGAGGATGATATCCGGTTTCATGAAATTATTGGAGAAATACAAAGACAAAATTATGGATGAAAAGGCCAGTCAATACATCCGATTTGCCAATGAGGGAGCTGAAAAAATGAGGGGAGTGATTCTCAATTTATTGGCTTATGCCAAGGCCGGAAAGGAGGCTTATCAAATGGAAGAGTTTTACGTTCAAAAGGTTCTGGATGATATTTGGCAGGTACAACAAAAGAACCATGAAAATGTTGAAGCCTCATTGATTTTTGAATATTTGCCCCTGATTAAAAGTTATAAAGTACCTTTTACCATGATTATTCAAAACCTTGTCTCCAATGCCCTAAAATATAAAATTCCAGATAAAAAGGTAATTATTCAATTTTCTGCCGAAGAACTTGAAGAAGAATGGCTTTTTAAGCTGAATGATAATGGAATAGGAATTGCCAAAGAGGATTATGAATCTATTTTTCAACCTTTTTTAAGATTGAGAAATGATGATATCGTTTCAGGATCAGGTATGGGCCTGGCCATTGTGAAAAAAAATGTGGAATTGATGGGAGGCAAGGTTTGGCTTGAGTCAGTAGTAGGGAAAGGTTCCACTTTTTTCTTTACCGTTAAAAAAGTACCAGTAAATTAAATTCAAAACCTTAAGCCAGTTTTGAACTTAAAAGCGGAAATTTTTTTTATCCTGTTGCAAAAAGACATTTTTTTGTAATGGTTTTTCATTACCTGGTTTTATAAAATTACCATTAACCCTATTTCAGTAGCCTTTAAATGAAGACAATCAAAATCAAGCATGACTTAGCCTTTTTTTCTATTATGATGTTAGGGCTGGTTTTATTTGCATGTAATTCTGCTGAAAGAAGGGACAAAAGAAACCGTAGGATTCTGTATGAACAAAAAGAATTTCGAACTTTCTCGCCTGATAAGTCTAGCAGAGAAGTATCGCCTTCTCCTACTTTAGCCTATCAATCCTATATACAAGAACTGGAGAGGACCAGGCAGCAGCATATGGCTAGACTGGATAGTATTCAAGAAATTAAAAGCACAGAAAGTGAAAATATAAATATGAGGGCACTTCAAGAAATATTTCTGCTTAAAAAGCAGGGAGTAGCCTTGAAGTCAAGGATTTTACAGATCCGTAACCTTACCGCTTTTGAATTCAATGCAGAAAGAACGGCTATCCAATCTGAATTGGATGCCTTGGGCAGAGAAATTGAAAGGTTGATCGGAAACTTGAATTAATTTTTTTCAGAAAGCGGGAAGATTGCTGGATTTGATTGGAAAATAAAATTCTGCGTATAAGTGAAATGAATTTTTTTAAAAACTGAAAAGGGAATTTTCCCTTTTCAGTCTCTTAGAAATTACGCGTCCCCTTCTTCTGAAGGGTTTACAATTAGTACATAGGTAGTAATATTTCCAGAGGATATTGTTTCAAGGCTTTCATCGTCAGATTTTGCTTCATATGAAAAAGTCAAACATCCACTTGTAGTATTGGATGAACTCACAGAGTAGCTGAAACTTGCCATTACCTCTTCATTCAATCTTAATTCAAAAGTGGATATTCCTTCTTCTATACTAAGTTCTGACATCTCCATTGAAGAAATAAATGGAATATCTTCAGATGTTTTTTTGAGTTCAAAAGCCAATTCTAGGTCCTCCTCATCTGAGATGGCAACTAGTGTCAATCCATCTATGTCAAATTCTTCGTTTTCCAGAATCATATTTTCCTCTTCGTCAAGGAGGAGAAATTTGAAAGCTGACAACTCTTCATTGGTACATGGGATTTTGTCATCTTCATTGTTGCAACTTGAAAGATTCCATACAACTGCAATCGCGCAAATAGTTGGTATTATTTTTTTAAAATTCATCTTGATTGTTTTTAAGATTTAGAAATTGATTAATAAAAGAGCGCTCTTGTCTTCCTGTACGCTTGAATTTTTGATTTCGCGACAATAGATTTTCAAGAAATTGAATTACCGTCCTTTTCGAGCTGATTATCAGAGGGAAAAAATATAAATCAGCAAGCCAACAGATAAAAAGTACTATTGAGAAGTTAGGAAATTATTCTATTAAACTGTTTTCCTTTTAAAATGGGTCCTGATTTATAAATCCGAACGTAGGTACAATGCATACCTGATAGGTTTGTGGAGTAAATGAAATTTTAAACCAATTTATTTAACCCACAAAACGATGAAAAAATTGATGATTGCTTTAGGGGTAGTATTTCTATCCATGGAAGCTTTTGCCCAAAACCTTGAAAGTAAAATGGATTCCCTTGCTAGGACATTAACGGGGAAAGACCAGCCGGGCTTTGTAGTCGGAGTCACTAAAGGAAATGATGTGATTTTCCAAAAGACTTACGGCCAGATGAACCTGGATTACCAAATGCCGAATTCCAATCAAACCACTTTTAATCTGGCTTCAGTAGCGAAACATATCACTGCTTTTGCCATACTTAAATTGGAAGAGGAAGGCAAAATAGATCTTGATGCCCCTGTTCATCAATATATTCCCGACCTTCCGGATTATGGAAAAGAGATCAAAGTGAAACATTTGATTTTTCATACCAGTGGATTGGGTTCAACAGATAATGTCCGCCTTTTTGCAGGGATATCCTTAGAACAGCCTTGGACTGCTGATGATGAATTCGAGCTGATAAAAAGTTATAGAATTCTTAATTTCAATCCGGGAGATGAATACTTGTATTCTAATGCCGGCTACGGATTGTTAGCCAAAATCATAGAAAATGTAAGTGGACAAGCCTATGATGATTACATCGAAAATGAAATTTTTTCCCCTTTGGGTATGCAAAACTCCTATGCATATACCAGACCAGGGAAAACCATTCCCAATAGAGCAGTGGGGTATAAGAAAACAGCCAATGGATTGGAAAGAACCATCACGGAATCTGAGTCTGTAGCAGGTGGAACCAATATCTACATGAGCTTGGAGGATATGTTGGTGTGGGGAAGGCATTATTATCAACCGACTTTATTCGATTCCAAAGTCATAGATAGGTTAGAATCTTCTCCTGCCAAACTTGCTGATGGATCGGATTTGAAATACTCTTATGGATTAAGCTTGGTCGATTATAAAGGAATTCGATTGGTCAGCCATTCGGGAGGAACCATGGGTTTCTCAGCTTATTTTACCTGGTATCCAGAACATGACATGTTTGTAGCTGTGGCTGCCAATAATCAAAATATCAGTACTGCCACCATATCCAGATTGGTGACAGAAACTTTGCTGTCTGAGTATTTTGTTGAAGCGTCTTTGGCAGAGAATGAAGATATAGAACTCCCTATAGATCAATTGAGGAAGTTTGAAGGGGAGTTTAAAATGGAAGATGGAATGGTGCTGACTTTTAAGGAAAAAGAAGGTAAACTATTCCTATTAATTCCTGATGCTCCTGAATTTGAACTTTTTGCGTCTTCAGCCTCAAAGTTTTACTTGAAAGCATTTGAAGCACAAACAGAATTTTTGATTGGCAGCAATGGGGAAGTAAATGAATTGGTCTGGTATCAAAGTGGTAAAAGCTTTCCAGGTAAAAAGGATGACGGGACTTTACCTGTTCCTGCTCCTGACAAAGACGAATTATTGGGGAATTATTTCAGCGCTGATCTTAATGCCAAGTATCAAATAGCATTAAAGAACGATGAACCAATTCTGGTAATGCCCAGTACTTTGAAGTACTATTTGGGCTTGGAAAATCTTCCTTTGGAACATATTGATGGTGATAGGTTCAAAGTTGAAAAGTTAGGGGAGATCTACTTCACAAGAGATATCCGAAAGAACATCAATGGCTTTGTAATCAAAGATGTGGGAAGATTGAGAAATATTCCATTTGAGAAGAACTAAGCATTTATATCGATATACCTCTCAAGTGCTGCCTGTACATACAGAAAGTATTTGAGAGGTATTTAAAATTTTCTTCATGGAAAGTAGAAGACAATATATATTAAAAGGGAACAGTCAATTTTCCCAAAAAATCTGGACTTTAGTCCATAACAAAAAGGTTGGTGAATTGAAATTACCTTTTCCAATGAATTCAGGTTTTTTCAAAGGAACAGATTTATATGCTTTCCTTCCAATTGATGGAGTTGGAAACAGTTTCAGGGTCTTCAAATCAGGTAAATCAGTAGGCTATTTGCATATTCATGCCTACAGGAATCTTGCCCAAGTAAATCTGGTGGAAGAGGGGCCTTACCAGTTTTCATTGGATGGAATACTCAATGGAAATTGGGTGATAAGGCAAGGGAAAAAATCCATAGAAAAATCAGGGAATCAGCTATCTACTTATTTTCTGGAAGGTAATGAAATCGAATTGGTGATGGCTTGTGGGCTTTTCATTGCTGCCAAAGCAAAAGCAGACATCTTACTTATGACGCTTGGAATTGGCCTTTTTTTGTCACTGATTTTTTTGTTCTGGTAGACAAACCTTCAAAAAAACAAGTAATGCAAGAAAAGTTGTTCAGGTTTGAAAATCTGAACATTGGAGATATTCCAGATGGTAATTTTGAAGGAAAAAAAAGACCATGAAAAACCTCATCCTAATTTTCCTTAGTTATTTTATTTTGTTAGTGCCAAGGCTTTTGGCTTCTGAAATGGATACCATTCCTCTGGCCTTTGAAAGTGAAGGCCATACTCTAAAAGGCAGGCTCTTACTTCCCCAGAATAGAACAGGCAAGGTTCCTGTAATCCTATTTTTTGTAGGATCAGGTGGAAGTAGTTCGTTTGCCACGGATTACAGAAATTTCCTTCAGTTTTTTCTAAAATCTCCTTTGGAAAATGAATCTGTTGCATTTCTTTTTTTTGATAAACGAGGGGTAGGGGAGTCTGAAGGAAAATGGCAAAACACCGATTTTCTGCAAAGGGCAATTGATGGGAAAAATGCAGCTCTGCACATCAAAGATCATCCAGAAATTGATTCAGATAGAATATTTGCAGTAGGCCATAGTCAGGGAGGATGGATCGTCCAACTCTGCCTGGCTGAGTTCCCAGATGTCTTCGCTGGTGGTATCAGTATGGCTGGGCCAACCTTTGACGTCAGGAAACAATTGATTAATGATTATCAAAGCGGTTTTATATGCAATAAAAATATGGATCCAGAAGCAGCTTTAAAAAAAGCAAAGAGACGTGTGAACCGTGACCTTTCTATTGTGTCAGTATTACCCTTCCAGCAGGAATGGAAACAGCTGAAGGTTATTAAGAAATTTGATGCAAAACCTTACTTAGCCAAAATAGAAAGACCTTTGCTTCTATTGTTTGCTGAAAATGACAGATTGGTCAATCCTGCTTGGAGTATGGAGCATCTTGATCAAATTTATCCTCAAGGATTGCCAAAGAACTTCTCTGTGCATATTGCCGAAAATGAGAACCACAGTTTCAAAACCTCTCCTTTTTGCTTTAAAGGCGATTGGAGTGAGTTGAAGTTCTCGGAAAATACCAGGGATGTGATGGTTGGATGGTTTGGAACCCAATTAATCTCCGAGAAATAATTCAATTAAAAATCTAAAATCAAATTAATCAGATATGTTATACTTTTACTTTCTTGGGTCATTAATTGTCCTATCTATTTTGTTGAGAGCAATTGAAATAATAGGAGCAAATAGGAGGGGGAAATAGTTCCAAAACTTTCATTTTCTACAGATGAAAGTATTTATTTAAAACTTGTTTTCTTGATTTTGATTGCGGCTATGATAATTGTAGTTCATTATTCTGCCGATATCCTAAACTTGTTAAAATCCTCAACCCTTTAAGAAAAGTTTTCAGCCAAGGGAATCTAAATTCATATAGATTCCTTTGGCTAATAATACTAGGTTCAAATACGCATATCCGAAGGATAAAACAATATTTCTAACTTTCTTCTATCCCACAATTAATAGAATTTTCTACCCATACAATCCTTGGTTTTATTTCTCTGTTAATTAATTGTAATTCTGATTGAAAGGTAAAAAATTCAAAACAAGAACCTCCAAGTCAAATTAATTGGCCTGATATTTTCAACATTCCCTGCCGATAGGGGTGGATTGAATTGGTATGTCAACCCAAAAGTTGAGGCATTGAGAATCTCCAGTTTCTTGAAGTAATTCCCCTTAAACCCAAGCATCAGTTCTGCTTGAAGATTAAATGGTCTGGCTACTTCTGATAAATTTATGGATTGATTCTGGTTATTTTCCCTAAAAGAAAATGTCGTGCTAAGGTTGTATCCGCCTCTCAATCCTGTTTGAAGAAAAATATTGCTAGTCTGCTTGCTGCTATTTTCTTTAAAATAGAACCTTGCCTGGGTAGAGAGATTCAGGCTGTTTTGAAATACCCTGGTGTATTTTACCCCATCAGGAGCTTGGATAAAGCTTTGGTTATTCTCATCCAATACCGGAAAGAAATCCAGGTTATAAGTCAATCTTTCCAATTCCAAGCCGGTGACAAAGGAAACCCTTTTATTGAAGGGTAATTCTTTCATCAGGCCTATCTGTACGTTGCCATGTCCATCCTGATAAAAGTTGTTGGGCACTCCCTGTAAGAAACTTACCCCGGCCCCGAAACTGAAGTAGGTTTGCGACTTGTAGGGCTTTTTGGAAGAGTTGTACTCATTTTGTGCCATTAGATGATGGCTTAGGAAGAAAAATGCAATGATCAATAGCGCTTTGGTAGAATTAATCTTTTTCATTTTTGTAACTGTTTGTTTGACAGCTACAAAGGTGGGGCAGAAAGTAGTGGCAGAAATTGACCTATGTTAAGAAGATAACTAGCGCTCCTCAAAAAGTTTTTTTCTAATTCTGCTCAGAGATTCAGGTTTGATATTAAGGTAGGATGCAAGGTGCTTTAAGGGCACTTGCTCTAAATATATGGGGTATTTCTTCATCAACCTGAGATACCTTTCCTTGGCAGAATCTGTCATCAGGGAAATTTCCCTTTGTTCTCTCCATATATAATACTGTTCCACAGCAGTCCTGCCAAACTTATTGCTTTCCGGGTAGTGATGGTAAAGCTGTTGTAAAAAATCATAATGGATCGAAGCCAATACACAATCTTCCAATGCCTGAATAAAAAAGCGGGATGGCTCCTGTTGGATAAAACTGGAATAAGAACAGTTGAACTCATGCTGAAAAGAAAAGTCAAATGATTTTTCTTCTCCTTTGACCATCACATAGTGTCTGGTACAGCCTGTAATCACAATGGAAAGAAAGCGCTCTATTTCTCCTTCATTTAAAATAAAATCTCCTTTGCGATATTTTCTGATTTTAAAGCCCTGTTTGAAAACTTCCCATTGTTCATCACTTAAGGGAAGATAGTCAAACAGAAGCTCTCTTGCGGCCTGAAGGTGTTTCCCTATTTCTTCCTCTGGAATTGAATTTTCCATTTGGTATTGGTCGATATCCTATAATTCTTTAAAACCTCAAGGTAAACAATTACTTAACATAGGTCAATTTTCAGAAGAAACAGTCACAATACCTTTGCATGACAAACTAAAACAAAGAAAAAATGAAAATTCAATTTAAATTCGGCAACCTCAAAGGGCTATATGTGATCGCTTACCTTCTGCTATTTGGAGGAATACTGAGGCTTTTTTCCGGTCTGTATGATTTTTTTAAAATTCAGTCAAAGTTAGAACTATTGGATAAATTTGACTTTTTGATACAAAACGCACTTTTATTTGGGCTAAATGGCTTGATTCTTTTCTTAATCTTAAAGTGGATAGCAGGAAATCTAAAAGAGAAAAATTTTGAAGTCAGTTTAAAGTAATATTCAAGTAATCTAAAAAAATAATAAAAAAGACAAGTTCCATGAATTCAGCTAACTTATTTGTTAAAGTCCTTTCTTATATTTTCCTGACCTGCGCAACAATCTACTTTATGTTGCAATTGGTAATATTCTATAAAAACCCATTGAATGATGCCATCTATTATTTAGAAAAAATTGGGCCTGGGGTTTGGATGTTCCTAATAGGGATAGGTTTAAGATTTTTAAGTAAAAGGGATTTGAGTAAGTTTTTTGAGAACTGAATCTTCTCCCTTTTACCTAATTTATTTCAATTCCTTTGTGAGGATTTTGTGGAAGCAAAGACTGTTTTCTATGCCAACATATTGACCATAATTGGGGATCAACTGATAGCCTGACTTTTTATACAGTCCTATGGCTTCAGGTTGCATCAATCCGGTTTCCAGAACAGCTGCTGCATACCCCAATTCCTTGGCCCAAACTTCCAAAGAATCAAGGATTAATGCTGCAATCCCCATGTTTCTATGGTTCTCAAGAACAAACATTCTTTTAATCTCAACTTTATCCTTCTCAAATGCTTTGAAAGCACCACAACCAACGGGGATTTGTCCAGCATAGGCTATGACAGCATGTTTGATCTTATCCAATTTGTTGTATTGTGCATAAAAAGCATGTTCATCCCCATCTCTGAAGGCTAATTCTTTATCCAATAACTGCACCAGGTTGATGAAATGACGGTCTGAGCTGTTGCTGCGTTTGATTTCAATTTTGTTCAATAGGCTCAATTTTCTATAGTTTAAAGGAGAACAGATTCCAATAATGCATTTGCCAAATGGCAATACTTTGAATAAGCATTACAATATATATAGTAGCTTTAAAACTGATTTTATCCTTGGAATTTACCAGATAGCAAATTCCCAAACTTATAGTGTACAGGATACAAACCAGAAATATCCAGGGAAGGTATAAAAATTTATCCAAATGTGGAGGACTACCAAAGAGCAGTCCTAATTCTCCGAATTCAAGAAATTTTATTGATAGAAATGCTATAGAAAGCAATAATAGACCCTGAAGATAAATTGCAGGGGCTAAACTTTTCCAAATTAGACCAGAGGGATGCATTTTAGAAAAAAGCGGGTAAATATTAAGGAAAAGCAGCCCTGCCATGGTGGTGGAAATCAAAGTCCAGAAAAGGAAATACTGGAAATCTGTCTTTTCATACCATTTTGCTTTTAGGAAGTATTGGTCAGCATGCCTTGCATCTACAAAGAACCAAAGGCCAACATGTTCTTCTTCTTGGAATGCGATTCTTTTAGGTGAATCTTTTTCCTGAAAAAACAAATCACCAATATGATCATAAACTTTTTCCTGCCTTCGGCTTTTGAGAGTGAATGAGGCTTCGGATGTTTTGGCCAATTTGTACCTGTTGTGATAAGAAATAAGTTTTGAAATACCAGTATGATTTTTTCTTCCTAATACATATTCACCTTCCAATTTTTTTAAATCTAACTCCCAATTAGCTTGGGGTTGTGCTGTTATGGGCCTATCTCCTTCAAAGGATTTAACAATCTCATTGAAAAGCGTTTCATATACAGGTTCAGAAGCAGGAACTGATGTATTCATAGAAAAAATAAAGCCAAAATCTTGTTCCGGAATGATGGCAATTAAGGCGTGAAACCAAATGGTATCTCCCCAATGTCCATAGATTTTTAGTCCTTCCTTTGACATGTTCATAAGGCCATGCAATACAGGGTTCACCCCATCCCTAATGGTAACTGCAGGACTTATCATTTTTTGGAAAGTTGCAGGATGAATCAGCTTAGATTTTCTTTCTGCGGCTAAATTTGTCAATTCCAATAAAAATTTAAACATGTCTTCACCAGAAGCACTGATTGCTCCTGCAGGCCAAGTGGATAAAATTTCAAATTCCTGCGGAGAAAAACTCTCCCCATAAGCATACCCTTTGGAAATATACTTTAATTTTTGATCCTTGGTATCCTGAGAAAATGTGGCTGATTGCATGCCCAAAGGAATAAAGATGTTTTGCTGAATATATGCTTCGAATTCCATTCCAGAGACCAATTCTACAAGATGGGCAGCTAAAGTAGTTCCATGATTTGAATAGGAGGCAAACATGAATGGAGGCATTACCTGTTGGGGAAGTTGGTGGGTAAGGAAGTTGTTCAGATTTTGTACTTCATTTGGTCCTCGTAAAAACAAGCCAACGGCATTGTCCTCAAAGCCTGCAGAGTGACTCATTAATGCTTTTACAGGAAAACCAAAAGGAATCCTTTTGCCAAATATGCTTTCATCTAAGTAGTCGAAAATGTCATCATCCAAATTAATCAGTCCTCTTTCTTCCAGTTGAAAAAGGCTGATCCAAACAAATAGTTTGGATATTGAGCCCCAACGGAAAACAGTTTGATGGAAATCAACGGGGACTTGGGATTCTACATCTGTAAAACCTTCTGATTTTTCATATATCAAATGACCGTCTTTTACTGCGGCGAAAACATAACCGGCGATTTTTTCTTTTGGTATTGCTTTTTCAACAGCATCCGGGATTTGAGATGGAAGTAAACTGTCATTTTTCTGGCAGAATCCATGAAAGTGCATCACTGAAAAAAGGAATAGGAAAGGGATTATGCTGTAATTTTTCATAATGGGTTTATTTTGGGTTAAAGGGGAAAATGAAAAACACCGGAACCCTTTCATGGGCCCGGTGCTATCATGCTTACTCTGCTTTTGGTAATTTACTATGCAGTTTTTTTGATAATAGAATACAGATTTGATCTATCTCATTTTGAGAAAAATAAGATCTCATTATTTGGAAGTGGACTTCCCTTATTTCTAGTGGGCAACAGATAAACATGGCTGTGAATGCGGAAAGGAAACTTGCATTTTTCAGGTTTGGAAGGACTTCTTTTCGTCCGGACTTCCAGTTACTCTTTAATACTTTTTCTGGATGCTTCAATCCTTTTTCTATAGCGTTTTTGATAAGCAAATCACTTTGTTGATTTGATATGGTATTGAAAGTAACAATACTATTTTTCATGGTATTTCCTATTTAATAATGGTTCATTTGGTTTAAAGACTGAATTTTTATAAGATGTCAGTCGATTCTTTATATGGGTTAGTTGACTTAATCTAACCTGCTTCTCTCTTCTATACTTCCGCTTCTTTGGCTAACTGAGAAGGATTGACCTTTGGAGAACCTGTACCGGAAGGTGAAATTGACTCCCTGCTGACCAAAATATTGGCTGAACCTGGTGTCCACATTGGCAAATTGCATCTCCCCCCTAAGTTTTTGGGACCTGAATAAGTCTCTACCTGTCAGGGCAAGGTTAAACTTGTCATTTTTCCAAGATTTGGAAATTCCGGCATCCATATAAGCAAAGCCTCCAAATCTGAATGCTCCCTGAACCTGTGGACCTACATACATTCCCATGAATTCCAATTTAAAGTTGCCGGGTAGTGTAATATTGTGCTGGGTTCTAGCCATTACTGAAAAGGCTGAATTTTCCAGTAAATCATCTCCTATTTGGGAATTGAAAGCGTTGTAATAGGCCTGAAACATGTTGTTAGTTGACCACCAAGGGGTGATTTCTACAGGAACCATCAACCTGGCCGAGAAATTATGCATGTTGTCCAGGTTTTTTATCTGAAGCGTTGTTACTCTAGTGGCATCATCTTGCAGGGCGATTACCTGAAAGATATCCGTTGTATAAGTGTAGCCTAAAGTAAACTGGTAAGCGTTCTGCCAAACCTGGGTCACTTCGGCTGTATGCGCATACATCGGGGTCAGGTTTGGATTTCCCTGCTCTTGGGTCAGGTCATCCAGATAAAATACCGCCGGGTTCAAAAACCGATAATTAGGACGGGTTAATCTTCTGTTGATATTATAGTTGATTTGATAATTATCGTTGACTTTCTGCCCAATAAATATAGATGGGAACCAATCCAGGTATTTGGAGGAATTCACCTCGGCAGTCACCAACTGCCTACCTGTGAGAGAGGTATGTTCTGCCCTTAGGCCTGCCTGAAGATTCACTTTTTTGCTCAGGCTTCCACCATAGTTGACATAAGCTGCCCATACATTTTCATCATACCTGAAGTTGTTGAGATAGGTGATTGGTTCTACATTTTCATCACCAAAAGTCCTATCTATGGTCAAATCATTTTGTGATTTTACCCAACTTCCTTTTATTCCCGTTTCTATTCTAGAGCCATTTTGTAAAGGCAGAAACAGATCAGCCTTGGTAGTCATTATGGAATAGTACATGTCATTGTTCATGTCCAATACATTGGAGCTGATGATTCCATCTATACCAGTTGTGTATAGATTGGATAGCTGGTTTTGATTATTGGCGCCCATGAGGGAATAATCCAAATCAGCCGTCAGTTTTGTGCCAATTGTATCCAATAATCCGATATAGTGGATGTTGGCAAAAACACGGTCAGTAACCTGATTACCCTCATTGCTGGTTTTTAAGTAATCATTGTTTTGTTGTCCACTAATTTGGATATCAGCCATGGCATCCACCTCGTCTCTTTGGTTGAGGTAGTTGAGCTGAAGGTTGCCACCTACGCTGTGTTTATCATTGATGTCATAATCTAAAGAAGCGGTAGCAAACATACTTTCCTGAATCCTTTTGGTGTTTGCCTCCTGATCTAAGGAAGAGTTACCCTCTGGACTTGAGAAATTCCTTTGGGTTTGAAGATTGATCAAGTTTCCTTGGTTATTGTAATTGAGGTTAAGGCTGCTTCTCCATTTCCCACTTTTGTGGTTGAGCGAAGCATTGGCAAGACTGTTGGGCAAGCCATTGTAACCGCCACCAATTTGCATGCTTCCATGGGTTCCGTTTAAGTTGTTCTTCTTAAGACGGATATTGATAACCCCTCCAGCTCCTTCTGCATCATACTTGGCTGATGGATTGGCGATTACCTCAATGCTTTTAATGTTATCTGCAGGCATACCAGTAAGATAGGAGGCTAAGTCCTCAGGGCTCATATAGGTCTGCTTGTCATCAATCATGACCAATACACCACTTTTTCCATTGAGTTGGATACGGTTGTCATTGTCTATGAATACCCCGGGAGACCTGCCAATCACTTGAAGGGCATTGCTGCCCTCTGCCATGGCAGAGCCTTCCACATTGACTACGGTTTTATCCTCGAAAATGGTGATTTCAGGCCTTGCCGCTCTTACCGTTACTTCATTTAATGTGTTGATTTCTTCTTCAAGGATGATAGTTCCAAGATCCTTTTGGGAGGAATTCACTACCTTCTCATAGCTTTCAAATCCTATGGCTGACACTTTAAAGATTGCTTCTTTAAACTCAGATGTAGTTTCCATTTCAAACTTGCCGTCAAAATCTGTCACAGCACCTACTATTATTTCCCTGCTTTCTGGATGAAGCAAGACCACATTGGCAAAAGGAAGAGGCTCTCCTTGGTTGTCATTTACCCTTCCCCAATACTTTTCATTTTCATATGAAAAGGTTCCTTCTAGGCCCTTACCTCCAGCTATAGCCTGCGCTATGCCCATCACAGAAATAAAAAGCCAAATGATAGTTTTTGTGTTCATGGTGTTTTTCATTTGATGCAAAGCTAGGGCAGGCACATGAGGTGGGTGTTCCAATTGGGGAATCCGAACGTCTAGGCTTCTTTAAAGGTGTTCGGATTTATAAAGCGGTACTTAGGCTTCAGAAAATGAAGGAAAAAATGGTATTGAGGTATTGAAAATATTGATGAAAAGTGTTTTTCATCATCTATGGGTCTGAATTACAGTTGACACAGTATTAAAACTTAAATCCTTGGAATTTAATTTGTGGAAATTATTTACAACTTTGGATGATCAAGTCCATCAGTTCTTTTTCATCGCCCCAAAGTTGGGGGTGTGTATAGGGCCAAGCGGTAAAAACAACTACTAAGTTCTTATCTGGAACCATCAATACGAATTGCCCACCATGTCCCAATGCAGCAAAAGCATTCCATTCGGGATAAATCCAAAAATAGTAGCCATAGGGTCGGTTATTATGTCCGGAGATGGCCTGGGTTGAAGTGGCCTCTGCCAAATACTCGGGGTCAATGATAGGCCGATTGTCCCAGGTCCCATTTTGGATCACCAATTGGCCAATTTTACCCAAATCCCTTGGTTTGAGGAATAAGCTGAATGCTCCATAAGTGACCCCATCGTGCGAAGACTCCCATATCCAATCTTTGATGCCCAATGGTTCAAAAAGGTATTTTTCAGCAAAGGATGCAGTCGGTTGCATGGTAAGCGTTTCGATAGCTTTAGATACCAAATGGGGCGCCCCATCATTGTAATTCATATAAGTGCCGGGATCATGTATCAGGTCCTTTGACAATATCCATTGAATAGAATTGTTTTTTCCCTGATAAAGCTGAAGTGTGTGTTTATCATTGTCAAATTCCAAGCCTGCCTGCATGCTTAATGCATCTTTTAAGCTTATCTGTCTTTTTTCTTGATGGTCATCAAACAAATCAGGAAACAAATCATAAAATTTAATCTCAAGATTATCTAATAAGCCTTTTTCTATAGCCAATCCTACCAGCAATGAGGTAATGGATTTGGTACAGGATTGAATATTGGCAATTTTATGTGCATCCTCCGGATCATTGGGATAGGCCTCAGCCACCAATTTTCCATTCCTAAAAACCAGAAGGCTTCTTGCCATTACATACCTATCTTCACTAAAGACTAGCTCATAAGCTTTTTCCAGTAATTGTCTATCCATGGATTGGTCTTCAGGAGAACTGAGTTCCCAGCCATCATTCAATTCCTGAGGAACAAAAGTTTGAAATGACTTTTTGAAAGGTTCTTCCGAAAGGCAGGACCCAAGCAAACAGGCAAATACAATCCAGATGACCGATTTCAAGTTCATAAGTTGATTCCGAAAAAAATCTGGTGAGAAGATTGAATAAATTGATTGGAATAATTGGTTGAAACTTGAATATGGTCAAATTGGTAACCGAAGTGGGCTTGATTCTTTTTTCCGATTGGGAAGTTGTATCCGATCCTGGTATGTACCTGGAAGTTATTGATCAACCCTATAAATTGGGGCTGGAAGTGCATTGCCTTCACAATTCCTCCAAAGGAAAAATCATCAATTTTGTAATTCCTTTCTATGTTTGGTCGGCTCAACAAACCTATTACCGGAAGATTAAAATCCCAAAATAAACTCCTTGGTTTGGTTTGTAGAAAATATTCTATTCTTGAAGATACTCCTGTTTGCAATTGATTGGCCCAGAACAAATGGCTTTCATCCCAATTGGGATAAAAACTGGTATTGTATTTAAGATTGCCAAATGGTCCTGCCCAAACCTTCCAACTTTGGTTTTTCAATATTGGAAATAAATGGAAATAGCCTCCTTGGATTTGGAGGTTTGCTGAAAATCCGCTTGTCTCCCAGGAGGTTGTTAAAGGTGAAAAACCCAATCTTGCCTGAAATCGGCTAAGGTGGTTCAATTCTCTATCAGCCTGGTATTCTACGGCATATTGGAAACCCTGATGAACCTTAGGCATGAGGTTCAATTCCTTTTGTTGGATGTATCCTGTGAGAAACTGGATTTTTTTAGTTTTTTGGATTGCCATAAAATCCTGGCAATGGACCTGTTTCGGAAAAAAGAGGAGTTGTATCCATAAAAAAAATGTCCAAATTAAAATCCTTTTTCTGGTCAGATTTTTTGACAATAAAGACTTTGAACTATATAAAACATTTTGATTTGTCATGGTAAGTTGATCCCATAGACTTTTCCGTCCAGACTTGTGAAAAAGAGCATGTTTTCTTTTAAAACCGGTGTATTTATTATAGGCCCGAGGGAATTAATAAGGGCTTCACCTTCTTCAGCCGAATTGATTGTTAAGTCATTTCTGAATTTTCCTTCAGGATTGTACAAATTTTCAAAATTGATTTGGCTTGTAAGAGTCTGATATTCCCAGATTAGATCACCTGAAGCAGCTTCATAGGCTCTGATTTTTCCGTCAAATCCCGCCATCAAAACAGTGTTTTCGTAGGGAAGGGGAGTGGCGTAGGACCTGGTGAAGGTTCGGATGCTCCAAATTTCTTCTCCTGAATTCCTGTCCAATGCATAAAATTTGTAGGTGTCAGAGCTTCCAAAAAATACTTTATCCTGAAAGACCAAGGGACTTGCAATGATCCAACTGCCACCAGTTTCGGTAAATTCCCAGATTTCCTTGCCTGTTTCCAAGTCCAATACATAGAGTTGGGTGTCACGGGAACCAATATAGACTTTTCCATGAGCTACTGAGGGAGATTTCTGGAATTCGGCATCAGGAAAATATTCAGAACCTTTGGCCTGAAAACTCCAGATTTGTTTTCCTTTTTCTGCATCTATGGCAAAAACCTTTCCTTTGAAATTGCCCGCCAATATCTTGTCATCCACCAAAACCGGACTCATATGGATGGCGCCGTTGGTAGGGAAATTCCATAAAAGTTTACCTGTCTCTGGCTGGAGAGCTACAATACTTCCATCTTGTGTGGCCCAGTAAATTTTATCCTTTCCTGCCACAGGCCCGGCACGGTAATAATCCCAAAGGTCAATGGCTTGAGTAGGATTTCCACTTGCTATCCATTCCAGTTTACCAGAGTCCTTTTTCAAGGCAATAAGGTTTCCCTTTTCATTGGAAAAAAGCACCAGATCATTCCAAACTGCTGCATCCGACAAAATGGGGGCTTTACTATCATATTGCCAGATTACTTGACCGGTTTTTTGGTCAAGTTTGAAGAAAATTCCTTGAGCATTTCCTACATACAGGTATTCAAACTCCATTACCGGACTCGCATGGATAGCTGCTCCAGTATCCTGCTCCCAGACCAAACTTTGTGAAAAGGATGGAATAGAATGGAGGAGCAGGAAAAGAGCAAATAGTTGGTTTAGGTTTTTCATTCTTTTAATTAATTGTGGTTAATTTTGGTTGGTTTATCTATAAAGGGGTAATTCATATTTTTATCCGCTTCCTTCTAAGCCAAAGTCCTATCAGTAAATAAAGCAGGTTAGGAATAATCCCACAGATAGGGGAGATCCAGATTTCGAAGCCATTTTCAATCAAGATATACCCATCTATGACCAGATGATTGATCAAGGCGTCTTCTACAGCATGCATCAGAATTACCGGCCAAATAGATTGGGTAAGCCGATAGATTTCGGTAAACATCACTGTCCAAACAATCATGTTCATTACTGCTATGATGGTGAAAGGAATCCTTCCCACCGGAAGCACGGTTTGAATATCTCCCTCTGGGAGAAAAATCATGTAATATGGGGCATGCCAAAGCCCCCATACCAATCCTATGATCAGGTAAAGTTGGAGATCAGAGAGCTTTAGCTTGACCAGTTTCACTGTCAGATAGCCTCTCCAAACCGATTCTTCAAAAATATTTTTGAGAATATTGATGCCCAATAAAGTCCAGAAAACAGTCACAAAAGGTTGGAATTCAAATGCACTGAAGTCAATCCAACCTGTTTGTTTGCCAATTCCCAGACTGATTGCCGTTACTAGGGGATAAATAATCAAAGCAATGAAATACCATTGCCCATTTCCTTTAAAATTGGGAAGGAGGCCAGCGTCTTTCCATCCGTCACCCATAAATGTCCTTAGGACAATGACCGTCAATAAGGGGAAAACCAGCCAAATGGCCATTCCCAAACTTTCATCACCTTCCTGAGCAGGTAAAATGGAATCTATACCCACCCCTGCCCAACCGATCATTAGGGCAATCGCAATAAAAATGAATAAATTACGGATATTGGTCTCCTTCTTCATGCCGCAGTAGTTTTGATTTTCAGATGCTCAAATATCTGGGATTTTTTCAGTTCTGAAGTTCGTTTTTAAAAAGTGGTACCACTTTGAGAAAATTATTTACAGACAATTAGCTTGGTTTAATGAATCAGAAGTTTTATTGAGCAAGACGTATTTTTTAAGGAAAATAGTTGGGACAGAATTGTTTAAAAATTCGTCCTATTTTTAAAAATTTAATTAATAGCGAATTTCATTGATACTCTTGGATAAGCATTTGGGATCCCTAATTTTGAATAATCAACCCTTTATTCATGAGCTTAACTGAATTTTCAGACTGGATTGTACAGAATTTTAAGGTCTTGTTTAGTTTCTTGGGAGCTATTCAAGGTTTTATTTTGGCTGTTGTTGTTTTGTTTTACCCCCAAGAACACAGCACTTCCAATCGGATATTAAGTGCCTTTATTTTTGTTCAGGCTTATTTATTGATTGCTTCAAGGATTGTGGAATGGATGCCTGCTGATACAAGCTGGATCATTTATAGCCTTAGGTTATTGGTTTATATTTCTCTCTTTTTATATGTAAAAAGCCTTTATTCCCATATCAACTGGAGAAAGCAATGGGTTCATCTTCCAATATGGTTAATTGATATTCTTAGAATTAGAGCTATTACCCTCTATAAAGTGCCAAGAGCATTGGAAACAGATGGGTATGTTTATCAGTTTTTTGGTTCCACATTGGAGATCCTTAGTATTTTTTGGTTGTTTGCCACCATGGCTCTATACTTTTTCCTTACCTACAGAGAATTGATCAAATACAGAAAAAAAGCAGAAGAGAATTTTTCTGATTTGAATGCAGTAGGGGTCAAATGGGCCAAGCAGATTTTTTTTGGTAGGTATATTATTGGTTTGGTGGATTACCTTCTGATTTTTGTGGCCTTTACTTTTGTAGAATGGTACAAACCCTATAATGGGATTCTTAATGTCATCATATACACAGGCTTCCTTTATTTCATTACCATCAAAGGAAAATTGAATCCCAGAATTTATCAGCTGAGGATGATACAGGAAAAACCTGAGGAACAGAAGGAGGAAATTCTGGAAGAATCTGATCATAAACCAGAGAAAGAATTGACAGAAGAGCATCAGTTGATAGCTCAAAATGTTCTGAAACTTATGGAAGAGCAAAAATTGTATAGGGAAGAGGGATTGAGTATCAAGCAGGTAGCAGATGAGCTTGGCGTGCAGCTGTATATGGTTTCTCAATCCATCAACCTGGCTCTTGGCAAAAACTTTTTTGAATTGGTCAATGGCTACAGGGTGGAGGAAGCCAAAAGTATGATTATGGACGAAAAGTACAATCATCTATCCATGATTGGAATTGGCTTTGAATCAGGGTTCAGTTCCAAAACAGCCTTTAATACTGCTTTTAAAAAGCATACAGGGATGACACCTAGTGAGTATAAACGGCTTGGTGTAAATGGATCGCATGCCAGGTGAATTTTAAAGATATATTCTTTTCAGAAAAAAAGACTTTGAATGGCTTTGAATCATTAATTTCAAATTTCTTCAAGAATTTACGTTAAGATGAGCTTTGAGCACTTTCTGAACTGGGTAGGGCCCAATTTTAAAGTTTTCCTTAGTTTTTTGGGAGCTATTCAGGCATTTATTCTTGCAGCAGTAATCCTATTTTATCCAAGGGAAAACAGAATGTCTAATATTCTTTTAAGCCTTTTTGTTTTTTCCATCGGTCATCTTTTAATTATCAACAGGGTTGCAGAATGGCTACATCACCATTATGATTGGTTGTTGTTTAGCTTTCAGCTATTGGGTTTGATCTCCTTATATCTTTATATCAAGAGTCTTTACAAAGACATTAATTGGAGGAAACATTGGTGGCATGTTTTGGTGATGGCCTTTGATTCTTTAAGGATTTATATTAGAAGTCAGATCCGGTTGTCAAACCTTGAAGATGATGAGTATTACTACCAGTTTTTGGGTACTAATTTTGAATATTTCAGCTTGGTAGCCATTGTTGTTATCTACATCATATATTTTTCACTTACCATAAAAGAGTATCAAAATTATCTGAAGATTGCCAGGAAGAACTTTTCAGATGAATTGAGGTTAGGAACTTCTTGGGTAAAGCAGATGATTTATGGCAGGTATTTTCTTATTGTACTTGATATTATTTTACTCTTCATCAATTATACATTTAAGGAATCTTATTCTCCATATCACGGCATTGCCAATACGATAGCTTATACTGTTTTTGCTTATTATATCACCATAAAAGGAAAACTCAATCCGGCAGTCTACCAGTTAAGGCAAATTGAAAATCCACAATTAGGGGAGAAGTCCTTTGTAAAAACTGATAAAAAGGAGTCCAATGAAATGTTGGAAGAAATTGCGATGCTCTTTCAAAAATCCATGGATCAAAATAAACTGTATATTCAGGAAGGGCTATCAGTAAAAGAAGTTGCAGAACATATTGGTTATCCCCCATATTTGGTTTCGCAGGCCATAAATACATGTTTGAAAAAAAGCTTTTTTGAATTAATTAATGGCTATAGGGTAGAAGAGGCAAAAAAATTGATGTTGGATGAAAACCTGAATCATTTATCCATAGTTGGAATTGGTTTTGAGGCAGGGTTTAGTTCTAAGACTGCATTTAATACTGCTTTTAAAAAGCATACTGGAATAACCCCAAGTGAATACAAACAAAGGATGAAACAATAATTTTTATTAATTGCTTTTGTGTTGAGTTTCATGAATTAACATTGAAATTAATAACTTTGGGCAACTTTCAACTTTTAAGTCCTTGAAAGAGATTGGATTCAAAAATCTCCTCATTACCCATTCCTGAGGAACAAAAAACCGCTATGCTTTTCATAGTTATTGTTAAATTGGTCTATAAAAGACCTTTACTTCTTTGTAGTAAATGGTTGTAGTAGATTCAAATCCGGATTCTGTTCCAAATATCAACCAGATTTCTCCTTTGTCATTTGAAGTTACGGTGGTTCCTCGTTTGCTTTTATGATTTATCAAGCGGTAATCATAGACATCTCTGGTGCCATTGCTGAAATTTCCAACGATTTCCATGTTTTCACCTTCTACAGACTGATTTCCCTTGTCAATGTTGAGAACCATAAAATCATTAAATATGCCTTCTTCGGAGGACTCTGATAAAGGTTCGAAACCAGTTGCCCCGGCTTTGATCCAAACTGATTCTGCAGGAGCGCCTCCAGTTCCTACCCTCCCCTCAGGTTCATTGGAGGCAAAGGTAATTTCATAAGTAATGTGATAACTTTGATTTTTATTCAACCCATTTATCTTCCTCTTAGCTCCCATAAATACATCATCAGAGGCATTAAAGCTAGAAAGCATCAATGCAGGTTTTTCTGTGTTTAGTGGTTCAGGAAGAGAGGTTCGTTCAAATTTAAAAGCCATAAAATCTTTTTGGAAATAGTAGTAATCTGCATTTACCGATTCCCATTGTATGTTTTCCTCAGAAAAATCATCGTGGAGCAAAAGCTCAGATTTTTCACCTTTCTCAAATAACTCACAGGATTGAAATGTAAGACTTGAAATAAATAGGAGTAAGAATTGAATTTTGGATTTCATAATAGTTGGTTTACAAAATGCGTTTGATGGGTTATTTTCTTTGTTTTTATTGAAGACGGATAGTAGTTCCGATATGTCCACTCAACCAAGCTTTGGTCGGCTTTTCTCTCCAGGACCACTCTTGTGCGCTTTCGTAGAAATAAGGGTTATTTTGGGAGTAGTGAATATTTTTTGCAAAAGCAATTTCTAGTTTATTGGATACGGGTATAATAAAATTGATGTAGGCAGAAAATTTATCGTTGTTCTTTGACTTATATTTCCAGTAGGGGCTTATCTGGCTGTGATACAAGAGTTCAGGACTGATTAAGAACTTTTGCCCAACTGGAAACCTGGTTCCAATACCATAACCAATGGCGTGCAAGTTCATGAAATTGTATAATCCTTTTTGATAGGAAATAATCCCATATAATTCTTTTATCCCACTTTTAAATTGGAATTCCGCCCATCTATCGAAGTGATAATTGGCAGAAATTGCTAAAAAAGCGTCTTGCTTGAGCAAATTGATGAATCCTATAGCTTTACCATTCAAGCTATCTGCTTTGTTGACCAAACCAATCATTAATCCTTCATGAGAATTAGATTGATTAACCAGTCCGATTCGCAATCCTTTTGAGGATTGAGCAGAAATGTTTGTCAAACCCAAATGAAATCCTTCTGATGATTGCCTAGCAGTGTTGATTAACCCTATTGTAGTGCCGATGGAATAGGTATTTGCATAATTAACTAAGCCGATAGAAATTCCAGATTCTTTGGAGGCAATATAGTTGACAAGGCCTATACTGCTTCCGTATTGTGAAGCCCCATTTAAATTTGTAAGTCCAATTTGCCCACCATTTACTCCATCATGCGCTTTATTGACTAAACCTATTTGAATTGATTGGAAGATATTCCTGCTTTCATTCACCAAGCCAATCATAGGGCTACGGTTTTTTCCTTCCTGGTAATTGTAAAATCCAGTAAATAAATACTGGTTTTCCTGACTAAATCCAGAAAGACCATAAAAGAACAACATTAAAAGAAGTACTATCTTTTTACAGGTAAATTCGCTCGGTTTGAAATTTGAGGTTTTCATTTCCTTGAATTTTTCTTCAAAACAAGTGGATGTTGGGCTACCAACTGTTCGATTTTCTAAATGCGAACAAGTATCAACACTAAAAAAAGGACGGATTTTTAAAAGCGGACATCTGCCAGCTTTTCCTGCACTAATTTTATACCCATGAATCTTATGAAATCCTAATATAAAATACCCCAATTCGGGGTATAAGTAAGTAAAACGAAGAAAGTTTTCCCCACGTCTTGGTTTAAGGCCAGTAAGCATTTAGCATAATTGGCTAGACGCTCTTCAAAAGACGGAAGTCTTACTAAATGGGTCTTGAATGATTGATTGAATAATGAAAAAACTAAACCACTATAAAGAAAATGAAGCATTTTAACAGCAGGATTGTATTAATTGAAGAAGAAGAGCAAATAAGGGAGTTTTACTCCTTGATTATAAGGAGTTTAAATAAGGTATATTTAGTAGCAACTTACAAAAGTTACGAGGATGCATTTCCCCATCTTTTAAAAGACAGACCACAAATTGTTTTGATGGACCTCAATCTTCATGGAGAGATCCATGGGATAGAGGGGATAAAATACATCAAATCAAAAATTCCCTCAGCCGAGGTGGTAATTATTGCTGAACATGATGACAGTGAATTGGTATTTGAATCGCTTAGGGCCGGTGCATCGGGGTATATTACTAAAAGCTTAAATTATATAGAATTGATTTCTGCCCTAGAGGAGCTTTTAAGGGGAGGGGCTCCCATGAGTTCAAAAATTGCCAGGATGGTTATATCAAATTTTCATTCAAACCCCAATTCTCCGCTTTCTGAAAGAGAAAAAGATGTTTTAAAACTTATTGCAGAGGGTAAGTCCTACACCCAAATTGCGGATACGCTTTTTATTTCCAAAGAAACCTCCAAAACCCATATAAAAAATATTTACTCAAAATTGGAAGTCCGGTCCAAGTCTGAAGCCCTTGAACTGGCTAGAGAAAAAAAATACATATGAGTCCCCCAAAAAGGGTGATTCAAATGATTGAAATTCCCGAAAAATGGGTCTTAAAAACTCTTGCAATCCCAAGTAGCTTTGCCTCATTGATTGGAACTTTCCCTGGTCTTATCAATTAATTTCATAAGGAATAAAACTTTCTCAATCAGGGATAATTTTGGTTTAAATGATAAAAAAAGGGGCTCATTAGGCCCCCTTTTTTTTTAACTTTTCTCAAAGAAGGAGTTTTGCTTTATTTCTTGGTTCAGCAGTTAATTGATCTTGATATACGTTTTAGCATCACAGATTATGGTGTTTTTGGATTTAAATATTTTGTGAAAAAATTTACCTTTTCCCCATTCAAGGCAATATTTAGGGTTTTTTGGATTACATTCTTTCTTTAGGAATCCCCCAATTTGGGTGTATTTGCGGGAATCATATAGCCATACTTTTAGCCTCAATTATTCCCGGCATTGGGGATATTAAATCCATTATTAACTTAAACTTTATCAGAATGAAGAAAACTTTACTGCTATTTAGTGCAATACTTCTCAGTATTGCTTCAATAGCGCAAAGCACCAAGATTTCAGGAACTGTGGTGGCTCCTGATGACCCAGGAGGCCTTCCTGGAGTAAATGTCTTGGTAAAAGGTAGCACCATGGGTGTGGTCACAGACCTAAACGGCGAATTTTCTATTGAAATTCCATCTCCAAACGTGACATTAATTTTCAGTTACATTGGATTCAAGACCAAGGAAGTTGTGGTAAACGGGCAGACACATCTTCAAATAGTTATGGAATCTGATATGGCAGCTTTAACAGAATTTGTAGTGACCGCCCAAGGGTTGGAAAGAGATGAAAGATCATTGGGTTATTCTCTCCAATCTGTAAAAGGGGATGCAGTTTCCCAAAGATCAGAACCTAACCTTTTAAACGCCCTTCAGGGGAAAGTTGCAGGTGTAACTATCGGTTCGGCCTCAGGTGCTGCGGGTGCTTCAACGAATATCAATATCAGGGGGATTACCTCTTTTACAGGAAGTAACCAGCCATTGATAGTTGTGGATGGAATTATTCTCAGTAATGATACAGATAATACCCAAAATACATTGTTCGGTTCACAACCTTCCAATAGGTTAAATGATATAGCTCCTGAAACCATTGAATCCATTAATATTCTAAAAGGACCGGCTGCTTCTGTCTTGTATGGGTCAAGGGCTTCTGCTGGTGCAATAATTATCACCACAAAAAGTGGAAAAGGCCTAAATGATAAGAATGCCATTACCGTCAATAGTTCTGTGAATTTTCAGGATCCTGTTCCATTGGCCAGATTACAAAATAACTATGGTCAAGGTACACTTGGAGAGTTTGATCCTGCTACTTCTTTGTCTTGGGGACCAAGGTTTGGTACACCTGGATATGAAAGGGTAACCAATATACATGGAGAAGAAGTCCCCTATATTGCCCAGCCCAGTCATTTTGGTCAATTCTTTCAGACTGGAAGGATTTTACAGAATGGTGTCAGCCTTGCCTCTGGAAACAGGGATGAAAACTTCATTTTGAATTTGAGTTCTACCAATCAGGATGGAATTATTCCCGGAAGTTTATTTGACCGCTATAGCGTCCAATTGGCGGGGAATAAAAAACTTCAAAATGGAGTGAAAATTGGAGGTACTTTGACTTATGTAAATTCCAGCCAGTCCAATACCACTATGGGAAATGGAGGATCTGCTTTGGGTCAAATTACCAGAATTCCAAGGTCGTTTGATTTTAGGTCTCCTTATAAAGATGAGTTTGGTAACAGTATTTATTACAATACCAATTCCAACCATCCTTTCTGGAGTGTTGAAAATGAATTTTTGACCTCCAAAGTGGACCGTGTATTTGGTGGGTTTCATGTCGGATATGACATTTCAAATTGGTTGAATGTCACCTACAGGTTAACAGGAGATAAATATACAGATAGACGAAAGTTGATTTTGAGACCAGGTTCTGCCAGAGCAAGAGGGGGGCAAATTGATGAAGATATGGTGTTTAGGTCTGAATTGAACGGAGATCTTTTGATTACTATGAATAAGCAAAATCTCTTTGGATCTGGAGTAAATGCCAATTTGGTTTTAGGTCAAAATATCAACCAAAGGGATTATCAGAATATCACGGTATCAGCTAGGGAATTTTCCATCTTGGGTTATGACCATGTAGACAATGGAACCATTTTTAATTCTTCTACAGAAACTTCAGAAAAAAGAAGGTTGATGGGCCATTATGCCCAATTAGCATTGGATTACAATGAGTACTTGTTTCTGGAGCTTTCTGGTAGAATGGACCAATCTTCAACATTACCGAAAAACAACAATGCTTATTTTTATCCTTCTGCAGCAGTGAGTTTTGTGCCTACAGATGCCTTTGGTTTCTCTTCGGATAAACTAACCTATATCAAGTTAAGAGCGAGTGCAGCCAAAGTTGGGAGAGATGCAGACCCTTACCTGTTAAGAACCTTGTTTTTGAATACAACTTTGGGTAATAACGTCGGCCAGGTGGTTTTCCCACTGGCAGTTGGGGGGAGAAATATCCCAGGGTTCAATGTAGGTGGTAGAATTGGTAACCAAAACCTAACTCCTGAATTTGTAACCTCCTATGAAGCTGGAATTAACCTTGGTTTATTTAAAAACAGATTAGGGCTTGATTTGGCTTATTTTAATACCATCAGTACCAATCAGATATTTGATGTTGCTATTTCACAGTCTACAGGCTTTAATACCAAGACCAGTAATATTGGTAAAATGACCAATAAGGGGATTGAAGCCGTTGTCTCTGCCACGATAATCGAATCAGGAGATTTTAGTTGGGAAAGTAATCTGAATTTTACCCGGATTAGGAATATGGTAGTTTCCATTTCCGAAGGGGTTGAAAATACGGTTATCCCGGGAAACAATTTTGTGGGAATATCCCCTTCAATAGCCGTAGGTCAACCTTATGGGGTGATTATTGCTTCAGCATTTCCAAGAAATGAAAATGGGGAATTGTTGATCAACCCGGCTACCGGCACTTATTTTCCAGCAGTTGGAGGACAAATTGTTGCCAATGTACAACCTGACTGGTTAGCTGGTTTGAACAATACTTTCAGATACAAAAACTTCATGTTTTCAGCCTTGATCGATGTTCGTTATGGAGGGGAGATTTTTTCTTTTTCCCAAGCAGACCTTAAAACGGGGGGACATATCGATTATACAGGTGTGGACAGACACCTTCCGAGAATACTACCAGGTGTCATAGATAATGGGGATGGGACTTATAGGAAAAACAATATCCAAATTCCTGCCCAATCCTATTTTGCCGGACTAGGTGGTTTGGGAACAGAAGGAGCAACATTTGATGCTACAGCCTATAGGTTAAGAGAGGTTTCCATGGTATATAATTTCCCGGGAAGATGGTTGGAAAGGACGCCTTTTGGTCAAGCATCCATTGGGGTGAGTGGAAGGAACCTCTTTTTCTTTGCCCCAGGATTTCCTACCGATCCGGAGTTGAATTCCAGAGGGGCTGGAAATATTCAGGGGATGGACCTGAATGGTGCTCCTCAAACAAGAAATTATGGTGTTAACATAAGATTTACCTTGTAATGAAAAATAGATTTAAAAGTAAAATGAATTGGGGGCTAATAGCTGCAATGGTATTGTTAGCCTCTTCATGCAGTGAGTTCTTTGATATCAATGAATCACCCAATAGTCCAGATAAGGTTCCGCCATCCATTATGATGTCGACTTCTTTGGCAGCATCTGCATTTGCAAATTCCAACGAGTTGAACCGCTTTGCCTCCACGATCATGTCAGTAACTGCAGGGGCAGGAGGGGAGCCGGCTGCTTATGACCGGTATAATATCAGCAGTGCAAATTTCACTAACCAATGGAGATTTGAAATTTACAATGGGGCTTTGATCAATTATGAACTGCTGATTGAAGATGCCAATGAACGGGGCAGCTCTGCCTATGCCGGTATTTCCAAAATCATGAAGGCGTATACTTTCGCTTTGGCAACAGATGTTTGGGGGGATATTCCTTATTCGGAAGCCTTGAAAGCCGGAGATAATACCCAGCCCAGACTGGATAGTCAAAGAGATATTTATCTAGGCACTGAAAATATACAGAGTTTATTTTCAATGATTAAAGAAGGACTTGAAGATTTGGAAAAAGGAGAAGGTCTGGTCCCGGGACAGGATGATCTTTATTACAGGGGAAATATCAGTCAATGGAAGAAAGCGGGAGAGTCTCTACTGTTGAAGTTGGCCAATACCATTTCTTATGTTGAACCAGATCAAGCCAAAATTATCATCAATGAGGTTCTGGAAAGAGATAATTTCATCAAAGAAAACAGGGATAACCTTAGTATGGAGTTTGGGAGAAGTGCTGGAAGCAGATCTCCAATTTATGAATGGACTAATGTTACCCTATTTAAGGACAACCTGATCATTAGTTCCAGGTTTGTAGATCTACTCCAAAGAAAAAATGACCCTAGGTTACCAATTTTTGTCACCCGTCCCAATGGCAATTATGTAACCATTGATAACGGACTTATAGGTCCAAGGCCGCAACCAGTATCTTCTTGGTCAAGATTTAGTTCCTATGTTACAGGAGAGAGTGGAGAAGGTCCCAGCCGCTTGCTTACTGCCGCCCAAGTTTACTTCATTTTAGCAGAGGCAGTCATTCAGTTAGGAATTGAAGGAGAAGCTGAAAGCTATTTTCAGATTGGAATCAGAAGATCCATGGAAGAGGCAGGAGTAAGTGGAGAGGAAATTACATCCTATTTTGCCGAGTATCCTGAGGAGGTTTCCTTAAATGGAAATACCGAAGAAAACCTGGAAAAAATCCTTACTCAAAAGTACATCGCCTTATATGGCAATGGCTTAGAACAATGGAATGATTACAGAAGGACTGGTTATCCTAGGCTTGAACAACATCAAAATGCAGTGGGTGTAGATGGGACGAGACCGGTAAGAGCGGTTTATGTGGACGATGAACTAGCCAGGAACCCTAACTTCAGCATAATTCAGCCAAATGTCAGGGTTTGGTGGGATATAGATTAAACTTTAATAAATGCATCTTATGAAAAAATATATCATTCAATTAATAATTGTTGGATTAACCTGGGGCTTATGTTCCTGTGAACAGGATTTTGGACAATTTAACAGAGACAACCAACCTGATTATCCAGTTTTGTTTTCTAATGCTACTGCATTCGGTGGTGATCCATTTATCAGTATCAGTGCTTCTGAAGATGATGCCATTGTATTTGTTTTGGAAATCCCAGAGCATCTTGGAATGGGAATCAAAGAAATCACTGCCGTTGCAGCAGGTAACAATAGTATCAATGGAAACACTTTAAGGGACGCTGGTGATTACCTGGATGCTCCAATTGCCGGCGATGGTAACAAAGTGACATTTGAGACCAGTCTGGAAGAATTTCGTACAAAAAGACCAAGTGTTACACTAAATATCCCGGAAACTGGATTTACAGATAATGTAGCCTTTATGTTTTTGGTTACACTAGAGAATAATGAGACTGTAATACCCATGCGAACCCGGGTGAGGGTTAGAAAGTAAATTTGGTCTCACCATAGAACTAAATTAAAAAGAAACCACTCATTAATCCATGGAATTTTGAGTGGTTTCATTAAATGAATACTAAGCTATTTTTTGACCCTTTTCAGTCAATGAAATATAGCTTTCACTTAGAATTAAAGAATATCATGAAGAAATGTCTGAATTTATTTTGGCTTTGTTTTATTACTTTTTCAATCAGCAATGCACAGGAGATAAGCCCTATCAAATTGAATGAATTATTAAAAAAGGCTCAGGAAACAAATTCTGAAGCTGTAATTGTCTATCATAATGGCCATTTAATAGCAGAAAATTATTTTGGATTAGGAAATCCGGACAAAAGAATTGAGAGTATGTCAAGTACCAAAAGTATTGTTGCTCTTGCAGTAGCATGCATGCTGACAGATCATTTGATTGACAGTCTTGATATTCCAGTTGCAAATTATTTTCCTGAATGGAGGCAAGGACAAAAAGAGTTAATTACAATTCGGCACTTGATGACAATGACTTCCGGCCTTCAAAATAATCCAAATGCAGGAGTGGAGATTTACCCAAGTCCCGATTTTGTGCAATTGGCACTTGCTGCTGAACTTTCCAATAAACCTGGGGAAGTCTGGTCATACAATAACAAAGCCCTAAACTTGATGGCTGGTGTGATAGAAAAAGTAACAGGAAAGAGAATGGATATTTATATCGGCGAAAGACTTTTTAAGCCATTGGGGATCAATGATTTTACATGGTCTTTAGATGAAGTGGGAAACCCACATGTAATGGCTGGCTGCCAAATTAAGCCTGGGGATTTCGCGAAAATAGGGGTTTTATTATTGAATGAAGGGAAATTTGATAATGAAATCATCATCTCTGAAAAATATTTTTCAGAGATAATTACACCAACTGTACAATATGAAGGATATGGGATGCTCTGGTGGCTGGATTATGAAAAGACCATATACACTGTAGATGATGAAATAATTTTAAAACTTCAACTTGCAGGAATAGATGAGGAGTTTATCAAAGAAGTCAAGAAGATGAAAGGAATTTACTATTCCGTTGAAGATTACAGCGAAAAGTTAAACGAAGTATTTGGCCCAAATCCAGGAAAATATATAAGTGAAAAACTTGGCCCCAATCTCAGCCTTAGGAGAAGGGAATTTAGTGGAAAAGTTTCCTATAGGGCTGATGGTTACTTGGGTAATTATATTATAGTGGACCCAAATACAAAAATTGTTGCAGTGAGAATGATTACCCATCAAAGTTTTAAAGAGGAAAAAGATAATTTTGCTGAGTTTAGAAAAATGGTTCTAAGTTTAACGGATTAATGGTAAGTTGATCTTTACATGAAACTATATCAATTCCTTTTCAAGCACAATCAAATCCTTACATTGCATTCCGTTTTCAAAGATCGGTTCGGGATATTGCTCTAAAAAGAAATTTGGGATTTTATCTTTTTTCTGAAAGCCCAGTTTTTGGTAGAGTGCCAATTGGTGAAAACTGGTATTCCCTGTACAAATTCTGAGTTTTGTGTATCCATTTGCTTTTGCAAAATTTTCAGCAAACAGTATAAGGTTTTTCCCTAATCCCTTTTTTTGAAATGATGGAACCACAGCCAAGTTTTTTATTTCAAGTATGGATTCCTCAATAGGGTATAGCACAATTATCCCTTTGGTTTTTCCCTTGGATGAGGCCAGAAAAATACTGCTTTCGGAAAGGTATTGTTCAATCAATTCTCTTGAAGGATCCGCAAGTAGTAAAAGCTCTATTGGCGCCATTGTTGAAGAGATCTTTTCAATAACAAAATCCTTTTCCATTAATTCAATTTGATTAATTCCAGTTCATTTCCAAGGCCAGCTCCTGGCAAAATGGTAGGGCTGATTTGTTGGGAAGTAATAGTTCAGCTGAGAGGAAAATTTCTTCTGATTGGGCTTGCGCAAGTACATTTCCATCAGCATCCCAAATGCTGCTCATGCCGACAAATTCCACCAGTTCATTTTCAAATATCTCCGTTCCTGTTCTATTACACAAAACCAGTGGGGTTGAGAATTCCAATGACCTGCTTTTTGCAATGAAGGGAGTCATATCAGACCCAAAAGAACAAGGAGAACAGATCAAATCCATTTCCTCTGCCTTCACCTGCCTCAACAAGGCTGAATCCCAAAGGTCAAAACAGGATAGTATTCCAATTTTTCCAAAATCAGTCTGTATAGCTTCTATTCTTTTTACCGGGTTGGCGGAAAAAAATCTCCGCTCATCATCGGTAATATGAATTTTTGCCTGAGCGCCTACAATACCTTTCTCATTAATCAGATAACCAATGTTGTAAAGCTTTTGATGGATCATTTTCGGCAAAGTAATACATAAATGACTGCTACAGACTTTTGCGAGTTCAGTAAAGAAATCTATTGCATCTACCCAAGAGTTAGGGTCAGAAAAATGTGTCCATTGAACTTTGTTTAAAAAATAACCAGTGGTTGATAATTCAGGTAGAACAATCAGATCAGCCTTCTGATGCTTTAACCCATGGTAGATAATATTCAAATTTTGTACCAAATCTCCTTGGTTAACAGGAAATTGGAAAATAGCTGCTAGGATAGAAGGTTTCATTCTTGTAGGCTTGAGGTTAGGTGTATGGATAAACTATACATTCAGCAAAATTCAGTAAAGAATTTGTTTGAATGGTTTGGATTTGTAATCCCGAACCAGATTTTTACAAAACCTAGTCCATATTTTTTTACTAAACAGCAATCAATCCAAAATTTAAAAAGTATCAATCTTCATTTCTTAAACATATTTATAAAAATCTTTTAAATGGCAGTTTTTAAGAAGATTTGAATGAGGTTTTGAATTGTTGAAATTTTCGGAAAAACAGGAATCAATTTTATAATGTTAGGTTTCCAATATGTCAAAAAAAAAAATGATTGTTCAATAACGTTCAATAACTGTCCGAAAATGGCAGATGTTTTTCTTACTTTACTTGAACAACCGACCAAAGGATTCAAATTCAAATTGATCTTATAATACTGGATTAAATTATAGAATTAAAGCTCAGGTTCAGAAAAATTATTTTTATATAAATGACTAAAATACAATACAATAAATATTAAAATTGTAAGTAACAATTTAATAAAAGTAATACTTTAAACTGACTTTCTTTTTAATATTTAGTTAAAACTCAACCAATTGTAAGTTTGAAACGTATTGAAAATAAATCTTTACTATGAAACTTACATTCTCTTTTGCCATATCGTTTTTTTTAATTCTTGGCGCAGCTTCTGCACAATCCGAAGAAGGGTGGACCATTCCTATGCAAGAAATCATATTTAAAAATCACCAAGGCGAACCTACTCGAATGAGGATAGATCCAGGGTTGAGGTATGCAGATATAATCTATCAGGATAAATCTTATCGGCTATTTTACCATAGGAACACAGTCGATTTTAAAAGGGCAAGAATTGTTAATAATGAGACGCAAGAGGAAATTGGAAGAGGAAAAGGAGCTTTCTTGGGATTGGATAGATTTATTTTTGAAAATGGCGAAGTAATAAAATTGAAAAGAAAAAGATCACCTAACGGATATGTGATCATAGGTCCCTATGGCGTACTCTTTGAAGTTCAAAATCACGGCATAAAGCCCATTAAAACCTTTGATGAAACTGATTTTTTAGTTCAGGCATTTTTTATTTTCGATCGGATAAAGAAAACAAGAAAACCTCCATCGGAAATTATGATTTATGATAATACTATTCAAAACAATACTTTGAACCAACATTAAAACCAAAGGGAGCCCCTTAGCCATTTAGTAATAAGTTATTTTCAAATTTGAATTGCGCATAATTAAAGTAGGAATTACTTTATTCTTCTTAACTCCCCGCAAAAGGACTCCCGAATAGGCCAACAGCCAATTCAGCCCAAATTAAAAAGAAGGCTCCCAAGACCACAGCAATTAAGAGTAATCTTTGCTGAAGTTTTGGAAATGTTCTTAGAATGAAGTCTATTCCCAAACCAGTAAGGGATAACAAAACCCCCATGAGGATAAAGTCAAATGGAGACCATTGGACTTCTTCTGTAAACTGCATGGCAATAAATGGAATGGATAACAGTAGGGCTACAATCAAGAAAATGGCGGAGATTCTTTTGGTTTTCATAGTTTGGGTGTTTATGGGGGTTGAAAATAAATGGGATTGTCAGGCTGAGATCAAATCCAGCAGTACATTACTCATCTGATCAGAACATGTCACAAATGTACTATAAAAACACATTAGGTTGATTCTTAAAAAATGCTAAAAACCCCTACAAATCCCAATTATTTTGGATTCAAGGGCGCATTATCTTCTTCTTCCACATCATGTTCAATTTGGAATACAATATCATCTTTAGATTTTGTTTCTCCTGTGTAAAAATTATGCACACCTATCATAAACGCAACCGTTAGTGCCCAAGCAAGTTTTTTGGCAGATTTCCAAACTGATTTTAAGTATTTTACCAATAGTTTCATTCATCCATCAATCCAGATAATAGATGTTCCCAGATCAGATTGAGCTCCGCTTGCATGTTCTGAATATTTGCTGTAGTGACTATGACCGTATTTTTCTCAGGAAGTATCAGGATAAATTGTCCATTGGCACCATCTGCCCTGAAAGAATAATGCCTGCTTCTCCAAAGTTGATAGCCATATCCCTGTAACCAATCAGAATCTTTCGCTTCGATTTTCAAGTCCTCTTTTTTCTGTCCTGCAGGAAGGGAGGGTACCTGGGCAGCACTTGCTTCTTCAATCCACTCCCTTGGCAGTAGCTGTTTGCCATTCCATTGACCTTTCTGTAGGTAAAACTGCCCTAATTTGGCCATATCTTCGGTTTTCACTTCCAGTCCCCAGCCCCCTACATCGATTCCCAGAGGACTTTGTTCCCAAGTAGCCCCTACAATTCCCAAAGGCCTTAAAAGTCTGGGCTGAAGGTAATCCAATAAGCGCTCTCCTGTAACCTTGTGGAGAATGGCTGAAAGCATATACGTAGCCAGACTGTTGTACACATATTGGGTGCCTGGTTGATGGTCAACTGGAAATGCCAAAAAAGCTTCCACCCAGTCTTCCTCCCGCTTTTCCCTCAGAGCTCTTGTTGGATCTACATCATGTCCCACGGTCATTGTCAGCAAATGCCTTATTTCCAGTTTTTTGAGGTTTTCGCTGATTTCATTTGGGAGTTTGTCAGGAAAAAAGGCAATCACTTGATCATTTACTGTCAACAGCCCTTCCTGGACAGCAAAGCCAATTGCCGTGGAAGTGAAGGTTTTACTAACCGAATACAGCGCATGATTTTTATTGGCAGCATGCTCTCCAAAATATTCCTCAGCTACTACTTTTCCATTTCTGACAATCATCAAACTGTGAAGATCCTGTTCATTTTCTTTGACAGCCTGCAAATAAGCAGCAATGGCATCCTTACTTACTTTTTCTTTTTCAGGATCACTTCTGGGCAAAGCCTTGGAAAGGGTGATGAAATTCACCAGTTCAATTTCTTTGTCAGCGATGACCCGTTTCACCTTTTCACTGGTCCAGGTATCAGTTACTCCTTGACGGTCTATCGCTACATCCTCATAACCAATATGACCTACTCCCTGCATTTCCAAGTTGTCATAGGCAGGATGATCGACAAACAAATAAGATTTTCCAGCTTCTAATTTTTCCAGCATTCGGATAAATGCACTTTCCTTTTCCTCAGAGCTTGTCTTGGGACCATCATAGGTCACACCAGCTATGCCTAAGCTTTGCATATTTGACCTGCTCATTACCGGTAGGTCATATTCCTCAGAGAGGCGGGCCACCATGTCTGTTACATCGGGATGGAAGCCTGTAGCACCCATATGGCCTGATAAATGACTGATTTGAGGGACATGTTTAAGGGCAAAATCAATCTGGGCACGAAACTCCTTTTCAATTTCCTCCAGTTTCCAATTGCTTTCCATAATTGAAAGCCTTGGATAATTTGGGTTGGGTCCCATCATGGGTAAAAAATA
>Ga0213835_100139_pt1 | contig 89212 bp, 71 predicted proteins | sample SWPATP01_FD_160576 | JGI IMG/M metagenome (GOLD analysis project Ga0213835, IMG submission 160576) | Coastal seawater microbial communities from Marineland, Florida, United States - SWPA TP0 #1 | ecosystem: Environmental > Aquatic > Marine > Coastal | place: USA: Florida | collected 2016-08-05 | reverse complement strand
AAAAGGAAACATTCTTATTTGAAGTATATGACTCCTGAACAGTTTGGAAACTTAAAACAAAAAATAGCAGCTTAATATTTTGTCCAGTTTTTTGTTGCAAATCCAGGAAAACATGAGTAACTTGCGCGATTATAAAAACCACAACTTTAATGAGATTTTACATTCCCTTTATTTTCATGGCTTTTTGCGTATTGCATGCCAATGCCAATGAAGACAGTACCACGGTGGACCTTGGAGGAATAACCATCATGGAAAACAGATTGGAAATCCCCTTTAATAAAGTATCCAGAAATATTTCAGTTATCCAGCGTAAAGCCATTGAAACAACCCCGGCAAGAAGCATTCAGGAGGTACTGGCTTTCACCCCGGGGGTAGATGTACGACAGCGGGGAGTAAGTGGTGTGCAGGCCAATATCGGCATACGCGGGGGAAGTTTTGAACAAACCCTGATGCTACTCAATGGTATTAAACTGACAGATCCTCAAACTGGAAATCATATGATGAACATTCCGGTACCTTTCCAGTCTATTCAAAGAATAGAAGTCCTGAAAGGACCAGGTTCCAGAATTTTTGGACAAAATGCATTTGCCGGTGCCATCAATATCATCACTGAATTACCTGAAACAAAAAGCTTAAATATACAGGGCTTTGGAGGTGACTTTGGCATGCGGGGAGGCCATGTGATTGCCTCTTTACCCATTGGAAAATACAAACAAACACTGTCCATCTCCCATGATGCTTCAGATGGACATTGGTACAATTCTGATTTTAAAGTCAGCAATGTATTTTACGAGTCAGGTTATGAATTGAACGATAACCATGAATTCCATACCATGATGGGCTTCAGCGACCGCAGCTTTGGCGCCAATGGTTTTTACACCAATGCCTTTCCTGACCAATGGGAAAGCCTCCAAACTTACCTTTCTTCGCTTAGCCACACCTATCGCATGGGTAACTTCTATTTACAAAACAGGGCCTATTGGAGAAGAAATGTAGACGAATTCAGGTTGAGAAGAAATGAACCTGAATTTTTCACCAATAACCACATTTCAGATGTTCTGGCCTTAGAGGTCAATGGCGCATATACTTCCAAATTAGGTACGACAGGATTGGGAATCGAAGGCAGAGATGAAAGGATTGACAGTAATAACCTAGGGCAAAGAGACCGACAATTCTTAGGACTCTTTGCAGAGCATAGGGTTGAGTTTTTAAATAAATTTGATGCCCGGGCAGGCATTTACTCCAACTTATACGATGAATTTGGATGGAGGCATTTCCCTGGTGCGGAAGTGGGCTATCAACTCAACAATTACTCCAGGTTTTACTCCAACTTTGGCATGAGTTACCGTATCCCTTCTTTCACGGAACTGTATTATGAAGATCCCAGCAACTTCAGTAATCCCAACTTACTTCCCGAGGAAGCCTGGAATTATGAATTCGGTTGGAAAATAGAAAAAAATAAAATGAGAGGGGAAGTGGTTTATTTTTATAGGTTTACCGAAAACCTTATCGATTACACCAGAGCTCCAAGCGATGTATTGCCCAACACTAACCGTTGGACTCCTGGCAATATCAGTCAGGTCACGTTTAGGGGTGTGGAAACCGTCATTCAGTACCTTGCCAATTGGGGAGGCAGCCAAGCCAAGCTAAGGGAACTTAGTCTAAGCTATAATTATATTGATGCAGATTTGGTACAGGCCGAGGGTGTAGAGTCCCGTACTGCCCTGAATGCCCTGACCCATCAGGTCATTGCCGGCCTTCAAGCTGAGTTTCTACAGAAATTAGAATTCACCATGAAAGGCCGGTATATGGAAAGAATGGCGCTTGACCCTTATTTTTTATTGGACAGCAGATTGGATTACAACAGGTTGAAAAAACTGGGATTCTTTCTAGAGGTCTCCAACATCACCAATACCGATTACATTGAAGCAGGTTTTGTACAGATGCCCGGTAGATGGGCGAAGGCGGGGTTTATGGTTAGGTTGGATTGATTTTGAAAAAATTTATTGCTTAAAATCAGATGATTAGTGTATACCAATAAAATTATCAAATCATTGTTTGTAGACAAAAAATTTAAATCATACATTTGCACTCCGTTCTGATAAAGATTAGGATTGTTCGGGATGTTATCCCGAAAAGACATGGGATGTTAGCTCAGCTGGTTCAGAGCATCTGCCTTACAAGCAGAGGGTCGGGGGTTCGAATCCCTCACCTCCCACTTAAGTAAAAATATAATTTCCGGAAGTTTAGCTCAGCTGGTTCAGAGCATCTGCCTTACAAGCAGAGGGTCGGGGGTTCGAATCCCTCAACTTCCACAAAGCCTCCATATCAGAGGCTTTTTTTATTTTATGGCTAGCTACTTTTTTATATTATATTCTGAAACCTTGGGAAAGACGAAAAAAACACAAAATCTATAAGTAGGTTTTAAAGGTCTTGAAAGTGGAAACCTCAAAAAGTTTAAAAGGAAGAATTAATTAATTAGGCTTTACCCGAATCATGCCATCCTAATTATTCTATTCTTTTGTTCCCTTTTGTCACTTTGTGGTTCATAAATCATTCATCCATTTACAAAAAAAAGCCTCCAAAAAGGAGGCTCTTTGTATCTTAAGTTTATCTTAATTTCTTCTAGATTCAGCTTATCAAATATCAAACTTGATCCCCTGCGCCAATGGCAAGCTATCACTATAATTAATCGTATTGGTCTGTCTACGCATGTATGCTTTCCAGGAATCTGAACCTGACTCACGGCCTCCACCGGTTTCCTTCTCTCCACCGAAAGCCCCTCCGATCTCGGCTCCGGAAGTTCCGATATTCACATTGGCAATTCCGCAGTCCGAACCTGCCGCAGAAAGGAAAGCTTCTGCTTCCCGCATATTCAAGGTCATAATGGCCGAAGACAAGCCCTGAGGCACGCCATTGTGCATGGCTATCGCTTCCTCCAAGGTATTGTATTTCATCAGATATAAGATGGGTGCAAAGGTTTCCTCCTGAACCATTTCGTAATGGCTTTCGGCTTCAACAATACAAGGCTTGACATAGCAGCCGGATTCATAACCAGCCCCTTCCAAAACTCCCCCAGACACAACTTCCTTCCCTCCTTCTGCTTTGACTTTTTCAATGGCCTTTAAGTACATGTTTACAGCATCTTGGTCTATGAGTGGGCCCACATGGTTTTTCTCATCCAATGGGTTACCAATCACCAACTTGCTGTAAGCCGATGAAAGTCTTTCTTTCACTGTTTCATAAACAGAGGCATGAATGATCAACCTCCTCGTAGAAGTACATCGCTGACCGGCAGTTCCTACCGCTCCAAACAAAGCCCCTCTGATCGCAATGTCCAAGTCCGCATTTTCCGTAATGATGATCCCGTTGTTACCGCCAAGCTCCAACAAAGATCTTCCCAATCTGGCAGCTACTTCCTGCCCTACAATTTTACCCATACGGGTAGAACCTGTCGCTGAAATCAAAGGCACCCTTTTATCTTTGGTCATCAGCTCACCTACCCTGTAGTCTCCTACAATTAAATTCGAAATCCCTTCAGGAAGGCCATTTTCCTTAAATACTTTAGCAACAATGTGCTGGCAGGCGACAGCTGAGAGTGGTGCTTTTTCTGAGGGTTTCCAAATACAGACATCTCCACAAACCCAGGCAATCATGCTGTTCCATGACCAAACTGCCACTGGAAAATTAAATGCTGAAATAATGCCGACCACGCCTAGCGGATGCCATTGTTCGTACATTCTATGGCCTGGTCTTTCGGAATGCATGGTCAGACCATAAAGTTGCCTGGATAAGCCCACGGCGAAATCACAGATATCGATCATTTCCTGCACCTCACCCAACCCTTCTTGATAGGACTTACCCATTTCATAGGAAACCAGTTTACCCAGATCTTCTTTGGCATCCCTAAGGGCATTGCCGATTTGCCTAACGATTTCTCCTCTTTGAGGGGCCGGCTTCAACCTCCAGGCGACAAAAGCTTCGGTTGCTTTTTGGATCACTGACTCATAACTCTCTTGATCTGTTTCCTGGATTTTTCCTATCAACGCCCCATCTACAGGGGAATAAGAGGCGACATAACCTCCAGTGGTTTTTATCCAGTCTCCACCTGTGGATGTGCCTAAATTTTCAGCCTTAACGCCAAGCTTATCTAAGGTTGCTCTGATGCCAAATGTGTCTATCATGTTATTTTGGTTTATTCACTTTCAAAAGGAAGGTAAATCTAAATAAAAAATCCCTTGGCAATGGCTTAATTTTTATTCTTTTGTTTCCGATTGATGGGAAGATATTTCTCAGGATCTACATAATCCAGGTATTTCTGTAACTTCGGCCCCGGCTGGAAACGGTAGACAAAATTGATCCGGTAATTGCCCGTGACAAAAGCAGAGTTAAAATCTTCCACTTTTGAAAACCGGACATAACTTCTCACATAGTTCGCATTCAATGACCATTTGGGACCATTGTAGCCAATAAAACCCCTGCCAAAATAATTGGGCTGAATACCCCAAAGATATTCCCTACCTCTTTCCAAATCCAAGAAACTCCTTCCTAAATCAAGATTAGCTGAAACCATACCCGTAATAAAAAATCTTTTCCAAAAAACCAGGGTATGCACATATCCTGCATTAGGTCCAAGCTGAAAGAAGCCTAGACCCGAAAAGTTCCTATTGATGGGAACAGCTTCCTGGGACAGCATCAAGCCATCATTGTTAGCCCAGCCACCGTAGATTTCAAATCCGGCCAAAAAACTTCCTGCTGATTTTTTTTGCCAGGCACTTTGAAGGAAGGCTGCCTTTAAGGACAATTTATCCCCAGAAAACAAATATTGGAAATTCCCTCCCAACATTCTTAATCGAAGCTCGGGATAAATGGCTCCAATGATCCCGGGAATGTCCGAATTGAAATTTTGCACATAATACCCTCTATAAAACTGTCCAAACAAATCAATCACAAAATTTTTGGGATACATGTGCGCCTGCAAATCAAGCCATTGGCTTTCCCCTGTCCCTCTATCGGGGTTCATAAATCCAAAGCCAACAGCCAAATTCAGGGTCAAATCATTATAAGTGGCGCCAACCCCTAGGTTCAATGTGGTATTTGGCTCAAACCGCCAACGATAATCATTCACACGGTCATTTACCACTATAGAAGTATATTTTCTTGAAGTATATATCCGTGTCGTCAATTGATCTTTATAATCCACATAGTACGTACTATCCTGAGCAACAACATTTCTGATAGGGCATAGAAAAAAAATACCCAATAGTACTGGAAAAAAGCATATATAATAAAAAGGACTACTACGAAGAAAGATTGAAAACATGGTTCAAATTAAAGATTCTTTACCGCAAAAAAAATTCCGCACTAGCGGAACTTAAAATTAAAATGAAGGTCGGAAAAAGTAATTCTCATTACAACCTTCATTCTATTTTATGCAAAAACCAAAAGCGTAAAAAGTTGCTTAATCACCCGAGACAAATATAGAAAAGTTTTAATCTTAATTCCAAGAAAAAACTTTGATTTTTTTGATTTTTTAGCAAAAAAATAACAATTGTATAATTGATCTAAATAGAGAAAAAGCAAAAATAAGTATATAAAAAGGTAATTTATTGGGTCTTCTACGAATTCAAATAATCAGGAAGTTCATTTCAAGTTTCGTAAAAAGTATTTTTGAATATATTTTTTTGTTTTTTGAAATCCAATGCCGAACGTTTATGCAACTTTGTTTAATAGGAGTTTCTAAAAAATAAAATGTAATTGAAAATCAATCACAACCTATGATAAGTAAATCCCAAAATCTATCAAATTCAATAATTTCTTTTTATTTTCATATTTTAAGCTTTAAAATTTACCTCAAAGTCATATAGTCTCCTTGACTTTAAAAAAAAAAGCCCAACTTTTCAGAAGGGCCTTTTTCAAAAAAGAAAATTGCTTATTTCAATCGTGAACAAGCTTCTTTGATTCTTTTCATTGCTTCAACCAGTTCCTCTTCAGAAGCAGCATAAGACAACCTTACACATTTTGGCGCTCCGAACGCCTCACCTGTGACAAGGGAAACATTGGCTTTTTCTAAAAGGTAAAGGCAAAAATCATCTGCATTCTTTACTTCAAAACCATCTGTTGATTTTCCAAAAAAGTCAGAAACTTCTGGAAAGAAATAGAAGGCTCCTTCAGGCACATGTGTTTTAAAACCCGGGATATCTTTTATCAACTTCAAAACTAAATCTCTTCTTTTTAGATAGGCTTTCTCCATCTCTTTAGAAGGGTCCTGATCACCGGAAATTGCAGCCAATGCTGCCCGTTGGGCAATCCCTGTACCACCAGAAGTAAATTGGCCCTGCATCTTTTCGCATGCCTTTGCAATAAATAACGGCGCACAAATATACCCTACCCTCCATCCGGTCATGGCATAACCTTTTGAAAAACCATTGACTGTAATGGTCCTTTCAAACATTCCTGGAAATGAGGCTATGCTGGAATGCTTTCCCGTAAAGTTGATCAACTCATAAATCTCATCTGCTATCACAAGTAGGTTATCTCTCTTCTTTACGACTGCCGCGATGGCTTCCAGTTCCTCTGTGCTGAAAACAGAGCCTGTGGGATTACATGGAGAAGAATAAATGATGGCTTTGGTTTTATCTGTGAGCGCAGCTTCCAACTGTTCTGCGGTGGCTTTGAAGTTATTCTCTAAAGAACCCTCAATCAAAACAGGAACGCCACCGGCCAATTTGATGATCTCCGCATAGGAAACCCAATAAGGCGAAAATATGACCACTTCATCACCTTCATTCAGGAGACACATAAATACATTGGCAATACTGTGCTTGGCTCCCGTAGAAACCACGATGTTTTCTGCTTTAGCTTCCGTAATGTGGTTTTCTTCCCTCAGCTTTTTGGCGATTGCCTCTCTCAGGTCCTGATAACCAGCTACTGGAGGATAAGCAAAGTACTTACCTTCATCAATGGCATTCTTTGCAGCTTCCTGAATATGTTTAGGCGTTTTAAAATCCGGTTCTCCTAAACTCAAGCTAATGATATCTATACCTTGGGACTTTAATTCACGGGCTTTTTTTGCCATGGCCAAAGTGGCCGACTCTTCCATTTGGATGATCCTTTCGGATAACATTTCAGTCATACTTTAGTAGGTTTGATATACGCGCCCAAAAATACGGATTACAATTATTAATTGTACCCTAAACTTGGAATTGATTTTGTATTTGTAACTTTATCACAAAATAATCCTTGCATAAGCTGCGTTACAACCACATGATCCGTAAACTCATCTTAGTTTTAATGCTGGTGCAACTGAGCCAGGCGGTTCAGGCACAAAAAAAACGCAAACAGGAGAAAGCAGAAGATCCTGATTCCAGTGGTGTCGTGAGTGACATGTTAATGCCTACCAGCCTTCCTCTATTGTTTTTTGACGAAACAGAAAGAAAAGAAAAGAAGAAAAAGGAAAAGAAGTCCAATAAAAAGAACATCTACTACGGACAAAAGACCAAAAGAGTGAGAATAAAAACCACCTTTCGAAATCAGACCCAATTCCAAAACTTTTTTATCACCTTTGAAAAAAAGATCATTGACCCCTATATAAGGGACATCTTTTGGTATGATAAGAAAGATAATGTCATCAGGAATCGTGATTTTGACCCTAGCAGAGGGTATCTTCTACATGGTCCATACACCAAATCTGTAGATGAAACTGTAATCGAAGAGGGTAATTATTATTTTGGTACCAGACATGGTATATGGTTGACTTTTGACAATAAAAGTGTCCTGCAGAATAAATTGCACTTTTTTGAAGGATGGCCAAAAGACTCACGGGTTTCCTATTATAGTAAAGCCGATAATAAAATAGAAACGCTTACTCCAATAGAATACGAGCTGAAAGAGGGTAATTTCTTTCATTTCTATGAAGATGGTCAGATTGCTGTTTCCGGAGAATATCATTATGGAGAACGGGTAGGCCTATGGACAGAGTACTGGAACAATAAAAATAAAGTCATTAGAAAAAGGGAAATACAGTATCAAGAACAGCCTTTCACCAAGAATTTCAGGCCATTCATTCGGGCAGAATGGGACAAGGAAGGGAACTTGGTATATAGAAAAGACTGATTTTTACCCAACTACAGCTCCATAATTAGTCCGTAAAATCATTTTTCCGATAAAATGACTTATCTTTGTCATGCTAATTATTTGTATGACACAGGAACAGTTCAGTAAGTACTCCTTTCTATTGGATCGCACAGCCAGGCGGGTTAAGCAATACGCCCAAAGGAAATTCAAGCTCGGGGATTTTGACATTACAGTCGACCAATGGCTGATCATGAAAAATTTATCTGAAAATGAATTGTTGAGTCAGGCTGAACTTGCCCAATTGGTTTTCAAAGACCAGCCTACCTTAACAAGAATAATCGATATTTTAAGCAAGAAGGGCTATGTAGAACGTAACCCCCATCCACAGGATAGGAGAAGCTTTCAATTAGTCTTGACAGCATCCGGAAGAAGTAAGGTGAAAGAACTGAAACCACAGGTTGCTTCCATCAGGGAAAAGGCTTGGGAGAACCTTGATGAAGCTGATTTCGAAGAGTTTAAAAGAATTCTGAATACAATTTATAACAATTTGGCATAAATAAGTAGGCCCATAGTGAATTTACTTGTTATGCTAATTATATTTACACGAACAAAACAGTCCTCAATTGGTTTTACCAATTAAACGAACACAAACCATGATTACTACTGACATTTGTATCATCGGAGCAGGGCCGGTTGGCCTATTTGCAGTATTTGAAGCAGGTCTGCTCAAAATGCGTTGCCATCTCATCGACTACTTACCACAGGTAGGTGGTCAGCTTTCTGAAATCTATCCCCAGAAGCCCATTTATGACATCCCAGGATATCCTGAAATCAAAGCCCAGGAGTTGGTAGATAATCTAATGGACCAAATCAAACCCTTCAAACCTACCTTTACTTTAGGTGAGCGGGTGGATCATTTGGCCAAGCAAACAGATGGTTCATACATTATCACTACCAATGACAATACGCAAGTCCATGCGCAAGTCATTGTAATTGCGGGTGGTTTAGGTGTTTTTGAACCAAGAAAGCCCGTTTTGGAGAATTTAGATCATTTTGAAGGTAAAGGAGTAGCCTATATGGTTAAAAATCCTGAAAACTTTAGAAACAAAAAAGTAGTACTTGCTGGAGGGGGCGACTCTGCTTTGGATTGGACCATTTATTTGGCCAACGTGGCAGAAAGAGTAACCCTTGTACACAGAAATGAAACTTTTAGAGGAGCACCGGACTCTGCTGCAAAAGTTTTTGACCTGGCCAACAATGGTAAAATTGACCTGATCTTATCAGCCAATTTGAAGGAGTTGAATGGCAATGGTAAGCTTTCCAGCATCAAGTTAGAAAGTAAAAACAAAGAGGAACTGACTATAGATACAGATTATTTGATCCCACTTTTTGGTCTTAGTCCTAAGTTAGGTCCAATAGCCGATTGGGGTTTAAATATCGATAAAAACGCCATAGAGGTGGACACCCGAGATTATTCTACAGGTGTGGAAAGAATCTATGCCATTGGAGATATCAACACATATCCCGGCAAATTGAAACTGATCCTTTGTGGCTTCCATGAAGCCGCCATCATGATGCATTCCGCCTTCAAGTATGTCTATCCTGATCAAAAATTGAGCTTTAAATATACCACCGTAAATGGGGTAAATGCATTTTAATCTTACATTTGCGCCATGGTAACATTTACAGTAGAAGACCAAGAAGGTAACAGACAGCAAATAGAAGCCCCAGACGACATGGGGCTCAGCCTGATGGAGATTTTAAAAGCTTCAGAATACCCAATTTTAGCGACTTGTGGCGGAATGGCCTTATGTGCTACCTGCCATGTGGAAATTTTAGAAGGTGAAGATGACCTGGGTGAAGCAACTGACGCCGAATTAGATCAATTAGAAAATTTGCCTGAATATTTCCCTACGAGCAGGTTAGCCTGTCAGATCAGAATCAGCCCCACCCTAGAGGGGGCTGTCATCAAATTAAGGGGTGAAGACAATTAAATAAAAAAAGGCCAAAACTGGCCTTTTTTTATTTCTTTTTGAACAGCTTTCCTACCAACTGCGTAAAATTCTCTACTCCTTCCACACCAGTAGTAATCAAAGGTTGTAATAAAGGCGACCCTCCATAAGAAGCATATTCTTTACTGTCAAAATTGAACTGCATGGGGTAGATCAATACATAGTTGTTTTGAATAAAGTATTTGTTCAAATACTTAGGTAGTTTTTCCATTTGCGCATCATAAGATGCCCCATTTTTTCTACTCATGACTACTACCAACGCATCATTCTCCTTCAAGTCCTTGGATATAATCAAGAAATCCTCCCAATCTGAAAATTCTACAAAGGCCACTTCTGCACTGAATTTCTTTTGCACTTGCTTGATATACTTTAAGGACTCATTTGAGCCATAAAATACGAGTTTGGCCCCAGTATTTCTTCCAATATTCCAAACCCTTAAAAGCCAGAATGCAAAACCCATTTCTTTCTCTGCATTCGGAGGAACTACAATTAGATATCGGGAAATGGTATTCAAGGGCTGCACACTGTTATATATCATGGCCGTAACATTGATTTTTCCAAGAATGCCTTCCGTAAGCTTACCCAAAAATGATCCTGAAATTCCAGCATCTTTATGAAGTCCCAAGATAATATCAGTCGCTTTGTTTTCTTTGACGACGTTAGTAATCCCTTGCACCACATTAGAATCGTAACGGATCAACTCCGTAAGCTTATTGTCTGTAGCAGAGGCACAGATACTGGCCTTCTCCAAGAGCTTTTTGGCATACTTTTCTTTTGAAGGATCTTCCGAGTCTGAGGGAATAATATTGAGTGCCAACAAGGCATCTTTCTGAGATTGGGTTTTAATAGTGACACCTAAATGAATCAGTTCTTCTATGTTCTCCGGATAATTAACCGGTATCAGAATTTTCTCTTCAGCTTCCTCATCTCCTTCTTCATGATTCAATTCTTCTTCAAGGGCCAATTTTGCAGCACCTTTTTGAGCTACAACAGAAGCGATCGTACAGGTCACCAAAATCATCAAAATTGTCCCATTCAGGACACTTTCACTTAAAAGTCTAATAGGTTCTCCATCCTCGCTTTCTCCTAAAATCACATTGTAACCTACCAAAACTGCTGCCAAGGTAGCTGCTGCTTGGGCATTGCTCAGACCAAAAATAACGTCCCGCTGTGCCCCTGAAAAGTTAAACGTTTTTTGGGTCAGCAGGGAAGCAAGATATTTTGAAAGCGTTGCAATAACCGACATGACCACGGCCACTTTTATAGTTTCAATATCATTGAAGAACACCCGATAGTCAATCAGCATCCCCACCCCAATGAGAAAAAACGGAATAAATAAAGCATTACCTACAAACTCTATCCTGTTCATCAATGGGGAAGTATGAGGTATTAGCTTATTTAGTGCCAATCCCGCTAAAAAGGCCCCAATAATGGCTTCAACTCCGGCAGCTTCAGCCAAAAATGCCGCCAAAAAAACCAACCCTAAAACAAAAATATACTGCGAAATATTGTCATCATACCTTTTAAAGAACCATCTCCCCAGCATCGGAAAAATGAAGGCCACTATTCCCGTAAATATGACCAGAGAAATGCCCAATTTTACCCAAAACTCATTGCTCAGTTCCCCTGTGGACATACCCACAATTACCGCAAGTACCAAAAGTGCCAGGGTATCTGTGATAACTGTTCCTCCCACGGCTATATTGACTGCTTTATTTTTAGCTATCCCCATTTTGCTGATCATCGGATAGGCCAATAAAGTATGGGAAGCAAACATGGAGGCCAATAATATGGAAGTAGGCAATGAAAAATCTAACAAATACAATCCGGTAAGTGTACCCAAGGCCATTGGTATAAGAAATGTGTAGAGACCAAAAACAATGGATTTATTACTGTTTTTCTTAAAATCAGCCATGTCTACCTCAAGTCCTGCCAAAAACATGATATAAAGCAGACCTACTGTTCCAAAAAGTACCACACTGCTATCCCTTTCCAGTAGGTTAATTCCATTGGGGCCGATAATAGCTCCTGCCATGATCAGTCCAATCAATTGGGGGATCTTAATCCGATTTAATAAGATCGGAGCAAAGAGAATAATAAATAAGATACTCGCAAAAATCAGGACCGGATTTTGCCAGGGTAAAGAAAAATTCAACTCCGCTACTAAAACCATATTAACAGATTTTTTAAATCAAAATTTAACAAAAAACATTTTTTCAACTTATGAAAAGAGTTTTCCATCAGAAAACCCTTTTCATTTACAATTCTATTATTGGGATTAACTACCCTTCCATTAATTTATCCAAAATATCAATAGCCGCTTTGGCTATCACAGTCCCTGGTCCAAAAACGGCAGCCACTCCGGCAGCATAAAGAAAATCATAATCTTTAGGAGGAATCACACCCCCAGCAATCACCATGATGTCTTCCCTACCCAATTTTTTTAATTCCTCTATCAATGCAGGCACCAATGTTTTATGTCCTGCCGCCAAAGAAGATGCTCCTACTACATGCACATCATTTTCAACCGCTTGCATGGCCACCTCCTCAGGTGTCTGAAACAAGGGACCTATATCTACATCAAAGCCCAAATCTGCAAATCCGGTAGCAATGACTTTGGCCCCTCTGTCATGGCCATCTTGCCCCATTTTGGCCACCATAATCCTAGGTCTTCTCCCTTCCAACTCGGCAAAACGGTTGGCCAATGCCTGGGCCTCCTTGAAACTTTTATCGTCTTTTGCTTCTCCTGAATACACGCCTGAAATGGATTTTACAGTAGCTTTATGTCTTCCAAACTCCTTTTCCATAGCAAAAGAAATTTCTCCTAAAGTAGCTCTTTTTCTGGCCGCATCCACGGCCAAGGACAATAGATTTCCTTCACCACTACCGGCTGCTTGGGTAATGGCGTCCAAAGCCAATGCCACCTCATCTTGATTCCTTGTTGCTTTTAACTCATTTAGACGCTGGATTTGCTTTTCCATTACTGTCTTATTGTCCACCTCCAAAATTTCAAAGGCAGCCTCTTCCTCTGACTGATACCTGTTTACCCCAACTATCACATCTTTCCCACTGTCAATTCGGGCCTGCTTGCGTGCAGCGGCCTCTTCTATTCGCATTTTGGGAATTCCAGCCTCTATGGCCTTGGCCATCCCTCCTAATGCTTCCACTTCCTGAATTAATTCCCAGGCTTTTTTTACCAATTGGTCTGTCAAATATTCAACATAATAGGAGCCTCCCCAAGGGTCAACAACCTTGGTGATCCCTGTCTCTTCCTGCAAATAAAGTTGCGTATTTCTGGCTATCCTGGCTGAAAAGTCAGTAGGCAAGGCTATGGCCTCATCAAAAGAATTGGTATGTAAAGACTGGGTATGTCCCAAAGCTGCCGCCATGGCTTCAATGGCAGTTCTGGCAACATTATTAAATGCATCCTGCTCGGTAAGCGACCAGCCAGAAGTCTGACAATGTGTTCTTAAAGCCAGAGATTTGGGGTCTTTCGGGTTAAAACCCTTAACCAACTTGGCCCACAAAAGTCTGCCTGCACGCATCTTCGCAATCTCCATGAAGTGGTTCATCCCTATGGCCCAAAAAAAGGAAAGTCTTGGAGCAAAATCATCAATATCCAGCCCAGCCGCGATTCCAGCTTTCAGGTACTCCAATCCATCTGCCAAGGTATAGGCCAATTCAATTTCTGCTGTGGCACCAGCCTCCTGCATATGGTAACCTGAAATGGAAATGGAATTGAATTTGGGCATATTTTTGGAAGTATATTCAAAAATATCCGCTATGATTCTCATTGACGGCTGAGGAGGATAGATATAGGTATTCCTCACCATGAATTCCTTCAGGATATCATTTTGAATCGTACCACTGAGTAGTTCAGGTTTCACCCCTTGTTCCTCTGCTGCGACAATATAAAACGCCAAAATTGGAATTACGGCTCCATTCATGGTCATCGAAACAGACATTTGATCCAAGGGAATCCCATCAAATAACAGCTTCATGTCCAAAATAGAATCAATAGCTACCCCTGCTTTCCCAACATCTCCAAGCACACGGGGATGGTCCGAATCATAACCCCGGTGAGTGGCCAAATCAAAGGCTACTGATAGCCCTTTTTGACCTGCTGCCAAATTTCTCCGGTAAAAGGCATTGGATTCCTCTGCAGTTGAAAATCCGGCATATTGCCGAATGGTCCAAGGTCTCAAGACATACATGGTACTATAAGGGCCCCTTAAATAGGGAGGGATTCCAGCAGCAAAATCCTGATGGGAAATTGATCGGTAAACATCCTCCGAAAAGTGAGAAGGCACTTGTATCTTTTCAGCCGTTCCCCATATTTCGGCTGATTTAGACTGCGTCGAAGGGCCTTTTGAAAATGCCAGTTTTTCTATTTTCGGTCTCATGATGATTTTCTTGCTTTTTCCTCCAATAATTCGGTTTCTCTTGCCGGCAAAAGCTGCCAAGCTGCCTCATGGATAGCTTCGCTCACATTAAAACTCAAGGCCTCTTTGTCTTGTCTGAATTTATTGGCCCCAATTTTTACCACATCTCCTGATAATACGGCCTCTTGACGTTGCTTTCTTCGGGTCTTCACCTTAAGCTGCAAACTTTGGTCTTCATATATTTTTCGCCAGCCACCCATCGCCTCAATTTCCTGCAATTCGGACTTTAATTTTTCCAGCATTTTCGAAGTTAGACTTTCTACAAAGTAACTCCCTGCTACCGGGTCCATCACTTTATCCAAATAAGTCTCCTCCTTTAATATATTGGATATGTTTCTGGCCATTCTTTGGGAAAAAGCAGTTGTCATACCCGTTACTTCATCATGAGGTCGTATCCAAAGCGCATTACAACCACCCAAAATTGCAGCCATCCCTTCGCTGGTATTCCTCAGCATATTGGTGTAGACATCCAGTCTGGACTTGGTCCAATTACTGCTCTGACAAAATACTTTCACTTCAACTTGATTCAAGTGAACTGCATACAATGCTGCTAACGCATCAAAAAATATCCTTGCAGTCCTGATTTTACTTATTTCCTCAAAATAACGGGAACCTACGGAAAAGTGGAGCATGGTATTCTTAAAAATGGATTCCGGTTCCACCCCTGTTTCAGTCAAATGATCCAAAAGCTCAATATATGCTGAAAAGGCATATTTTAACTCCTCTAAAGCTGACCCTCCTGCTTCATGATAAACAGAAAAATTAATAGACAAGGCAGAAAAATTGGGGAAATCAGACAAGTTTTCAAGTAGAGATTTTACAATCGATACATTATCCTTTAAAATCCCCCCTTCTCTTAAAAGACTGGAAACTCCATCCCAAAGGAAACCTCCATTTAGGGCGTTCTTATTCACTCCTTTATTCTTCAACCAATCAAGAAAGTTGTTAAGTGTATCTAGAGGATTGATTCCAGAAGAAGGACAAAGGTAAATCCCCAGGTATTGAATCTCTACATCCTTTAAAAGGGATTCAAAATCAGTTTTCTCGGAAACTTCTACATACAAAGCATCACAGCCATTCATTAGAGCATCCAAAATCAGCTTATTCCCCTCTTTTGGGGGCATTCCATTCACAAAAAACACATTAGACCAAAGCCTTGGGGAAAGTCCTGGAATTTCAGGTGCTGGGTGAAAGGAGTTTTGATAAGCTTTAAGCCGATGAAATCCATTAGCATCTTCGGCGGTATAAAAGGGCTGTATCTTGATCCCGTCTAAGGTTTCTGAAACAAGCACTTGATTAAAGTCCTTGCCTTTCAAGTCATTGGTCGCCTGCTCAATCCATTGCGCCTTTGTATTGGGTTTAAATTCTTCAAAAAGATTGTTTTCCATATTGGGTTTATATAGCACTTAACTGATCCATTATAATACCGTAGTGGTTCAGGGTTGTTAAAGATTAAAGACTATCTTTGCCTCCAAAAATAAGCGCTAGATATTTGAAAACCCATAAATAAAGTCAATTTGAAAGATGTTAGTAAATAAATATTATAAGAGTATTTTTCTCATTGTCGGTTTATTTTTTCTGACCAATTGCAAACAACAGCTCTATCCAACAGGCAACGTAGAATTTTTGGAGGTGAGTGAAGCAGTCAGCCCGGACCTTACATTTGACAACTTCATCCAAAGCTACAAATCCCAATTAGAAGCTGAAATGAATCAAATAATTGGAGAGAGTACCGCTGCAATCATAAAAAGCGGGCCTGGAGAAACTGCTTTGGGAAACCTAGTGGCAGATTTCCAAAAAGAGTTTGCTGAAAAGGAGTTGGGGTATTTTATCGATATTTCTATTATCAATAACGGCGGCCTGCGAAACAACCTGCCCGAAGGTCCAATTACCTTGGGCAACCTCTATGAGCTTTCGCCTTTTGACAATTACCTTCATATCCTGGAACTAAAAGCAGATGGTATCAGGGATTTGGCAAGTTTTGCCGCCAACAGGAGAATTTTGGGCATCGCGGGGATGAGTATTGTGGCCAAAGATGGTGAAGTGATTGAACTAAAAGTAAATGGCGAGCCCCTACAGGATGACAAAGTCTATTTACTGGCCGTCAATGACTACTTGGCAAATGGAGGTGATGGAATGGAGCTCCTTATGCAACTCCCCCGAAAAGAGGAAACCAACTTCCTATTAAGGGAAATACTCATAGACCGCATAAGCCATAAAACTCAAATGGGAGAAAAAATCTCAGCTAAAGTAGAAGGAAGACAAAAACTGGATTGACATGGAAAGAAGAAAATTCATCAAAAGCAGTTTATTAGCAGGCGCAGCACTTGGTTTTGGTACTGAGTCAATTGCAGGCGAACTTTTCTTTTCGAAAAATAAAACCATAAGTATCCTGCATACCAATGACATGCATTCCAGGATAGAGCCTTTCCCTAATGATGGGGGCAGATGGGCCAATCAAGGGGGAATGACCAAGTTAGCTGCTCTTGTATCCAAGATTAGAAAGGAGGAAGACAATGTCTTATTGCTCGATGCAGGAGATGTTTTCCAAGGCACTCCTTATTTTAATTTTTTCGGAGGAGAGCTGGAATTTAAACTCATGAGTAAAATGGGATTTGATGCTTCCACTTTAGGTAATCATGAGTTTGACAATGGTTTAACAGGCTTCTATGAGCAATTGCCACATGCCAGTTTCCCACATATTGTCTCCAATTATGACTTTTCAAAAACCATTCTCAAAAAGAGTGTCCTCCCTTATAAAATATTCAGAAAATCGGGTCTTAGGATAGGCGTCTTTGGCATGGGTATTGAGCTTCAGGGTCTTGTTGCAAACAAAAACTTTGAAGCAACCAAATATGAAGACCCTATTGCTGTTTCAAGAGAAATGGTACAGGAATTGAAATCCAAAAAAGTAGACTTGATTATTTGTCTTTCCCACCTTGGCTACGCTTACAGAAGTCAAAAAATTGATGATTTAAAGCTTGCCACAAAGATCAGTGGCATCGACCTAATTATCGGGGGACATACCCATACCTTTTTGGATGAACCCACCCTTATTAAAAATGAGGAAGGCCATCAAACAATTGTACATCAAGTTGGGACGGGAGCATTGAGATTAGGGAAAGTAGATTTTGCTTTTGGAAAGCAAAACCAAATAATCCAAGCCAGAGCTAATAGTTTACCAATTTATTAGAAAGTCAAGAGGTTTTGGATTTTTTATTTAAATTTATTTTCCCCAAATTTGATGCCCTCATAAAGGCAGGGTTTCAATCATTATTAACTATTCTTTCGCTTACCTATTTACAGAAGCACTAAATGAGTTCAGAGGCTAATGCAGTTTGGAGTGAATGCTTGCGTGTAATTGAACAGCACGTCAATGAACAGAGTTTTTCAACTTGGTTCAAACCCATCAATCCAGTAAGATTAGAGGGAAGCAGCTTGACCATACAGGTTCCTAGCCAGTTTTTTTACGAATGGCTGGAAGATAACTATGTGCAAGTACTCAAATTAGCCATAAAATCCACCCTAGGTCCAAACGGAAGGTTGGAATATGCCGTGGTAGTAGACAAGGGTAACTCTCAAAATCAACCTTATGTCGTCAGTTATCCTCAAAGTAATTCTAACAGTACACCGAAGAAGCCTTCTCAGCCAATTATCAATGAAAACAAAAGTCCATTTGACTTACCCTCATTGAACAGTGAAATGTTGCTTCAGTCCAATCTTAATCCCAATTATACTTTTAACACTTATATAGAAGGAGACTGCAACAGGTTGGCCAGATCGGCAGGATTTGCCGTAGCGACCAAGCCAGGGATAACTTCTTTCAATCCCCTGATGGTGTATGGTGGGGTTGGTTTAGGAAAAACCCACTTAGTGCAGGCGATAGGAAATGAAATCAAAAATGGACCTGAAGATAAATTTGTGCTCTATGTTTCTTCAGAGAAATTTGTCAATCAGTTCATGGACTCTATCAAAGATGGTAATGTTAAGAGCTTTACCAACTTTTACATGCAAGTGGATGTATTAATTATTGATGACATACAGTTCTTGGCGGGCAAAGACAGAACTCAGGAAATGTTTTTCCATATTTTCAATCACCTGCATCAAAATAAAAAGCAGATCATCATGACTTCGGACTGCCCTCCAAAAGACCTTAAAGGTTTGGAGGAAAGGTTGCTCTCAAGATTCAAATGGGGCCTAACGGCTGACCTACAGATGCCTGATTTTGAAACAAGGGTGGCCATTATCAGGAGAAAAATGCAATCTGAGGGCATTTTCATCCCGGATGATGTGGTGGAATACTTGGCCTATACGGTTGACACCAATGTCAGGGAACTGGAAGGAGTTTTGATCTCTCTAATTGCGCATGCTTCTCTAAACCGGGTGGACATTGACCTTACTTTGGCTAAAACCATCATGAAAAATATTGTCAAAGACATTGAAACCGAGGTGGGGATTGATTTTATCCAAAAAACTGTCTCAGAATACTTTGACATCAAAATGGATGACCTCAAGGCCAAAACAAGAAAGAAAGAAATTGTAACGGCACGTCAGGTAGCCATGTACTTTTCAAAAGAATTCACGAATCACTCCCTAAAATCCATTGGTTATCATTTTGGGGGCAGGGACCACAGTACCGTGATTCATGCCGTACAAACGGTAAACGACCTGATGGAAACTGATACTGCCTTCCGAAATTCAGTGAATGAATTGAAGAAAAAATTCAAAATGAGATCTTATTAAACAGATATCACTTCAATTTTAATTCAGGACTTGCAGCCCCATTCAGTTCCTTCCATGGAATATGAATGGATGTCATCCCCAATACATAAGGACCTATTTCGTAAGGGTTGTAAATTACCATCAAGCCTTTTTCATCAAAGCCCAAGTTTTGAGGCAGGAAAAAATCTTTATCATTTTTAAGAAAAAACCTGCCATCCTCTTCTAAAGAAATATTTTCAGGGACCTCATGGAATAACCTGAATTTTTCCTCTACCAAAACCAATAATTTTCCAAAATCAAATTTAATCGCTTTTAGAGGGAGTGTTTCTCCACTTTTGCTGTTGAAATTGACCAACACCTCGTTAGAATTGGGATGTGCGCCACCAAGAAACGAAGATGACTTGACCAAAACTGTTAGCAGTTCCTTATTTTGGAATGTTTCCTTCACTTCAATATGGATAAACCATTCAGAAAAAGCTCCATAATCTTTAGCAAACCTTTCAAAATCATCCAAATAATTACTCACAGCCAAAGCCAGGTTTTCTGCGGGTTCTTCAAATGCTATGGATCGGATGAGCATGTTTTCTATTTCCGAATTAATTCCTAAGGCTGCCTCATCTCCATTGTAAAAGGGATAATTCAGCTGAATGCTTGCACAAACATCTTCAATGCAGCGATTTTCTTGATAACTTCTCTCCTCATGAAGTAATTTTCCCTCTGTCGCTTCTTGCCCACAGGCAATTAAAATTAATGCGCTCAAATAAACCCAGCTATTTTTTAACATACCCTTTAACATTGGAGACTTTTTATTACTTGAGGAACGATGCTACTAATTCCTTCGCTTTTTTGATGGGTGAAACTTCTCCCGACTTTACTTTTTCCAGAATTAGATTCAATTCTCTCTTTATTTTTTGATCGGAATAAAACCTGTTTTCCAACAAGTATTGAATGTGCTCATGCATCCAATTGCTGCGCTGGGTTGACCTATTGATTTCAAAAAACCCGTTTAGCTTCATCTTTTCCATGAATCCCTGGATCATTTGCCAGATATCATCCAAACCCTGACCGGATAGACCTGAGCAGATTTTCACCTGTGGGTACCATCCGTTTTCTTTGGAAGCGAACAAATGTAAAGCATTGGCATATTCCCTCCTTGCCCTTTTGGCAGCTTCTAGGTTCTCTCCATCCGCTTTGTTGATCACCAAAGCGTCACACATTTCTATAATGCCTTTTTTAATTCCTTGAAGCTCATCCCCTGCTCCAGCAAGCATCAATAAAAGAAAAAAATCAGTCATACCTTTGACAGCAGTCTCTGATTGTCCAACCCCGACAGTTTCAATCAAGATAACATCATAACCGGATGCCTCGCACAGCAGCATGGCTTCCCTGGTTCTGGCACTGACTCCACCAAGTGTTGTTCCAGCTGGGCTTGGCCGAATATAGGCACGCTTATCCGAAGACAGGACTTCCATTCTTGTTTTGTCACCCAAAATACTTCCCCCTGAAGCCGGACTACTGGGATCTACTGCCAAAACAGCAAGTTTATGCCCCTGATCAATCAGCATTTTTCCGAAACGCTCAATGAAAGTACTTTTCCCAACTCCTGGCACCCCCGTAATCCCAATGCGAATGGATTTACCAGTATAAGGTAGTATCCCTTCCATCACCTCTTCTGCCAGCTGCTGATCTGTAACAAGCGTACTTTCCACCAAGGTGATTGCCCTGCTGAGCACCATCCTATCCCCGTTCAATACACCATCGATGTATGCCTGGCCACTAAGCCTGTTTTTCTTTTTTAACACTTCAATTGATTGATTTACCGAAGAAGTTTTGTATCTGCTAAAACCAAATTTACTTAGTCAATTTGCTAAAATTATCCATAAGCACTATCATGCGCAAAGGAAAACCTTAAATTCAGATTTTCAAACCACTGCTTTCAATTGCTTATTTCCCTAATCCTTAAAAGGAAACTGAACAAAGCGCTCCTGTCCCATGGCATTTTTTTCGTAGAAACCTAGGCAAAAAGGTTCGTAAATCTGATCGAAATGCGGCTTTTCAGGTCGGATTTCTTTAGGGGAATTTTCTAAGGTATTAAAGAAATAAACCTTCGTATTGCCATATTTGGTATGAGGCATAAATTCTCCAAAGGCCTTCATTGCATTCCAGGAAGTATCTGGCGTATGAACGGCATAAATACGGACTACTGGGCCTGTATTGTTTTCATTTCTGTAAAAGGCTGTTTCTACAAATTCTCCCTCAAGGTCAACAACACTGGGCTGATCGAGGGTATCGCTAATGATCCATACAACAATCACCAAAACGGACAGAATCAAAGCATAAAAGACAATTCGGTTGGACATCTAAGACGGTATTTTAGAATATAAGCCTTAATTTAGTGGAAAAATTCCAACATGGCCTTTGAATATTTAAAAGCACTGCACATTATCTTTGTAGTCACCTGGTTTGCCGGTTTGTTTTATATCGTAAGGATTTTCATTTATCAGGTGGAAGCCATGGAAAGGCCTGAGGCAGAAAGAGAAATTCTACTTCCCCAACTTAACCTTATGGCACAAAGACTCTGGTACATCATTACTTGGCCTTCAGCCATATTGACCTTGATCTTCGGTTTTGGTGTATTATTCTACCGCTGGGGCTATATGCAATTGGGCTTCATGCATGCCAAACTTGCTTTTGTGCTGCTCTTGTACATTTATCACTTTATTTGCGATAAAATTTACAAAGATTTGCAAAAAGGGAAACCTAAATGGAGCTCTACGCAGTTACGTATATGGAACGAGGTAGCTACCGTTTTGCTATTTGCCATCGTTTTCCTAATAGTGCTGAAAAGCATGCTGAGCATGGTTTGGGGACTTGTAGGTCTGATAGGCCTAAGTGCTTTAATGATGCTTGGCATTAAATGGTATAAAAAAGTAAGAGAGTCAAATGAAAACAAATAATTTCTCCATGAAAACCATATCCCTATTTTCCATTGTATTATTCATAGGTTTATTCTTTTGGAGTTGTTCGGAAAAAGGAAAAGAAGATAACAATGCCGCATTACCCATTTTGGGAAATTGGCATGTCAATGAATTTGAAATAGAAGGCAAAGTGGTACAAGATACTGTTTACCATTCTATTGCCAATTTTTCCTTCACCAATCAGGAGGGAAAAGAAATCAGCAATTTCACCACAGATGGAAAAGTATATGTGGCTGACTTTTTCTTTACCACCTGTCCTACCATTTGTCCTATAATGAAAACGCAAATGTTGCGGATTTATGAGAAATTTAAAGATGAACCAAATTTCATGATCCTGAGCCATACGCTTGACCCAGAACATGATACATCAGAACTATTAAAAGACTACGCTTATAAAATTGGGGTGGAAGACGATAATACCTGGCAATTTTTAACCGGTGATCAGGAAAAAATATTCGAGATAGGTCAAACAAGCTATCTGACTACTGCTATGACTGACAAAAATGAACCGGGAGGAATCCTGCATTCAGGTGCTTTTGTTTTGGTAGACCAAAATGGAAGAATCAGGGGAGTTTATGACGGCACCAAGGAGGACCAAGTTGACAGATTAATGAAAGACATCCCAAAACTGTTGAAGTAAGGTTGATGAAAGGGAGATGGGTATTTTTAATTGCAGGCTTGTTTTTCATAGCCTCCTGCAGTTCTCAGGACAAAAAAACGGAAAACACACTGGCATCTATTAAAGACACCAAAGTCTTACAATATGCTATAGAAGGAAAAAACCTTTATGAAGCCTATTGCGCCAATTGTCATCAAAAAGACGGTACCGGTCTGGGGAAATTAATCCCGCCCTTAAACCCCTCAGATTATATGGCAGAAGATGTGGCTAGAACAGCGAGGATTATCAAATACGGTCAGTCAGGGGAAATCATTGTCAATGGACAAGTCTACAACCAGGCAATGCCCGGTAATCCAAGACTAACCAATCTGGAAATCGCTCGAATTATGACCTATATTTACAATATTTGGGGTAATCAAGAGGGAGTCATTGATGCCAATCAAGTGGACACATTCTTAAAAGAAAAGGATTAAGCAGACTTCAGTTCTTCTTTGGCCACTTTCATGGCTTGTTTGATATCCTCATTGACTTTCTCTACCAATTCCTTTTGATTCAAAAGATATGATTTAGCTGCTTCCTCATCCATTGTTTCTTCAGGGGCTTTGAATTGGCGCATCCATATAAACATTCCCTCAAATGCATCCTCAAGTTGCTTGGAAATGCTTTCAAGGCGCTTAATATCAGCCGCAAAGGCCTCCGCATCTTTGTTGGCCAAACTGTCTGATTTATTATCAACCTCTTTCTTTAAAGACCTCAACTCCCCCATATAAGGCATAACCTCATCATGGATGGCAATTACTTCATCTTTCAGCAATTGATTCTCATCCACTTTTTCACTTTGGCAGGAAAAAAGGACGGTAATTATTGAAAAAAAGAGTACATTAAAAAATTTTCCGCATTAGAAACTGATATTTTTTTGGCAAGATAACACTTAATCGAACAAAAAAATTGATATTTTTCTTAATTATTGAATTATACTCAAAAAAATTCATTTTTAAATTTAAAAAATTATGAATTTAATGTAGTTATCAGAAATAAAACTCAATGGCAAAAAAACCTTTTTACTATTAAAAGAAACCTTATTTTTGGTAAAAAAATAAAAAGCCATATGAAGCCCTTTTGTTTTGCCAATGATAACATAATTTCTTCAGAAAAAGCAATACTTCATCCTATGGATATTGGCTTGATACGTGGTTATGGGATATTTGATTTTTTCAGAACTGCCCATCATACACCTCTTTTTTTGAGTGATTATCTGGATAGGTTTACCCGGTCTGCAGAAAAAACCCATCTAAAGCTTGATTTCAACAAAGAGCAATTGGCACAAATCATTCATGAGTTGATCAGAAGGAACGATCTTGAATTTGGTGGAATCCGCATGGTTTTGACAGGGGGTGTTTCAGAAAACCATTTCTCCCCAACGGCCGGTCAATTATTTATTTTTTGCGAAGAATTGGATTTCCCAGCCCCTAGCAAATATGAAACCGGTATCAAATTGTTGGCTGTGGAACACATTAGGGCCATTGCAGATATCAAGACCACAAACTATGCATTCCCTGTTTGGCACAGTGCCATCTGGAAAAAGGAAGGGGCAGAGGATGTACTTTACCACCTCAACGGTCAGGTATCAGAAAGCTCAAGGTCAAATATATTTGTAATTAAGGACAGAAAAATAGCCACTCCAGACAAACATATCCTTCATGGCATTACCAGAAAGCGGGTTTTAGAGCTCGCCCCTCAAACGGAGATTAGACCTATTAGCTTAAAAGAAGTTTTAAGTGCTGATGAGCTGTTTATCACCAGTACTACTAAGAAAGTATTACCGGTTACTCAGATTGATGGGAATACCATAGGGAGAGGTAAACCTGGTCCTATTACACAAAAACTAATGCAAGACTTTGCTTTAATGGAAAAAGAAAATTTCCAAAAGGTATAAAACGAAAAACGGCCATATTCAAAATATGGCCGTTCTTTTGTTACTTCTTATCCATTAATTGGTGAGCAATTCCGCATCTTTTAAGATGTACATCAACTTTTCCGGATCTCTGTCATTCAATGTCAACTTCCCCCTTACTTTAACTTTTTTGGAGGTATACTTGATAGGATTTTTAAGCATTACTTCCATTACAGTTTCAGGCCCTCCTGATCCGCAGAAAAAACATTCTGCCAAAGGCAAGGAGGACAAAATGATATGCTCAGGTTTGAACATGCCTTCAAAAGGAATAATAAATCCATCTGCTTCCACAACCTTTCCTTCAAGGCTTTTGATTTTTTGACTGAAAACCGGAATATACAATTCTCCGAACTCATCCTGTCCTATTTTATAGGTCACATCAGAAAGATCACGCCAAACATTCTGACTGTACCCTGTGATGACAGATGCAAAAAGCAAAAGGCCTATAAACAATGTTCTCTTCAATATCATGTGTTTAATCAATTACAATTTAAGCTGTTTCAAATTTAAGATTTGGTCAATTGCTTTGCAATATCAGTTTGATAAGCGCTCCAAGCGGGTATAAGAGAGGCGATAATCCCTACTGCAACCGCATAAGCAATAATCCAAAGCTCCTCCACCAAGAAAACAGAGGCGCTCAAGGTACTAATGGCTCCCTGGTCATTTTGCATAACAAGAATCCCTATGAATAAGTGCCCAATAAGAATACCAACTATTGCTCCAAGAACAGTCAATATCACCCCCTCCAAGACGATGTGAACAAAAAGTTGTCTGGAAGAAGCTCCCAAGGTCCTCATCACTGCAAGATCATACTTCCTTTCTTTCAAGGAATTGAATAAAGCAATGAATATGCCCAATCCCGCGATGACAATAATGACGATGGCCAGCCCTTGAATAAGTTTTACGCCAACCCCTAATAATTCAAATAACCTGGATATCTCAAATGAAGGGGAAGCAGCTTGTAATGCACTTCTACTGTTGATATAACGGGGCAACTGAACAGCAGCCATGGGGTTTCTATATTGAAGCAATAAAGAAGTGACCTCTCTGTCCTCATCAGTTTCAGGGAATCCGGTTTTGGCAACCGATTTTTCAAATTTTTCATGGTCATGGTCATCATCATGCGTATACCAAACAGATTCTATACTTGTCAGGATCAGTTTGTCCAAAACATTTCCCATGGGCTGTAAAATACCAGTAATGGTATAAGGGTGCTCATCATGCTCATGACTGCTACTGCCAATACCATGGGATCCGATAAAATTATCCCCAATTCCTAGACCTAATTTGGTGGCTACCTCAAAACCCAGTACCACTTCAAAGGGCTTGTCCCATCTTGAGCCTTCCTGCACTTGGGCGCTATACAAGTCTAAATAGTCATAATTGGTACCCACAATTCTATATCCTTGGTAATTATCTCCCAATCCCATGGGAATGATATTTTTTACCAAACGGTTTTTGGATAATGCCATCGCATCGTTCATGTCAATGTTTCCTGTCGGAAAATCGATATGATAGACACTTGAAAGGATCAACTGCAAGGGACTGCCCTTGGCACCTACTACCAAATCAATCCCTTCAGCATCCCGTGTCATTTTACTTTCAAACTGGTCTTGGATTAGAATCAATACAGTGATAATGGCCAACCCTAAAGCCAATAATAGGATATTCAAGCCTGTATTCAGTGGCTTGGCAATAAGGTATTTCCAGCTTAATTTCAACATATTCATACCTCACCTCCTATCGTAATTTGATTGGCAATATGATCTTTTACCCTTTGGTCATGGGTAACAATTATTAAAACTGCGTTGAATTTTTCTGCTTGCTGTTTCAATAATTTGACCACATTGGCAGCATTTAGATCATCCAAACTGGCCGTAGGTTCATCGGCTAGAATTATTTTTGGAGAATTGGCAAGTGCCCTGGCTATAGAGACCCGCTGGGCTTCTCCTTCTGAAAGGGTGTTAACTTTTGCCTTTCTTTTATGCGAAATTCCTAGATCACTCAATAAATCCTCATTTTTTGCTCCATCTGTCCCAGAGAAAAAATTGGCCAATTTAAGGTTTTCCTCTACTGTCAGCGGCGCCAAAATATGTGGCTTTTGAAAAATAATACCAATATTATTTCCTCGGAATTTATCCAGGGCAGCCCCACCGAGACTGTAAAGGTCAGTGCCATTGATGAGTACTTCTCCTTTATGGGGTTTTAGCAACCCTCCTAGAATGTTAAGGATGGTTGTTTTTCCCGATCCTGATTGGCCAAGGATGAGCAGTTGCTGACCTGGATTGAGGTTTAAATCAGGGATGTTAAATTTTTGGTCTTTTTGGTAAGAAAACTCTATTTTTTTGGCAATAAGCATGTCTATTTATTTACGGGTATCTTTACAAAAAACGTAGTACCTTGGTTCTGTTTGCTTTCATAGGTGATCTCCCCTCCAAGAACATCCACACATTTTTTGACTATGGACAGGCCTAAACCTGATCCCTCGATAATACCTACATTTTTTGCTCTAAAGAAACGGTCAAAAAGTTGATCTTGTTCGGTTTCTGGGATACCAATACCATGATCGGTTATTTTCACTAATAAGTGGTTGTCCTCTTCGTTGATTTCAAACTCAACAGATTGTCCATCTTTGGAGTATTTCACCGCGTTGGAAAGTAAATTTTCAAAAATTTGATATAACAAATCAGAATCAGAGGTGACAGTTTTGGGTATCCTACCTAATTTTAGATTGATCTTCACATCGTGTTCACTTCCTGCCTTGACAACATCTACCACTTCACTGATAAGGGCATTGAGGAATAGTTTTTTGGGTTTATAGTCAATTTTATTAGCATCTGCTTTACCAAAAAACAAGACAGATGTCAACAGGCTGTTCAAGTTTCGAACAGAGTGCTCAATCTTCTCAGCATGTTTCATGATTTTAGCCTTGAAAGGATGCTCTTTTTCCGCATATTTTTGGAGCAACTGTGCGGAACTTAATATGGATGTCAAGGGCGTTTTGAAGCCATGGGAAACGTTCAGTACTATCCTCGATTTCAACTCTCCTATTTCTCTTTCTTTTTCCAAGGCCCGGGTCAATTCCTTGTTGGCTTCAGCCAAGTCTTTGGTCCTTTGCCTGACTTTCTCTTCCAGCTCATTATTAAGTTTCTGGAGCTCTTTTTCCTTTCTATCTTTAAATATGGCCAATTCAATCACCATATTCAATTCACGAATATTAAATGGCTTAATGACATAAGCAGATGGGTTGGTACCTACCACTTTTGTGAGGGTTTCCGCATCAGAACTCGCAGAGAGATACACTACAGGAATATCATATTTTTCATTGATAATTTCTGTCGTTCTGATACCATCCAATTCCCCCGCAAGGTTAATGTCCATCATGACAATATCAGCATGATGCTCTGATAAAATTTCTAAGGCTTTTTCTCCCGAATCGGAAATACCAATGATCTGGTGATTATTTTTCTCCAGCGCTTTTTTAAGTAGAAGTGCCGATACATGGTCATCTTCTGTAATCAAAATCCTTAATGGAAACATAGGCGTATTCACTATAACCCGCAAATTACAAGATAATATAGATTTGAAAAATCATTTATCCACAATAGGCAAAATAATCAGCACACGGGTTCCCATATACTTTTCACTTTCAATTATTATTTTCCCCTTCATTAAATCTACCAAATTTTTGGTAATAGTCAAACCTAGTCCAGTGCCCTCAAAGGGTCTTTCAAAACCCTGACTCTCCTGCTCAAAAGGCTTAAATATCCTGTCCATGAAGTCTTTGCTCATCCCAACTCCCTGATCTACAACTTCAAAGTGTAAATCATCTCCCTTTTTCTCCAACTGGATGCGGATCAATCCCTTGTCGGAATATTTGATGGCATTTCCTACAATATTGTTTACAATCATCTCAAAATACCAAGGATCCATTTTGGTAATCAGCGGTTCGGTGTAGCACTTTGAAGTAATCAAAACACCCTTTTTTACTGCCATCTCTTTCAATGGCAAGAGCAACTTAGCCAGGAATTCCCCCAAATTGATTTGCACAGGGATGGTTTCCATTTTGTTGGCCTCTATTTTGGACAAGTCCAAAATACTGTTGATGGTTTTCAGTAGTCGCTCCCCTGATTCTTGGATGATTTCCAATTGTGCAATCAATTCAGCATCTTTTTTCCTACTCATCATGATATTTTCTGAGGTTCCCAAGATCCCATTTAAGGGTGTTCTGATTTCATGACTCATATTGGACAAAAAGGTTGACTTCATTTTGCTGGCCTCTTCCGCTTTTTCCTTGGCTAACTTTAACCCTTCTTCGTAAAGTTTCTTTTCTGTGATGTCCCGGAATACCGAGAAGTAAACCTTTTTTTCGCCTAAGTTAGATTTCAGCAAACTAGAGTAATAATCTATATACTTGTTGCCTGAAACAAATGGTAATTTCAATTCGATATTGATACTGGTTTCTGGATTTCCACTGAAACTTTCCTCCAATCTTTGCCTTTCTTTTTTATAAAATTCTTCATTCCCAAATAAATCCCAAACATAGCCGGCATTTAATTGATCTAAACTCCTCCCGGCAAGCTTGGCCAGGGCTTCATTGGCGGCAATGATTTTTCCATCATCTGTAGACAACATCAGGCCATCTTTGGAACTTTCCCAAACATTTCTAAACTGGTCCTCAGATTCCTGAACCTTTTTATCCTTCTCAGTTACGACTAATTTAAGCTCGCCCGTTTCCTTCGTTTGTTCCAAGAGTGATTTGATCAGGTATCCCACACCAAGAAGAAACAAAGCCGAAAGTACTAAAAACCAGTTTTGCAGATAGATGGGCTTTAAGATTTTAAATGATGGAGAGACCACAGTGTCGGTAAAATTCACCCCGTCATTACTGGCCTGCAAAAACAGCTGATAGCTACCCGGAGGAAGGTTATTAAAGACCAACTCATTGTCTCTTGGGTTTCTGAGTTCTATCCAATCATTTTGTAAACCTTCAAGCTTATACCTAACAATTAGTCTGGTATCTGGTAAAAAAGTTACGGCCTTATAAGAGAATTTAACACTGTTATTGGTAAAGGGAATTTTGCTTTTATTTTTAATGTGCTCAGGAAAGTTTGTCAAAACTATTGGTCCTATCCCAACGAATGGAAAACTTCTGGTTGGAAAATCTGCTGAAGGATCGAACATGGAAAGACCTTTGGAAGTGCCTATCCAAACATTGCCTTCATCATCCTCCAATAGGGCTCCTCTATTGATTTCCGCTCCTGCAAGCCCACTGCCCTCATCCAGTTGCCTGATGCCTTGCTTTTCAATAAGAAAAACCCCCTTATCCGTACCAGACCATATCCTACCCACTCTATCTTTGAGCAAAGCAAAAACAGGTCTATTAACTTTTTGCCCATACCATTCAAAATCTTCTAATTCGCCATCACGAAAAACTTTGAGTCCAGTCTCAGTACCTAAAAGTAAGCGGTCACCCCATTCCAAGAAATCATAGCCAATGATGGCCATACCACCATCAAAGCTGATTACTTTATCCATTTCTGGGGTAGCACTTCCTCCCTGCATCATAATAGTCCGTCCATCACTGAGTCTGCCAATCTTTCTCAAAAACACCTGTACTTGTCCAAATAATTGTTTTAAATCTGAAGCTAAATCATTTTGGAAGTGTTCACTCTTATCGCTGTAGATAGAAGATAGGTATACCCTATTATTAGCTAAGATGAAGAGACTATCTCCTACCGCATAGACAGAATTAATAAATTTATCATAAGGACTCTTCTCAAAACTCGTGGTATTGGTCTTAGGGTCATACTTTCCCAGCCCCATTGCATTTGCAGAGAACCAAATTTGACCTTCTTTATCTTTGGCAAAATTGGTAATGCGAATTTCAGGTTGCCCTAATAATTCCTCATCCTTAAAAATGGTGTGTACTTTACCATTCTCCCATAACTGAAGCCCATTGTTAAAACCAATTAGCTTCCCATTTCCATTGACAGAAACTAAAGCAGTAATTTCGTCATCTAAAAATGGCGGCGAAGCAAACTTTAGGAATCTAAAAGAATTGATATTGATTAAGCCTCGATGTGAAGTAACCCAAAGGACTCCTTCCCTGTCCACTAGAAAATCATAAATGGCAGAAGTTCTTAATTGATTGAATGTACCAATATCAAAAACTTCATCTTTGATAAGACTATATTTAAACAATTGAGAGTTATAATGAAAAATAACATTTCGATTTGAAAGTTGGATGCCACTAAAAGTCTCCGTGATGTATGAACTCTTCACAAATCCTTCGAAGATCATTCTATTTATCATATCAGGACTTGGGCCAGAAGCGAAATAACCTTCGCCAAGAAAAAAGTACGTGGCAGTTGATTCATCAAATGTCATTTGAGAAACCGGGCCTGGCAGTTCAATTCCCTTCCATTCAACATCAATAAAGCTTTTACCATCAAATAAAAGTGCTCCTTCTCCAAACATCAATACGGTCTGATCCTGGCCATGAAAGACACTTTGAAACGTACCATTTTTCTCAAAACTTTCAGGGCTTTGATGCCAATTCTCCCCATCAAAAAAATAAATATGATCTCTAATGATAAAAAAATAACCTTCAAAACCAAGGTGATAGTGAAAATCAAACCGCTGATAACTTATATTTGTCTCCTCTACTTCATCAGGCAATTGAAGCCTAGTCCAATTCCCTTCCTTGTACCGAAAGATGGCTGGAATTCCAATTCTATTAAAAATCCAGATGGCACCGTCTTTCCCACTCAACATCCCCACCCTTTTTGAGAGTTGGGAATGAACGGAATCAGGAATACTATAGGTAAAAAAACCATCTGAATAAAATACCCCCAAAGCTGTATTGAACCAGATTTGTCCTTCAGTGTCCTGTTGGATATCGTAAATCACATCAGAAGGAAGGTCTACCCCCCTAATCTGATTGTTAATTGGAAAATATTGCGCATGAGCTTCACAAAGCGTAACTAGGGCAATTATCCAACCAAATAAAACTCTCATAGGTACAGGGTAACGGAGTTCTAAATTAGAAAAAGATATTTATTCTATAAATTAATTGGAGATTGTTTACCTTTTCTTTTTGTGGTAGGGCTGAAACTTTTATTTTTGTCCAAACTTTAAAAAACGAAGCATGAGTGTTTTAGTCAATAAGGATTCAAAAGTGATTGTGCAGGGATTTACCGGTTCTGAAGGTTCTTTCCATGCACAACAAATGATAGAGTATGGTACCAATGTCGTGGGCGGAGTTACACCAGGAAAAGGTGGATCTATCCATTTGGAAAAACCGGTATTCAACTCTGTGGAAGAGGCGGTAGCCAAAACCGGAGCCAACACCTCCATCATCTTTGTTCCACCTGCATTTGCTGCGGATGCCATTATGGAAGCAGCTGATGCCGGCATCAAAGTAATCATTGCCATCACTGAAGGAATTCCTGTGGCTGACATGATGAAAGCCAAACCTTACATCAAAGAAAGAGGCGCAGTATTGGTGGGGCCTAATTGTCCCGGTGTTATCACTCCAGGGGAAGCAAAAGTTGGCATCATGCCAGGTTTTGTGTTTAAGCAGGGAAGAGTAGGTATCGTCTCCAAATCAGGAACATTGACCTATGAAGCTGCTGACCAGATTGCCAAAGCAGGTTTGGGCGTATCTACAGCCATAGGTATCGGTGGTGATCCCATCATCGGTACTTCTACCAAAGAAGCTGTTCAGATGCTGATGGAAGACCCTGAAACTGATGCCATCGTAATGATCGGTGAAATCGGAGGAAATTATGAAGCGGAAGCTGCCAAGTGGATCAGAGAAACTGGCAACAAAAAACCGGTGGTTGGCTTTATCGCAGGACAGACCGCACCTCCTGGACGTAGAATGGGCCATGCCGGTGCCATCATCGGTGGCGCTGATGATACTGCTGCTGCTAAAATGCGCATCATGGGTGAAAACGGCATTCATGTAGTGGAATCTCCGGCAGAAATTGGCGCAGTAATGGCCAAAGTGCTTGGTGTAGAAGCTTAATGGGATTTAGTGATTAGTTACTAGTTATTAGTAGTTAGTAACTGACTGGTTAATATCAAGCCGCTCGGAGTAATCTGGGCGGTTTTTTTTTGTTGACTTCAAAAAAATATCTGACTATTTGGAAAGTTACACGTATCAATTTGAGGGCCTCGGCAAGCTCGGCCACCGGGACTAGAATAAATAGGGGGGTAGGGAAGAAATGCGGCTTTGCCGCATTTCTTCCCTACCCCCCAGGTTTTCCAAACCTAAATCCCGTTCCCCGAGCTCGGTTAGTGAGCTTGCCGAACTATGCCGAGCTTCAAAAAACTAGTCTATCTAGGATGATTGAGTCTTATCTTAATTCATTGGTCAATGAAATAGGTTTACTTTCTGAAAAAGACTCAAGATATAAGATTTTTACAGTTATCAATTCCTTGTCCAATTAAGCGTATTTTAAAAAAAGTAAGTCTATTTAACAGCTTTTAATCAAGCCTTCAGTCTTGTAGGCAACAATAGTAAAATTTATAGAGAAACTTGGTACATAGTACGTGGTACTTTGTACAAAAGTATATTTCAACTTATTTCACGAAGTATATTTCAAGAATAAATTACCTTTGCCCCTTGAATTCCTAATCCCATGATATCAGTTGACAATATTGCCGTCATCCACGGCGGACATGCCTTATTCAGTGATGTTTCCTTCTCCATCAACCCCAATGATAAAATCGCGCTTATGGGGAAAAACGGAGCCGGAAAATCCACCATGCTCAAAATTATCGCAGGAGCAACCAAACCCTCCAAAGGTGGTGTTTCCGCTCCTAAAGATGCGGTGATTGCCTATTTACCCCAGCATTTGCTGACTGCGGATGACGCTACTGTTTTCAAAGAAACGGCCAAGGCATTTGCCTCCTACTTGAATCTCAAAGAGGAAATAGATAGGCTGAATGAGGAGTTGACGGTAAGAACGGATTATGATTCTGAAGAATATTACAAAATCATCGAGCGGGTTTCAGAAGTATCTGAGAAGTTCTATTCCATTGAAGAAGTGAATTATGAGGAAGAAGTGGAAAAGGTACTGCTGGGTCTGGGTTTTGAAAGGAACGACTTTCAAAGACCGACCTCAGAATTTTCAGGGGGCTGGAGGATGCGGATTGAGCTGGCCAAAATCCTTTTGCAGAAACCGGACCTTATTCTGCTGGATGAACCTACCAACCACCTGGACATAGAATCCATTCAGTGGCTGGAAGAGTTTTTGACCGAAAAGGCCAAAGCGGTAGTGGTAATTTCCCATGACCGTGCTTTTGTGGACAATATCACCAACCGGACCATCGAGGTGACCATGGGCAAAATCTATGATTACAAGGCCAAGTATTCGCACTACCTCGAACTCAGAAAAGAGCGAAGAGAGCAGCAGCAAAAGCAATACGATGAGCAGCAGAAATTTATCGCGGAGACCACCCAATTTATAGAGCGCTTCAAGGGCACCTATTCCAAAACCCTTCAGGTCCAATCCAGGGTAAAAATGTTGGAAAAATTGGAACTGGTGGAAGTGGATGAGGTGGATACATCCGCTTTGCGCTTACGCTTTCCTCCCTCTCCGAGATCCGGTAAGTATCCTGTGATTGTGGAAGACCTTTCCAAATCTTATGGGGACCATGTGGTCTTCAAGAATACCTCTATGACCATAGAAAGAGGACAAAAAGTGGCTTTTGTGGGCAAGAACGGGGAAGGTAAATCCACCATGATCAAAGCCATCATGGGGGAAATTGACTTTGATGGAAAATGTGAATTGGGACACAATGCCCAAATTGGCTATTTCGCTCAAAACCAGGCTTCTCTCTTAGATGAAAGTTTGACCATTTTTGAAACCATAGATCAGATTGCAGTGGGAGAAATCCGATCCAAAATCAAGGACCTATTGGGTGCATTCATGTTCTCCGGAGATGACATCAACAAGAAAGTAAAGGTGCTTTCCGGAGGTGAGAAGACCCGATTGGCCATGATCAAACTTTTGTTGGAACCGGTTAACCTTCTTATTCTTGACGAACCTACCAACCACCTCGATATGCGCACCAAAGACATCATCAAGGATGCCTTAAAGGATTTTGACGGTACCTTGATCCTGGTTTCCCACGACAGGGACTTCCTGGATGGCTTGGCCACCAAGGTCTTTGAGTTCGGCAATAAAAGAGTAAAAGAGCACTTCGAAGACATCAATGGCTTCCTGAGAAATAAGAAATTGGAGAATTTGAGAGAGGTGGAAAGAAGATAAGCCTTTGGCGGTATAAATGGAAATATGCTTTGCGATATTAGTTGATATTGGTAATGAGATATTGAAGGGAATGTTTTGAAAATACATTTCGCGATATATTGTGGAAATATAGTTTAGCCATTATAGTGGATAATGGTAGATATAAGCTTTACGATATTGATGGACCTTCTCCGATAGAAGCCATTAAAATAAGAATGGAGAAAATTCAAAAAAAATGAACAGCTTTTAAAACGGTATAAGTTCATACTTTAAGGGTTTAAATAAATAATTTAATTAATTTTTTCGTTATTCTCAAACCTTAAACATTTCCTTTCTGGGAGCGTATATGACAATATTGCGCTGAGATCGGTAGTAGCTCTCTTTTTGGTCAAAAATGTGTTTTCAATGGATGCCTTTTTCATCATTGTGATCATCTTCCTCCTACTCAACATTGGTTTGGGTCTAATTCGGCTTTGGCGGGGTCCCTCTATAGCCGACCGCTTGCTGACCACCCAACTTTTTGGCACGGCCGGTATGGCCATTCTGATGGTAATGGCCGGTTACCTGAATGATCTTACCTTGCTTAATGTAGTGATAACCTTCAATGTGCTGTCTATTATTTTGGTCATCTGCTTGGTTCAGGTCTGGAAAAAAAAGAAAGGGGAAGCACCATGATGATCAAGGAGATATTCATTGTGATATTATTAGTAGCCGGTTGTTTCTTTTTTCTGGCAGGAACTTTAGGTCTGCTTCGTTTTCCAGATTTGTTTTCCCGACTTCATGCCCTTACCAATGCGGATAATCTGGGGCTTGGTTTTATAGCGGCGGGGATCGCTTTGTACATTGCCTCCCCTTGGGCGACGGTGAAAATTTTCTTTATCTGGATATTGACACTATTATCAAGTGCTACCTCCAGTTATCTTATCGCTCGATTCCAAAGAGAGCAGGAAAAATCTAAAAATGGAAAGGAGGAGTAATGGATATTCTGATCGACAGCTTATTGGCCATTCTTACCATATATCTTGCCTTCCGTTGCATGCTGGCACCAAAACTTAGCAAGGCAGTATTTGTATTTTTTGCATTTGGTCTAATGCTGGCCCTTGCCTGGATCCGCTTGGGTGCTGTGGATGTGGCCATTGCCGAAGCTGCGATAGCCTCGGGATTTATAGGTGTACTTATGCTTGACTCCTTACGGGATTTTTCCCTTATTTTTTCAAAAAACCAGGAAAGACTTGAAGAAACAGCATCTAAAATCCCAGTAAAAAAGGACAGTTACCATTGGACCACAGGATTGGCTTTAGGTTTAGGTTTGATCCTTTTTTTGCTCATTTCGATACAGGCCATCTGGGAAGTCCCCCAAGGTGGTGGATTGACGGCCATCGCAGAAGCGAATCTTCCGATGTCTGGAGTTGAGCATCCTGTTACTGCAGTTTTATTGAATTACAGGGCTTATGACACTTGGCTGGAAATAGGTGTCATACTCATGGGGCTATTGGCCATATTTGCAGCCGGCGGCTTAAAACAGTACCGTAAACCTGGTCTTGCTCCTGCACAAGACCCCTTACTTCGAAAAACAATATTGATATTTACTCCTGTATTGTTCCTATTTGGCGCTTTCCTCTTGTACTATGGAAAAATGGGACCTGGTGGTGCATTTCAGGCGGCTGTCCTTTGGGGTGCCATTGGAATATTGCTTCACCTGGGAGGTTGGCCGGTATTCACTTTCATTCCTCGCCGGATGCGACAAATTCTCGTGACCATAGGACTTGGGTTTTTCTTGATATTAGGTTTTACCCAAATGGCTACAGGAGGAGCCTTCTTTGAGTACCCTCCTGCCTATGCAGGATTCCTAATATTGGTCGTAGAAACCCTGGCTGCCATCAGTATCGCGGCAGCCCTGACTGCAATATTTGCCTTTTTAACCAAATAGAAGCTTTCCAATATGAAATCTAACCCAGCGCTTAAAGATGAAAATGGAAACTTATGAAATTTACAGTTTAACCTCCGTAGTACTCTTTGCCATCGGTCTTGGCGGGGTATTTCTGGCAAAACATTTTTTAAGAAAAATCATTGCCACCATCATCATGGGAGGGGGAGTGTTTCTTTGTTTCGTCAGCTTTGCAAAACGTGATGCCATTACTTTTGCAGACCCTATTCCTCATGCCTTGGTCATTACAGGAATTGTAGTTGCAGTTACAGCTGCTGCTTTTGCCCTTTCATTGGCCAGGCGGATTCATAAACTTACCGGAGAAGACACCTTTGAAGCCAAAAAATGAAGGAATTTCCCACATCTGCATTGCCCGCGCTTTTGGTAGGATTGCCCATGTTATTGGCAACCATGAGTCTATTTTTTAGGGTCAAGGGTAGGGCTTTGCTGGGCGTATTGGGGAGTTTCTTGGTGGGATCTTTGGCATTGTTTGCCTTCATCGAGGTAACAAAATATGGCACAATCATTCATATTCTGGGTGGTTGGGAACCTCCTTTGGGCATATTGTTGCGAATGGATCCTCTGGCAGCGGTGTTTATTGGTTTGACTGCCATCATAGGTATTTTCATCAGCCTGTACTCCTGGTGGTATTTTCGAGCACGGATTGCATCTATAGGCAGATTCCCCCTTTTCTGGCCTTTGTGGTTTTTCCTTTGGGCAGGTCTCAACGCTCTCTTTCTCTCCAACGACCTGTTCAACCTTTATGTCACCATTGAGGTCATCACCATCTGTGCGGTAGCATTGGCGGTACTATCGGGTGAGCCAAAAGCTTTGAAGGCAGGCTTACGCTACCTCTTAGCTGCAATTATCGGTTCAATGGCTTACCTATTTGGGGTTGCACTGATCTATGGAAGCACAGGCACACTTGACTTATACCTGCTGGGAGAAGTCCTTAAGCCAGGCAACACCACAACTTTTGCATTGATTGTCATCACCTTAGGCCTATTGATTAAAAAAGCGGCTTTCCCTTTTCACTTTTGGCTCCCGCCTGCCCATTCCGCAGCCTTGGCTCCTGTGAGTGCCTTGCTTTCTGCTCTGGTGGTTAAAGGGGCATTTTACATGATGCTCCGGTTATGGACTGAAGTGTTTGAGGTCTCCCTGACCTTCGCTGCAGGACAACTCATAGGGATTACTGGCGCAGCAGCAGTGCTGTGGGGTTCCTGGCAAGCGCTTTTACAGACTAATTTCAAACTGCTTGTGGCCCATTCCAGTGTGGCTCAAATGGGGTATTTGCTGATGATGTTCCCCTTATTGGTCTTGGCACCTGGACAGATGGCTGATTCAGCTGACTGGCTTGCACCAGCGTGGACCGCCGGAATTTTTCAGGTAATGGCCCATGCTTTTGCCAAAGCCTCTTTGTTTTTATCCGCAGGGATTGTTGTGATGGCTTTGGGACATGATCGCATTGAGTCGCTGAGGGACCTGGTCGCATGGATGCCTATGACGGCAATGGCTATAGGTATTGCTGGAGTGAGTTTAATCGGGCTTCCCCCAAGCGGAGGTTTCTTGGCAAAGTGGATGCTCTTAAAAGGCGTATTCCTCAGTGGCCAATGGTGGTGGGCACCAGCCATATTGGCCGGAAGCTTGCTTACGGCCGGTTATGTATTTATGCTCCTGCGATTGGCATTTGCTCCAGCGCGGGTAAAGGATCCTTTCCGGCCTGTACCAAAAATCCTGCAGGTCTGCGCCCTGTTACTTGCCTTGGGCTCCTTCTTGATCGTAATTCCTGCAGAAAACCTGATCCAGTTTCTGGAAGGCAGCAAAAGCTTTGGCTCAGGCATTGAATCCATAGTGAAAGGAGGTGGGTATGGAAACGAATAGCTTACTGCTGATATTGATCCTGATCAGTTCGCTTATTCCGGGAATCCTGATCCTCTTACTCGATGAAGCGCAAGCGTTTCAAAGGAATTTTTTAAACCTCTTTGGAGCGGTTGCCAAAGTCGCTTTGGTGGGATGGGTTTTTGTGGGGTACATGCAGGGAGAGACCTATGCTTTCATTTACGGTCTTGCACCTGATTTGACATTTGCCCTGCGGGTAGACAAAATGGGGCTGCTCTTCGCTGCACTCTCTTCTGTTTTATGGCTGGTCACTACGCTATATGCGATCGGATATTTAAAAGGCGGCAAACACCAACGGCGGTTTTTTGCTTTTTTCAGTCTTTGTGTCACTTCCAGCACAGGCATAGCCCTTTCTGGAAATGTGGTCACCTTCTTTGTCTTTTATGAATTCCTTACACTGTCCACCTATCCCTTGGTGGTACACAGGGGTGATGATAAAGCCGTAGAAGCAGGAAGAACCTACCTTTGGTATACCATTGGAGGCGGTACGGTTTTGTTTTTGGGGGTAGTTGCTTTGTTTGTCCTTGCTGGCCCAATTTACTTTGGACAGACAGAAATCATTGCCGGCCTGGTTTCGGAAAATACGCTTCAATTGACCCTCATCTTCTTCCTGATGCTAAGTGGTCTGGCTGTAAAAGCAGCGATATTTCCTTTGCATGGTTGGCTTCCCATTTCTATGGTCGCACCAGCTCCTGTCAGTGCGCTTTTACATGCCGTAGCAGTAGTAAAAGCAGGAGCATTTGGCATTGCAAGATTGGTTTATGATGTCTATGGCATCCCTACTTCCGAAGAACTGAACCTGCTGACACCATTGGCGATTTTCGCTGGCTTTACTATAATCTATGGTTCGGTAAAGGCCTTTTACCAGGATGACTTCAAAAAATTATTGGCCTATTCCACAGTCAGTCAATTGTCTTATATTGCCTTGGGTGTAGCCATCACAGGTGTACTCAGCACCACAGGAGCAGTAGTTCACCTTGTACATCAAGGCATCATGAAAATCACGATGTTCTTTGCTGCGGGAAATGTGGCAGAGACCTATGGATTTTATAGAATCAGCCAACTCAATGGCATAGGTCGAAAGATGCCCCTAACCATGAGTGCATTTACCATTGCTGCCTTTGGGATGATTGGACTTCCACCAATTGCCGGTTTTGTCAGTAAATGGTACTTGGGCTTGGGTGCTGTGGAAGCAGGGAGTTATTGGGTGGTTTTGATCTTACTGGCAAGTAGCGCCTTGAATGCGGCCTATTTCCTTCCCATTGTTTACAGGGCTTGGTTTTGTGAGCCAGACCAAAAGGACATTAGTCCCAAACATACAGGGCCCTTTGAAGCCAAAGCTTTATTATTGATCCCAGTGGTACTGACAGGGCTGTTTTCTCTTGCTGCCGGATTATTTGCCGGTTCCAATTACAGTCCGCTTGCTATTGCCCGGGAAATAGCCGAAAAACTTTACCCCAATCTGCCATGATCTGGTTGTCAGTCATCATATTGCCACTTTTGGCTGCATTGCTTACCAGCCGCTATCCTTCGGGGAGAAGGAATGCTGGGCCGATATTTGTTTTGGCCTCCTTACCTGCCGTTGGACTTGGGCTGGCTGAGGTGCCAGGTATCACTTTAGATTGGTTCATTTTGGGGACACAGTTTTCTCTGGATACTCCCCGGCGCATCATCCTAATGCTTACCGGTATACTTTGGGCAAGTTCGGGGCTTTTCTCAGGAACTTATCTAAAAGACGACATCAGGCGAGGATCATTCAATTTCTATTTTGGAGGCGCCATGGCTGGAAATTTTGGACTGCTAATTACCGAAGATGCGGCCTCTTTTTACACCTTCTTTGCACTGATGACCTTTGCCTCTTATGGCTTGGTGATCCATAGCCAAACTGCTGCTGCCCGCAAAGCAGCCAAGACCTATCTGGTCATGGCCATTATTGGTGAACTATTTATTATCAGTGCTTTATTTCTGGCTGTCCAAAGTGCAGGGAGTACGCTACTCTCCGATTTACCTCCCGCCCTGGCAAATGCTTCGAATGGCCCCTTCATATTCCTATTGGGTCTAATCGGCTTTGGGGTTAAAGTAGGCGCCATTCCTTTGTATTTCTGGCTTCCCTTGGCACACCCTGCAGCTCCTGTACCGGCCAGTGCCGTCCTGAGTGGAGCGATGATCAAAGCGGGACTTGTCGGTTGGATGCATTTGGCTCCTGTTGGCTTGGTAGATTGGCCTTCTTTGAGTCTTATGATGATCAGCTTGGGTTTTACGGCTGCATTGGGTGCAGTCATCATCGGTTTATTACAAGTAGACCCCAAAACCAATCTGGCCTATTCAAGTATCAGTCAAATGGGGTTAATGACGGCATTTTTGGGTATAGGTTTATATGGTGGCATTCCAGGTAGCCTGCTTCTTCCTGCGATTGCCTTATATGCCTTTAACCACGGCACAGCCAAGGCCTTATTGTTTTTAGGGACAGCGCTGCCTGGAAAAGTGGGTGGATACTGGAGAATATTGATGTGGTTGGGTTTAGGCCTGGCCGTATTGGCCATAGCAGGTGGCCCTCTTACCGGTGGCCTTTGGACCAAATATTTACTTAAAACATTCCTTAGTAAAACCAGCTTACCCGGTATTGATGTCTTCGCGTATTTATTGACCCTTTCTGCGATTACCACCACCTTACTGTTGAGCCGCTTTTTACACCTCCTACGACAGGTAGAGTCACCAAAAGAAAGTAAGGCTCCATCCTTTATCCTGCCATGGTTTTTTCTCTTTTTGGCAGGTGGCTGGTGGACGATGTCCCCTACCCTTTTACCAGAAGGCTTGATGTATCAGATTTTAGGAGAAAAAGGAATGATGGCTTTTTTCTGGAACCCCATCACCATCTGGGCTGCGCTTTGGCCAATCATTCTTACTGCAGCCACACTTGTGGTGGTTTTCACCCTGAAGTCTTCATTCCTCAACCGATGGATAAAAGAAAAACCGCTAATTCCTCCAGGTGATTTCCTTTATGTCATCCTCTGGATAGGTAATTTATTTGAAAAGCAAATTCAGAAAGTAATTGCTTTCATGCAGTCCTTAGGAGAATCAAGACATAGCGCGGAGAAAATCATCTATAAGTTCATAGAAAACAAAAAGACCATCCAGATCAGTACCCAAGCAGAGTCATTACTCAGGCGATGGGAGGTGGTAGGCATTAGCTTTTTTATCTTTTTTGTAGCCTTATTCTTCCTTCTTCGATAAATAAGATGACCATGAAGACAGATATCAAGCAACTGAAAAAAAGCATACTTATCAAAAGCTTTGTAGGGCGTTTTTTGCTTTTTGCCGCAGGTTGGATTGTTTTATTGAGAGGGCAAAAGCCCAGCGAAATCTGGTTGGTAGCGCTTTTTTTAACGGCAACCACAGTAATCAGCATTTACAGTATCCCTCCTGGAAAGTGGGTGCTAAGGCCGATTGGTGTTATCCGCTTTTTTTTCTACTTTGTTACAACAGCCATAAGAGGCGGTTGGGATGTAGCAAAGCGGGTATTTCTAAAAAGGGTACCCACAAATCCAGAGTTCATCACAGTGAATCACTACAGGGATCCACTCAAAACCCTGCTTCTTGCCTGGGTAATAAGTCTGCAGCCGGGTACTACCAGCTGCATGATCAAGAAAAAAAAGATTGTCATCCATGTACTCGATAAAAAGATCCCAGTGGCAAAAGAAATCATCACCTTACAGCGCCGGATTGACGGTATGTTTGCAGAAGGCTAATATTCAGAGGAAATATATCCTAATCCATAATTTGGGTTGAATCATGCTACATCCAACCTCCTTGCATCAAAATTAACAAAAGCGCCTGCTGAATGGCCAAATGTCCATCCTTGTTCACCCACCATTCGTCCAGACTGTGGGCACCACCTCCTTCTCCTCCACGGCCAATGGTCACTGCCGGAATACCCAAAGAAAAAGCCACGTTGCTGTTTGTGGAACTGATACTTAATATCGGATCATTCCCTGAAAGGTGTTTCGCAATCGCCATGGTCCGCTGAATCAAAGGGGAATCAGGGTCTGCAATGCCGCTGGGCCTATCTCCTACTTTATCGATATCAACCGTCAATGCTTTACCTCTTCGGATAATATCATTTTCTTTTTCCAATCCTTCCTGTATGGACTCCAAAAACAATTGATTGATGCCCTGGAGTTTTTCCTGACTTTCTGAACGCATATCAACCAGCATCCAGGAATTATATGGAATGGAGTTTACCGAGGTACCTCCGCCCAATACTGAAACACTATAGGTAGTTTTAGGCCCTTCTTTGGTAAAAGCATCTGCTTTGGGTACAAAGGCAACTACTGCCTGTGCCAAAGCATTATGAGGATTTCCAATCCCAAAAGCGCCATAAGAATGCCCACCGGAACCTTTGAAAGTAACTTTATACCTCAAGGATCCAATCCCCCCGTTAACGATATCTTCCAATCCTCCCCCATCAATGGCAATATGGGCAGCCAATGGATGGGCTCCTTCTCTAAACAGGTGCTTCATGCCCTTCAGATCTCCCAAGCCCTCTTCCCCTACCGTCCCGGCAAACCAGATATCATCCTCAGTCCTGATATTTTCATGTACCATGGTTTTGAGTAAGGCTACCACAATGGCCAAGGACCTGTTGGCATCTGTAATCCCAGGAGCAAATAGGGTATCCCCTCTTTGCTTGACCGTCACATTGGTTCCAAAAGGAAAAACGGTATCCAAATGCCCCTCCACCAGGAAAGTCCTTTCGGATTTTACACCTTTCCTAAGGGCAATCACATTACCAACTTCATCCGTCCAAACAGAATCTGCTCCGGCATCCCTCAGCATTTGGGAGAAGACCTTCCCTTTTTCCTCCTCATGATGGGAGGGCGATGGAATTTCTGTCAGGGTAATCATATCCTGTACCGTCTGTTCATCAATACTCAGAATATGTTCAAAAGCCTTTTTTACGGCAGGATCTTGAACCAAAGTTTCCACCTGGTCTTTGTAGGATTGCTGAATTACCTGGGCCTTCACTGAAATAGAAAACAGTATACCGAAAGCACTCAAAGCGAGGAATCTGATTCTCATATGGGTTTCATTTGAAGGTTGAAATACTCAAAAAAATAGGTTTATGGCAATACCGTTTGTCAATAATTCCACCAATCAGTATATTAACTGAATGAAATATTCCTCTCTCTTTGTCTTTATAGCTTTCTTTTTCACTTTGGAAATAGATGCACAAAGTCTTTTTAATGGAAAAAACCTAAATGGTTGGTATATGGATGTACCCGAACTGGAAAAGGATTCCTCTTTGAGAAAACCATTTGTCGTGCGAGAGGGCATGTTGGTAAGTCTAGGCACACCACTAGGACACTTAATTACCGAAAAGGAATTTGAAAATTACCGCTTGGAGGTGGAATACAGATTTCCAGGTGAGCCTGGCAATTGTGGGGTATTGGTGCATGCTTCTAGCCACAGGTTTCTCTATGACATGTTCCCCAAATCCATAGAAGTGCAGATGATGCATGAAAATGCAGGGGATTTTTGGGTAATCGGTGAAGATATTCAAGTTCCGGATATGGAAGCCAGAAGAGGTCCCAAAGAGAACTGGGGCGTGACAGAAGGAAAAGGACGGCGTATCCTTAACCTCACAGACGGCTCTGAGAAACCTTTGGGAGAATGGAACCATATGCTGATCGAATGCAAAGGAGATGAAGTCAAGGTATGGGTAAATGGTGACCTGGTCAACCATGGATTTGGAGCTACCGCCACCAAAGGCAAAATCGCCATTCAGGCAGAAGGAGCAAAAGTGGAGTTTAGAAAGTTGGAGTTGACAAAACTTTAACATGTCACAAAGATCCGAAAAGAAAACACCTTAGTGCCTTAGTGTCTTTGTGGCAACAAAACAAAATTCCTTTAAGGCTTTTCAAAATAATGCCGTTACCTGCATTCGGCCGATATGCACCAGCCTTCCCAAACCCTCAGAGTTTCTTCCCTCATACACCATATTCATCTGTAAACCCTCGCCGATTTTCTGCAGCCAATTTAAAGACCAAGTCACATTGTTCCCAATAGTCAAAGCCTGCAGCATTTCATAGCCCGTAGGGGTATTGGGCTGCCCGTTATAATCAATATAGATGTACCTGAAGTTGGCATTAATGGTGGTTTTAATAGCCTTGGCAAACCTAAAGTCAAGACCTGCTTGATGGATCTCCGCCCTTTCATTGAACTCTGTATTGGCCTGATTCACCTTATCCATGTATTGGTACATGATGGTTGTCCTAAACATACTGCTCGGCTGGTAGGCGAATTCCGGCCCGTAACCATACTGCTGAATGGCATAATTGCGGTTGTCCAAAAAATCTGAATTGGCTATCCTATTTCCCGTTTGCCCTATCAAGCGCAAGTTGACATTTGGATTGATATTGTAACGGGTATTCAACCGCCAATCCTTTTGTATCATATCATCAAATCCCCCTGCCAACAGTTGCTTATTTTGACTATCAAATACTGAAACATCAAAACCATACTTGGCAGAAGAACGGTTAAAAAAGAATGAAGACCGGATTACTTGTCTGACCGAAATAAGATCCTCATCCTCAAAGCCCCTCACAAAAGGATTGATCCTGTCCCAAAACTCATTGGAGGTGATTTTTTTCTCAATACTCAGGCTGGTAGTATTGGAAAATTTCTGCAAAAACTGCTTCATGCCCCCTTCTTTTCTCCAAGAATCAGGGAATCTGGCATTGAGTCTATAATTGAATATGGTGGTATAGGCCTGCACAAATTCAGTAGTCGGAACAAACACCTTGATAAAGTTTTTTTCTTCTGGGTTGACCGCCAGGTAAAACTCATTTAACTGTTGAATGCCATCTCCATTGTCATCTCTCCAGGTATGGGTACCCTCTCCTGTAGGTACAGGAAGGAAGACAAACTCTCTGCGAAATTCCCTCCCATTACCCAAGGCATAACTGAGTTCGTTTCGTATAGCTCCTTTGGCCATCGTACCTAGGTAATCGACCTTTCCCAAGACAGTGGTTTCTTTTTCTCCATTCAGTCTTAAAAACTCCAATTCCCTGTAAGTAAAACTTGCGCTAAGGTCATGCCCTTTGAACCTCCTTTTCAATCCAAACATGGTCTGAAATGCTTCTGTATCAGCAGCCAAAACACCATTTACCGGAAAAAGATCTTCCCTGAAAGAGGCATTGACAAAAAATGAATACGGCAAAGTATCGTTGCTGTTGATATACGCCATGTGCTCTACAAAGTTCATGGCTGTACTCACCACAGAATCCGTCTCGATATTTCTGACTGCATTTCTATCGAGCATCAGTCTATAGCCGGGAACCAAAACCTTGGACCTATACTGAACATCACCGGTATACCTGACCCAATCTGAATTGAGGTTACGCACATCAGAGTCCAAAACAAAGAACTCATTTTTTAAAAAAATCCTCCTTCCCAATTGCTGATTGAACTTGGCCATATGCTGCGAACCTGACTGTATGGCACCTCTGTTCCGAAAATTAAAGCGGTAACTCATTTGGTTATGCAGGTCCTTGTTGAATTCGAAACCTGCATTGAAGATCCTTTCATGACCAGCCAGCAACATATCCTCTTGGGTCAAACTCCAGTCCCGGTCAAATTCTATGTATCGTAAGCGATCAATAAAGCTAAAATTGCTGGAGTTGTACTCAAATTCAGTCAGGGCATTGAAACGGTAACCTTTCAATTTTTCTAAGGGCCTGTTTTCGGAAATAAAACCTGACTTGATACCAAAACCATTATTCGTTTCATTGTCTATTTCCGAAAATAGGTTTTGATCCACGCTGGAAAAAGCCATTTCCGTGTAGACCTGCTCAAAAGCACTCAGTTTCACTTTAGCACCGGTAGTAAACATTTGCTTCTTGTTAGGTGCTGGCAATGGGGACAATATGGAGTAATTCCCTTGTGGCACCCCATTGATCCTAGGCCTAAAGACGAACACAGGGCCGTTGGCCAATTGCCGGTCTCTCACGTAGTCACCATTGCCCTGTCCAACTTCAGAAAAACCTACAGCAAAACGGGCCTGCTCTGGGTCTGTGGAATACTCAAAAAATTCTATGGGATTCCCTTGGGCATCCAGGTCCTGCACCCTCCTGTACAGCACACGGTTGGGATCAAAAGCCACAGAATCCACCCTTGGGACTGCTGCTGCATCCAAATCATTCCCCACCGAAGCCAAAAGCACCTTATCTGCATCGGTGAATTCAAAGAAAAGCGGCCTGTTTCTATTGTCCATTTCCCGGTAAAAATTCATGTATAAGGTTACCTTATCCGTTTCCTGAATATGATTGGCTGTCAAAATAGACCGGGTAAAATTCCTTTCGGCATATTCGTAATCAATTCTTATCCGGGTATATTGGGTGATCAATACATTAGGGGTAAAAGTGATTTCACCTTGATTGTAATCAATCACATAATCATAATTAAAGCCCCTTTGCAGTTGCTTACCATCTAGGAAGACCCTTTCCGAATTGGCCATAATGATCACAAAGCGCTCATTCTGTGGCCCGGGAATCCTATATGGCCCCAATGTACCCTCAGTTACTTCCAGAACAATAGAAGCAAATTTACCTTTAGCTACAGATGCCGCTGCTTGGGTAGAGGCTTTCCACTTATCTCCTATGGCATAGTTGGTGGTCAATTGCGCGCCTTGTACGTTTTTGTAATAGCGAAGAAACTCTGATTTCCTCTGCTGTAAAACCACATCTCCGGCCGCCAGGTTAAACTTGTCATTGTAAAGTTCCACCAATACATTGTCAAAATCCTGCAACTGCTGTGTATTGCCTTCAGGCTGAAAAGGCACATTTTGATCGGTAATGCTGGCCCTAATATTAAGGTTTTCGGATAGCTCCCCGCTCATTTGTAAGTTTAGTGAAGAATTGACAAAAAGGTTTTGTGTATTACCAAAAGAAATTCCTCTGGTGAGGTTACCGGACTTATTCAGGTTGGTAGAAGGAAAAAGCTCCTCTCTAAAGTCAAAAGCAGGAATAGCAGCTTGCCTCCCATCCTTGAAATAAGCCATGGAGTCATAATCGGCCGACAATGTCCTTTTGGAAATTCTTTGTTGAAAGGAATAAGGAAAAGTTTTATAACAAACCTGTACCGTCTCTTCAGAATAGCCTTCTGGAAGATAAACCTGCAACATTCCTGATCCAAAATGGAAAGAAAAATCCAAAGTCCTTTCCTTCCCATCAGTAACGCGGATACTTTCCTCCAAAACACTTAAGGAATCCAGCAAAAACGGTTCAGAGGCCAAGTTAACAGGGACATGCCTACAGGTTTCCGTCTGAGCTAAAACCCACGGAACCTCCAGAAAAAAGAGCATGATAAGAAAAAGAAAATATTTCCCCCTAGGCATATTCCCACACAAAATTCACACTAATGTAAATTTTATGGTTGAAGAATGAAAATCGGGCAGTTAAACTACAAGAAACCAAAAATCAACCCCAAAAAATATCATTTCACCAATTGAAACTCGAGGCAGAAAACAGAACCCTCTCCCAAGGTAGTATCAAACCAAATCCGGCCTCCAGCGGTTTCTACTCCTCGTTTGGCTATTGCAAGGCCAAGACCTGAACCCTCTGACTTTGTACTGAAGTTGGGCATAAAAATCTTATCCCTTAATTCTTCAGGAATACCTTTGCCATTGTCTTCTATTTCCAAAATTACTTTGCCCTCTTTCTCTTTGAGTAAAACTTTTATTTCAGGCTTCACCGGCTCCTCTACAGATTGGATACCATTGATTATCAGGTTAGAAATTACCCTTCCAAACAGGTGATCATCGCCCATAACGAATAGGTTTTCCGATTGGCTTAAGTCCTCAAAACTAATGGTACCTTTTTCTCTGTTTTTGAAAAGTTCGAGTGTATCATGTACCACCTTTCTAAAGTCCATCACTTCATTTTTGGGCAAGGGCATTTTCGCAAAGGTGGAAAAAGAAGTAGCAATATCACTCAATGTATCTACTTGGTGAATTAAAGTTTCTATAGGTTTTTTGAGTTTTTGCACATCATCAAGCTTTCCCTCTGACTGAAGTCTTAGTAAATGTTGCAAGGTCAGCTTCATGGGTGTCAAAGGGTTTTTGATCTCATGGGCCACTTGTTTGGCCATTTCCCTCCAGGCAGATTCCTTTTCTGTACTTGCCAGTACATTTTTACTGGACTCCAACTTAAAGAGCATGTTGTTGTATTCGTTGACCAATAAGCCAATTTCATCTTTTGCCGGCCAGTACATAGGCTCGTTATTTTCAAGGTCTGTGACTTTCAGTTTTTGGGTGAGTAACTTGAAAGGAAAGGTAAGGTTCTTGGAAACGAAATAAGATACGAAAAGGAAGATGATGAAGACCAAAACAAAAATATTAAGGATATTGCTCAGCACATCTGCAATCAGCATATCCAACTCACTTTCAGATTCAAAGAAAGGAATCGAAACAATGGACTGAATATTTTGCCCATCTGATGACCTTACTGCCGCGTAAACAGTTTTATAATTTAAAGAACCTACTCGCTCCTGAAGCAATGCAAGGTTATTTTGACCTTCCACCAAGTTTACAATGGCCTTGGGATTGACATACTTCGTAAGAACACGTTTATCAAAAATATTGGGTTGGGAACTGCTCATCAAATAACCGTATTCAGTGTAAACATTGATCTCCAAATTGGTAGTGCTGGCCAAACTGTTGACCATTTCTATGAAGTCATCCCTGTCTGCCACCCCAGCCTGCATTCTTTCCATCATCCCCGCCAAGTTATCTTTGATCAAGGTAGCTTTTTGAAAATACTGCCTGTGCAATTCCTCCTGATATGAGTTGGTCAAAAGTCCCAAAATGATAGCCGAGATGATCAGTATAGGGAAAAAGAAGGCAAAATTGAGGTACATCTGCAGCTTGGTAGCGTAATTAAAGTCAAAGGTTTTCAATCCTTTTGCTAAGGCATAAATCCCTAAACTGATCAAAGTAAGTAGAATAAAGGCCAGAAAGAATAAAGAAATATCAGCAAATATGTAATATAAAGGATAAACAGTCGAGGATACAACAATGACTTTATCTCCACTACTTACACCCAAATGATGGTATTTCTTTCTATAAATACCAGTGGTAAATAGATCTGATGCGGTCAAAAGTTCTTTGAAATCCAGGGCCCGATAATTAAAAACCCCAACGGCATATAAGAGGTCAGTATCTTGGAAAACTGCGAAATCATAATTTTTTTCGTTGATACCTGCCATATAGTTCTTATCCATCAAAAGCTTAGGGAATACCGCGCCCGGCAATACCCGAAGTTGCCTCAATTCCAAATAAACGGTACCAATTAAAAAATCCTCCCGGTAAAGTGGCACAAAAGCAAAATACTGATTTCCAATATTTTCTTCATTACCTCTGATAAAATATAAGTCTCTGACTGAGGTGGCATAATCACTTTTGACATAACTAAAGCGCAGGCTTTCCAAAGTCTCTTCATCATTTCTGATCAGGACATTCTCTCCTCCTGGGCTAAAAACTTTTACCCGAAGCGCATATTGATCAAAGTAATTGGTCATATGTATCCTTCGGATTTTTCTCTCAATTTGTTCATTAGACTGAAAAGGATCCGTCAAGACATTTTTGATGAAGAGATCTTCCCTGATTCTGTCCATGATATCCGAAAGAAAGAATTCGGCCATAACATCATTTTCAGCCAGTTGCTGAGTTCCAAACCTCAGTTTTGACTGAAGCTGCTTATTTAAATACACATCATGTGCTGCGACACCTGCAATGATGGCGCTAATCAAACAGGCAAAAAAGAAAGTCAAAAATGTGTTAAGGCCAATTTTGAAAACATTCTTATGTAAATCAAATGTGATGATGGAAATCAAAAAAATCACGTGGGTGATAAAAGCCAATAAATGTACCCAGTTGAAAAACAACAGCAAGGCAACAATAGGCAAAGAAAAAATTACCAAAACTTTGAGCGCGTATATTTTATCTTCTTTGGTATCTCCAAGAACCAAACTTAAGCCCATAATAGAAAAAAGTGCATAACTCCCTGCCCCAATAAAAATGATCAATAAGCTGATTAATTTAAGATAGTCCAATGAAGGAAGACTGAGAATATTGAGTTCCCATTGGGAATTACTGAGGATGTTGATATAAAGCCCATAGAAAACTACCAAAAGGAGTAAAGCAATTGTAAATACCAATACCAAAAAGAACCAACGGTAAAAGTTCTTCTCTAATTCAGCTACGCTGTTAATGAAACCCTTAACCCTCGAAAAGGCTAACATCATAGCCAATAAAACAGCAAGAGAAAGGATGTTCAGCAAGAGGTCCCCTAGGCTTGGGTTCAACCAAGAAGAAGCATATTGCTGTGCATCAAACAACTCATAGTCAAAGTAATTTTGAGGAAAGCCAAAAAACAACATGAAAAATCTGATTGTAATCAAAATGGCTGCCGTGTAAAAAATGGCTGCTCCTCCCTGTCCTTTTAACCAAATGGTTTTGACAAAGCCATAACCCAAGATAAGAACTAATGATATAAGCGAAAAGAAAAATACCAAAAGCGTAAGGTTATTGGTCTGTTCTAAAGCCTGATATTCGGAATCAAAACGGATAGAAAAAAGAAATTCCTCTCTTTCACTTAAAATTTCTTCATATCCCTGAATTTTCTGCGCAGAGATACTCAAATTATTATTTCCAAAAATATTTTTATTGAAGCCTGACTGAAGGAATTCATTCTGGATTTCCCTATTGAAATACAGGGGATAGGTCTGTACTAACCAATATCCTTTTTCATTCCTGGTAAACCTCCGGATTTTAGAAAAGAAAATCCCTTGTCTATCCTGATATATAAATGGATTGACTTGATCTTTGATCAGATCAAAATCCGGGATAAAGGTGAAGTCAGACCAATATATCAATCCGCCACCATCTTCAAAAACATAATACGACTGTTTGGCTTCTATGGATAGCCTGCTAAAGGAAAGTGGTTCCTCCGGCCGGTTTTGCATCAAAAGCTCAATAAAATCTTCATCGTAATCCTGAAGGATTTGGTTAAGTTTTACACTGATGGCTTTGGCGAATTTTTCAGAACTCTCTCTTCCACTCAAAAAAAAATTGAAGGCAAGTAATGCTCCTATGGCAATGATGGCAAGTAGAAGAAGGTTTCTTTTTTTCTTTAGCATAAGGAGTTTAAAAGTAAAAAAGCAAAGTTTGATTGTCAACTTTGCTTTCCTAAATCAGAATTTATCTCCATGAAAGACAAATTTTGTCTTTCTCTTTTTGGCATTCCTGTACCAAAGAAATCCAATTACCATAGCCAGCAAATATGGGGCAAGCAAGAGGTATAAGATACCGGTATTAAGACCCGCACCTATAGTAGTCTCCCCATTGCTCACATTGTTCTCAACTGTCGCCCTACACATAGCGCACTGAGCATAAACGGACGACACATTCATCAATAAACTGACAATCAGCGTAAAAAGAGATGTTTTTATTACTTTGATCATAACTTAAGAACGTAGCTTCCCTGGAATTAGTTTAGAAGTTGTAATACGGGCTAATCATTAAATAAACCAATACCCCTGTTACGGTAACGTATAACCAAATAGGGTAAGCAAATTTAACGATTTTTTTGTGTTTGGCCCTTTGATCTGTATATCCATAATAATAAGCGAGCAATATGGGAAATAGTGCCACTGCCGCCAGGATAATGTGACTGATCAAAATAAAATAATAAACGGGTCTGATCCAACCTTCTCCACCGAATACTGTACTTTCTGCGGCAGCATGATAAATCACATAGGAAACCAGAAAAACAGCCCCCAATCCAAAAGCAACTGTCATGGCAGCCCTATGCAAAGCGATATTATTCTGTTTGATAAAAACCAGCGCCAAAACCAAAGCCACTGTGGCAGCGGTATTGATGACAGCATTTAAATGAGGCAGGAAGAATACCCACTCACTTGCCAAATCAATTTTAGACGGCATAAACAGCAGCACTGCAACGACTATTGGAACAACAATAGCAATGGCGGTAATCAGCTTGAGAATACCTCTATTGTCCTGCTCTTGAATTAAACTCTTATTTTCCATGTAATAATATTTTTGTTTCCAAAATTAAAAGATCCACATCATCCCGGTTCGTTCCACTGTAATATCCCCTTATCCTTCCAAATTCATCAACCAAGACAAATTTATCACTATGGACAAAATCGTCCGGTTCGCCATACCCATCGATGGTAGGTAGAATGAAACCACACCTTGCCAGGTTATAAATCGCTTCTTTATCTCCTGTAAGGAAATGCCATTTCCCAGGTGTTGCATTATGCCTGGCCGCATAATCACTCAATACTTCGGGGGTATCATATTCAGGATCAATAGATATGGAGAAAATCTGTACTTCTTCTCTATTTCTGAAGGCATCATCCACCCTTTCCATCTCTGTGGACATCACAGGGCAAATACTGGGACAGGAAGTAAAGAAAAAGTCCACAATAGTAATTTTACCTTCCATATCTTTTCTGCCGAGGGGCAGCCCTTCCTGCGAGATCAATTCAAAATCCGGAATAAAGTGTTGTCCTGTTTCATTGACATCACACTCTCCAAAAGGATTCTCAACACCGTCTTCAAAAAGAATAGGAATATCATAATGGTTAGTACCAAAAGTTTTCAAGAATACGATGATAAGCACAGGGATCATCAAAATACACACCAGCACCAAACCCTGAAGAATTCTTATACCTTTCATAATTTAATTTTTTCTATAACAAAAAATTAGGTTGAAGATTCGCTCCCCAACCTAATTTTTCATAAACTTTTTGAAAATTTTACCACCTGATCAGGAAGATATCTGCACCTTCTCTCATTAATGCTATTATCAACCAAACCAAGAATATCAAAGGAACAACAATGGAGTAGAACAATGGTTTTGCTTCTTCACCTAAGTGCATAAAATCCATCATGATATATTTAGCCTTCCAAATAGTAAGCCCAACAAATATCAAATACAATAAAATTCCTCTTGGTAGCGTGAATGCAAAGAGGAATTCAATGCTTGTCAAAAGCAGGAGTATTCCTGCTGTTTTCCAAATCTTTTTAATTTTTTCCTCATTTCTTGGAATTACTTCCAAGGTTGATTTATTTTCTTGTAAAGCCATTATTTTTCAATTTTAAGCGTTAGATCAAATAGAAGAAGGTAAATACAAATACCCAAACCAAGTCCACAAAGTGCCAGTATAACCCAATTTTTTCAACCATTTCATAATGTCCTCTTCTTTCATACACTCCAACAGCTGCTTGATAGAAAGCAAGAAACAGTAGGAACACACCTATGGTCACGTGGAATCCGTGGAATCCAGTGATAAAGAAGAACAACTGCGCAAAAGCGGCAGGACCATATTCATTGACAACTAAATTAGCACCATAAACAGTTTCGGTAACGAATTGACCCATTTTATTCACATAGGTCAACATAGTTCCACCATCGGTACCGTGAATAAAGTGGGACCATTCCCAAGCTTGACAACTCAAGAAAGTAATCCCTCCTAGAAGGGTCCAAAGTAACCATTTCACTACATCATTCCTATCATTTCTATGGCCGGCTTCTACTGCGAGCACCATGGTCACCGAACTCATGATCAAAATAAATGTCATTAATCCTACGAATAACAACGGAATATGTGCCCCATGAAAAAATGGAATGGCATCAAAAACCATTTCAGGTACAGGCCAATATTCATTTGAACCTACAAAAACGTCATCTGGACCTGCATATCCAGGGTAACTTACCCTAATTGCAGCATAAGCCACCAAAAAGGCTGCAAATGTAAATATATCAGACAGAAGGAAAAACCACATCATTAGTTTTCCATAACTGGCTTTTAGCGGCTCATTGCCACCTCCCCAGATTCCTCTTTTAGGGCTCAAGCCCACAGCAGTTGCAGTCGTTGACATAGTCTATTATTTACGGTATTTTAATTTTAATGATTCAATAATAAGAACATAAAGAGATACAACCAAAGCCCACCAAGAAAATGCCAATAGGTAACACACATTTCCATAGTATTCATATTCTTGGAATGCACCTCATATCTAAAGGACGAAATTAATACAATAATTAGAAATATCACACCACTTATCAGGTGTAAAGCGTGTAGTCCAGTAAATACATAGAGAAAAGATCCAGCAGGATTACCTACAAAAAAGACCTCTCTATCTACTAAAGCCACCCAGCTATACCACTGCAGGATGAGAAAAGATAAACCCAAAATACTTGTCAAAATCATGCCCAACCTTACATTGGACAAATTATCTTTTTTTGCTGCCATGTAGGCATAATGCAAAGTAAGGCTGCTGATAATGATCACACCTGTACTGTACCAGAATATAGCAGGAAGCTCAAACTCCAACCAATTACCTTCAGCTTGTCTGACAATATAGGCACTGGTAAGGGAAGCAAAAATCATCACTACACTGACAATGAATAGCCACAAGGCAAACTTCTTTGGGTGCATGGCTATGGGTTGCTCTACCCCTTCTACATATGCAAATTTTTCTTCCATTTTAAACCTTATCCAACAAGTACGCTATCTGAACTATAGGCAAGTACAGAAAGGATCCAAACATAATTTTTAGTGCTGATTTTCTGGAGCAATCTTTCATAAGAGAAAATGTCTGGGCCAGAAAAAGCACACCGCATATAGTCGCTACGATACCGGAATTTATACCCGTTAAACCAAAATAAGTGGGTAATAAACCCAGCGGCAAAAGAAACAGGGTATAAATCATTATCTGAATAGCAGTATTTAAATCCTTCTTACCGCCACTAGGCAATAGTTTAAACCCTGCTTTTTTATAATCTTCATCACTTACCCAAGCAATTGCCCAGAAATGTGGGAACTGCCAAATAAACTGTATACCAAATAGAATAAGTGCCTCATGGCCAATCATACCGGTAGCAGCTGTCCAACCTAATAAAGGAGGCATAGCACCTGGAATAGCACCTACAAAAACCGCTATAGGACCAACCCGCTTTAAAGGAGTGTACACAAAGATGTACAAAATCATACTAAGAACACCCAAAGCAGTGGTCAAGGGGTTAGTAAACAACCATAAGATGGAAATCCCTAGAAAACCTATGATGAAAGTAAACAAATATGCTTCCTGAAGTGAAATTTGATTTAATGGAAGTGGGCGATTTTTCGTCCTTTTCATTAATTTATCAAAATCCCTTTCCAGAATTTCATTAGCAGCTCCAGAAGCTCCTGTAATAAGAAATCCACCAACAACAAGCGCAAAGAAAGCTCCCCAAGAGAAGAATGTGCCCGTGTCACCAAGTATGAATCCAAATGCAGCTGAGAAAGTAACAAGGGCAGATAATCTGAATTTAATCAATTCATAATAGGCCGCCAACCTCGAAGACAATATCTCAAAGAAAGAAGTATCGGATATATTAAGCGTTCTCATGAAACGGTTTTTTCAACATTTAACTTTTTTTGATCCTTTAGTAACAGAAGAATCACAAATTGAATCCCAACAATGAGCGACCCAAATAATAAATGAAGTGGTTGCAAGAAAGGAGGAATAGCGAAATAAGCCATGCCTACACCTGTTGCAATTTCAAGTAAGACAACCAAGCCGTAAGCCTGAGTCCACTTAAAAAGACTTACATTTCTCAAGCTATACTTATAAACTTTATAAATAAACCATAAAGTCAAACCCAATAAAAGCACTGAATATGAACGATGAATTAGGAAAGGCAAACCTAACATATCCACCCATTCACCCCTTAACATGTTGCCCATTTGAAAGGCAACAGTGTCAACTGCTTCTCTAACTTGAGTTCCCAATACAACCTGGATCAACATAAGCACAATGCTAATCAGCATGATCCCATACAATAATCCTGGTCTCTCAGTCTTAAATTTTATTTCGTTTTTCAACCGGTATGATCGATAGTGTATGTACAAAAGCAAGCACACGATCACCAAAGCCAACACCATGTGAATCGTAATCATCCACGGCAGTAGATTGGTTGAAACTACGATTGACCCAATCCACGCTTGAAATAAAACCAAAACCAAATTGAAGAAGGCCAGGAGGGTGATTCCCTTATCCATAGACCATAAGAAAATGGATCGGTAAAAGGTGAGCAGTACCAGTAAGCCAATAACTGCACCTATTAACCTATTGACATACTCAATCCAGGTTTTTACTGCATTAAACTCTTCTTCAATGAGAATAGTAGGATCATTCTTGATCTCATCAGCCTTTTTATGAAAACCCAAACTGGCTAATTGCGCAGCAAAGCTTTCATTTTTCTTAACCCTTTTGGCTAAGTATATGTCCTGATAATCATTTGGGAGCTGATCCACATGTGTTGGTGGAACCCAGCTCCCAAAACATTTCGGCCAATCCGGACAGCCCATTCCTGAACCTGTGCTACGGACTACTCCGCCGACTAATATGAGAAAATAAACAGCTATCACAGTAATTAATGAAATCCTGCGAAAGCTGCTTATTTGTTTAAACTTGTTTTGATTCATTGGCAACTAAATCAGCTTCTTCATCCGCCATAATTTCTTTCTCTAATTTCACCAATTCCTGCTCATGAGGAAGGTTGGATTCAGGAGTTGCAGACAAAGGAACTGTTTGAGGTATGAAATCCTCTTTTGCGCCAGGCTTAGAATAATCGTAAGGCCATCTGTAAACCGCAGGGATCTCTCCAGGCCAGTTTCCGTGACCAGGATGAAGAGGTGTAGTCCACTCTAAAGTGTTGGACCTCCAAGGATTCAAAGAAGCTACTCTTCCTCTGTACATGGAGTAGAAGAAGTTGAACAGGAATATAAATTGAGCTGCGAAGGTGATGATGGCAGCCAAGGAAACAAACATATTCAAATCAGTATACATGTTGGTCCATTCGAATCCTGTCCAAGAATAATATCTTCTTGGGAATCCAGCTATACCAATATAGTGCATTGGGAAGAATACCAGATAAACACCAATGAATGTTAACCAGAAATGAATATAACCCAATCTAGCATCCATCATTCTACCAAACATCTTAGGGAACCAGTGATAAACGCCGGCCAACAATCCAAAGAAGGAGGCTGAACCCATTACCAAGTGGAAGTGTGCTACTACGAAATAGGTGTCATGCAATTGAATATCAATCGCGGAGTTTCCTAAAAATATACCAGTAAGACCACCAGAAATAAAGAAGGAAACCAAACCAATTGAGAACAACATGCCTGGAGTGAAAATCAAATTACCTCTCCAAAGTGTGGTTAGATAATTAAATACTTTCACCGCGGACGGTATCGCAATAATCAATGTAAGGAACATGAAGATAGATCCTAAGAAAGGATTCATTCCAGAAACATACATATGATGTGCCCATACGATGAAGGCCAAAATGGTGATACCTAACATGGAAATAATCATAGCCTTGTAGCCAAAGATTGGTTTCCTTGAGTTAGTAGCTATAATCTCTGAAGTGATACCAAGTGCTGGCAACAATACAATGTACACTTCAGGGTGTCCTAAGAACCAGAATAAATGCTGATATAAAACAGGGCTACCGCCAGTATTAGGAAGTGCCTCTCCGCCAATGTAAATATCGGATAGGTAGAAACTTGTACCGAAACTTCTATCGAATACCAGAAGCAAGGCAGCCGAAAACAACACAGGGAAAGACAATAGACCCAAAATAGCGGTTAAGAAAAACGCCCAAATGGTCAAAGGAAGTCTTGAGAAAGACATACCCTTTGTCCTGAGATTGATGACAGTCGTAATATAATTGATACCACCCAATAAGGAAGAAGCAATAAAGAATGTCATGGCGATTAACCATAGTGTCATGCCTAGCCCTGAGCCAGGAATGGCTTGCTCTAATGCTGACAATGGAGGATAAACCACCCAGCCACCAGCTGCCGGTCCTGTTTCAATAAACAGAGAGATGAACATGATCACACTGGAAGCAAAGAAGAACCAGTAAGACAACATATTCATGAAACCAGATGCCATATCCCTTGCACCAATTTGCAACGGAATAAGGAAGTTGGAGAATGTACCACTCAAACCAGCAGTCAATACAAAGAATACCATGATGGTACCGTGCATTGTTACTAAAGCAAGGTAGAATTCTGGATCTAAAGCTCCATCAGGGGTAATCCATCCTCCCAAAAGTGGACGAAGCCACTCAAGATTCATTTCAGGAAAACCTAACTGAAGTCTGAAAATAACAGATAATAAACCACCGATAACCGCCCAAAATATACCGGTAACCAAAAACTGTTTACCGATCATTTTGTGGTCAGTACTAAAAATGTACTTGGTGATAAAATTATCATGATGCTCATGATCGTGATGATCATGACCTGTAGCACTGTGTGTAGCTGTGTTAGCTGTTGCCATAATTAGATAATTTAATTACTTGTGTTCGCTGATAGTAATCTCAGCTAATTCTTTTAACTCCTCAGGAAGATCAGCCACTAAAGAAGGGTTGTTTACGATGTATGGTTTTTGTTCGGCCATCCACTTTCTAAACTCATCAGGTTCGACAACCCTGATTTCCTTCCTCATGGAGAAATGACCTCTACCGCAGATCTCTGTACATGCTATTTCATAAACAAATTCAGGATCATTCAATTCTGCTCTCATTTCCTCAGTGGTTTTGGTAGCAGTAAACCAGAACCTCGTCGGCATTCCGGGAACTGCATCCATTTTTAAACGCATATGTGGAGCAAAAACTGAATGCAAAACATCTCTAGCTCTGATTTTGAACAGTACCGGTTCACCTTTAGGAATTACAACAACCGGGGACATGAAGTCATCCAGTGCATTTTTATCTGTGAAATCCACTCCTGACACATTGCTTGCAGAAGTTAACCTGTAATCATTGTCGCCAAGGATGTTATCCATACCCGCGTATCTTACTTCCCAAGCAAACTGATAGCCCATAATTTCAACCACATGAGAGTTTTCAGGTGCAGGAGCTGTGATATCTGACCAAGCTTTCCAACCTCCAATTACTAGCAATGCTAAAACAATGGCTGGAACAACTGTCCAGATAACTTCCAATTTATTATTTTCAGGATAGAAGGATGCTCTTCTGTTTTCACTGTATTGGTATTTATATGGGAACCAGAACAACAGGACATGAGTGATAATGAATACTATACCCGTTACAGCCATAGTAACCCAGAAAAGTTGATCAGTAACTGCACCATGCTCAGAGGCAAGTGGCAGGTTATAATTATCAAACTCTTTTATGGAGTACCAAAACATCAAACCGCCTCCAAGTACTAAAAACAGCACAAACATGAAGGCATTAACTTTATTACTTCCAGTAGCAACCTTCTTGTCACTACCTTTCATAACAGAAACTAATGTTTGTATTCTGTAAACCATCCAAATGATGGACAACAACAACAAAATACCAACCGCAATAAGAAATCCGTACATAATGTTAACTTTTTCGGATAATTAAATATGATGATGATAACTCTCTTCCAACATCGGATGATTTTTAGTAATCAAAGGCTTTTTAGCCAAAGAACCCATTGCTACTAGCAAGAATCCGGCTCCATATACTAAGAGCATCCCTAATTCCATCAAACCAAATCCACCGTGATGTCTAAGCGTTCCTGGCTGAACCATCAGGAAGAAATCAAACCAGTGTCCTAAGATAATCAAAGAACAAACCACTTTAAGGAAAATAGCATGTCTTTTTGCATCTCTAGTCATTAAAACAAGGAAAGGTAGGAAGAAGTTTAGAACTAGATTTACAAAAATGTACGGGCTATACACATCACTTTGCATTCTCTCAACAAAGTAAACTGACTCCTCTGGAATGTTGGCATAATAGATCAAAAGGAACTGGGAAAACCATAGGTAAGTCCAGAAAATAGAGAAACCAAATATCAGTTTACCGAGATCGTGAATATGGTTTTCATTGACCATTTCCAAATAACCTTTTTCCCTAAGGAAAATGACGATCAAGGTAATCGCTGACAGTCCAGCTACAAACCAGGAAGCAAATACATACCACCCAAACAAGGTAGAGAACCAGTGCGTGTCGATTGACATTACCCAATCCCATGCAGAAATGGAGGAGGAAACTGCAAAGAATACTAGGAACAATGCAGACCAAGTCCTCATTTTTCTCCAATAGTCAGTTCCACCATGAATATCCTCTGCAAAGGTTAAAGACTTCATCTTATTAAAGAAGAAAATCCAAAAACCAAAGAAAAGGACCATTCTCAACACATAAAATAGCGGAAATGACCCTTTAGCCATTGGCCAATAGAAATATCCACCTTTATCATCTATGATTTCATCATATTCAGCGTGGTCTTTGTCAAAGATGTAGTCATGCGTCCAGTGAAACAAATCATGGCTGGCCACAAAAAACGTAACCACCATAAGACCGAAAGCTATTGGCAACCAGTTACCAAAAGCCAATGGAACCCTTAGGATTCCTACTGACCAACCTGCCTGAGCAGCAAATTGCAGGGCAAAGAAAAACACACCAATAATGGCGATACCAGTAAAGTAAACATTATTGATCCAAAGGTTGGCAAAAACCCTATGGTACCAATGGTAAGCATGGCCAGCTTCATCAGCATGATCATGTGCACCAAACATTTCGATGATAATGCCTCCTACAAGGATTACCGCACCGACAACCAATACGGTCATGATGGACTTTCTCAGCGCTGCTGTGAAGTCGAACTTTTGGTCCAGATTATAATTCGTAGTACTGTGCGCCATGATTATTGTTTCTGAATTTCTTGTTTAACATAGTGAACAATTTTCCAAATTCTTTCTTGAGAAATTTGAGAACCGTGAGCCCCCATTCTGCCTTTTCCTTTCATGATCACATGGAAAATATGACCTTCAGGTAAGTCTATGTAAGCACCACCTTTAAGATTAGCAACACCACCAACTACTTCTCCTGCTTTGCCATCACCTTCCCCATTGGGACCATGACAAGTGGAACAGTATTGCCTGTAAAGAACTCTCCCCTCAGCAATCACCTGATCTGTTAGCTCTACAGGATTGGGTATATTAGCAGCTTCCTCTAATTCAAAAGCCTTCAATCTGTAAGGCAAAGAACCATCTTTGGTTCTAGGCACAGTACCTTCTACTGGCTCTCTCATATTCATTCTATGAGGATTGTTGATATTGCTATTAAAGAATTCTCCTTTTCCGTCTTCTCTGGAAGACAACCAAGAACCCTCTTCCTCATTTACAATCTGAGAAAGTGGCTCATATGCCACAGAGTTGTACATCTGAGGAGCATATTCATAGCCGGGATGATCGACCGATGCACCACAGGAAGCCAAAGCAAAGGCAGACCCTGCGAACAATAAAGTGTATATAGAATGTGTTATTTTCATGACTTCTATTTACCTATTCAAAACTTTTTTTATTGACCTCTGTCGCTCCTGAAGATTTCAGCACTTCAGAAATTTTCTCTTCTCCCAAACCTGCATTGGTAGCCAAATCAATGGCCATTACATGTTTGTCATCTGTAATTCTGATGTCAAATATTCTAGGTTGTGCCCATGGTTTCAAATTACTGGAAATCATGAATACACCCACCATTCCAAATGCAGCCAAAAGTACTGTCATTTCAAAGGTTACCGGAATAAAGGTAGGTAAAGAAGCATAATCCTTTCCACCTATAATCATAGGCCAATCCCACTTCATCATGTAAAATTGCATGGTGAGAGCTAAAATCGTACCCAACATACCAAAAAGGAAGGCCGCAATGGGAAGTCTACTTCTCTTGTATCCAAGGACTTCATCAAGGCCGTGAACAGGGAAAGGAGAATAAACTTCGTGGATTTTTACCCCACTTTCTCTCACCTTAGTAACAGCACCTAATAATACATCCTCATCATCATATACACCGAGGATAAAATTCTTATCTCTTTCCATGCGCTTATTTATTTACTTTTTCAGATGAACTCTTAACAATAGACTTCACTTCTGCCATGTTGATTACCGGGAAGAATTTGGCAAACAAAAGGAATAGGGTGAAGAAAAGACCGAAGGTGAACAAATACACACCAATATCTGCCCATGTTGGGTAGAACATTGCCCAAGAAGAAGGCAAGAAGTCTCTATGCAAGGAAGTAACAATAATTACAAACCTCTCAAACCACATACCTGTATTTACCACCAAAGAAAGGATGAAAGTAAGCACGATGGAAGTTCTGATTTTTTTGAACCAGAATAATTGTGGAGAGATTACGTTACAAGTCATCATGGACCAGTATGCCCACCAATAAGGACCGAAAGCCCTGTTGGCAAAAGCATATTGCTCAGCTTCTACACCAGAATACCAAGCGATAAAGAATTCTGTGATATAAGCAATACCTACGATTGAACCCGTAATAATGATCACTATGTTCATCAATTCTATATGCCCAATAGTAATGTAATCCTCTAATCTGAAAACTTTTCTGGTAATAATCATCAAGGTCAATACCATGGCAAAACCTGAGAAGATTGCACCTGCTACGAAATAAGGAGGGAAAATGGTAGTATGCCAGCCTGGGATTACCGAAGTAGCAAAATCAAAAGATACAATGGTATGTACTGAAAGTACAAGAGGAGTGGCCAACCCTGCCAAAATCAAGGCAACGGATTCATACCTACTCCAAGTTTTGGCAGCGCCGTCCCAGCCAAAAGCAAGTGCTCCATAAATGGATTTCCTGATCCCGGAGGCCCTGTCCCTGATAGTAGCAAAATCTGGAATCAAACCTATGTACCAGAAAACCAATGAAACAGAGAAATAGGTAGAGATCGCAAATACGTCCCAAAGCAAAGGAGAATTAAAATTTACCCACAAAGACCCAAACGTGTTAGGTAATGGCAATGCCCAGTAAGCACCTAACCAAGGACGGCCCATGTGAATAATTGGGAACATGGCAGCACAGATAACCGCGAAAATCGTCATCGCTTCAGCAGCTCTGTTGATCGCCATTCTCCATTTCTGTCTGAACAATAAAAGTACCGCGGAGATCAAAGTACCAGCATGACCGATACCTACCCACCATACGAAGTTGGTGATATCCCAAGCCCAACCAACAGTTTTATTAAGCCCCCACATACCTATACCTTCCCAGAGTGTGGCACCAAGGGCGATTCCACCGAGTACAAGGGCGCCGACAGAAACCAAAAGGCCTAAGAGCCAACCAATACTTGGCTTGCCCTCTACCTGTCTGGAAATATCATGGGTAACATCTTTTAAGGTTTTACCGCCTGTTATTAGCGGTTCACGTACGGATGAAGTAACCTGCATATCTTATAAAATTATTATTACGCTTCTGATTTATCCTTATTTCTGATTTTGGTAAAGTACCATACGTTTGGATTTACATTCAAGTACTCCAATACATGGTAGGCCCTTTCCTCACCCACTTCTTTTGTTGGAGAATCGTTGTTGTCCTCGATCTTCAACATTTTAGTGATTTTGCTCTCAGAATCATTCATATCCCCAAATACAATGGCATCCGTAGGACATGCCGTCGCACATGCGGTGTTGATATCTCCGTCTTGCACTTTTCTGCCTTCTTTCTTCGCCGTAAGCTTACCAGCCTGAATTCTCTGCACACACATTGAGCATTTTTCGATAACACCTCTTGCTCTAACAGTCACATCAGGATTCAATACCATCTTACCCAGATCATCATTTTGAGCCATGTTAACGGCCGCAAATTCCTTATTGTCATGGTATTTGAACCAGTTGAACCTTCTTACTTTATAAGGACAGTTGTTTGCACAATATCTGGTACCGATACACCTGTTATAAGTCATCTGGTTCAAACCTTCAGATGAGTGCGTTGTCGCAGCAACCGGACATACTGTCTCACAAGGCGCATTGTTACAATGCTGACACATCATCGGCTGGAAGATCACCTCAGGGTTATCTGCCACCTGCTCCAACTCTTTGTTGGAAGAAGCACCCTCCGGAGATGAGTAGTACCTGTCAATTCTGATCCAGGCCATCTCTCTTCTATTCAGAACTTCTTGCTTGCCAACAACAGACACGTTGTTTTCTACTTGACAGGCAATGGTACAAGCACCACAACCAATACAAGAGTTCATGTCAATGGCCAGTCCCCAATGATGCTGGGAATATCTATGACCTTTCCAAAGAGAAATTTTGGATGGCTTCACAAATTCACCGTCCATATATACTTTAGGGAAATCCCTTCCTGCGGATGGGTTTTCTTTGTATTCTCCAAGAGTCGCCTCCTGAATCACATAGTCCCTGCCCATGTATGTTTGATGGGTTTGCGTCTGCGCAATTTTATAAGTATCAGAAGTCACCTCTACGGTAACACCTTCAGTTACATCAAAAGCTGTATATCCATTGGCATTGCTTAGCAATTCATAAGCATTTACCCCAACGCCATTGGCAACTCTACCTGCTTTTGTTCTACCGTAACCAACAGCCAGACCAAAAGTACCTTTTGCCTGACCTGGTTGAACCAAAATGGGAACTAAGATAGATTTATCGCCAACAGTAAGTCTGGCTTTTCTGGTAGCACCTTCAAACATCTTCACTCCATTCTCTGCAGCCCAAGACTGAGAAACGGTTAAGTAGTTGTCCCAAGTAGCTTTAGAAATAGGGTCAGACATTTCCTGCAACCAAGGGTTGTTGGCAAAAGTACCGTTACCAATACCCACCTTGGTATACACTACCAATTCATCACCTGAATTATCGGCTTTGTAAACCCTGCCTATGGCAGAAGCAGCAGCGCTGATGTCAGCCGAACCGCTTAGTGCGACAGGCTCAGAAGGGAATGCAACTACTCCGTTAAAGAGAGATCTATCCCAGAACTCCTGGAAGTTAGAAATTTCAGATTGCGTCCCAAACAAAGTAGCTCTCCAGTTTTCCTGAAGGAAATCGTAATAATTAATGCTATTACCCGACCAGATCAAGAAAGATTCCTGCGCTTGTCTTGTTTTGAACAAAGGAGAAATAGTTGGTTGGGAAAGGCTGTAATAGCCTTTACGAGGATTAAAGTCATTCCAAGACTCTAAATAGTGATGGTCTGGAGCAACATATTGACATAAGGAAGCGGTTTCATCAGGCGTCGAATTTGTCGCGATAGAAACTTTAGCTTTAGCTATACCTTCAGCTACTTCTCCCCCTCTGATGTAATCGTATACCGGGTTACAGTTGTAGAATACTACTGCACCAACTCTACCCGCATTCAAATCAGTTACAAACTGATTCATTTTGGCATCATTCCCTTTTCTATAATAAGAAGGAGTAGAGAAATCTACAGTAGCACCATTGTTCTCTAACAAATCATTGATGGCGTTGATAACAACCTGAACGTTTGGATCATTTGAGCCGGAAACAACCAAAGATTTTCCTCTATTGGCCCAAAGCTCGTTAGCCGCTTTTTCCAAATATTCGATTTCAACAGCGGGAGCAGAAACAGTACTTGCGCCTGCCTTTCTTGCAATGGCATTATACAAAGCTAAAACTGCGAGACCACTTTGAGACGCTCTGATTGGCGTTCTGTAATCTGCATTTGCACCAGTCAATGAAAGGTTTGATTCAAATTGGAAATGCCTGGACATGGTAGGCCTTTCCTTAGATATCTTTCTTGTCTTGCTGTATTGCTTGGCAAATTCAATGGGTGAAATCCAGGTACCTAAAAAGTCAGCACCGAAGCTTACAATTACTGAAGATTTATTAAAATGATAGCTAGGTAAAATAGCTTCTCCATAAGTAGTTTCAGCTGCTTTGGTAATACCATAGCTGGATACTGCATCATAAGTTATCACTTCAGCACCACCAAAAGCTTCAGCAAATGCATTTAAAGCTTTTTCGGTGGATGGAGAAATGATGGTGTTGGTAACGATTTTTACAGCACCGGCACCAGCTAACTTTGATTTTACCTCTGCATCAAATGCTTCCCACTCTGCAGCCTCACCATTGATCATAGGACCGGCAACTCTTTGCTTGTCATATAAAGATAGCACGGATGCTTCTACAATAGCAGAAACTCCACCCTGAGAAATTGGCGATAAATCGTTACCATCTATTTTGATTGGTCTACCTTCACGGGTTTTAACCACGATAGAAGCGTAGTCACCTCCCGATGCGAAAGTAGAGGCATAATAGTTTGGTATGGATGGGTTGATATCAACAGGCTTATTTACATAAGGTATTGCTTTTCTTACAGGTGCTTCACAAGCTGCCAATGAGGCAGCGGCCAAGCTAAAGCCCATCAATTTTAGAAAGTCCCTTCTTGAGGATCCATCTAGATTGGATGGTCCCTCGGGAAATTCTCTTTCAGCGTTTTTTACAAACGACTCGTCATTTGTAAGTTCTTCTAACCCTTTCCAGTAGGTCTTTTTATTTTCTTTCATTGTATATTCAAGAAAAGTAAGTTCTGAATTGATTTAAATTAATAGTGACACTTAGCACACTCCAACCCGCCAATATCCTTCACCTTAAGTGCATTTTTAGATCCGCTGTGTAGCTGAACCAACTTATCATAATATTCATTTCCATCGGCACGGATATCAGTTTGTCTATGACAATCTATACACCATCCCATAGTCAAAGAACTATGTTGATAAACAACTTCCATTTCTTCTATTGGACCATGACAGGTCTGACATTCGATACCACCTACAGCCACGTGTTGTGCGTGGTTAAAATAAGAAAGATCAGGAAGATTATGTACCCTTACCCATTCTATCGGCTGATTATTGTCCACCGCCGCATAGATTTTGGCAATTTCAGGGGAGATGCCGTCCTTACCGCCTACATTTTGGATATGCATGTGGCAATTCATACAAATGTTGGCAGATGGGATATTGGCTGATTTGCCAATTTCAACGCCAGTATGACAATATTGACATTCAATCTCATATTGACCAGCATGTAGCGCATGTGAGAATGCGATTGGTTGCTTAGGCGCATATCCTTGCTGAATACCTACCGTATACAATTCGTCTAATGCGGTCTTGGCCACTAATGCAATCACCAAAGCTGTGACAATTACCAAGAAAGCGTCCGAACGAAGGATCTTTTTAAACTCAAACTTTTGCTCAATAAAGGCTTTGTCATCTTCCTCAAGCGGCTGTGATTTCAGGTATCTTGTAAGTACGGAAATAATCAATCCCAGAACCACAAGAATAAGCAAAAGAACCACAACCAACACGCCAAGGATAATGGTCAGGTATTCACTAGGTACACCAGCGCCACCTGCTGCTACTGCACCACCCTCACCTGCGGCTGCTGCAGATGCATCAGCCTTATCTCCGTACTCAATATACGCCAATAAATTCATCAGATCATCGTCTGATAGAAATTCATGGTTAGGCATGACCAGCTGATTGTATTCATTGTAAATCGCCACAGCTTCTGCATCGCCTGAAGCAATGAGTGCCTGGGAATTACGAATGAAACTTTTGGTCCAATCAATGGAATGACGGTCTGTAACGCCTCGAAGAGCGGGACCTACGTTTTTCTGGTCTAATCTGTGACAGGACCTACAATTGGCATTGAAAATGGATTTCCCAGCCGAGATTGCTTCTTCACTGTCAGAAACTTCCGGATTAGCCGCAAAGACCTGTGTTCCCAATAGGAGAAAGAAGAGCATCATAAGACTGCCTAACTTCACCGGAACACTTGTTAATGAGCGCTTGATCGACATATTTATTCTTAATTAAACAGTTTGGTGCATTTTTAATAAGCACTGCAAATGTACTACCCCAATTCTTATTTTCAAACTTGAACGGAAGACTAAGGGAAAGGGTTAAAAAATGAAAAAAACACCATAACGAATTGAGAAACAATTATTTAATCCATAAAAACAGAATCGATCATTAATTTAGAACAATTATAAATAATGCAATAAAGTGTCTTTTGGATCGATTAATCTTTTCTCCTTAAACTAGTTCCCAAAACTCCTATAAAAATTCTTCATATAACCAATAAATCACCTTTATAAATACGCTATAAATTTTACTCATACTTTTGCAAAACAGAACAGAATACCTACATTTGCATTCCGATTACAACAGGGTCGCGTGGCCGAGCGGTTAGGCAGAGGTCTGCAAAACCTTGTACAGCGGTTCGAATCCGCTCGCGACCTCAAATTAAGCATCCCCTCAAAGGATGCTTTTTTATTTTATTCCTCCTTGAAACTTCTCCCCGTTGGTCGGGAACATGGTACCACTAATACCTCATTCATTGGATTTTTTTATCTAAATGCTTAGATTAAGTGTTCATCGTTTTTGATAAAATATGAAAAAGCCCCTTGAATTACGGGTCAATGGAGCCGTCAAAACTGTGAAAGTTGATCCGGAAGAACCATTGTTATATGTCCTCAGAGAAGAATTTGGGTTAAATGGCCCCAAGTACGGCTGTGGTCTACACCAGTGTGGTTCCTGCTTGGTATTGGTAGATGGTGAAGCCAGTTACACCTGCAGAATTCCATGCGCCTCTTTTGAAGGAAAAAAGATTCAGAGCATAGAAGGGCTTTCCAACGGGGATAAACTTCATGTGTTACAGGAAGCTTTTTTTGAAGTCCAGGCTGCCCAATGTGGATACTGTGTCAACGGAATGATGATTGCTGCACTGGAATTACTGGAAAGTAAACCAAACCCTAACGAGCAAGAAATCAGATCCGCATTGAACAGGGTTATTTGCCGCTGTGGCACACACAGCCGCTTTATTAAGGCTGTAAAAAAGGCAACATCTTCCAATTCAAACCTGTAAATCATGAACCTTCCAAACACAGATAGACGGACTTTCTTGAAAACCACCGGGCAATTCCTCATAGGTTTCAACCTGTTCCCCTTATTGAACTGCAGCCCTTCTGAAAAGGACCCTAGTATCCTTCAGGCCTACTCAGGCATTCCTGAGAGACCTCATGGTGGTAGAGACCTGATTGATTCCTGGATAAGGCTGGATGCAGAAGGGCATGTAACCATATTAACCGGTAAAAAAGAGTTGGGACAAGGTATCCGGACTGCCCTGATCCAAATAGCAGCCGATGAATTGGAGGTGGATATCCAAAGATGCCATATCATCAATGGTGACACCGGTCAGACAGCCAATGAGGGCTACACTTCAGGCAGCAACTCAATTGAAGGAAGCGGAAAAGCCATCCGAGAGGCAGCAGCAGAGGCCAAATTATTCCTCTTGCAACTTGCATCCGCTAAATTGGAATGCTCCCTGGAAGACTTGAACTTATCCGACGGAACTATCCAAGGGCTTCGAAACAAAAAAACCAGTTACTGGGAACTCCTGGATGGCCAATACTATGAAAAAACCATTTCCGGAGAAGCTCCGATATTGGACCATAAGAGGCACCAATATGTGGGGAAACCCATTCCAAGAGCGGATATTCTTGAGCTGGTTAAAGGAAAAGCCCACTTTGTTCATGACCTGAGATTTACTGACATGGTGCATGCACGCGTATTGCATCCACCCACTTATGGTGCCAGACTTTTGTCTATAGACAAAGCAAAAGTGGAAGCACTACCTGGTGTATTAGGGATTTTTGTGGATGGAAGTTTTATTGCAGTCATTGCTGAAAGAGAATTTCAGGCTGTAAAGGCTTGGGAAAAACTCAAAGAGGCAACAGTCTGGGAAAAACCAAGCATAAACCCTCTACCCGACCGCTTATTTGCCGACATGCGAAGCAAAGCCCAAAAGCCGGAAATCATTGAAGAAAACAAGAATACCACATCTCAGATCAACCAATCCCCTTTTCGGCTCAAATCTACTTATCAACGTCCTTATCACATGCATGGGTCTGCGGGTCCTTCCTGTGCCTTGGCAAAATGGGAAGAAGAGAAGCTTACTGTTTGGTCTCCTACCCAGGGCGCCTACCCTTTACAGTCCACACTGGCAGACCTTTTTCAGGTGGAGCTGACAAATATCAGGTGCATTGGTGTACCTGGTTCTGGCTGTTATGGACACAATGGTGCTGATGACGTATCCGCAGAAGCAGCACTTATCGCCAAGGCCTTTCCCGGAAAAACTATCCGACTTCAATGGATGCGGGAAGATGAGCACCAATGGGAACCTTATGGTTCTGCCATGATCATGGAATTGGAAGCCGGTGTATCAAAGGAAGGGATGATTCAAGCTTGGGACAGTAAAATCTGGTCTGACTCCCATAGTACCAGGCCACGTGGAGATGCGGGACACTTTATCTCTGCCCGGAATTTGGAAAATCCTTTTGAATTCAAAAAAGGAGGATTTTCAGGAGGGGCCTACCGAAATGCCATCCCTCTATACGATATACCAGCCCTGAATTTAAAATTATTCAACTATGATGGTCCCTTGAGATCCTCTGCGCTCAGGGGGCTTGGCGCCTATGCCAATATTTTCGCTTTGGAATCCTTTATGGATGAACTGGCTGAGGCTTCTGACATGGACCCATTCGCATTCCGGATCAATAACCTGAAGGATGAAAGGGCTATTGCAGTTTTGGAAGAATTGAAATCAAAGGTCAATTGGAATGCCATGGGACGATCAGGGAACAAAGGGTATGGAATTGCCTTTGCCAAATACAAAAACACAGCGGCCTACTTTGCCCTGATGGCTGAAGTAGAAAAGGATCCAGAGCGGAAATCTTTCAAATTGAAAAGAATGGTGGGAGTGATTGAAGCCGGACAGTGCATCAATCCTGATGGAATCATCAATCAGACGGAGGGAGGCATGATACAATCTGCCAGTTGGACACTTATAGAAGCGGTCAAGTATGATGAACATGGGGTTTTGAGTAAAGACTGGAACAGTTACTCTATCTTGAGAACAAACGATGTCCCCGAGGTCGAGGTATATGTCATCAACCGTCCTGAACTCCCACCTTTGGGTGCTGGGGAAGCAGCTCAAGGTCCTGTAGCGGCAGCCATTGCCAATGCGGTATTTGATTGTACAGGGACAAGGGTTAGGGAATTGCCGATTACAGCAGAAAAGATTAATTGGTGACATATTGCAACAAAAAAGCACGGATAAAGAAACCTATGTCATCCGGTTTCATTCATTTTCTCCTCAACTGTAGCTTATAAAACGTCAAAAAATCATGTTCTTCCCCAATGAAATCGTCATCTCTTAAAGCGTAAAAAGGTTTGTCTACTGATTCAATATTGAGGATCAGTTTGATTTTGGCAGGAATCATTATCGGGTTGGACCATCCCAATTCGTGGTTATAAATTTTGAGGTAGTTTTTGAGAAATTCCGGATATCGGTAAAAATTCTCCCTTTCCTTTAATTCGTTAATGGTGAAAGTTTCCTCATCAATCCCTCCATGATAGGTGAGGATAATATTTTTGGCATCAGTAAATATACCATAAACACTTGCTTCATACATTCTGATCATTTCCTGATAAGTGACAGGCGTTTTCTGTCCAATTACCATCAACTACCTGCCAATCAAAAACTTTTCAAAGTTTTCCGGATTTACAACATCCAGTTTTGCTAGTGGATATGCTTCCCTGAATGTAGTGGGAAAATAGACTTTGGTATTTTTATTCCATTTACATTCAAGGGCCAAAAGCTCACCTTCTGATTCTTCTATAAAATCAATTTCCTGTTGGGCGGTAGTACGCCAAAAGTAATGTCTGAAATCCATGGATTCATAACTTAGGTATTTCATTCTTTCCACCAGGAAAAAATTCTCCCAAAGTCCACCTGCATCAGACCTTTTATCTATTCCTGTGAAATTCCCCAAAATAGCATTTCTGATGCCACAGTCATAGAAATAGATTTTCTTCCCTTTTTTCAATTCATTCCTTACATTTCTGTTGAAAGCGGGAACCTTGAATATTACAAAAGCCTTTTCGAGTAAGTCTATATATTTTTCCACGGTATTTTTGTCCGCGCCAACTATCTGCCCCAATTCGTGAAAGTTCACTTCATTCCCTAATTGCAAAGCCAATGCTTTTAAAATCTGCTCTAGTAAAAGTGGCTTCTTAATGCTTTCCAACATCAAAAGGTCTTTGTACAAATAGCTGCCGGCAAGCAGTTTTAATAATTCCTTTTCTTCGCCAGACTTAGAAACTATTTCTGGATAATAGCCATAAATCATTCTGTGCTCCAAATATCGCTTTTCTTCCAAAAACCCATGGTGGGAAACCATTTCCCCAAAACTTAAGGGAAAAAGAAAAAATTCATATTTCCTTCCGGTGAGTGGCTCGTTGGCGGCATTTGCCAAATCAAAAGATGATGACCCTGATGCAATGACCTGAACATCCCTTATTTGGTCCACAATGATTTTGATGGTAAGGACTATGTTTGGAATCCTTTGGGCTTCATCAATAAACAAAATCCTATTTTTGCCAATCACTTGTCTTAAGTTAGTTGCATTGGTTTTACTCAAAACCTCTTGGACATCTGACTCATCTCCATTGAGCACCAAAAACGGCTCTCTTACTTGGTCAAGCAAATATTGACATAAGGTACTTTTTCCAACCTGCCTAGGCCCAAATATCAGTATGGCTTTGTTTCTGAAAAACCTTGATTTTATTTTTTCTGACAATACCCTTTCAACAGTCCTTAAATACATGATAATAGTGGGAAAAGCTTCAATTCACTAATTTAATATAATTTTTGTGAATGCATTCACAAAAATTATATATATTTTTCGATTTTGATCACAAATCTTCATATTTAATATATTGTAGTACTCCAACAACACTATCAATTTTATAGGCATGGTTTCCTAAACCGGAATATTTTACTCACAACAATAAAAAAAGTGGCCACCTTCCGACAGCCACTTTTTAAATTGCTTACAAGATCCTAGTCTTGTTTCTTGAGTCTTGAGTCTTGAGTCTCGAGTCTCGCTTCTTGCGTCTTATTTTTTCCCGCCTTCCATCTTCTCTTTCAACTCCGCCAAAGCATCGATATCACCTAAAGTGGATTTCTCTGCAGGGGTAGCATCAGCAGCAGGCGCAGCTTTCTTCGCCTTTTTAGGCGCAGCAGCAGGCTTGGCTTCTTCTTTGAAAGTAGCAGTGTGGGAAAGAACAATTCTCTTATCGTCTTTAGAGAATTCGGTCACTTTGAAGTCCAAAGCTTCACCAACTTCTACCTGAGAACCGTCTTCTTTTTCCAAGTTTTTAGAGGTAGCGAATCCTTCCAATCCGTAAGGAAGTTCAAGAACAGCACCTTTGTCATTCTTGGAGTTTACAGTACACTTATGTACGGAACCTACAGGGAATACTGATTCAAAAGTATCCCAAGGGTTTTCTTCCAATTGCTTATGACCAAGAGCCAATCTTCTGTTTTCAACATCCAATTCCAAAACAGCTACTTCCAACTCATCCCCTACTTTCACAAACTCAGATGGGTGCTTGATTTTCTTGGTCCAGGAAAGGTCAGATACGTGTACCAATCCATCGATACCTTCTTCCAATTCAAGGAAAAGGCCGAAGTTGGTCAGGTTTCTTACCACACCTGTGTGCTTGGTACCTACAGCATATTTGGTCACCATGTCACCTTTGGTCCATGGATCTTCAGTCAATTGCTTGATGCCCAAAGACATTTTTCTTTCGTCTTTGTCCAAAGTCAATACTACCGCTTCGATTTCATCACCCACTTTCACAAAATCAGCAGGGTTTCTCAAGTGCTGAGACCAGCTCATTTCAGATACGTGGATCAAACCTTCAACGCCGGCAGCCAATTCCAGGAATGCACCGTAGTCAGCGACATTGACAATTTTACCTTTAACTCTGGAACCAACTTCCAACTCAGCAGAAAGCGCATCCCAAGGATGAGCAGTCAACTGCTTCATGCCCAAAGAAATTCTCTTCTTGTCATCATCGAAGTCAAGAACCACCACCTGAACTTTGTCGTCCAAGTTGAGGACTTCTTCCGGATGGTTGATTCTTCCCCAAGAAATATCGGTAATGTGCAATAGACCATCTACACCTCCCAAATCGATGAATACACCGAAGTTGGTCATGTTTTTGATCACACCTTCCAATACCTGACCTTTCTCCAGGTTGTTCAAGATCTCTGCTTTTTGCTTCTCAAGATCTTTTTCGATCAACACTTTGTGAGAAACAACTACGTTATCATTGGTGTGGTTGATTTTAACCACTTTAACTTCCATTTTCTTACCTACGTAGACATCAAAGTCTCTGATAGGCTTTACATCAATCTGGGAACCCGGCAAGAAGGCCTCAACACCGTAGATATCTACGATCAAACCACCTTTGGTTCTTCTTTTTACAAGACCTTCGATGACACTATCATTGGCCAAGGCATCTTCGATATCCTGCCATGCACGTACCATTCTGGCTTTCTTTCTGGATAATACCAATTGACCCAATGAATTCTCCTGCTCTTCGATGAAAACTTCAACTTCATCACCGATTTTAAGATCAGGAACATCACGGAATTCGGAAGCAGGTACCAATCCATCAGATTTGAAGCCGATATTGATAATGATATCCTTGTCATTGATGCCCACTACAGTACCTTTGATCACCTCTTTTTCAGTGATTTCATTCAAGGTACCTTCGTAAAGGGCCTCCATTTCGGCTCTTTTTTCTTTGGAATAACCTTCACCAAATCCTTTGGTGTCGAAATCGTCCCAGTTAAACTCTTTTTGATTAGACATAATAATGATTGACCCTGATTTTCAACAACCCTAGGGTCATGGGGCTGAGGTTTTTAGTGATTGATAAAGCCCCTGGTTTTCAAAGCCAAAGACCCCGTCCACCCGAACGGACTGCAAAGGTAGGAAAAATTCATAAACTGAATACGGAGAACAGAAAAAAATTGAACTTATATACTTATCTTGATAGTGTATATTATTTTGCTAATTCCATTTTTAATAAAACAGGTAAGTCCAAATCACCTATTGACGATAAATCCTCTTGGATGTAAGCCCTGAACTTTGACAATATGTCCGAGTCAGCTACTTGAATCAAATCATTAAGTAATATGCTGAAATAGATATCATCGCCAAACGTTGCCAATGGTCCAACTAGTTTCCTTGTAAAATCATCCGATAAACTTATTACTGATTGTTGGTCTCTTTTATCGAATACCCCAATCCTTAAGTCAACAATCTGATCACTTGATGGACTTTTTTTTCTATTCCACTGAAAAACCAAATGAGAAGTTGTTTCCTCAAAAAATCTTCCTAAGAAATCTAATTCTCCCTTTGCAAGCTCTTGAAAAAAAGCATTGAGCTCGTGTTTCTCAGTTTCTGGCCATGTGGGATATTTACTGGAAAAAGCATACTTTGCTTGTAATTTGTCTTTTGATATTTCCCAAATTATGGATGATGCAGGTTCATTATATAATAATTTACCATCGGATCCTTTAGTCAGGTGGCCTGAAATATTTTTTAACCCCATTGGAAACACATCTTTAGGGTAAGGAAGAAAATAACCCAAGTTTTTAATCTCAGAGTTGATCAATTGAAAATTGTGATAGGCTTCATTGAAATAGGTAATTGACAATCCGATCTCATTGTCTTTATTCAATCCAATCATATCTGCTTGATGATCTAATTTCTTTTTTCCAATGAATCTATTGTCAAAATCAAAAGTGTGCAAAGATTTCTCTTCTTGATTTAAAAGGATTATAGTCTTGGAATTTTGATCAACCGTGAAATCCGTAATCACTGGCATTTCCTCAGGGCCATTCCCAAATTTGCTGATCCTATTGAGTGGTATTCCTTTTGAATTGTACCTTATCAGGTTTGTGAACTGCTCATCCAGCACAAAAATAAAATCTTCTGTAACCACTAATCTGTTAATCTGACTCAAAAAATTACCCTCCAATTGTCTTAAAGGAATAATTTCAGTTACGTTTAAGATATCATGTATTGGTGTCTCCGAATCCACCGAAACCTCAAAGGTGGGTCTCATATTTTCATAAGGATCATTTGATTTTTCCGAGCAAGCTGCTAGGACTAGCAAAGCTAAAGCTTTAAAAATGTGTTTCATTATTATTGATATTGAATTAAATTGTTTTGATCAATCAACTAAAAATACCCCCCCATTTCAAAAACAAATATTTTGTCCAGTTTTTTTGTTGCAAATCCAGTGCTATGTTCTCTAATGTGGTTAAAAAATTACACCACATAGCGGCATAGCTAACATAGCTCAACAGCAGCTAACCTTTATTTTTAAAATCAGGCGGCAGATATAGGGAAAGCTATGTGTGCTATGTTCTCTATTGTGGTTAAAAAATATACCACATAGCGGCATAGCAAACATAGCTCAACAGCAGCTAACCTTTATTTTTAAAATCAGGCGGTAGATATAGGGAAAGCTATGTGTGCTATGTTCTCTAATGTGGTTAAAAAAAAAACACCACATAGCGGCATAGCTAACATAGCTCAACAGCAGCTAACCTTTATTTTTAAAATCAGGCTGTAGATTTAGGGAAAGCTATGTGTGCTATGTTCTCTATTGTGGTTAAAAAATACACCACATAGCAGCATAGAAAACATAGCTCAACAGCAGCAAACCTTTATTTTTAAATCAGGCGGTAGATACAGGGAAAGCTATGTGTGCTATGTTCTCTAATGTGGTTAAAAAAAAACCACATAGCGGCATAGCTAAGCAGCAGCAAACCTTAATTTTTTTTCTTCCACAAAAACACCGGTAAGGCCAAAAACACCCCCACAATACTGAATACCAACCCACCGATGGTGCCTATGGCCAGGGAAAACCAAAAAACCTCATTCTGCCCTTCCATAATAAAAGGAATCAGACCAAAACAGGTAGACAAAATGGTTAACATGATGGGAACCGCTTTGCCGGCCACTGCTTTTAGGATGTTCCTGTTGTACAGCCCTTGCCTTCGGTTATTCAGGTCATTGACGATAAATATCGCTGCATTCACCGCTAAGCCCCCCAGCATCACAAAGGCCGCATAGCCTCCCTGATCAAAATAGAAGTCAAAAAGAGAAAAAATCAAAAACAAGCCGATAAATGAAATCGGTATGATCACGATGATATAAAAGGGCTGCTTGAGGTTTTCAAATAAAACTGAGGTGATAAAAAATATACCCACAATGAGCACCAGAATCAAACTGTACTGTCTTTTCGCCTTTTCCCAATTCCAGGACCAGGTCTGCTTGGAAGCGGAATACCCGATAGGCATGATAGCCTTCATTTCCTCTAAGACCTCATCCAGGTATTCATTACCGAATTTGGCAGAACCCATGTATTCAAAAGCCACCAAGCGGATATACTGCCGATCCTCTTTGTGCAGGGCATTGGTAGTAGTTTCTTTGCTGAGTGAACCAAAATTACTGACCTTAAAGATACGGTCCTCCCCTGTAATCAGACTGTTGGACTCCAGGTCATATTTGGAATATTTCTCTGAAGCTTGCTCCCTTACTACCAAGCCATAGTTTTTGTCCTCCATGGTCAGATACACCGATGGTCCGGTGGGTTTGGAAACATCATCAAGGGCTGAGATCACCTGGTACTGATTGGTTCCTCCTAAGGCCATGCTGCCCTGATCCAAGCGCAGGACATACTCCTCTGTCTTTTGCTCATTCCAGCTCAACCGCTCATTGGTATTGACCTCCTGAATCCTGCGATGTTGTAAAAGTTTCTCGGCCAGGATCTCAGCCTGCCGTTCCAGTTCATCGTAATTGTACCCTTTCATGGTCACCCTAAATTGCGGAATTCCCTCTCCCCCTGCCCCTGTAAAGAAGCCCTGTCCCACCCCATAAATTGTCCACCTGGCGCCTGACCAATCGGTGGATTTGACTGATAGCCTGCCTTTCAATTGATAGGGTAAGGCAGATTTTTCATAGGCCTCCTTGAAGGTGATCACAATCTGGGCATACTGTCCTGACTGCACCCAGGTTACAAATTGATCAATTCCCTCCATCCCTTTCAGGTAGCCTTCAAATTCCCGCATGATAAAATCCATCTGATCCAAGGTATTGCCAAAAGGCAAACGGGCTGTGACATACAAACGGGTCTTCTCCGCTTCCCGGTAAGAAGATTTTTCAAAAACACCCCTTACAAACATCCTCAAGGACCCACCCAGGTACTTGTCCACATAAGGCCGGATATCTTCCTGATACAGTGTGCTGCCTATGCTTTTATTGTACCATTCCTGCCCCTCCCATTTATTGGGCAGAAAAAATACAGGAACTCCAAAAAGCAAAATCAGAGCAACAATAAAGCTCTTTCTATAATTGGCAACAAAACCAATTCCGCTTTGGAAAGCACGGAATCCTCTTGCCCTTTTTCTGAGTTGGGGAACAGTAAGCACCCTGCCTTTTTTAGCTTTCTCTCCAAAGAGCAATTGGTACATGGCCGGGGTAAAAAGCAAGGCTACCAATAAAGATACCGCCAGCATCACGGCCACTACCACAGAAAACTCCGTCAGGTTTTTACGGTCATCCTCCGGAAGGAAAAACACGATCATCAAAGCCGCAATCGTAGTCAAAGAAGCAGCCAATAAGGCAAGAAAAACCTTCCTGTTTTTGTGCTTGTGCAGGTGATCGATCATGATGATGGCATTGTCCACGATCAGTCCAAAAGATATGGTCAGCCCCGCCAGTGAATAGAGATGGATATCTACTTTCAGCAAATACAAAATGATCCCTGTAATGCTCAGGTTGACCACTATCCCTAAGAAAAGAATGCTCAGGTAACGCAGGTTCCTGTTCATCAAAAAAATGAAAACGATCAAAATCAGGATGGATAGACCGGATCTTTTGTAAATTTTGTTTAGTTCCTTCTCCAGAAATTCGGTATCGTCATTCTCCAGGCGCACTTCAAAGCCTGCCGGCAGTAGGTCCTTGGCATTCTCTATAGCGGCTTTGATATTTTTGGCCAAAAGTACCTTGTTAACCCCATCCCGGTTGATGATAGAAAGGGTGACAGAATTATTGCCATTAATGCGGTAATAAGCGGTGGCTTCTGCTTCTTCCAAGGTCAGCTGGGCGATATCTTTCAAGAAAATTTCCTTACCCTCCCGGGTGGTAACCAGCAGATTTTCCAATTGGCTTGGGCTATTCAGGGACCTGTCCACTTGGATAAAAAGCGTTTCCTCTCTATTGGTCAGGACGGCACCCGGATAGGACCGGCCAAAAGCTCCCCGGATGGCAGACTCCAGGTCTTGTTTGCTCATGTTGAGTGCTTGTAGCTTTTTGATGTCATAGGTCACAAAAAGCTGCAGGTCATTGGCACCACGGATGGTCACTTCTTCGATTTCCTCGAATCGGTTGAGCGTGGACTTGAGCACATCTTCTGCAATTTTCTTGATCTCAAAAGAAGCAAAGGGCCCATTCACCGAATAGGTAAGGATAGGGGTTTTCTGATCACTTCTACGTTCTTCAGATTGGGTGACCAAGGGATAAGAAACCTTGGAATCCAAAGAGGGATATACTTGCCGGATGATGGAAGCCACTTCAAATTTCTTGAAGTCCATATCCGTGTTTTTATCGAAACGCAGGGTAATAGAACCCCGGTCATAATTGGATACCGAGTTGATCTTTTTGAGGTCGGCCAATTGGGAGAGCGCTCCTTCCAAGGGGGAGGTAGCCAGTTTTTCCACCAATTCAGGACTAGACCTTGGCACAGCGTAACTCACCGTCAATACAGGTTCCCGCTCCCTTGGATTCAGGTCCACAGAAAGCCTCGGCACCAGGGCAAAGCCGATGATGCTGAGTACTATGAACGATATGATAATCCTAAATGGCGACATTTTTTTTGAGACTGTTAGATGCGAGAGATCAGAATCAAGAGACAAGAGGCAAGAAATAAGACTTATTCCGATTTCAGACTCACAACTTCAACCTTTCTTAATGATTCCTTCAAATCCTTCAATTTCTTAATGTTTCAAAAACTCCCAAAATCTCCCTTCTTGGTACATTATATTTAGTACATGGAACTTGAATGTATCATGTTTTGAGTCTTGAGTCTTGTGTCTTGAGTCTTGTGTCTAACTAAAAACCAATACGCCAATGGCACAAAGTACAATGCCGTAAAGGTTCCGATCGTCAGGCCGCCGATCACGGAAAAGACCAGTGGCCGCTGCAAATCCGCACCCAAGCCAGAACTGAACACCACCGGCAACAAGGCCAGAATGGTGGTGACCGAAGTCATCATGATGGGTTTGAGCCGGATTTCCCCTGCTTCAAACAACGCCCTGTCCAAAGCCTCCCTACCCGGCATGGCCGGAGCATATTTTATCCTCAACCTGTTAATGGTATCTATTTTCAAGATGGCATCGTTGACCATAATCCCCAACATCACTACCAAACCAATGACCGACATGACATTCAAACTCGTTCCGGTCAGCAAGAGCACCAAAAAGGCCCCTGCAATACCCAAAGGCAGGGTGAAAATCACAATTAAAGGCTGCACAAAACTTTCAAACTGCGCCGAAAGAATAAAATACAGCAACAAAACTGCCACCAACAAAACGCCTATCAATTCACGAATGGTCTCCCTGTCTTTGAAATACTGCCCAAAGAAAGACACACTCAGATTTCTCTCCGCTCCCCAACTGAAAATCTCCGAATTATAAGTGGTTGGATTTTCCGAGGTAAGCAGCACAGACTGGTATACCCCTCCTTTGTCCGCAGTGACAAATTTGTACTGATTCTCATAATCAAAACGGATGAAATTACTCAGCGCATATTCCACCCCATCTTTTCCTCTGATAGTATTATTTCTCAAGATGGCTTCGAAATCTTGCCTTTCCGCACTGAGTTTGATCGGAGTGATCTCCCCAAACCTTTTGATATCTGTAATGGTATAGGCACCGAACAACCTTTTGATCTGCACTTGTAAGTCATTGGCCTGAATACCATACAAAGCCATACGGGAAGGATCCAAGCGGAAAACCACAGAAGCCTCCTTTTGCAGACTCGGTCCCCGCTCGAATTCTTGGGTGGGAAATTCCAATAGCCAAACATCCATCCGCTCTTCCTCCACGGGTCGTTTGGTAGTCAAGTCCTTCCACCTCACTTCATAAAAGGGCAAATTCGAGGCAAACAACTGATCAAAAGCATTGGGGGCATCTGAAATTTCAACCTGAGCACGGGGATAAGTATATCTCAATAAGGATTGTAACCGGGCCATTTCCTCGGTTTTGGACGACTGGGTTTCAAAAAGAAAGTAAAGATTGGCCTCCTGCAGGGAACTCTCCCCATCAAAAAGAATAAATTGCCGCACCCCAATGTCCGCTTCCGCCTTTTGATATGTCCCTTGCATGTTTTCCAACAAACTCAATACCCTGTCCCTGTTTTGCTCCACACCGATAGGCTCATTCCAGTCGATCCTTACCACTGCATCAAATTTTTCTATGGGCGGCAATCCCTGAATCGGCAGCAAATAGGCCAATGCCAAGCCGGCCGGAATCAGTAGCAGGAAAAAACCAAAACTGAGCCCCCTTTTGGCAAATATCCTAACATACAAGCGCTTGTATCCTTTCAGTACCGCTTTGAAGAACCGGCTGTCTTCCTCTGGCAATCCCTCCTGGGATTTCTTGCGGAAGAAAAAATGGTATAACATGGGCAAAAGGATAAAAGCCACCAACAAGGACACACTCAAAATCGCCGCCACCGATACCGCCTGATCAAAAAACAATGCCCCGGAAATTCCACTAAGGAAAACCAAAGGCACAAAGACCGCCAAGGTCGTCAATACAGAACTGATCAAGGCGGACATGACCTCATTGACGCCTTCTGCACAGGCATCGAAAAGCCCAAGTCCCTCTTTTCTTTTCCGTGTAATGTTATCCAATACTATGATGGAATTATCAATCAACATCCCCAAGCCCAAGGCCAGTCCGGAAAGTGAAATTACATTGATAGAAAGCTCAAAGAAATAAAATACCAGAAAGCTGATCAGCAGAGAAGAGGGAAGGGAAATGCCGATGATGATGGGGGTCCGGTAATTGCCCATGAAAATGAACAGGACCCCAAAAGCAAACATGCCTCCAAACAAAAGGGAAGTCTGCAAATTGCTGATCCCTGCATTGAGTAGGACAGACTGGTCCTGGGTGAGGGCAAAATCCACCTGCGGATAATCTTCCCGGAAAATGTCTATGGCTTCATACACCCTGGGCAGCAATTCATTCATCTTGGCTGCCGCCTGTTTGTGCACGGTAATCACCAATCCTTCTTCTTCCCCGAATAAGTGAAAGCCCATCACTTCATTGACCTCATATTGTACCTTTGCTACCCTGCCCAGATCTACAGTAACCCCTTCGGAGGAAGTCACCGGCAATTTTATTATGTCTGAAGGGTTATCCACCCGGGTTGCCAAGCGCAGGTAATAGCGGAACTGTCCATCTTCCACAGAAATTCCCGGCAGTTCTTCATTGCCAAATTGGATGGCATTGATGATATTCTCCTCAGACATTCCCAACGCCCTGAGGGCAGCTTTATCGGGACTGACCGTGATGATCCGCTCCTTTTTGCCATTGATATCCACCAGGGATACCCCATCCAACTGCTCCAGTCTTTTTTTGAGCACATTTTCCGTCAAGAGACTGACTTCCGTAAAGTCAAAACCCGCTTTGGGAGTGACCTGTACCCTTACCACCGGAATATCATTGGTATTGACCCGAATGACCTGGGGACGGCTGAGGTCGGAGGGCAGGCTATTGGTCAGCCTGTCAATTTTTTCATTGACCTCAATGTACGCGAGGTCCATGGGTGTATTATAATCAAAAACCAGGCGGATGGACCCCACCTCAGCGCCCGCTTTGCTGTCCATGTCTTCCAGTCCGTTGAGGGTCATCAGGCTTTCCCGGATTGGGGAAAGCACATTTTGCTCTATGGCCTCGGGCGAAGCATTGGGATAGTTGACCTTGATAACGATTTGGGGAACATCAATGGGAGGTAAAAGTGAAATGGGTAAGGTTCGGAAAACAATCACCGAAAAGACCATCAAGGCCAAAAAAGTCATAAAAACAGCAATCGGTCTGGCCAATAAAAATCTTACCATGGCTTTACTCTTTGACGATTTGTACAGGTGCCTGATGGGCCAATTGCAGATTATTCGAAGTGATGACCGTCATGCCTTCCTCTATTCCGGAAAGCACTTCCACTTCCCTGCCATTGTCCTTACCTACCTCCACATAATTCCATTTGGATTCATTGTTTTCAATGGTAAATACCACAGGACGGTTGGAACGGTACACCAAGGCTTCTTTGGGAACCACCAGGGAATTGTTCTGTGGGGCACGGATTATGGCCCGGGCATTCATGCCGGGAAGCAGGCCTTTGGCCACACTGACCAGAATAGCCACCTGAACCAATCCGTTTTCATCTACCTTGGGATTGATGCTTCTTACCGTTCCGGTCAAATCCGAAAAGCCACCACCCACAGGATAAATCTCAGCTTTTTGCCCAATTGAAATCAAATTGATATCTGATTCCAGCACTTTGACTTTTAGCTCCAACTGGCCTGTATTGATGATTTCAAACAATTCATCCCCTGCATTCACCATAGCCCCTGTTCTCACCTTTAAGTCAGCGATTCTTCCTGAAATGGGGGCTTTGATGGTGGATTTTTCCAGATCCATTTCAGCCTCCTTTAGGTCTAGTTCCGCGGCGAAAAATCCACTTTTGATTTTGAGGTACTCTTCAATTTCTTTTTTGCGGTTTTCATCATTTCCATGAAAAACCTCTGAGAAACTCAGGGCCTCGGACTGGTAATTGACTTCTGCATTTTTAAGGGCTATTTTGGCTTTTTCCAATTTTAGCTGATTTTCTCTAAGGTCCAGTCTTACCAATACGGTCCCTTTTTCCACAAAATCCCCTTCCTTGAGCTGCATCAGCTCTAAAATCCCTGATCGTTCTGCACTGAGCTTAACCTGTGCCAAGGCTTCGATTTTACCCGTAGCATTGATGAGGTAATCAAAGGACTTGCGCTCTGCCTGGGCTACCCGAACAGGAGTGGCGGACACCTCTGCCCTAAAAGCTTCCAAAGGTTGGTCCTGGCTATCTCCTTTTTCTTCTTTGCAGGAAAAGAGGAGAAGAAATGTGATAAGAAGCAAATATTTAAAACTGAAATATCTCATATGCCGAAATATAACAACAAATTAACTAAAATATCTTTAAATCAATATAAAAAAACCAAATATTGGTCTAGAGAGGGAGTGTTTCTATGTTGAAATCAAGTTTCCAGGATGTTTTAAATCGGGTATTAAGATCATTACACAAGTAGCCATCGATTGTTAGTTTGAATTAAATAGGAGGCTTTCTAATAGAACCCTTAGCTCTTTGGAGTCCGGCTTTGGCGCATTTTGATGGATCAATTTACCTTCTTTATCAAAAATAAGGTATCGGGGTATTAGATCGACATTTAATTTGTTGAGAAACTCAGATTCTTCTAAATTCATCACAACAAATGATCTATTGGGAATTGCAATATGATATTTCTCCACAACGCTTTCCCAAAATTTATTGTTTTTGTCAATGGACAAATAAACCACCTCAAACCCCAGGTCATTATAATCCTCATGCAAAGCCAATGAAGCAGGAAATGACCGGATACAAGGGATGCACCATGCTGCCCACAGATCAATGTACAGATAATTCCCTTTTTTCTGCTGTAAAACTTCCTCGAAAACAGTAAGGTTCTTTCCTAGACCCATCAAGTCCATATCGGCTTTTTGTCCAATAAATGCGCTATTCCTGGCCTTTAAAAAATCAAATTGGGCTTTGTTAGTCAGTTCAGGCTCATAGCGGTTTAACCAAACCTCTGCCTCTGCAAATGATAAAAACGGGAGGCTTTGTTCCAGATATTTGAACAGCATAGCCTTTCCAAAGGGAGTTTTGGTATCTTTTGTAAATACCGATTCCTGCCGGGACAGAATATCGGGGGCTTTTGAGGTCAATAGGAAATCCACGAAGTCATTCATATAAACATTTTTAAAATTATACGGACTGTCCCACTCCGAACCTAGGATTGATTCAATTGCTGCCTCTGTGTCAAACTTTCCATTGTCCACATCAAAGAATTTTAACTTTTCCAGTTCAAATCTTGCCTTTGAACTATAAAAATCAGCGACCTTCTCGGATACCAACTTCGCTTTTCCCAAGGAATCGATCCAACTAAGTTCTGCATTAAGGCTATTTTTTGCCTCGTTTTTAACATAATTAAGTTCATCCTTAAGGTCTAATGGAGTCACTGAGGCAACATTGGAATTCCATAAAAAGTAAAAATCCTGAAGTTTTGTATAGTTAGATGGGTAAAGTTCGCGGTTTCGCATTACTTCCATATTGTCTTGATAGGGAGTTGTCTCCCTGTTAATAGTTTTTATCCAAGGATTTCTTTGATGAATGCTCAACAACAAGGTGTCCCCTTTTTGAAACAAAAAACTGTATAGGGATTGGCTATTTTCCTTATATACCAACTCTATCATTTCCCGGTCTGTGGGGATAATCCAATGATTGGTGATGCTATCCCCAAAAAACCCGATAGTAACGGGCAATGATTCGTCATTAATATATTTTAATGAAGCTTTTTGTTGTCTCAAAAAGTCAAAAGAAAGGGTATCACTTATGATCAAAACAATTTGATTCCCCTGGTTTTCCTTTCCACTTATTTGACCACTATAATTACAAGAGCAAAGGAGTGCGATTATAATACCCAAAAAAATCAGGGTCATGCCATTAATTTGGAATGTCAATTTAGTCTTTAGCATTGCTTTTAAATTGTTCTTCCAGACTTCGGTATCTTTCAAGACTTCTGATAATGGCAGTATCCAGGGCATGACTGTTAATCCAGGCATTGTTTTCCCAAAAATCCTGTTCATACTTGAAATGGTTTGGTTCCAAAAGCCGGTCTCTTTTTAAGGTCTCCTTAAAAGGGATTCTTTTGAGCTTTTCGGTCTTCACTTCATCAAACCAAACGGTATGAATATCCATTTGATGCGCTCCTATGTCCCGATTTACAAAGCGAATAACTTTATGGACCAGTTTTTCAGGATAGTACTTCTCTCCGAACTTTTTATATTTCATAAGGAACTGTTCATACAATTCTCTTTCTGCATCCATATACCTAGTTACCTGATATTCAATGACAGCAAAATCCCTGCTGTTAACTTTGATATAGGAAGTTCCTATCGGAGGGTCTGTCGTTCCATAAGCAATGGTGTAAATGGTATCCTTATCCAAAATCTCATACCCAATAAATTCCTGATAAACAGGGTTTTCAATACTACCAAAGAATTCATCTGAATATCCCTTTACGTTTAATGGACTACTCTCGAGGTAGTTTTTCCTGATGAAATTATTTTCATACAATTGAATAATTGGGTTATCCGGTACAACATTATAGCCGGTAAATGGCTGTGAATCCCTGAACTTTCTTAAAAACAGGAGGTAAGTAGAGTCTATTTCAGCAAAATCATCGCTGGCTCTAAAATTTTGGATTTTGATTTTCGCCCCTGTTACATCTTTATTATAAGCGATATCTTCCACTAATAACTGGGCTTCTACCAAATGGGTAAATTCTTCATAATTAGTAGAAACTTTCCGGTAAAGTCCTGTCATATGATGCCTTTTTTCAGGGTAATTATTAGGAATATTTTGAATAACTTTTTGGAGGAATTCTACGGGTAAATTTTCCTCCGGCCTTACGGTTATCTCTTTAAGTTCTATGGTCCTATTTTTCAAGTTTATCGCGTTTGAAGATTCTCTAAGGCTTTCCAAGGGTATTTCAACCTTCAAGTACCCTACATGAGATACAATGATGGTATCATTTTTAAGGACCTCAGGGAATCGTAGTTTAAAAGCTCCTTTGGAATCTGTTAAGCTATTAAAGTCAGGATGGTTTTTTAAGAAAATATAGACATTGGGTACGACAGAAACTTCATCCTTAACTATTCCGGATACTTGATTTTTATCCATTCCACTTTGTGCAATAAGCATTATGGGAAAAATTATGGAAAAGAAAAAAGTAAGTAGATACTTCATGGAATGACTATTCATGGTCTGCTAAAAAACATAAAACCATCTGTTTATGTGTTATTTACAATTTACTACATTTTGACTGATCCAAGGTCTTTTATTCGGTCTAACCAAAACCATTGCCGTAGATGATGTTCGTTTTGTTAGTCATCATTTCAATTTAACAATCCCTATAACAGGATTCTGTTCTTCCCTTGATGTATTTGAAAATCCATCCGTTTTGACATAATAGAAGGTGTCATTAGCAGGATCCAATAAATGAAGGACTACTGCATCACCTTCATCATCAAGTGGTCCCCCTTTGAAATTATACGCTTGTGAAGTTTCCTTATTGTATAGAAAAAAATAGATGTCATTCCCATCCTTGTAATAATGTGACCCCAGATAGTTGGCAGTCAGAAAAATATTGGCAATCATATATCTTTTGATTCCCCTTTCATCCAAATGGGGTTCTGCAAAACGCAATTTAGCGTAAGGAATAATTCTATCTTTATCCAATTGAAAAACAGTATCGCGTAAAAAGTGCTCATTTGTGGCCACAGGTGCATAAACAAAAGAACTAAAACCATCTGTAGTGATGAAATTATCATAGCCCAACCAACCTGCTTGCCTGTCTTTTCTCACGACTCTTCTAATAGGAATGGCATCTAAACCATTAAAGGTTTTATCAAGAATATACATTGATGTTTCCGTGGCAAAGCCTCCATCCACGGGTATTTCATATTCGTAAGAAATGACATAAATTTTGTCTTTTTCAAAGGATAAATTACTGATGAAGAAATCCAAGGCAAATTCATCCACCAATTCAAATTCAAAAGTGTAAACGAGAACCTTCCTTGAAGAAACAATGTAGAATTTCCTTAAATCCTCATCTACACCGAAAGCATTGACAAACTTGTACTCACCAGGTCCGTCGCCTTGTCTCCCTAAAGCTTTAAAAAATTTACCACTTTGGTCAAAGATAAATATTCGATGATCAAATGTTACAACAACAAAGTATGAATCGATTCTGACCACCTCTTTGACATTAGTAATCAATGCATCTTCATGATTTTCAAGAGTAATTTCAGTGATTGAATCTGAAATTTCACGTAATTCTATCCCTTGGTTAGTTTTATTAGGCACCTCGACAGTCCACAAATCTTTAATCTCAAGTTCCTTACAAGCAATCAGTAAGAACCCCAGAAAAATCAATTTGCTTATCCTTGTTTTTTTCATTGTTGATCACGTATTTTTACTTTATACACTGTTACCTGGATATTTCGGTCTGACCATGCCAGTCATTTCGGTCAAACCGTGCCACTTTGAAAGATCGCTTAAAGTAGGCTAATTTTATTCATTTTTCAAGACTCCCTTCCTTAAAGATTCTCCTTTGAGAT
>Ga0213835_100138_pt1 | contig 90287 bp, 70 predicted proteins | sample SWPATP01_FD_160576 | JGI IMG/M metagenome (GOLD analysis project Ga0213835, IMG submission 160576) | Coastal seawater microbial communities from Marineland, Florida, United States - SWPA TP0 #1 | ecosystem: Environmental > Aquatic > Marine > Coastal | place: USA: Florida | collected 2016-08-05 | reverse complement strand
CACACTGTCAAAGATCGGTGGGAGCGACCGGTGGCCTGCGTCCCGAACCCAGGAGCGTTTCGCCCGAGGGAGCCGCACATCTTACAGCAGATTCGGTATCCGTCAACACCCTCAACCGAACTTTTTTCCTGCCGCCCCGACGGCCTCAACACTGCGGCACCACCGGCGGGCCGCGCATTCTGCACACTTCCGTCACAGTTGGGAAGACCCCCGCTGAAGACGTGTCGCAGGACGGCGCCGACGCCGGGGTGGCAGGCGCCCGCCCGCCGTCGCAGACTGGCGTGGACCCGTGACGGAGAGCTCGACGATGCCCCTGCGAAGGCTGCTGCCGCCCTGGCTGTTGCTGGCACTGGCGCTGGCCCTGCCCGCCTGTGCCCAGACGATGGAGGCCGGATCGCCCACGCACTGGGTCGAGCTCGGCGGCGAGCGCTTCGCGGTCGAGATCGCCGACACCCCGGCGCTGCGCGCGCGCGGCCTGATGTTCCGCGACCACCTGCCGCCCGGGCAGGGCATGCTGTTCATCCACGATGTCGAGGAACTGCAGGCGTTCTGGATGAAGAACACGCGCATCGCGCTGGACATCCTCTACTTCGACGCCGACCTCGCCCTGGTGTCGGTGTCCGCGGACACGCCGCCGTGCACGCTGGGCGATCGCTGCCCCGTCTACCCCAGTGCCGGGCCCGCGATGTACACCCTGGAACTCAACGCCGGCGAGGCCCGTCGGCTGCGGGTCGGCCGCGGCGACCGCCTGCGCCTGGACCCCGGACTGAAGGCCCGTCATCGGCGGTCGATACCCTAGGACAGGACTTGCGCAGGCCGATGACCGCATCCATCTTCAGACCATGAGCCAAGACACCCTCCCGGACTGGAACCAGCTGGCGCGCCTGGACGACGAGGAGGTGCCGCTGCTGGGCACCGCGCTGCTGATCGCCCGCGACGAGTACCCGTCGCTGGACGTCGCCGGCTGCCTGGCCCGGCTCGACGCGGTCGCCGAGGACCTGCGCGGCCGGCTGGAGGGCGCCGGCGACGACGCCGACCGCATCGCGCGGATCAACCGCGCCCTGTTCGACGAGCTGGGCTTCGCCGGCAACCACGACGACTACTACGACCCGCGCAACAGCTACCTCAACGACGTGCTCGACCGCCGGCTCGGCAATCCGATCTCGCTGGCGGTGGTGCAGATGGAGGTCGCGCGCCGGCTGGGCATCGACCTGCAGGGCGTGTCCTTCCCCGGGCATTTCCTGGTCCAGCTGCCGGTCCGTGGCGGGCTGCTGGTCATGGACCCGTTCAACCGCGGCCGCCCCCTGGCGGTGGACGAGCTGCGCGAACGTGCGCGGCCGCACCTGGGCGGCACCGCGCCCGACGACGAGGATCTCGGCGAGATCCTGTCCCCGGCCACGCCGCGGCTGATGGCGGTGCGCATGCTGCGCAACCTCAAGGCCCTGTACGTGGAGCGCGGCGACTTCGAGCGCGTGGCGCGGTCCTGCGACCGGCTGCTGCGGCTGGACCCGGCACTGGACGGCGAACGTCGCGACCGCGGCCTGGCCTACCTGCGCATCGGCCACCTCGCCGGTGCGCGTGCGGACCTCTCGGAGTACCTGCGCCGCAATCCCGACGGCGAGGATGCCGACACGGTGCGCCAGGCGCTGGTGGATGCCAGCGCGCAGGCACCGCGCCTGAACTGAGTTCAGTCGACCGGCACCATCTCGAAGTCGTCCTTGGTCACGCCACAGTCCGGACAGGTCCAGGTGTCGGGGATGTCCTCCCAGCGGGTGCCCGGGGCGATGCCCTCCTCGGGCAGGCCCTCGGCCTCGTCGTAGATGAAGCCGCAGACCACGCACATCCAGCTGCGGTAGGCGAGGGTGTCGGCGGGGGCTGCGTCGGCCATGGGCGCTGTGAATCCGTGACGTGGGGATGGGAACGCGGCATTGTCCCATTCCCCGCCCTCCCGAGGAACCGCCCGATGCCCGCCCCGACCCGCCCGCTACGCGGCCTGTACCTGGTGACGCCCGACACGCCGGAGACCGGGTGGCTGCTGGCGCGCCTGGATCAGGCGCTCGGCGCCGCCCCGGCACTGGTGCAGTACCGCAGCAAGTCCGGCGACGACGGGCTCAAGGAGGCGCAGGCGCGGGCCGTGCTGGCGCTGTGCCGCAGCCGGGGGGCCGCGATGGTGGTCAACGACGACTGGCGCCTGGCCGGGCGCATCGGCGCCGACGGCGCCCACCTGGGACAGGGGGATGGCAGCCTGGCCGAGGCACGCGCGGCGCTGGGCGCGGACGCGATCCTCGGGGCGACCTGCCACGACCGCCTCGACCTCGCCGGGGCCGCCGCCGACGCCGGCGCCAGCTACCTGGCCTTCGGCGCCTTCTTTTCCTCCTCGACCAAGCCCGGCGCCACGCCGGCCGAGCCCTCGGTGCTGGCACGCGCGGCGTCGCTGGGGCTGCCGCGGGTGGCGATCGGCGGCATCAGGCCCGAGAATACCGCCCGGCTGGTCGCCGCCGGCGCCGACATGGTCGCCGTGGTCGGCGCCGTCTTCGACGCCCCCGACCCGCTGGCCGCCGCCCGCGCGTTCCAGAACGCCTTCCAGGACCCCACCGCATGAACAACCCCATCAGCCACGACCTCTTCACCCGCGCGCTCGACCTGATGCCCGGCGGCGTCAACTCGCCGGTGCGTGCCTTCGCCTCGGTCGGCGGCGAACCCTTCTTCGCCCGGCGCGCGCACGGCGCCTACCTGTTCGACGTCGACGGCAACCGCTACATCGACTACATCGGCTCCTGGGGCCCGATGATCGCCGGCCATGCCCACCCCAAGGTGCTCGAGGCGGTGCTCAACACCGCCCGCGAAGGCCTGAGCTTCGGGGTGCCCAACGCGCTGGAGGTCACGATGGCCGAGACCCTGACGCGGATGGTGCCGTCGCTGGAGATGGTGCGGATGGTGAACTCCGGCACCGAGGCGACGCTCTCGGCGATCCGCGTCGCCCGCGGCGCCACCGGGCGCACCCGGATCGTGAAGTTCGAGGGCTGTTACCACGGCCACGGGGACAGCTTCCTGGTCAAGGCCGGCTCCGGCGCCCTGACCTTCGGCCAGCCCAACTCGCCGGGCGTGCCGTCGGCGCTGGCCGACCTGACCCTGACCCTGCCCTACAACGACTTCGACGCGGCCACGGCGCTGTTCCAGGCCCACGGCGAGGACATCGCCGGCCTGATCATCGAACCGATCGCCGGCAACATGAACTGCATCCTGCCGCGCGAGGGCTACCTGCAGCACCTGCGCGAGCTGTGCACCCGCCACGGCGCGGTGCTGATCTTCGATGAGGTGATGACCGGCTTCCGGGTCGCCGCCGGCGGCGCGCAGCAGCTCTTCGGCGTGACGCCGGACCTGACCACCTTCGGCAAGATCATCGGCGGCGGCATGCCGGTGGGCGCCTACGGCGGCCGACGCGAGCTGATGGAGCAGGTGGCGCCGGCCGGCCCGATCTACCAGGCCGGCACGCTGTCGGGCAACCCGGTGGCGATGGCGGCGGGCCTGGCCACGCTGGAACTGGTGCGGGCGCCGGGCTTCCATGCCGAGCTGGAACGGCGCACCCACGCGCTGTGCGACGGGCTGGAGGCGGCCGCGGCCGAGGCCGGGGTCGCGGTCACCACCACGCGGGTCCCGGCGATGTTCGGCCTGTTCTTCACCGACCGCCGGGTCGAGACCTTCGCCGACGCCACCGCCTGCGACACGGCGCGCTTCGCTCGCTTCTTCCACGGCCTGCTCAAGCGCGGGGTGTACTTCGCGCCCTCGGCCTACGAGGCGGGCTTCCTGTCGGCCGCGCACAGCGAGGCCGACATCGAGGCCACCATCGAGGCCGCGCGCGGCGCCTTCGCCGAGGCGGCCGCCGGCTGAGGCGCGGCCCTTCAGCCGGCGAGGAAGGCGTCCAGGGCCGTGCCCAGCCGGGCCAGGCCCTCGGCGCACTCCTCCGCCTCGAGGTTCAGCGGCGGCAGCAGCCGCAGCACGTCCGGGCCGGCCTGCAGCACCAGCACGCCGGCCGCCGCGGCATGGTCCATCAGCTCGCCGGCGCGCCCGGCGTGCCGGCCGGCCAGCACCGCACCGATCATCAGCCCGCGCCCGCGCACCCCGGCGAACAGCCCGCGCCCGCCATCGAGCGCCTGCAGGCCTGTGCGGAGCTGGTCGGTGCGGGCGGCCACATTGGCCAGCAGCCCGGGCGAACCCAGCTTGCGCAGCGCCACCCGGGCGACGGCGCAGGCCAGCGGATTGCCCCCGAAGGTGGTGCCGTGGGCGCCGACGCCCATGACCCCGGCCAGCACCGGGCCAACCAGCACGGCACCGATCGGCATGCCGCAGCCCAGGGCCTTGGCCAGGCTCACGGCATCGGGCCGGACGCCGTCGGCGGCATGCGCGAACAGCGTACCGGTGCGGCCCATCCCGCACTGGATCTCGTCGAGCACCAGCAGCGCGCCGTGGCGGTCGCAGCGCTCGCGCAGGCCGGCCAGGAAGCCCGGCGCCGCCGGCACGACGCCACCCTCGCCCTGCACCGGCTCCACCAGCACCGCACAGACATCGCCGGCGGCCATGGCCCGGTCCACGGCCTCGAGGTCGTTGAAGTCGCAGTAGCGGAAGCCCTGGGGCAATGGCTCGTATCCGGCCTGGTACTTCGGCTGGGCGGTGGCGGTCACCGTGGCCAGGGTCCGGCCGTGGAAGCTGCCGCGGAAGCTCAGCACCACGCGCCGCTCCGGCGGCCGCCCGGCCTGGCTGGCCCACAGCCGGACCAGCTTGATCACCGCCTCGTTGGCCTCGGCGCCGGAGTTGCAGAAGAACACCCGCTGCGCGAACGGCGCGGCGGCGACCAGTTCCTCGGCCAGCCGCACCGGGGGCTCGGTCAGGAAGACGTTGCTGGCGTGCCACAGGCGCTGCGCCTGCGCCTGCAGCGCGGCCAGCAGGTCGGGATCGCCGTGGCCCAGCGCGTTGACCGCGATGCCCGAGGCGAAGTCGATGTACTCGCGGCCCTCGACGTCGAACACCCGGGCCCCGCGGCCGTGGTCGAGCACCAGCTCGCGCGGCCGGTAGACCGGCAGCCAGTGGCGGCGCGCGCTGTCGGCGAGTTCGGCGGTCAGGCTCATCGGGGCGGGTCCGGCGGAAGGGTGCGCCATTATCCGGCACCGCGACGGTTTGCGCAGGTGCCGCCCTGCCCCACAATGCCGGCGACACCCACGTCCCCCGGAGCGCCCATGCGACTGGAAACCCTCGCCGTGCACGCCGGCGCCGAGCCCGACGCCGCCACCGGCGCGCTGAGCCCGCCGCTGCACCTGGCCACGACCTTCCTGCACGCCCCCGACGGTGCCCTCGACCACGGCTTCCTCTACCAGCGCGACGACAACCCGACCCAGCAGCGCCTGGAGGCTGCCCTCGCCGCGCTCGACCGCGGCGAGCGGGCGCTGTTCCTGGCCACGGGCATGGCCGCGGCGGCCACGCTGCTGCAGGCCCTGGAGCCCGGCGGCCGGGTTGTGTTCCAGTCCGACCTCTACCACGGCGTGCGCGACCTGGCGCGGGACTGGCTGCCGCGCTGGGGCCTGCAGGCGGGCTTCGTGGACGCCACCGACACCGGGGCCGTGCGCGCTGCGCTGGCCGGCGGCGCGGCCTGCCTGTGGGTGGAGTCGCCGTCGAACCCGCTGATGCAGGTGGTCGACATCGCCGCGCTGGCCGCCCTGGCGCACGAGGCCGGCGCCCGCCTGGTCGTGGACGGCACCTTCGCCACGCCGGCCCTGCAGCAGCCGCTGGCGCTGGGCGCCGACGTGGTCCTGCACTCGGCCACGAAGTACATCGGCGGCCACAGCGACCTGATGGGCGGGGCGCTGGTGTTCGCCCGCGACGACGCGCTGGCGCAGCGCTGCGCGCAGGTGCGCAAGCTGCACGGCGCCACCGCCAGCCCCTTCAACGCCTGGATGGCGCTGCGCGGCCTGCGCTCGCTGCCGGCGCGCATGCGCATGCACTGCGACAATGCGCGGCTGCTGGCGGAGACGCTTGCCGGCCACCCGAAGGTCGAGGCCGTGCACTACCCCGGGCTGGCGAGCCACCCCGGCCACACCGTGGCCAGGCGCCAGATGCGCGACTTCGGCGGCATGCTCAGCCTGCAGGTCGCCGGCGGCCGCGAGGCGGCGCTGGCGGTGCTGCAGCGGCTGCGCCTGTTCCACTGCGCGACCTCGCTGGGCGGCACCGAATCGCTGGTCGAGCACCGCGCATCGGTCGAGGGCGCCCACCCGGTCTCGGCGCCGAACCTGCTGCGCGTCTCGGCGGGGCTCGAGCACGGCGAGGACCTGGTCGAGGACCTGATGCAGGCGCTGGGCTGAGCCGTGGCCACGCACACCGACCGCGCGGTGGAGCCGCGCCGCAACCACTTCGGCCCGGCCGACGACCGGCTGCGTGGACGCCTGTTCCACACCATCTTCGAGCACGACACGCCCGGGGCGAAGCTGTTCGACATCGCCCTGATCATCGCCATCCTCGCCAGCGTCCTGGTGACGATGCTCGACAGCGTGGCGGCCTACCGGGACCAGTACGGCGCGCTGTTCCACGCCATGGAGTGGGGCTTCACGCTGGTGTTCACGGTCGAGTACCTGGTGCGGTTGTGGGTGGTGGACCGTCCCGGTCGCTACGCGCGCAGCTTCTTCGGCGTCATCGACCTGCTGGCGGTGCTGCCCACCTATCTGGCGCTGGTCTTCGCCGGCAGCCAGTACCTGCTGGTGATCCGGATCCTGCGCATCCTGCGCATCTTCCGCGTGCTTAAGCTGGTGCGCTACATCGACGAGGCCAGCGTGCTGGCCGACGCCTTTGCCAACAGCTGGCGCAAGATCCTGGTGTTCCTGGCCGCGATCTTCGCGCTGGTGACCATCTTCGGGGCGGTGATGTTCCTGGTCGAGGGACCGGACAGCGGCTTCGACAACATCCCGCTGTCGATGTACTGGGCCATCGTCACCGTGGCGACGGTCGGCTTCGGCGACATCGCGCCCGGCACGCCGCTGGGCCGGGGCATCGCCTCGGTGCTGATGCTCATCGGCTACGGCATCATCGCCGTGCCCACCGGCATCTACACCGCGGAACTCGCCGGCAGCATGGGACGCCGCTTCCGCGGCCGCCGCTGCGCGGCCTGCGGACTGGTCGGCCACGAGGCCGACGCCCGCCACTGCCGCCAGTGCGGCGAGTCGCTGGCCCCTGCAGGCAACCCGCCGGGCTGAGGCTTCAGTCCAGGAACAGGTCGGGCAGCAGGTCCGCGGCCGGGTCCACCGCGTAGGCGGCGATCGCCGCCTCGTCGGCGCCGGCGTCGCGCAGCACCGCCTCGTCGATCAGGAATTCGCCGCTGTACTCGCCGACGCCGGCGCACAGCACGTGGTGGGCGGCGTCGGCCATGATCTCCGGGCGCCGCCCGTTGGCGGCCGCCACGCCGGGGATCATGTTCAACGCGTCGGTGGCGATGAGCGTCTTCGGCCACAGCGCGTTGACCGCCACGCCGCGGGGCCCGAACTCCGCGGCCAGGCCGATGGTGACGAAGCTCATGCCCATCTTGGCCAGGGTGTAGCCGGTGTGCGGCCCCCACCACTTCGGGTCCAGGCTCGGCGGGGGCGCCAGGGTCAGGATGTGCGGGTTGTCCGAGGCCAGCAGGTGCGGCAGGCAGGCCCGCGCGCACAGGAAGCTGCCGCGGGCGTTGACCTGCTGCATCAGGTCGAAGCGCTTCATCGGCGTCTCCAGCGTTCCCCGCAGCCAGATCGCCGAGGCGTTGTTGACCAGCACGTCGATGCCGCCGAAGCGCGCCACCGCTGCATCGACCGCCGCCTGCACCTGGTCCTCCTCGCGGATGTCGCATTTCACCGCCAGCGCCCGGCCACCGGCCGCCTCGACCGCCTCGGCGGCGCTGTGGATGGTGCCGGGCAGCTTCGGGTTGGGCACCGATGACTTCGCCGCGATCACGACGTTGGCGCCGTCGCGGGCGGCACGCAGCGCGATGGCCAGGCCGATGCCGCGCGAGGCGCCGGTGATGAACAGGGTGCGGTCCTTGAGGCTGGGCATCGGTCAGTGGTCCTTGTTGGATCGGCTGGGCGGGGCGTGGCCGCGGCCTTCGTTGTCCTCCCACTTCAGCACCCGCCGGGTGAGGAAGCGGTACACCGGCTTGCCGGTGCGGAACCACAGCTCGCGCACCCAGGAGCGGCGCTTGAGCAGGCGCTTCTCGACCGGCGTGAGCCGCTCCGGGAAGTACATGCGCTTGTGCTTGAGCAGGTGCCTGAGGTCCTCGCGGCACAGCAGCCGGAAGAAGCGGCTGCGCCGCGGCGAGACCCAGGCCATCTGGAAGTCGACCAGCGCCGGCCGGCCGGCGTCGTCCACCAGCCAGTTCGCCTCCTTGGCGAGGTCGTTGTGGGCGACGCCGCGCCGGTGCAGGGCGGCCAGAAGCCGCCGGGCCTGGACGAAGTAGGCGGGGTCGGTGATGCCGCCGTCGCGCATCTCGCGGCCCGGGATGAAGCTGCGCGCGTGGCCGCGCCGCCCGTGCCCGGCTTCCACCGCGGGCACGCCGTCGAGCCCCTGCAGGCGGGCCAGCGCGCGGCGCTCGTTGGCGGCGACCCAGCCCGAGACCGTGCGCAGGCCCCACACCGCCTGCCCGGGCTCGCGCAGGATGCGCGCGCCGGGGCCGTCGCGCTCCAGGACGATCGCGCCCAGGGTGTCGTGCTTGAGGACCGTGCGCTGCGGCCCGGGCGGGACTTGGGTGGACATGCGGCCAGTGTAGCCGCGCGCGGCCATGGCCTGTGGCGCTGAACCTATAATCCGCCGATGGACTCGAACACGCTCGACTCGCTGCTGGCCTGGATCGGCCAGAATCCGCTGCTGGCGGGCGTGGTGATCTTCCTCATCGCCTTCATCGACGCACTGCTGCTGGTCGGCTTCGCGGTGCCGTCGCTGCCGCTGCTCTTCGGCATCGGCACCCTGGCCGGGCTGGGCCTGATCAACCCCTGGTACGCCATGGCCTGCGCCGCGGCCGGCGCCTTCCTCGGCGATGCGCTGAGCTACGCCTTCGGCCGCTACCAGGGCCGTCACCTGCGCCGGATCTGGCCGTTCAACCGGCACCCGCAGTGGCTGGCCCGCGGCGAGGCCTTCTTCCACCGCCACGGCCTCAAGGGCATCGTCATCGCCCGCTACGTCGGTGCGGTGCGGCCGCTGGTGCCGGCCATCGCCGGCATGCTGCACATGCGCTGGCGCAGCTACCTGCCCCCCAGCGCCTTCGCCGCCCCGACCTGGGCCTTCGCCTTCATCGCGCCGGGCTGGCTGTTCGGGGCCTGGCTGGACCTGCTGGGCGTGGTGGCCGGGCGCCTGGCCGTGGTCGCCGGCCTGCTGCTGGTCCTGCTGGGCCTGCTGAGCCTGGCGATCTTCGCCCTGTACCGGGTGCTGGCGCCGCGGGCGGCCACCCTGGTCGAACGCGTCCTGGCCTGGTCGCACCGGCACCCGGTGCTGGGCCGCTACTCCAGTGCGCTGATCGACCCCAAGCGCCCGGAATCGCCGTCGCTGGCGCTGCTGGCCATCGGCCTGTTCGGCGCGGCCTGGGCCTTCTTCTCGCTGCTGGCGCTGCAGCTGGCCGCCGCGGAGCCGTCCTCGCTGGACCAGCGCGTGCACGCGGCCTTCCTGGCCCTGCGCACACCACTGGCCGACGGGCCGATGGCCATGCTCTCGGTGCTGGGGGACTGGCCGGTGCTGGGGCCGGCTTTCGTCGCGACCTTCGTGTGGCTGCTGTGGCGGCGGCGCATCGCTGCCGCCACCCACTGGCTGATCGCCGTCGCGGTGGCACTGGCGATGGTCCACGGCCTGGGCGCCCTGCTCCACGTGCCGCGACCGCCCGAGGCCCTGCTGGCGCCGGGCTTCAGCTTTCCCTCGGTCCCGGTGGCGATGTCCACGGTGGTCTACGGCTTCTTCGCCATCCTCATCGCCCGCGAGCTGCCCGGACGGCGCCGCGGCTGGCCGTACGTGGTGGCGGGCCTGCTGGTGGCCTGCGTGGCCTTTTCGCGCCTGTACCTGGGCGCGCACTGGTTCAGCGACGTGCTGGGCGGCGCCCTGCTGGGCCTGGCCTGGATCACCGGCCTGGGCATCGCCTACCGGCGGCGGGTGGTCCGCAGCTTCTGGGTGCGTCCGGCGGCGCTGGTGTTCTTCCTGACCGCGGCCCTGTCGGCGGCCTGGTTCGGCCCACGCCAGCTCGACGCCACGCTGGCCCGGTTCGACCCCCCGCTGCAGCGCCAGGATGCGTCGATGGTCGGGTGGTGGCGCGGCGACTGGACCGCCCCGGTCGAGGCCGCCCGCGGGCTGCCGGCGGTGCGCCGGCCGTTGAACCTGGAATTCGCCGGCGACCCCCGGGCCCTGTCCACGGCCCTGACGGCCGCCGGCTGGCAGCCGCTGGAGCAGGCCGGCATCGAGGGGCTGCTGCGGGCCCTGGCCTATGACGCGGACCCCGACAACCTGCCGATCCTGCCGGTGGCCCGGGACGGGCGTGCGGAAACCCTGCTGATGGCCGCACCGGGGGACGAGGCCGACGCCAGGCGCGTGCTGCGCCTTTGGCCGCTGCCGTGGTCGCTGGAGCCCGGCGCCACGCCGCTGTGGGTCGGCAGCGTGCAGACCATGCGCTTCAAGCCGCACCTGGACCTGGTCAGCTTCTGGGAGGGCGAGGCGGACGGGGACGAGGCGCTGGACGCGGTCGCCGAAGCGCTGCAAGCCGCGGGACTGCCGCTGCAGCGGACCCGGGCCGATGACGGCACCCCCCGCCTCCGGGTGCGCCAGCCCTAGGCGGTCTCGCTGCCCTTGAGTTCGGGCAGCAGCGCCAGCAGCCGCTCCAGCCGCCGGTCGGGGTCGGGCTCCTCCAGCAGCCCCTGCCGCTGCAGGTCGCTCAGGGGCAGCATCTCGGCCAGCCGCCAGCCGACCCAGGCGGCGTCGTCGAGCGCGCTGGCCGGCGGATTTGCGTGCGGGCCGCCGAAGTGGTCGAGGATGCGCGCGAGCAGCTGTGCCAGCAGGCCGTGCTCGGCCCGGACCGGGGTTGGCGGCGGGTCGGGCAGCCAGCGCACCTCGCCCACCGCCAGGCCGTTGTCGCGCACCCGCGTACGCTCGACGTGGAAGCGCCGGGCACCGCGCACGGTCAGGCCCAGCAGGCCGTCGTCGGTGGTGCCGAAGTCGGTGATCAGCGCCTCGGTGCCCACCGCCACCGAGGTCGACGGACCACCGGCCTCGCGCCCCTCCACGATCAGGCAGATGCCGAAGCCGCCGCCCTCGCGGGCGCAGGCGCGCACGAGGTCGAGGTAACGCGCCTCGAAGATGCGCAGGCGCAGTTCCGCACCGGGCAGCAGCACGGTGCCCAGCGGAAACAGCGGAAGTTCGGTGGCCCGGGCCGGATCTTCGGATCGCATACCGGCAGTCTATCCCGGCCTGCGTGGGCGGCGGGTCAGTCCCCGCCGCGCGCCTGCAGCGCCGCCAGGAAGCGCCGCGGCGCGGCATCGAAGCCGCCATTGGACATGAACACCACATGGTCGCCGGGCCGCGCGTCCTCGACCAGAACCTGCACCAACGCAGCGACGTCCGGGACCGCGACCCCGTCGCCGCGCAAGGCCGAGACCACCGCCCCGGCATCCCAGGCCAGTTCCGGCCGATGCAGGAACACCACCCGGTCGGCCAGCGCCAGCGACGGCGCCAGCTGCGCGGCGTGGGCCCCCAGCCGCATCGAGTTCGAGCGCGGCTCCATCGCCACCACGATGCGGCCGTCGCCGACGCGTGCGCGCAGGCCCTCCAGGGTGGTGCGGATGGCGGTGGGGTGGTGGGCGAAGTCGTCCAGGATCGCGACGCCGCCGGCCGTACCGACCGGCTCGAGCCGTCGCCGGATGCCGCTGAAATCCGACAGCGCCGGCAGCAGCGCGGCGACATCGACCCCGCAGGCGGCCACCGCCGCGATCGCCGCCAGGGCGTTCATCACGTTGTGCCGCCCCAGCATCGGCCAGCGCACCTCGCCCAGGCGCTGCCCGCGGTGGAGCACCACGAAGGCCGAACCGTCGGCCTGAAGGGGCTCAGCCCGCCACTCCGCCTGGACGCCGGGCTCTATGGCGAACCGGTCCACCGGCGTCCAGCAGCCCATCGCCAGCACCTCCGCCAGCCGCGCGTCCTCGGCGTTGACCACCAGCCGGCCGCGCCCGGGCACGGTGCGCACGAGGTGGTGGAACTGGCGCTGGATCGCGGCGATGTCGGGGAAGATGTCGGCGTGGTCGAACTCCAGGTTGTTGAGCACCGCGACCGTCGGCCGGTAGTGCACGAACTTGCTGCGCTTGTCGAAGAAGGCGGTGTCGTACTCGTCGGCCTCGACCACGAACTCGCGGCCGCCGCCGATGCGGGCGGAGACCCCGAAGTCGCCGGGCACGCCGCCGACCAGGAAGCCCGGCTCGCGGCCGGCGGCCTGCAGCAGGAACATCGCGATGGTCGTGGTGGTGGTCTTGCCGTGGGTGCCGGCCACCGCCAGCGTCGTGCGGCCGGGCAGCACCCGCTCGGCCAGCCACTGGGCGCCGGAGGTGTAGGACAGGCCGGCGTCGAGCACGTGCTCCACGGCCGGGTTGCCGCGCGAGAGCGCGTTGCCGACCACGACCTGGTCGACGTCGGCGGCGATGTGCCCGGCGCGGTAGCCCTCGTCGAGGCGGATTCCCAGCGCCTGCAGCTGGGTGGACATCGGCGGGTACACGCCCTGGTCGGAGCCGTCGACGACGTGGCCGAGCTCGCGGGCCAGCGCGGCCACCCCGCCCATGAAGGTGCCGCAGATGCCGAGGATGTGGAGCTTCACGGGGTTTCTCCGCTGCGAAGGCTCAGGCCACCGGCACGAACAGCCAGCGCACCAGCAGGATCTGGGCCATGAACAGGACCGACGCCAGCAGGGCGCCGAAGGCGAAAGGAATGTCGAGCGCGTGGCGCCAGATGTGCCCGCTCACCGCGATGCGCCAGAAGGTCAGCGCGATCACAAGCCAGGCGAGAAGGCCGGCCACCGGCGAGCTGCGCGGGTCGGCCCCCTGCACCAGCATGGCCAGCGGCAGGACCAGCAGGTTGTAGAGCACGCCCACGCCGGCGATGGCGGTGAGCGTCTGCACGTAACGCTCGGGCCGACCGCGCAGCCGCAGCAGCAGCCAGGCGGGCAGCAGCAGGAAGACCAGCGCCAGCAGCAGGCGCGGCAGCATGTCGACCACGGCCACGCCGTGGCCGGCCAGGCCGACCCCGGCCAGCAGCATCAGCAGCACGCTCAGCAGGCGGGCGTCGGGCAGCGAGTACGGCAGGTCCTGCGGGCCGATCCGGAACAGGCACAGGTCGCGCACCCGGGCGGCCAGCGCCGGCATCGGCGTCCCGCCGGTCGGGTTGGCGGCCACCGGTCAGCCGCGGTCGGCCCCGATCGCGGCCAGCACTCGCCGGAGGACCTCCTCGACGCCGCCGACGCCGTCGAGGCTGCGCAACTTGCCCTGGGCCTTGAAGTGACCGGCCACCGGGGCGGTCGCCTCCTGGTAGACATGCAGGCGCTTGCGCACCGCCTCGGGGGTGTCGTCGGCACGACCCTCCTGCTGGGCGCGACCGGCGATGCGCTCGACCAGGGTCTCGGTCGGCACCTGCAGCTGCACGGCGTGGTCGACCGGCTGGCCGATGCGCTCGAGCAGGGCGTCCAGCGCATCGGCCTGAGCCAGGTTGCGCGGGTAGCCGTCGAGGATGAAGCCCGCGGCGGTGTCCGGCCGCGAGAAACGGTCCTCGAGCATGCCCAGCAGGATGGCGTCGGAGACCAGCTCGCCGCGGGCCATCACCGCCTTGGCCTGCAGCCCGAGCTCCGAACCCGCGGCGACCTCGGCCCGAAGCAGGTCACCGGTGGAGATGTGCGGGACACCGAGACGGTCGCGCAGCCGCGCGGCCTGGGTACCCTTGCCCGAACCGGGCGCGCCGAGGAGAACGAGTCGCATGGGAGGATCCTGGAAGTGGCGGAGGCAGGCCCCCGGAACCTGTCGTCCGCACCCGTCGACGCGGCGCTAGACTGGCGGCCCGGGCGGCCACGCAATGAGCCGGAACGCTACCCGCGCCGGCTGCGCCCGTCAAACCCGACAGCCCCCCACGGAGAGCCCGCGATGCGCAAGGGAAGCCTGCTGTATTCACAGTCCGGCGGCGTCACCGCCGTCATCAACGCCACCGCCTCGGCGGTGATCCAGACCGCGCGCAAGCATCGGGTCCGGGTGCTGGCCGCCCGCAACGGCATCGTCGGGGCGCTGCGCGAGGACCTCATCGACACCTCGAAGGAACCCCTGGCCGCCATCCGGGCGCTGGCCCACACCCCCGGCGGCGCCTTCGGCTCCTGCCGCTACAAGCTCAAGTCGCTGGAGGCCGACCGGGCGAAGTACGAGCGCCTCATCGAGGTCTTCCGGGCCCACGACATCCGCTACTTCCTCTACAACGGCGGCAACGACTCCGCCGACACCGCCCACAAGGTCAGCCAGCTTGCGGAGCAGTTCGGCTACGAGCTGCACTGCATCGGCGTGCCCAAGACCGTCGACAACGACCTGGCCGTGACCGACACCTGCCCCGGCTTCGGCTCGGCGGCCAAGTACACCGCGGTGTCCGTGCTCGAGGCCAGCCTCGACGTCGCGGCGATGGCCGAGTCCTCGACCAAGGTGTTCGTGTACGAGGTGATGGGCCGCCACGCCGGCTGGCTGGCCGCCGCCGCCGGCCTGGCCGGCCAGGGCCGCGACCAGGCGCCCCACCTGATCCTCTTCCCCGAGCGCCGCTTCGACCGCGAGGACTTCCTCGCCCGGGTGCGCGCCACCGTCGAACGCGTGGGCCACTGCGTGGTCGTGGTGTCGGAAGGCCTGCGGGACGCGGACGGCGGCTTCGTCGCCGCCGCCGGCGGCCGGGACAGCTTCGGTCACAGCCAGCTGGGCGGCGTCGGGCCGCACCTGGCCGGCCTGGTCAAGGACGCGCTCGGGTTCAAGGTGCACTGGACGGTGCCCGACTACCTGCAGCGCTCGGCCCGGCACCTGGCCTCCAAGACCGACCTGGAGCAGGCCCAGGCGGTCGGCCGGGCGGCGGTGGAGTACGCGCTGGAGGGCCGCAACGCGGTGATGCCGGTGATCGTGCGCCGCTCCGACAGCCCCTACCGCTGGGACATCCAGCCCGCCCCGCTGGCGAAGGTCGCCAACGCCGAGAAGACGCTGCCCAGGGGCTTCATCCGCGCCGATGGATACGGCATCACCGCCGCGGCCCGGCGCTACCTCTCGCCCCTGATCGCCGGCGAGGCGCCGCCGCCGTACGGCCCCGACGGGCTGCCGAAGTACCTGCGGCTGAAGAACACCCCGGTGCCGCGCACGCTGCCCGCGTTCGAGCCGTGAGCGGCCGCGGCGGCCGGCCCTCGCCGGCTGCTGCACTGCGGGATGTGCGCCGCGGCGGCGCTTTGCCATACTGCCGGCGTCGTTGTTGCCCGGAGCAGGGGATCCCCAGTCGCCCGGGAGCCATGGAAGCGACCGCGTACACCGGGGGTCCGCCCGCCCGGGGATGGCGATTGCGGTCCGGGGAAGCCTCCCCGGCCGCACTCACGTCACCTTGGGGAGGGGAAACATGCTGGAGCAGTACGGTTTGTGGATCGCGCTCGCCTGCGCGACCCTGGCGATCCTTTACGGGATCTTCTCGTCGCGCTGGATCCTGGCGCAACCCACCGGCAACGACCGCATGCAGGTCATCGCCAGCGCCATCCAGGAAGGCGCCAACGCCTACCTCAAGCGCCAGTACATCACCATCGGCATCGTCGGGGTGGTGCTGTTCCTGGTCATCGGCTTCATCCCGGTGCTGGGCTGGCCGACCGCCATCGGCTTCGCGATCGGCGCGGTGCTTTCGGGTGCGGCCGGCTTCATCGGCATGTTCATCTCGGTGCGGGCCAACGTGCGCACCACCCAGGCGGCGACCATCGGCCTCGACGAGGCGCTGAAGGTCAGCTTCCGCGGCGGCGCGGTCACCGGACTGCTGGTGGTCGGGCTGGGCCTGTTGGGCGTGGCCGGCTACTTCATGCTGATGGTGGGTGGCGACCGCAGCGCCGAGGGCGTGCAGGCGGCGCTGCAGCCGATGATCGGCCTGGCCTTCGGCTCCTCGCTGATCTCGATCTTCGCCCGCCTGGGGGGCGGCATCTTCACCAAGGGCGCCGACGTGGGCGCCGACCTGGTCGGCAAGGTCGAGGCCGGCATCCCCGAGGACGACCCGCGCAACCCGGCGGTCATCGCCGACAATGTCGGCGACAACGTCGGCGACTGCGCCGGCATGGCCGCCGACCTGTTCGAGACCTACGCGGTCACCATCATCGCCACCATGCTCATCGGCGGCATCGCCTTCGCCACCTACGGCTGGGCGGGGGTGCTGCTGCCGCTGGTGCTGGGCGCGGTGTCGATCGTGGCCTCGGTGCTGGGCACCTTCTTCGTGAAGGTCGCCGGCGACGGCAAGATCATGGCCGCGCTGTACCGGGGCCTGGCCCTGTCGGGCATCCTGGCGGCGATCGGCTTCTTCTTCGTCACCCGCTCGATGCTGGGCGAGGTCCAGGGCATGCCGCTGTTCTGGTGCGCGGTGATCGGCCTGGCCCTGACCGCGGCGATGGTGGTGATCACCGAGTACTACACGGCCACCGAGTACGGCCCGGTCAAGGACATCGCCCGCGCCTCGGAAACCGGCCACGGCACCAATGTCATCGCCGGCCTGGCGGTGTCGCTGAAGTCCACGGCCATGCCCGCCATCGCCGTGGCCGTGGCGATCCTGTCCACCTACCACCTGGGTGGCCTGTTCGGCATCGCGATCGCGGCCACGGCGATGCTGTCGATGGCCGGCATGATCGTGGCGCTGGACTCCTACGGCCCGATCACCGACAACGCCGGCGGCATCGCCGAGATGAGCGGCATGGACCCGGAGGTGCGCAAGACCACCGATGCGCTGGATGCGGTGGGCAACACGACCAAGGCGGTCACCAAGGGCTACGCGATCGGTTCGGCCGGCCTGGCCGCGCTGGTGCTCTTCGCCGACTACGCGCACAAGCTGCAGGAGTCCGCCGGCGCCGACGGCCGGGTGATCAACTTCTCCATCGACCGGCCCGACGTGCTGGTGGGCCTGCTGATCGGCGGCCTGATCCCGTTCCTGTTCGGCGCCTACGCCATGCAGGCCGTGGGCCGGGCGGCGGGCAGCGTGGTCGAGGAGGTGCGGCGGCAGTTCCGGGAGATCCCGGGGATCATGGAGGGCACCGGCAAGCCGCTGTACGACCGGGCGGTGGACCTGCTCACGCGGGCGGCGATCCGCGAGATGATCCTGCCGTCGATGCTGCCGCTGGTGGTGCCGGTGCTGGTGGGCGTCCTGCTGGGGCCGGCGGCGCTGGGCGGCCTGTTGATCGGGACCATCGTGACGGGCCTGTTCGTGGCGATCTCGATGTGCACCGGCGGCGGTGCCTGGGACAACGCGAAGAAGTACATTGAGGAGGGGCACCACGGCGGCAAGGGGTCGGAGGCGCACAAGGCGGCGGTGACCGGCGACACGGTCGGCGATCCGTACAAGGACACGGCCGGTCCGGCGATCAACCCCCTGATCAAGGTGACCAACATCGTGGCGCTGCTGCTGGTGCCGTTGCTGTGAGGGTTTGATGTTCTGAAACCACAACGAAGCCGATCCGGTTCGTGGTGACGGGCAGTGTCGGGTGGACCTCCCGGGATCTTTGGAGAACAGTCCGAAGGGTTTTTCGATCCAGGGAGGTGCACCCGGCGCGGCCCGGCGCCGTGTGGATATCCGGGTTGGGGCTTTGCGGGGGTGGAAGCGAGAAGCGGTGGGGCCGCGGCGCGGGGACCGGGGGAACCTTCCCTTGGAATCGAGCGGCCTGCGGCCGCTCTTTAAAGATTCTGGCGGGAAGGTTCCCCCGGTCCCCACGAGTCGGTGCGGCCAGGTTGGGGGGAGAAGCCAAAGCCAAAGCCAAAGCCGAAGCCGAAGCCGAAGCCGAAGCCAGAATCAGAGCCGGAGCCAGTGGCAGGAACTCGGGGCGGCGTCGGCGGGCGCACGAATGGGGAACGGGCGGCCGGCGCTTTGTGCGCTGCAACAGCGGTGGCGTATCATGGGCGGCCCCGATCCCCCCGAATTTGACTGGAGCACCCATGGGCCTCGACCTCGTTCCCGCCGGCAAGCACCTGCCCGACGACATCAACGTCGTCATCGAGATTCCCAAGGACGCCGAGCCGGTCAAGTACGAGGTCGACAAGGCGACCGGGGCGATCTTCGTCGACCGCATCCTGTCCACGCCGATGCGCTATCCGTGCAACTACGGCTACGTGCCGCACACGCTGTGCGGGGACGGGGATCCGGTCGATGTGCTGGTGATCCTGCCGCTGCCGCTGATCCCGGGCTCGGTGATCCGCTGCCGGCCGGTTGGGGTGCTGAAGATGTCCGACGAGGCCGGGCAGGACGAGAAGCTGCTGGCGGTGCCGCATTCGAAGGTGTTCGGCGGCTACTCGCACATCGAGGACATCGACCAGGTCACGCCGCACTGGCTGGAGCGCATCGGCCACTTCTTCGAGCACTACAAGGACCTGGAGAAGGGCAAGTGGGTCAAGCTCGACGGCTGGGGCGGCGCCGGGGAGGCCAAGAAGATCATCCAGGAGTCGATCCAGCGCTACGAGGCGCTGCCGGAGAAGCCGGCCTTCTGAGGCCCGTCCGGCGGCAATTGCCGCTCAAGCTTCCTGTGCCGCCGCCGATACCGGCGACAGGGTGTCCGGCCGCCGGGCACCGCGCCAGGAGCTACCATGCACGTCCTCATCATCAGCGAAGACCACGGCGCCATGCCGGCGCTGCGGTCTGAAGTCGCCGATTTCGGCCTCGACTGGAAACTGCACCACGCCGGCGAGGCGGTGACCGCGCTGTCGCTGCCGCTGGAGCAGCCCATCGACGTCATCCTCACCGACCTGCACATGGGGGCGCACTACGGCCCGTCCCTGCTGCGCCAGCTGCAGGCGCACCACCCGGAGTCGGTGCGCATCCTGATGCTGGAGGGCGACCAGGAGCCCGATGCGCTGCAGGCCATGGAGTCCGCGCACCGGCTGCTGCGAAAGCCGCTGCACACCCAGGCCCTGGTCGACGCCATCGACAGCGTCGGCGAGCTGCGCGAGCTGCTGGACAATCCGGCCCTGAAGCAGACCGTGGGCCGGGTCGGCAACCTGCCGCCGCCGCCGAAGCTGTTCCTGCAGATCAACCAGATGATGCAGGACCCCGAGACCGGCGCCGCCGACATCGCCACCCTGCTGGCGCAGGACCCGGCGATGGCTGCGAAGGTGCTGCGGCTGTGCAACTCCGCCTACTTCACCAGCGGCCGCGCCGTCGCCGACGTGCGTTCGGCGGTCACCCGGCTGGGCCTGCAGACCGTGCGCCGGCTGGTGCTGGCCTCGGAGGCCTTCTCCGGTGGCCAGCTGCCGCCCGGCATCGACCGCGAGGCGCTGCAGGACCGCGCGCTGCGGACCTCGCGCCTGGCCGGGCAGCTTCTGGGCAACGCCAGCGCGGAGCTTGCCGCGACCGCCGGCCTGCTGGCCGAGGTCGGCATGCTGCTGCCGGGCATCAGCATCCCGACACCCGAGGGCGGCGACCTGGGTGACCCCGACGGTCCGCACTACGCCGAGGCCGGCGCCTACCTGCTCGGCCTGTGGGGGCTGCCGATGCCGATCGTGGAGGCGGTGGCCAACCACCTGCAGCCCGAGCGCGTACGTTCGGTCGGTTTCTGGGTCACCGGGGCCCTGCACGTGGCCTCCTGCCTGGTGACCGGCCGGGCGATGGACGAAACCTACCTGCGCATGAACAACCAGCTCGAACGGGTGCCGGAGTGGCGACGGCTGGCCGAGCGGATCGCGGCCGCGGCCTGAGCCCCGTCCCATGCGCCTGCACCTGCTCTCCACCCGGGCCGCTGCGCCGGCCGGACTGATCGACCAGCTGCCCGAGGGCTGGAACGTGCAGTCGGTGGACGCGGTCGAGCGCACGCTCGAGGCCGCCGCCGGGCAGGCCTTCGACGCCATCGTCTGCAGCGTCCACGTGCCCGGCGCCACGGCCGAGTCGGTGCTGGCCCGGGTCCGCGACGCGCACCCCGCCGCGCTGCGCATCCTGTCCCTGCCCCCCGGCACCCGCCCCGGTGCCGAATCCGGCGGCGAGGCCGACCTGGTCCAGCAGTGCATCGGTGAACCGCTGCTGGCCCAGGACCTGCGCGCGGCGCTGCGGCGGGTGATGACCACGCGGGCGCTGCTGGGCGCCCCGGCGCTGCGCGAGCTGCTGGGACGCGTCGACCGGCTGCGCTCGCCGCCACGCACCTACCTGGCGCTGCAGCGCGCCGCCCGCGACCCCGACGTGCACATGGGTCAGATCAGCGACCTGATCGCCGGCGACCCGGCGCTGGCCTCGCGCGTGCTGCGGATGGCCAATTCCGCCTTCCACAGTCGGGGGCAGGCGGTGACGCGGCTCGACAGCGCCGTCGCACGCCTGGGCCTGGAGACCATCCGGCGCCTGGTGCTGGCCTCGGAGGCCTTCGCCGGGCACCCCGACGGCGACGCCGGGGCCGACCGCGCCCTGCTCGCCTCCACGCTGGCCGCAGCCCTCTCCGGACGCGGCCAGGCCGAGACCACATCGACCGCCGCGCTGCTGGCCGGCGTCGGCGAGCTGCTGCCCGAGGACGTGGTCTCCCAGCTCGACCAGAGCCGGCCCGACTGGCGGGGACTGCCACGGCGCGACCTGTTCGGCGCCTGCCTGCTGGCCCTGTGGGGCCTGCCGATGGGGCTGGTCGAGGCGGTCGCCTACCGGGCCCGGCCCTCGCGGCTGGAGCGCGGCTTCATGGGACCGGTGGGCTGCGTGCACGTCGCCTGCAGCCTGGCCGCGGGCCTGGACCCCGACGCCGGGGAACTCGAAGCCATGGGCGTGTCCGGGCGTCTGCCGGACTGGCTGGCGCTGCGTGACCGGCTCGCCGCCTCCCGGCACCCCTCCGCCGCCTGACCCACGCTAGTCCGGCCGGTACACCTGTGCGCCCTGGGCCCGGAACTCCGCCGCCTTCTCGGCCATGCCCTTCTCCAGCGCTTCGGCCGCATCGGCCACGCCCTTGTCGGCGGCGTACTCGCGCACGTCCTGGGTGATCTTCATGCTGCAGAAGTGCGGTCCGCACATCGAGCAGAAATGGGCCACCTTGTGCGCGTCCTTGGGCAGGGTCTCGTCGTGGTACTCGCGCGCCCGGTCCGGATCCAGGCCGAGGTTGAACTGGTCCTCCCAGCGGAACTCGAAGCGCGCCTTGGACAGCGCGTTGTCGCGTGCCTGCGCGCCCGGATGTCCCTTGGCCAGGTCGGCGGCGTGGGCGGCGATCCGGTAGGCCATCAGGCCGTCGCGAACGTCCTCGCGGTTGGGCAGGCCCAGGTGCTCCTTGGGCGTCACGTAGCACAGCATCGCGCAGCCGTACCAGCCGATCATCGCCGCCCCGATCGCCGAGGTGATGTGGTCGTAGCCGGGTGCGATGTCGGTGGTCAGGGGCCCAAGCGTGTAGAACGGCGCCTCGCCGCACTCGCGCAGCTGCTTGTCCATGTTCTCCTTGATCAGCTGCATCGGCACGTGGCCCGGGCCTTCGATCATGGTCTGGACGTCGTGCTTCCAGGCGATCTTCGTCAGCTCGCCCAGGGTCTCGAGCTCGCCGAACTGTGCGGCATCGTTGGCGTCGGCCAGACAGCCCGGGCGCAGCCCGTCGCCCAGCGAGAAGGCCACGTCATAGGCCTTCATGATCTCGCAGATCTCCTCGAAGTGTTCGTAGAGGAAACTCTCGCGGTGATGCGCCAGGCACCACTTGGCCATGATCGAGCCGCCGCGGCTGACGATGCCGGTGACCCGCTTGGCGGTCAGCGGGACGTAGCGCAGCAGCACGCCGGCGTGGATGGTGAAGTAGTCCACGCCCTGCTCGGCCTGCTCGATCAGCGTGTCGCGGAAGATCTCCCAGGTCAGCTCCTCGGCCCGGCCGTCGACCTTCTCCAGCGCCTGGTAGATCGGCACCGTCCCGATCGGTACCGGCGAGTTGCGGATGATCCACTCGCGGGTCTCGTGGATGTGCTTGCCGGTGGACAGGTCCATCACCGTGTCGGCACCCCAGCGGATCGCCCAGACCAGCTTCTCGACCTCCTCGGCGATGCCCGAGGACACCGCGGAGTTGCCGATGTTGGCGTTGACCTTGGTGAGGAAGTTGCGGCCGATGATCATCGGCTCGCTCTCGGGGTGGTTGATGTTGTTGGGGATGATCGCCCGCCCGCGCGCGACCTCCTCGCGCACGAACTCCGGCGTGATCCGCTGCGGGATCGCCGCTCCGAAGCTCTGGCCGGGATGCTGGGCGAGCAGGTGCGCCTCGGTGATCGCCTCGATGCGCTGGTTCTCCCGGATGGCGATGAACTCCATCTCCGGCGTCACGATGCCGCGGCGCGCGTAGTGCATCTGGGTGACGTTGGCACCGGCGACGGCGCGGCGCGGCGCGTGCCGCCGGGGGAAGCGGACCGCGTCGAGCTTCGGGTCGGCTTCGCGCGCACGCCCGAAGTCCGAGCTCAGACCGTCGAGCCGGGCGGTGTCGCCACGCTCGCCGATCCACGCCGCGCGCAGGGCCGCCAGCCCCTCGGCCAGGTCGATCGTGGCGCCGGGCCCGGTGTAGGGACCGGAGGTGTCGTAGACGGTGAACGGGGCGTTGGCCTCGGCACCGAACACCCGCGGCGTGTCGGCGAGGACGATCTCGCGCATCGGCACCCGGATGTCGGGACGAGAGCCCTCCACGTGCACCTTGCGCGAACCGGTGATCGGCCGGGTGACGGACTCGGAGAGCTGCTGCGCCTGGCGGACCAGGTCGGTGGGCACGGCATTCATGGCTTCGTCCTTAGTTGGGGCAGGAGTCGAAGCAGCAGTGCCAGCGCGACGACGGGCCGGGCCCGTGGCGGTGGAAGCTCCCTACGCCGGTATCAGCCGGATCAGGTTCAAAGGGTGAAGTCTCAGCCCGCGTGGGCACCCCTGCTTCGTACCCGCGTATTGGAACACGCGACCGCCGGGCGGGCTACCGACCCGGCGGGACCGCTCCGGCCGCCCCCTGCCCGTCGCCCGGGGCACGGACCCGGAACCAGGCGGCGTAGAGCGCCGGCAGGAACAGCAGGGTCAGTGCGGTGGCCACCAGCAGGCCGCCCATGATCGAGATCGCCATGGGACCGAAGAAGACGCTGCGCGAGAGCGGGATCATGGCCAGCACCGCCGCCAGCGCCGTGAGCACGATCGGGCGGAAGCGCCTCACCGTCGCGTCGATCGTCGCCTGCCACGGCGTGGAGCCCGCGGCGATGTCCTGCTCGATCTGGTCGATGAGGATCAGCGCGTTGCGCATGATCATCCCGCTCAGGGCGATGGTGCCGAGCATGGCCACGAAGCCGAACGGCACCCGCAGCACCAGCAGGAAGGCCACGACCCCGATCAGCCCCAGCGGTGCGGTCAGCAGCACCATCAGCGAGCGCGAAAAGCTGCGCAGCTGGATCATCAGCAGGCTCATCACCACCACCAGCAGCAGCGGCACCCCGGCGGCGACCGACCGGGCACCGCGCTGCGCGTCCTCCACCGTCCCGCCGGTCTCCAGCAGGAAGCCCGGCGGCAGGCGGTCGCGGATGGCGGCCATGTCCGGCCGCAGGTCCTCGACCACGCCAGCCGGCAGCTCGCGGCCGTAGATGTCCGCGCGCACCGTCACCGTCGGCAACCGGTTGCGCCGCCAGATGATGCCGTCCTCGAAGCCGTGCTCGAGCAGGGCGACCTGCTCGACGGGCACCGTGCCGCCGCGGTCGGTCGGCACCGCCAGGCTGCCCAGCAGCGACAGCCGCTCGCGCTCCTCGGACGGACCCCGCAGCAGGATCCCGATGAGTTCGCTGTCCTCCCGGTACACGCTCACCGGCGTGCCCGACAGCGAGCCTTGCAGGAAGCGCGCCAGCCCCGCGGAACTCACCCCGAAGGCCCGCGCCCGGTCCTGGTCGATCCGCAGGCGCACCACCTTGCTCGGCTCGCCCCAGTCCAGGCTGACGTTGGACAGGGCCGGGTGGGCCCGCAGGCGGTCGGACACATCCAGCGCCAGCCGCCGGACCTCGTCCACGTGCTCCCCCGACACCCGGTACTGGATCGGGTAGCCCACCGGCGGCCCGTTCTCCAGCCGGGTCACCCGGCTCTGCACGTCGGAAAAGCCGGCCTGCAGGGTGTCGATCAGCCAGCGCCGCACCGCCTCGCGCTCGCGCAGGCTGCCGGTGGTGACGACGAACTGGGCGAAGCTCGCCTGCGGCAGCTGCTGGTCGAGCGGAAGGTAGAAACGCGGCGAGCCGGTCCCGACATAGGCGACGTAGTGCTCGACCCCGGCCTGGCCGTCGAGCGCGGACTCCAGGCGCTCGACCACGGCCTGGGTGGCGCGCAGGGAGCTGCCCTCGGCCAGCTTGAGGTCGACCAGCAGTTCGACCCTAGTCGAGGACGGGAAGAACTGCTGCGGCACGAAGCGGAACAGGCCCACCGAGGCGAGGAAGGCCAGCAGCGTGGCGGCGATCACCAGCCGGTTGTGGCGCACGCACCAGGCGACCACGCGGCGAAAACGCTGGTAGAAGCGGGTCTGGTAGGGGTCGTGGGCCGCGCCGCCGGGGCCGGTCGCGTGGGGCCGCGGGGCCGGCAGCAGGCGCTCGCCCAACCACGGCACGAACACCACCGCGACCACCCAGCTCAGCAGCAGGGCGATGGTGACCACCTGGAACAGCGAACGGGTGTATTCGCCGGTGCTCGAGGCGGCGGTGGCGATGGGCAGGAAGCCCGCGGCGGTGACCAGGGTGCCGGTGAGCATCGGGAAGGCGGTGGCCTTCCACATGAAGGCGGCGGCCTTGAGCCGGTTCCAGCCCTGCTCCATCTTCACCGCCATCATCTCCACGGCGATGATGGCGTCGTCGACCAGCAGCCCCAGCGCCACCACCAGCGCGCCCAGGGAGATCTTGTGCAGGCCGATCCCGAACAGGTGCATCAGCGCGAAGGTGAGCGCCAGCACCAGCGGTATCGCCAGCGCCACCACCAGCCCGGTGCGGAAGCCCAGCGAGAAGAAGCTCACCAGCAGCACCACGATCACCGCCTCGGCCAGCACCTTGACGAATTCGCCCACCGAGTCGCGAACCGCCGCGGGCTGGTCGGCGACCTTGCGCAGGTCCATCCCGGCCGGCAGCCCCGCCTGCAGCCTGGCGAACTCGGCCTCCAGGCGCCGGCCCAGCTGGATGATGTTCCCGCCCTCGCGCATCGACACCGCGATGCCGATGCCCTCCTCGCCCAGGAAGCGCATCTTGGGCGCCGGCGGGTCGGCGAAGCCGCGATGCACCTCGGCGATGTCGCCGATGCGGAAGGTCCGGCCACCGGCACTGATGGGAAAGTCGCGGATCTGCGCCACCGAGGTGAACTCGCCGCCGACCCGGATCCGGACCCGGTCGCTGGCGGTCTCGAAGAAGCCCGAGGCGGTCACCGCGTTCTGCTCGTCCAGCGCCCGCTGCACCTCGTGCAGGGGCACGCCCAGCGTCGCCAGCCGGGTGTTGGAGAGCTCGATCCAGATGCGCTCCTCCTGCAGGCCGACCAGCTCGACCTTGCCGACATCGGCCACCCGCTGCAGCTGCAGCTGCAGGCGCTCGGCGTGGTCGCGCAGCACGGCGTAGTCGAAGTCGCCGGTGAGCACGTAGATGTTGCCGAAGGTGTCGCCGAACTCATCGTTGAAGTAGGGACCGCGCACGCCCTCGGGCAGGGTGTGGGCGATGTCGCCGACCCGCTTGCGGACCTGGTACCAGACGTCGGGCACATCACGCGAACGCATCGCGTCGCGCACGAAGAAGATCACCGTCGACTCGCCGGGGCGCGAGTACGAGCGCACCCACTCGTAGCTGGCCGTCTGCATGACCGCGCGCTCGATTCGGTCGGTGACCTGTCCGGCGACCTCCTCGGCGGTGGCGCCCGGCCAGTCCGCGCGCACCACCATCGCCTTGAAGGTGAACGGCGGGTCCTCGGACTGGCCCAGCTGCAGGTAGGACCACACACCGACCGCCGCGCTGAGCAGCATCGCGTAGAGGACCAGGCCACGGTTGTGCAAGGCCCATTCGGAGAGGTTGAAGCGCACCGGCCCGCCCTCAGTCCGCCGCGACCACGACCGGCCGGTTGTCGCGGTCCACCGCGCGCACCGCCTGGCCGTCGCGGAGCAGGTGCACCCCGCCCATCACCACCCAGTCCCCGGGGGCGATCGGGCCGCGCACCCGCGCACCGTCCTCGGCGAAGGCCAGCACCTCGACCGGCTGGCGGTGGATGCGCGTGCCGTCGAAACGCCATACGAAGGCGTCGCCGTCCTCCGCGCCCACGGCCTGCAGGGGCAGCAGCAGGGACTGGTCGGACCCGCCGTTGGCGATCACCCGCGCACTCTGCCCGAGCCCGGCCTCCAGCGCATCGGCGTCGAAGGCGATGCGCACGGCGTGGGTGCGCGTCGCCCCGTCGGCCGCCGGCGCGCGCTCGCGCACCTGGCCGGGCACCCGCCGACCCGGACGCGACCACAGCTCCACCAGCACCGGCGTCCCCGGCTCGAAGGCCTGCTGCCGGTGCTCGGCCACGCTGATGAGGACCTCGCGCCCGCCGTCCTCGGCCAGCACGAACACCGGCTGCCCGGCGGCCACGACCTGCCCGACCTCGGCGCGGCGGGCGAGGATCACCCCGTCGGCGGTGGCGTCCAGGCGGGCATAGCCGGCCTGGTTGCGGCTGATGTCCAGCTCGGCGGCGGCCTGCTGGCGCCGCGCGGCGGCGGCGGCGTGGGCATTGCGCGCGGCGTCGTGGGCGGCCGCGCTGACCAGGCCGCGTTCCAGCAGGCTGGCCTGCCGCTGCAGGTCGACCGAGGCGATCTCCAGCGCCGCCTCGGCCGCCGCCAGCCCGGCGCGCGCGGCATCGAGCCTCAGCCGCGCATCGCGCGGATCGAGCTCGGCCAGGACCTGGCCGGCCACCACGCGGTCACCGACCTCGACGTGGCGCGCGACCAGTTCGCCGCCCAGGCGGAAGGACAGCTCGGGCTCGCGACGGGCCCGGACCTCGCCGGGAAACACGCCGACCTGGCCGGCAGCCGGCTCGGGCTGGACGACCATGACCGGGCGCGGCGCGTCGGCGGCGGGCGCACCGTCGCCGCAGGCCACCGACCCCAGCGCAAGCGCGATGGCGGCCAGGCCGGCCAGCGGGGCCGAAGCTCGGGGAGTGGGCGGTCTGGCGACCATGGCGGCGTGCTCCTGCGGGAGGGGTTGCGCGGGAATGCCCAGTTATTAAACTCTGAAGTTCACTAATGGGGAAGCCCCCGGACCCACCGCGATGAAGAGACCCGGCCCCGGCCGCCCGAAGGACCCCGCCAAGCGCCGCGCCATCCTGGAGGCGGCCAAGACGCTGTTTCCCCGGCACGGCTACGACGGCACCAGCATGGATGCCGTCGCCGCGCTGGCCGGGGTGTCCAAGCTCACGGTCTACAACCACTTCGGCGACAAGGACACCCTGTTCACCGAGGCGGTGCGCGAGCGCTGCGAGTCGCAGCTGCCCCATGCGCTGTTCGAGCGCGTGGCCAGCGATCGGGACCTGCATTCGGCGCTGATGGAGATCGCCCGCCGGACCCACGAGCTGGTGCACAGCGAGGAGGCGATGCAGCTGCACCGGATCATGGCCGGCCAGGGCCCCGGCGCGCACAAGCTCGCGCAGCTGTTCTACCAGGCCGGGCCACGGCGCCTGCTCGACGAGTTCGAGGGCCTGCTGGCCCGCGCCCACGCCGACGGTCGGCTGCACGCGCCCGACCCGGCGCTGGCCGCGGGGCACTTCTTCTGCCTGGTCAAGGGCCTGGCCCACATGCAGGTCCTCATCGGCGTGCGTGGCCCCGTGCAACCCGCCGAGGCCGCGACCCACCTGGCCTCGGTGGTCGAGCTGTTCCTGCGCGCACACACGCCCCCGGCCCCATGCCAGAAGTCCGGATGACCACCGGCACTGCGCGCGCCCGCCCGGCCTGGGCGAGGCTGATGCTTCCCCGTCACGCCCCAGGGGCTTAAAATTCAAGGCCTTTTGCTCACCGGACCCGCCGCCGTGCCCCCGATCGACTTCGACACCGTCCGCGCCACCATGATCGAACAGCAGGTCCGCCCGTGGGAGGTCCTGGATCCCCGCGTGCTCAAGACCCTGGGCGAACTGCCGCGCGAGGACTTCGTCCCCCTGCGCCAGCGCAAGCTGGCCTATGCCGACGTCGCGCTGCCGCTGGAGCACGGCGAGCGCATGATGAAGCCGGTGGTCGAGGGCCGGATGCTGCAGGCGCTGGCCATCGGCGATGCCGACGAGGTGCTGGAGGTGGGTACCGGCAGCGGCTACATCACCGCCTGCCTGGCCCGGCTGGCGCGCGCGGTGACCAGCATCGACCGCCACCCCGACTTCACCGAGCGTGCCCGCGCCCGGGTCGCGGAACTGGGCCTGGGCAACGTGCGGCTGGAAACCGCCGACGCGCTGTCGTGGGACCCGGGCCGCCGCTTCGACGCGGTGTGCGTGACCGGTGCGGTCGCCGACGTGCCCGAGCACCTGTTCGACTGGGTGCGCGAGGGCGGCCGGCTGTTCATCGTGCGCGGGCTGGAACCGGTGCAGGAGGCGGTCGTGTTCACCCGCACCGCCGACGGCTGGGACGAAGACAGCCTGTTCGAAACCGAACTCCCCTACCTCGCCGGCGCCGAGCCGGTTCAGCGCTTCGCGCTGTAACCCCGACCCACACAGGACCCTCCCATGACCCTTCGCCCCCTTGCATTCGCCCTCGCCGCGGCCTTCGGCCTGGCGGCGACCGCCGGCGCCACCGACCTGATGGATGCCTACGAACTGGCGCGTGTGAACGACACCCAGGTCTCGGCCGCCGACAGCCAGCGACTGGCGCAGCGCGAGCTGGTGCCGCAGGGGCGCGCGGCGCTGCTGCCGCAGGTGTCCGGCGACGCCGGCATCACCCGCAGCCGCACCGACAGCGACGGTGAGGAGATCTTCGGCGACCAGGTCTTCCCGATCGACCGTCGCACCGAGGTGACCAACCGCCGCTACGGCGTCAACGTGCAGCAGTCGGTGTTCGACCAGGGCAACTACACCCGCCTGCGCGCGAACCGCTCGCGCGCCGAGGCCGCCGAGGCCGACTACGAGGCGGCCGCCCAGGCCCTGCTGGTCCGGGTCAGCGAGGCCTATTTCGACGTGCTCACCGCGATCCAGCAGGTGTCCTCATCGCGGGCCCAGGAGCGTGCGGTCAAGCGCCAGCTCGACCAGGCCGAGGTCCGGCTGGAGGTCGGCCTGGCGCCGATCACCGACGTCTTCGAGGCCCAGGCGCAGTTCGACAGCTCGCGCGCGAACTCCATCGCCGCGGAGAACGCGCTCGACGACGCCCGCGAGGCGCTGGCCGAGATCACCGGCCGCCCGCTGCACGGCCTGCGCGGGCTTTCCGCGGACTTCCAGCCGCGCATGGACGAGGCCGGCCTGGAGTCCTGGGTGGAGCTGGCCCTGGAACAGAATCCGCTGCTGCGCTCGCGCACCCTGGCCCTGCAGGCCGCGGAGTCCGACATCGCCTCCGCGCGCAGCGCCCACCTGCCGACGCTCAGCGCCAGCGGCGGCTGGAACAAGAACAGCTCCTGGGGCGACGCCACCGCCCGCAGCGCGCTGGGCGAGGAAACCTTCCCGATCGGCAGCGCGTCCGACGGCTACAGCGTCGGCCTGACCCTCAGCGTGCCCCTGTTCACCGGCGGCCTGACCCAGTCGCGCGTGCGCCAGCAGGTGTTCACCCGCGACGCGGTCGCCGACCAGCTGGAGGCCGAGCGCCGCTCGATCACCCGCCAGACCCGTGGCGCCTGGCGCTCGCTGGCGGCCGGCGTGAGCGAGGTCGAGGCCCGTCGCCAGGCCGTGGTCTCGGCGCAGAGCGCGCTCGACGCCACCGAGGCCGGCTTCGAGGTGGGCACCCGCACCATCGTCGACACCCTGATCGCCCAGCAGCAGCTCTTCGGCGCCGAGGTCGAGTACGCGCGCGCCCGCCACGCCTTCCTGGTCAACGGCCTGCGCCTGCGCCAGGCCGCCGGCACGCTGGACGTGCCCGACCTGCAGGCGGTGAACCGGCTGCTGGTCACCGACGCCGAGGCCGCGCTCGAGGCCGGGGTGTCCGACCCGACCACCGATCCCTGAGTCCGGCACCGCCGGGCCGCTTCAGCCGGCCCGGCGCGCCTCCGCGGCCCGACGTCCGTCGGGCCGGTAGACCCCGTCGATCTGCGCCAGCGTCGCCTCCAGGGCGCCGCGCCTGGACTCAACCACGGCCAGTCCGGCCTCGCCCATGACCCGGCGACGCTGCGCATCCGACAGCAGCTCGGGCAGCGCGCCGGCGAGGGCGGCCGCATCCGCGCACTGCACCAGGGCGCCGGCCGCCAGCAGCATCCGCGTGGCCTCGGCGAAATTGAAGGTGTGCGGCCCGACCAGCACCGGGATGCCCAGGGCGGCGGGCTCGAGGACGTTGTGCCCGCCGATGGGCTGCAGGCTGCCACCGACGAAACAGGCGTCGGCCGCGGCCAGGAACTGCATCAGCTCGCCCAGGGTGTCGATGACGAAGCAACCGGTCGCCGCGGTGGGCAGCCCGTCGGCCCGCCGGGACCCCACGACCAGGCCCGCGGCACGCGCGGCATCGATCGCCGCCTCGAAGCGTTCGGGATGGCGCGGCGCCCACAGCAGCAACGCATCGGGATGGACCTCCCGGACCCGACGGTGCACGGCCAGCACCGCCGCCTCCTCGTCGGGGTGGGTGCTGGCGGCGACCCAGACCGGCCGGTCGCCGTTCCAGCCCGATCGCCAGGCCATGGCCGCCTCGCGCAGGCCATCGGGAATGTGCAGGTGGTACTTCAGGTTGCCCGTCACCCTGACCCGGTCGGGGTCCGCCCCCAGCCGCCGCAGGCGCTGGGCATCGACCTCGGACTGGGCGGCCACGTCGACGCCACCGATGACCCGTGCGATCAGCGAGCGCAGCGGCGCGTAGCCGCGCAGCGATCGCGCCGACAGGCGGGCGTTGGCGATCAGGACGCCGATCCCGCGCGCGCGCGCGCCGAAGTACAGGTTCGGCCAGATCTCGGTCTCCATCACGATCCCGAAATCGGGACGGGCGCGGTCGAAGAAGCGCTCGACGGCACCGGGCAGGTCCCAGGGCAGGTACAGGTGCTCGACCGCCCCCTTCCAGATCCGCTGCACGCGCTCGGAGCCGGTCGGGGTGATGGTGGTGACCAGCACCACGTGGTCGGGGTGCCGCCGGCGCAGCGCATCGACCAGCGGGACGCAGGCGTTGACCTCGCCGACGGACACCGCATGGACCCAGATCCGGGGCTTCACCGGCAGCGGCGGGAACACGCCCAGGCGCTCGTCCCAGCGCCGGAAATACTCCGGGTAGCGGAGGCCGCGCCAGACCATGTGGTAGAGCAGCAGGGGCAGGCCCAGCCTCATCGCGAGTGAGTACAGGGCGTGCTGGAAGCGCGCCGCTTTGATGGCAGGCATGCCGGAAGGATACCCGGCGGCTAGAATCGACGCGATGGCCGACACGTCGATTCCCCAGGGAGCGCCCCGACCGCCCCCGCGCGCGCCCCGGCACTGGCCGGCCTGGCTGGGCATGGCTGTGCTCTGGCTGCTGGCCCGGCTGCCCTGGGGCCTGCAGCGCCGGGTGGGTCACCTGCTGGGCCGGCTGCTCAAGCCGGCCATGCGCTCACGCCGGCGCGCGGCGGCGCGCAACCTGGAGCTGTGCCTGCCCGAACTCGACGCCGCCGCGCGCGAGGCCCTGCTCGACCGCCAGTTCGCCGCCCTGGGCGTGGGCGTGTTCGAGTTCATGCGCGCCTGGTGGGGCCGCATCGAGCCGATCGAGCGCGAGGCCCGCATCGAAGGCCTGGCCCCCGTGCAGGCCCTGCTGGCGCAGGGTCGGGGCGTGCTGCTGGTGTCCGGGCACTTCACCACCCTGGAGATGTGCGGGCGCATGCTGTGCCGGCACCTCCCGGTGTCGGGCATGTACCGGCGCCACGACGGCGCGGTGATGGAATGGGCGGTGCGCGCCGGTCGGCTGCGCTACGCCACGGCCATGTTCCGCCAGGAGGAGGTGCGCGCGGCGGTGAAGCACCTGCGTGGCGGGGGCGTGCTGTGGTACGCGCCCGACCAGGACATGCTGGGCAAGGACACCGTGTTCGCGCCGTTTTTCGGCATCCCCGCCTCGACCATCACCGCGACCCATCAGCTCGCGCGCCTGGCCGGCTGTGCGGTGGTGCCGTTCTTCCACCGCCGCGAGGGCGGGCGCTACGTGATGCGGCTGGGCGAGCCCCTGCCCGACTTCCCGTCGGCCGACCCCGTGGCCGACGCGGCCGCGGTCAACCGGGCGATCGAGGCGATGGTCCGCGAGGCGCCAGAGCAGTACCTGTGGATCCACCGGCGCTTCAAGCGCCGTCCGCCGGGCGAGCCTCCGGTGTACTGACCGCCTCGTCGGGGTCGCCGTGCTTGGCCGCGGACAGGCAGCCGACGAACAGGGCCGCCAGCAACAGCGTCAGCCCGCCCCAGAAGGTCGAATAGAAGGCCAGGTGGGTGTTGAGGGGGAACACCGTCAGGCCCAGCGCCAGGGCCGGGATCCGTGCCGCCCGCCGGGCCTCGGGACTGGCCCAGCGCCAGGCCCGGAACATCATCGCCGCGGCCACCAGCCAGCACAGCAGGCCGAACAGCCCGGTCTCGCTGAGCAGCTCGAGCACGATCTGGTGGGCATGGAAGGCGCCCACCCAGCCCTCCTGCAGCCAGTGGTCGTCCTCGGCGGCATAGGTGGCGTAGGCGTCGCGGAAGCCGCGCACGCCCACGCCGGTGGCCCAGTTGTCGCGCCACATGGTCCAGGCGGTCTGCCAGATCGGCAGCCGGAACGACAGCGCGAAGTCCATCCCCTCCGCATCCCCCGACAGGGCCGCGGTGGTGCGCTCGATGCGCTGCTCGAAACGGTCGGAGAACAGCATGGCCGACCCGAACAGCAGCACCCCGCCGGCGAACAGCGCCAGCACCGCACGTCGCACCCCCATGGCCCAGAAGCCGGTGGCCAGCAGCGACAGCGCCAGCGTGATCCAGGACGCGCGGGCCCCGGCCAGCACCACCACCACGACCAGGCCGACGGCGACCAGCGCCCACCCGGCCACGCCGAAGCGGCGGGTGGCCATCACCAGCACGAAGGGCGAGAGGCTGGCGAGCACCAGCCCGATCTTGAGGTTGTACTGGCCGAAGATGCCGGAGAGACGGTCGGGGTTCGACACCCCGCCCAGGCTCAAACCCGTGAGCGCCTGCACCAGCCCGTCGATGGTCCACACCAGGGCGATGATCGCGATGCCCACCAGGGTGATGCGACGCCCGCGGGCATCGGCCACCGCCATCGCCACCAGCCACAGGAACGGCAGGTAGCGCAGGTCGGCCACCACCTCGCGCACCACCCGCTGCAGGTTCACCGCGTCCCAGGCCGAGACCAGCTGGGGCAGCCAGTAGGCCAGGAACACCGCGGTGGTCATGGCCCAGGCTTCCCCGGTCATCAGCCGGGCACCGCCGCTGAAGCGGCGCCTGAGCAGCATCACGATGGCCACCACCGCACCCAGCGACAGCACGCCCTCGGCGATTCCCGGCCACGGCCACAGGGCCACGAACAGCAGCACGAACCACGGGGCCCTGCGGAAGGACTCCACCAGCGGCCGGGGTGCCGATGCCTCAGTGGTCGAGAAGGTGCTCATAAAGCCTCAGCGTAGCGTCCTGCATGCTCTGCAGCGTGTAGGGGATGGAATCCGGCGGCGGCGGTGGCGCATCCAGCAGCGCCGTGACGCGATCGGCCAGGGTGGCGAGCTCCCCGACCGGCACCCGACCGGCAGGATACAGCCGCGACAGCACTTCGCCGACCCCGCCATGGTCCCAACCGACCACGGGCCGGCCGCTGCACAGGGCCTCCAGGACCGTGCGGCCGAAGGCCTCGGGTTTGCGCGAGAGCTGCAGCACCAGGTGCGACTGCGCGTAGGCGGCGCGCACGTCGGCCACCGGGGGCGAGAGCAGCAGGCGGTCGGAGACGCCGGCCGCCGCGGCCTGCGCCCGCAGCTCGTCAAGGTAGCGCTCGCGCCCGGGCTGGACGGCGCCCAGCAACCACAGCCGCAGGTTCCGGCCCCGGCCGGCGAGTTCGGCCAGCAGCGCGATCGCATCGGCGTGCCCCTTCAGCCGCGTCCCCCGGCCCGGCATCAGCAGCAGCGGCGGCTCGCCGGTGGCGGGCAGCGGCGAACGCGGGAAGGCCGCCGGGTCCACCCCACGCGGCACCACGGCCAGGCGGGCCGGATCGACCTGCGGGTAGTGCTCACGCACATGCGCGCACACCGTGTCCGAGACGCAGATCACCCGCTCGCCGGAGGCCATCACCGCGCTGTAGCGCCCGGGCGAGTTCAGGCCGTGCACGGTCGTCACCCAGCGCGGCCGGTCGTCGGGCATGCCGCGCAGGGCCAGGCGGCCGACCCAGGCCGGCAGCCGCGAACGGGCGTGGAGGATGTCGACCCGATGCTGGCGCAGCAGGCGCCGCAGCGCCGGGACGTGTCGCAGCACCAGCGGCGTCTTGCGGCCGACCTCCAGCCGGATGTGGACCGCACCGGCCGCCTCCAGCGCCGGCACCATCGCACCGCCCGCACTCACCACCAGCGCGCGGTGCCCGGCGGCCACCAGGGCCCGGGCGATCTCCAGCGTGGAACGTTCAACGCCGCCGGCGTCGAGTGCCGGCAACAGCTGCATCACGCAGATCCGGCGTCCGCCCGCGGGCCCCTCGTCGCGATCGTGGCCCGTGCCCGGCACGCCGCGTTCAGTCGATCAGGACGTAGCGCGCACCGCAGTACGGGCACAGGCTCTCACCACCCTCGTCCTCGATCGGCAGGTAGACCCGCGGGTGCGAGTTCCACTGCGCCATCTGCGGCATCGGACAGCTCAACGGCAGGTCCTGGCGGCGGACCTCGTAGCGGCGCTCGGCGTTGGCCGGCCGTTCGGCCTGGGTGTCGTGGGGGGCGGGGGCGTTCATGCGCGCGGCTGTCCGGGTGCGGGCTCCAGGGCCCGGCATTGTAGCGCGTGCGTGGCGCCCGGGCTCAGGGCAGGTCGAACACCAGCAGGCGGGCCCCGCCCTCCAGCGCCCGGATCGCCACCACGGCCTCGGACTCCAGCCCCAGGGCGTCACCGGCGGCCAGGGGTTCGCCGGCCACGGTGGCGGCGCCGGAGACCAGCTGCACCCAGGCCCGCCGCCCGGCCCCGATCCGGTGCTCGACGGCCTCGCCGGCGGCCAGCGTGGCGCCCAGCAGGCGGGCGTCCTGACGGATGGTCAACGGCGCCTGCGCGCCGTCGGGTCCGACCAGCAGGGCCAGCCGGCCGGCGTCGTGCCCGGGCTCGAAGGCGTGCTGCTGGTAGCGTGGGACGGCATTGACCCGGTCGGGCTGGATCCAGATCTGCAGGAAACCGACCGGTTCGGTGGCACTGGCGTTGAACTCGCTGTGCTCGATGCCATGGCCGGCCGACATCACCTGCACGTCCCCGGGGCGGATGACCCCGCCCCCGCCGATGGAGTCGCGATGCTCGAGCGCGCCCTGGAGCACGATCGAGATGATCTCCATGTTGGCGTGGCCGTGGGTCGGGAAGCCGGCCCCGGGGGCGACCAGGTCCTGGTTGATCACGCGCAGCGGGCCGAAGCCCATCCATTCCGGGTCGTAGTAGTGGCCGAAGGAGAACGTGTGTCGGCTGTCCAGCCAGCCGGTGCGGACCTGGCCGCGGGCGTCACCGGGACGGAGTCGGATCATCATGGGCTTCCGGAACGGCCGGGGCCACCGTGGCGGTGGCCCCGGGTTGGATCACTCCGAGGCGGGCATGGCCTCGAGGTTGATGCGGATCTGGATGTTGGAGCCCACCGCCGGGGCGGCGTAGTCCATGCCCCAGTCGGTGCGGTCCAGCGCACCGGTCGCGGTGAATCCGGCGTGCGGCCGCCCGCTCATCGGGTGGTCACCGATGTTGTTGACGGTCACGTCCAGCACCACCGGCAGCGTCTGCCCGATCATGGTCAGCTCGCCGTGCATGCGCAGGGTGTCCTCGCCGGTCACCTCCACGCGGGTGGAACGGTAGGTCAGCTCCGGGTGGGTCTCCACGGCGAAGAAGTCGTCGTTCTTCAGGTGGCGGTTGATGCCGTCGTGGTTCATGTCGACGCTCTCGGCCTGCAGCGTCGCGGTCACCGAGGAATTGGCCAGGTTGTCACGGTCGAGCATCAGCTCGCCGTCGACGACCCGGAACTGGCCGGTGAGGTCGGTGAAGCCGAGGTGGTCGACCACGAACAGGACCTGGGTGTGGGCCTTGTCGAAATCCCACTTCTCCGCGGCCAGGGCGGGGGTGGTGGCGAGCGCCAGAGCGGCGGCGAGGACGGTGTACTTCACGAGCGTTCTCCTTGCATGTGTGTGCGGGAACAGCGGCTCAGACGATGCGGGCGGCTTCGTCGAAGGGCAGGCGCGGGCTGCGGTCGAACAGCGCGCTGTCGTCGCCGTAGCCCAGGTTGATGAGGAAGTTCGACTTCACGTGGGTGCCGGCGAAGAAGGCCTCGTCGACCCGGGCGTTGTCGAAGCCCGACATCGGACCGCAGTCCAGGCCCAGCGCACGCGCGGCGATGATCAGGTAGGCGCCCTGCAGCGAGCCGTTGCGCACCACCGGCACCTCCAGCTGCTGCTCGGTCTTGCCGTCGAACCAGCTCCTGGCGTCGGTGTGCGGGAACAGGAACGGCAGCTTGTCGTAGAAGCGCATGTCGTGGGCCAGGATCGCGGTGACCGGCGCCTTCATCGTCTTCTCGCGGTTGCCTTCGTCCAGCGCCGGCTCCAGCTGCTTCTTCGCCTGCGCCGACTTCACGAACACCAGCCGCGCCGGCGACATGTTGGCGCTGGTCGGGCCCCACTTCATCAGGTCGTAGAGCTGCCGCAGCAGGGCGTCGGGGACCTCGCGGTCGAGGAAGGCGTTGTGGGTGCGGGCGGTCCGGAAGATCCGGTCCAGGGTGGCCGCGTCCAGCGGCGTGGTTGCATCGGTCATCGCTGACTCCGGGATGAAGGATCGGGCAAGCCTGATGGGCCTGCAGTGAAACCAGTGTATGGGCATTCGACCTGTGGAACACCCGGCGAGGCTGGAACGTATTGTTGCCGCTGCCGTCGCCAATCGCAGCCCGGGAACACCGGTGGCGCTTGCACTAGACTGCCGCGATGACGGCCCATCCCCTCCCCTGCCTGGTCCTCACCGACGGCCGTGCCGGCAACCTGCGCCAGGCGCGCGCGCTGGCGCTCGCCCTGGGCCACGAGGCGCCGGCCGAACGGGTGCTGCAGGCCCGCGCGCCCTGGCGCTGGCTGGCGCCACGCCGGCTGCCGGGCGTCCACCGGGCCTGGGGGGGAACGCTCTCCGAGGCCCTGGAGCACCCACCGGCACTGGTTATCGGCTGCGGCCGGCAGGCCGCGCTGGCCACCCGCGAGTTCCGCCGCCGGGGCAGCCGGGCGGTGCAGATCCTCGACCCGCGCATCGACAGCCGCCACTGGGACGTCGTGGTGGCTCCGGCGCACGACCGGGTCAACGGCACCAATGTGGTCACCCTCACCGGCAGCCTGCACCCGGTCGACGAAGGCTGGCTGGCGACCGCCCGCCGCGAGTTCCCCGCACCCGGTCGCCTTCCCGGTCCGCGGGTGGCGCTGCTGCTGGGAGGACCCATCGCCGCCGCACCGCTGGACGCGGCCTGGTGGCGCCAGACGCACGACGCGCTCGGCCGCTGGCGGGCGTCCCTGGGCGGCAGCCTGCTGCTGGGCTGTTCCCCGCGCACGCCGCCACGGCTCGCCACACAGGTCGGGTCGGCGTGGCCGGACTGGCACGGGTTGCGCTGGCATGGCGCCGCCGACGGGCCCAACCCCTACCCCGGCCTGCTGGCCTGGGCGGACCACATCGTCGTCTCGCCGGATTCGGTGAACATGGTCTCGGAGGCCTGCGCCACCACCGCGACGGTCAGCGTCGCCGGCATCGCCCGCTGCAGCGGGCGCCAGCGACGCTTCCTCGACGACCTGCTGGCGCGGGGCCGCATCGCCGAACTCGCCGAGGCGCCGCCGACCGCTCCGGTCACGCCCCTGCGCGAGACGCAGCAGGCCGCCCGCGCGATCCGCGAACGGCTTCAGTCCACCTCGCCGGCCGGCTGATCGAAGTCCAGCCCGAGGCGACGACAGCCCCGCACCACCGCCTCGCGGGCCGCCTCCAGCGCCGGATCCAGCACCACGATGCGCGGGCGGTGGTCGAGCGTGCATTCCAGCCCGCGCTCGAGCAGCAGCCGGTGGGCCTCGGCCCAGGCCGCCACCCCCTCGGGATCGAGCAGGCCACAGGCACCCACGGCCTGCAGCAGCTCGAGCGTGTGCCTGGGCGCGGCCAGTTCCGGGTGGGTGCCGGCGTGGGCCAGGACCAGGAACTGCAGCGCGAACTCCAGGTCCACCAGCCCCCCCGGCCCCTGCTTGAGGTCGAAGCGCCCCTCGCGGCTGCGGTCGAGTTCGGCGCGCATCTTCCGGCGCATCCCGATGACCTCGGTGCGCAGGGTGTCCGGGTCGCGGGGCATGGCCACGGTTTCCGCACGCACCGCCTCGAAGATCGCCTCGACCGACCCGCGCCCGCCGATGGCCCGCGCGCGGACCAGCGCCTGCTGCTCCCAGGTCCAGGCGCGCTGCCGCTGGTAGGCCGCGAAGCTCTCCATCGAGGTGACCAGCAGCCCGCCGGCGCCGTCCGGGCGCAGACGCAGGTCGATCTCGTACAGGCGCCCGGCCGGGGTCACCGTGTCCAGCAGGCCGATGAGCTTCTGCACCAGCCGCCCGTACCAGCGCGCCGCCTCGATCGGCCGCTCGCCGTCCGACAGGGCGTCGGGCGCACAGGCGTAGAGGAAGACCAGGTCGAGGTCGGAACCGAAGCCCAGCTCCTCGCCGCCGAGGCTGCCGTAGCCGACGATGGCGATGCCCGCGCCGGGAATCCGGCCATGCGCACGGACCAGCTGCGCTTCGGCCAGCGGCAGCGCCGCCAGCACTACGATTTCCGCCAGCCAGGCCAGCTGCCGGGCGGACTCGTCCGCCCCCTGGCGCCCCGCCAGCAGCGCGAAACCGGTGCGGAAGGCCACGCTCTGGCGGAACTCGTTGAGGATGCGCAGTGCCTCCTCGGTGTCGTCCGCGGCCAGCGGCGCCAGCAGGGCATCGAGTTCGGCCTGCATCGCGTCGCGGTCCGGCGGCCCGCCGGAGACGCGCGCGTCGAGCAGCTCGTCGAGCAGCAGCGGGTGCTCGGCCACGCGCTCGGCCAGCAGCGCGCTGCGCGAGGTCACGTCCACCAGGCGCTGGCGCGCCGCGGGCTGCTCGTCGAGCAGGGCCAGGTAGCTGGTCCGGCGGGCGACCGCCTGCAGCAGGACCAGCACCCGCGCCAGCGCCGGGTCCGGGTCGGCGCTGGCGCCGGCGGCGTGCAGCAGGGCCGGCAGCACGTTGTCCAGCCGGGTCCGGCCGCGCGCGGACAGGCCCCGGAACGCCGCACTGCGCGCGAAGTCGCGCAGCGCGGCGCCGGCCCGTCCGGCATCGGCGAAGCCGGCCTCGGCCAGCGGCGCGTGGTCGGGCTCGACCGCCGGATCGTCCTCGGCCACCCGCCGCCAGTACAGCGCCAGGTCGGACACCTGGGCACTGCGTCGCCGCGGCGCCAGCAGGCGCGCGAACTCCTGCTCCACGAAGCGCCGCTGCCCGGACAGCTTCGCCGACAGCGCCTCGAACCCGTCGAAGCCCATGCCCAGGGCCAGCCGGGCGCGCCCCAGGGCGTCCGCCGGCAGCTGGTGGGCCTGGGTGTCGCCCATCATCTGCAGGCGGTTCTCCACGTGGCGAAGCAGCCGGTAGGCGTCGGCCAGTCGCGCGGCCACCTCCGCGTCGACGTGGCCGCCCTCGGCCAGCGCATCCAGGGTCGACAGCAGGCCGCGGCCGCGCAGCGCGGGCTCGCGGCCGCCCCGGATCAGCTGCAGCGCCTGGGCCAGGAACTCGATCTCGCGGATGCCCCCGGGCCCCAGCTTGACGTGGTCGCCCAGGTCCCGGCGCGAGACCTCCGCGGCGATCATCGCCTTCATCTCGCGCAGGCCGTCCAGGGCGGTGTAGTCCAGGTAGCGCCGGTAGATGAACGGCCGCAGGCTGCACAGGAAGCGCTCGCCGGCCTCCACGTCGCCGGCGACCGGCCGCGCCTTGACCCAGGCGTAGCGCTCCCAGTCGCGCCCTTCGCGCTGGAAGTACTGCTCCATCGCGGCGAACGGCAGGGCCAGGCGACCGGAGGCCCCGAACGGCCGCAGCCGCATGTCCACGCGGTGGCAGAAGCCCTCGGGGGTGACCTCGTCGAGCAGTCGGATCAGGCGCTGTCCCAGGCGCGTGAACCAGCCATCGGCATCCAGCACCCGCGGCCCGTCGCTGCTGCCGCGCGCAGGGTAGGCGAACACCAGGTCGACGTCGGAGGAGAAGTTGAGCTCACCGCCGCCGAGCTTGCCCAGGGCGAACACCACCAGGGACTGCGGCTGGCCCTCGGCGTCGCGCACAACCCCGTGCACCGCCTCCATCTGCGGCACCAGCGCCTCCAGCGCCGCCTGGACGCAGTCCTCGGCCAGGGCCGATGCGCCGGCGAGCGTGTCCTCGATCGCATCGACTCCCGCCACGTCGCGCCACAGCAGCCGCAGGGAGGCCTGGCGGCGGAACCGGCGCAGCAGGGTCGGCCACTCGGCCTCCGGATGCGCCGAGACCGACGGGCGCGGCGGCGGCGCCTCCGCCTGCATGGCCTGGAACAGCGACGGGTCGGCGCACAGCCGGTCGAAGGCGAAGTCGCTGGCCAGCAGCAGGCGGTCGAGCCAGGGCGGATCGCCGGGGTCCAGGACCCGGGACAGGGCCTGGCGCCGGTGCTGCAGGAGGGCCTGGATCTCGGCCGTGGGGGCGTCGGACATGGCCGGATTCTGGCATGCCCGGCGACCGGCCTTCAGTCCGTGGCCACCGTCATCTGCAGGACGCGCTCGGCGAACTCCGCCGCCGGCAGCGCCGGCGCGCGCAGGAAGCCCTGGTAGGCGTTGCAGCCGTGGTCGACCAGCCAGGCCAGCTGGGCCTCGGTCTCCACGCCCTCGGCCACCACGTGCAGGCCGAGGTCGCGTGCCAGCTGGATGACCGTGCGCGTGATCACGCCGGCGTGGTGGTCGACGTCGGCGGACTGGATGAAGCTGCGGTCGATCTTGAGCACGTGCAGCGGCAGCTGGGTCAGGTAGCTCAGCGAGGAGTAGCCGGTGCCGAAGTCGTCGACGGCCAGGCGCACGCCCATCTCGCGCAGCCGGTCGAGCATCGGGATCACGTTGTCCACACGCTCCATCAGCGTGCTTTCGGTGATCTCCAGGCACAGGCCGTCGGCGGTGAGGCCGGTGTCGTCCAGGGCGTCGGCGGCCAGCGCCGCGACGTCGCCGCGCTGCAGCTGGATGGCGGAGATGTTCACCAGCACCGGCACCCGGGTGAGGCCGGACTGGCGCCACTGCAGCGCCTGCCGGCAGGCGGCGTGCATGACCCACTCGCCGATGGGCAGGATCAGGCCGCTCTGCTCGGCCACCGGCAGGAAGTCGCCGGGCGGCACCAGGCCACGCTCGGGGTCGCGCCAGCGCAGCAGGGCCTCGGCCCCGTACAGGGTGCCGTCGAGGACGTTGAACACCGGCTGGTAGAACAGCTCGAACTCGTCGCGCTCCAGGGCACGGCGCAGACCGGACTCGACCGCCAGGCGGCGGACGGCGCGGTCGTTCATCTCCGGCTGGAAGAAGCGCATCGCGCCACGACCGCTGGACTTGGCCTCGTACATCGCGGTGTCGGCGTTGCGCACCAGCGTCTCCAGGTCGGCACCGTCCTGCGGGTGGCAGCTGATGCCGGCGCTGGCGGAAACCGGTATCTCCATGTCGCCGAGGATCACCGGCGGCCTGAGGCCTTCGAGCAGCCGCGACACCACGCTGGCGACCACCTCGGGGTTGACCATGCCCGGCAGCAGCAGCGCGAACTCGTCGCCACCGATGCGCGAGACCGTGTCCTGGGCACGGACCCCGGCCTCCAGCCGTCGCGCCACCTCGCACAGCAGCGCGTCGCCCTGGCTGTGGCCCATGGAGTCGTTGACCTGCTTGAACAGGTCCAGGTCCAGCATCACCAGCGCGAAGCCGGTCCCGGAGCGCACGGTGTCCTGGATCTGCCGGTCGATGCGGTCGTTGAGCAGGGTGCGGTTGGGCAGGCCGGTGAGGCCGTCGAAGAAGGCCAGCTCCTGGATGCGCTCCTCCTGCCGGCGACGGTCGGTGATGTCCAGCGCCGTGCCGATGATCCGCAGCACCCGGCCGGCGTCGTCGGACTCCACGATCGAGCACTCGCGGAACACGCGGACCTCGCCATCGGGCCGGCAGACCCGGTAGTCGGTCTCCAGCAGACCTTCACCGCCCATCGCCTCGCGGTGCCAGTGCCGCATCCGCTCGCGGTCGTCGGGGTGCACCAGGTCGATGAAGTGGTCGAACGAGGCCGGGTAGAGCTTCGGGTCCACCCCGAACAGGGCGTAGAGGTGCTCCGACCACCACAGCTCGCGGGTGGCCAGGGTGAACTCCCAGCTGCCCAGGCCTGCGGCCTCCTGGGCCAGGCTCAGGCGCTGCTCGCTCTTGCGCAGGCTCTCCAGGTCGGTCTGTCGGGCCCGGGTCAGCACCGCCTGCCCGGCGATCTGCGCCAGCGAGCGGGCGAAGGACTGCTCCTCCGGCGTCCAGGCCCGCGGTCGACCCTTGTGCTCGAAACACAGCACGCCGTACAGCTCGCCGGCGATGAGCACCGGCGCATCAAGCATCGCGCTGATGCCCAGCAGGCGCATGCCGCCGCGGCGCAGTTCTTCGGTGCGCGGGTCGCTCTGGGCATCCTCGGCTGCGATCACCTCGCCCTGGGCGAGCCGTTCGAAGTAGCGCGGGAACGCCGAGGTCAGGACCCCCTGGCGGTTGCGGTCGGCCGCACGGTCGGAGGCGATGCGGAACGGCGTCAGCAGGGTGCCCCCGTCCTGCACCAGCCACAGGCCGGCGGTGTTGACGTCGAGCAGTTCCCGGGCCCCCTCCAGCAGCCACTCCGCCAGCGTCTCCACGTCGCCGGAGACGACGCCGGGATGCACGGCGAGTTCGGCCAGCAGGTGCGCCTCGCGCTCGCGACGCTCCAGAGCGATCCGGCGCCCGGCCTCGGCGTGGAGGTGATCGCTGATGTCGCGCGCGAGCACCAGCAGCAGCGACTCGCCATCGACCTCCAGTGCGGTCACCGAGGCCTCCACCGGGAACAGCATGCCGTTGCGGGCCTTGAACACCCGCGACTGCCGCTGACCGGGGGCCTGCCCCGACCGGGCCAGCAGCTCGGCCCTCAGGTCGGCGTCGAACCCGGGGTCGACCTCGCTGTAGTAGGCGAAGCGCACCTGGTCGCGCCGGTACCCCAGCAGGCGCAGGGCCACGTCGTTGGCATCGATCAGGCGGCCGTCGGCCCCGACCACCAGCAGAATGAGGTTCGCACCGTCCACCGCCGCCCGGGTGGCGAGCAGCTGGTGGGCCAGTCCGGAGCGCTCGGCGCCGGAGGGGGATTCAGGGTCGGGATGGGCGCTCATGCAGGCCGTATCGGCATCGGCCGGACAAGCTTTAGCGTGACGCAGGGCACAGTGCCAAAAAAGACCCGCATCGGCACAAGGCACGATGCGGGCCAGCTCCCTCCCCCCACGTCGGGAGACCCGAGGGTTAACGATTCGCTAAGAAACGTCACGCTGCACTGCAAAAAAACGTCGGCCCCGCCGGGTCCGGCACGCTGCCCGGGCCGGGCGGAGGGTCGGGCTACAGTTGTGCCGACTCCAGCCGATGTGAAGACGGTATGACGGACCCGACCTGCCCCTCTCCCGGCCCTTCCTGCGCAGCCGCGTCGCGCCCAGCCGGCCGCGGCAGGTACGCGATCCTGACGCTGCTGGCCTTGCTCGGTGCCGGCACGCTGGCAGGCGCCGCCGCGCCGGTCCCGCCCGAACAGCTGGTCTGGCGGAACTGGGGCGTCGAGGAGGGGCTGCCCCAGATCACCGTCCACGACCTCACCCAGGACCGCGATGGCTTCCTGTGGGTGGCCACCCAGGAGGGCGTGGTGCGCTTCGACGGGGTCGAGTTCGACAGCTTCGCCCCCACCGAGGGCTCCGTGCTGCGCCGGAGCATGCCCAATGCGCTGGCCATGGACGAAGGCAACCGCCTCTGGGTCGGGGCGGTGGATGGTCTGGCGGTGCTGGAGGACGGTGAGTACGTGGCCCGCGCGCTGACCGACGGGTCGCCCGTCCGCACGGTGATCCGTCTGGTCCCGGGCCGCTCCGGCGGGATGTGGGTCGCCACGGTGGCCGGCCTGCTGCGGGCCGGCGGCGGGGCGCTGGAGCCGCTCGACTTCCCCGGGCTGGGCAGTCCCGCAGTGGTGTCGGTGATCGACGACGGCCTGGGCGAGATCGTCGTGGCCGGCCATCTCGACCTGGTCTTCGACCCGCTGGGGGAGCCGCGGGTGGTGCCGCTGGCCGGGCGAATGCCCGGTGTGCTGGACATCGCGCGCGACGGTGAGGGCGGGTTCTGGCTGGGCACCCGCAACGGACTGGTGCGGATCGACGGCGAGGGCGAGATCCTCAAGCACAGCCTCCACAACCACGAGGTCGAACGGCTGCGCCACGGCCCCGATGGACGGCTGTGGCTGGCGACCGACCGTGGACTGGTGACCTGGTCGGCGGAGCACGGTCTGCACCAGCACGCGGTCCCCGGCATCAACGACACCGCCTGGGTGCGCTCGGTGTTCTTCGACCATGAGGATACCCTCTGGGTCGGCACCCAGCTCACCGGTCTGCACCGGGCATGGGCCGATCGCTTCCGCCGGATCGACGCCGCCCAGGGGCTCACCGACGAGGCGGTGTGGTCGGTGGTCGAGGACCACGCGGGCGTGCTCTGGGCGGGCACGCCGGACGGCCTGTACCGGGGCTCGCTCGCCGGCTTCAACAAGGTCTACGGCGCCGGCGACCTGCCCCATCCGATGGTCCGGTCGATCCTGCACGACAGCACCGGCCGGCTCTGGATCGGCACGCGCTACGGCCTGGCGGTGCGCGAGCGCGACGGCCGCCTGCACACGGTGGAGGAGGCCGGGAACGACGGCATAGACGCCCTGCTGGAGGTCCCGGGCGAGGGCGTGTGGATCGCCGCGATGCCGGGACTGTTCCTGGCCGACGGCGAGCGCGTCGTGCCGATCGGCCTGGACACCGGCGAGGGTCCCCCGGGCTTCAAGGCCCTGGCCGTGGACGCCCACGGCGCACTGTGGGCCGGCGGCTTTCAGGGCGCCTTCATCCGCACCGCGGCCGGCTGGCAGCGTGTTCCCACCGCGGACGGATCCCATCCGGTGGTGATGTCGATGACCCCCCTGCCCGGCGGCGGCATGCTCGCCTCCACCCACGAGGGGCTTGTCGCGTTCGGAGCCGACGGCAGTGCCGGCCGGCGCGTCGACCGCGACCAGGGCCTGCACGATGGGCTGTCGAGCTACACCGCCATCGTCGACGACACGCTGTGGTACCTCACGGTGCTGGGGATCGGCGCGGTGCCGCTGGAGCAGGCCCTGGGCCGGCACGGCGAGACCGGGGTCAAGCCGGCCAGGGTGCTGGGCGGCATCGGCGACGGCCACCTCGCCCAGTGCAACGGTGGCCACCAGGCGGCCGGGGCGGTCGCCGCCGGCCGCTGGCTGCTGTGCCCGAGCCTGCGCGGCCTGCTGGCACTCGACCTGCAGGCGCCGACCAGCGCGCCTGCCCCGCCCGCCCCCCGCATCCGTCGACTGAGCACGTCCGGGCGCAGCGTCGCAGGTGGCGGCGAGGTTCGGTTGCCGGCCGCCGAACGCGACCTGCGCATCGACTTCAGCATCGCCAGCCTGCGCGCACCCGAGCAGCTGCGCTTCGAAAGCCGCCTGGTCGGCTATGAATCGGAATGGCAGCCACAGGAACAGCGTCGCAGCGTCTTCTACACCAACCTGCCCGCCAGCGCGTACCGCTTCGAGATCCGCGCCGTGGACCGCGATGGACAGGCCGGCCCGGCAGCGGTCCAGACCTTCCTCATCCTGCCGCGCTGGTACGAGACCTGGTACGCCCGCACGGCCGCCGTGGTGTTCGCGCTCATCGCGGTGTGGCTGCTGCTGCGCTGGCGGCTCGCCCGCATCAGGGCCCAACGGCAAAAACTCCGTCGCGCCGTCGCCGAGCGCACACGCGAACTGGATGAGGCCAACGCCCGCCTCGAGCGCGCCAGCACCACCGATCCGCTGACCGGACTGCGCAACCGCCGCTTCCTGGGCCAGGTCCTGCCGATGGACGTTGCCCGCGCCGACCGCCTGGCGGACAGCGAGTCGGCTCAGAATCCCGACATCGTCTTCCTGCACGTGGACCTCGACCATTTCAAGCAGATCAACGACCGGCACGGCCACCAGGTCGGCGACGCGGTCCTGGTCGAACTCGCCGGGATACTGCGCGAGAGTGCGCGCGCCTCCGACGTGGTGGCCCGCTGGGGTGGCGAGGAGTTCATCCTGGTCGGCCGCGAAAGCTGCCGCGGGGACGCGGCGAACTGGGGCCGGCGCGTGCTGGAGGCGGTGCGTGCGCACCACTTCGCGGCCGGCAGCCTCGACCTGCGGCTGACCTGCTCCATCGGCTACGCCGCCTACCCCGCCCGATCGGCGTGCGGACAGCGCCTGGACTGGGAGGCGGTGCTGGACCTGGCCGATGCCGCCACCTACCTGGCGAAGCGGGCCGGCCGTGACCGCTGCTGCGGCATCGAGCTCACCGGCCGGGCGCTGCCGCCCGACTTCACCCACCGGCTCCACCGGGACCCCGAAGCGCTTCGGGCCGCGGGGGTAATCGACATCCTCTGGGTGGAGTCCGCCGACCACGGTGTGTCCGCGTGAGCACCCCGTCCGGAAACCGCTACCTGGTCCGGATGACCACCGCGATGCTGCTGTGGATGGCAGGCACGACTGCGGCCACCGGGCATCCGCTGCTCGAACACCCGGTGATCGACACCTGGAGCCTGGAGTCGGGGCTGCCCCAGGTCAGCGTCGAGGTGCTCGCCCAGGACGCCCGCGGCTTCATCTGGCTGGGCACCCAGGACGGTCTGGCGCGCTTCGACGGACTGCGCATGCACTGGATCGGCGCCGGGCCCGACCAGGCCCTGCCCGGCAGCTGGATCCGCGCCCTGCGCCCGGCGCCCGACGGTGCGATGTGGATCGCCGGCCACCGCGGTCTGGCCCGCTACCGCGACGGCGAGCTGGTCCATGTCCCGATGCCCTTCGAGGACCCCGACATCGCCGATGTCCTGGTCGAGGCCGACGGCAGCGTGGTCTTCACCGAAGTGACCCGCGGCGTGTTCGTGCTGCCCGGCGGCGAGCCCGGCGCCGCGGTCGAGGCCCGGGCCGCGCTGGACGGCCCGGCGCTGCCGCTGGCCCGAGCCGGCGGCACCCTGTGGGTCGGCGGGCGAGGGCGTGCGTGGTCGCTGGGCGCCCGCGTGGTCGAACACCCCTTTCCCGGCACCCACGCCGGCGCCACGGTGCGGCAGTTCATCGAGGACGGGGAGCAGCTCCTGGCTGCGACCGACGGCGGGCTGCTCCACTTCACCGACGGGCACTGGCAGGTGGTGCTGGAGAGCGGGCTGTCCACGTTGCCGGTGTCCGCACTGGCCGCCGACCCCGACGGCGGCGTCTGGGTCGCCGGTCCGGACCAGGTGAAGCTCTGGCGACCGGGCCGGGCGCCCGAGGCCATGGACGGACCTTCCATGCCGCAGCGGCCCGCGGCGCTGATGTTCGACACCGAAGGCAACCTCTGGGTGGGCCAGCGCTGGCTCGGCGTGTCGCGGCTGTGGGCGGGCTGGACGCGGCGCTACGGCGTCGGCGACGGGCTGCACGAGTCCACCACATTCGCCCTTGCCGGGGACGGCTCGGGCGGGCTGTTCGTGGCGACCGACGACGGCGTCGCCTGGCTCCGGGACGGCCGGTACACGCCGCTGGTCCGCGGCGAGGAACTGGTGTCGCCCGGGGTGCTGTCGCTGGACCGGCAGGGGGCGGACCTGTGGCTGGGCACCGCGCGCGGTGTGCACCGCTGGCGCGACGGCCGGGTCGAACGCCCGCAGCAGCCACCCGAACTCGCCAACGCCGTGGTGGCCGGCCTGCATGCCGACGCCGACGGCAGCGTCTGGTTCGGCAGCGCGGCCGGACTCTTCCGCGCAACCGCCGAGGGCATCGCGCCGGTACCGGGCAGCCCGGCCCGGGTCCGGGTGCTCAGCCGCGACCCCGACGACCGGCTGTGGGCCGGTTCGGTCCAGGGTCTCTATCGGCTCCACGACGACCGGCTGGAGCGGGTGCGGGAGCCGGGCCTGCCCGACGGCGCCGACGTCACCGCCATCCATCATCTGGCCGACGGCCGCATGCTGGTCGCCACCCTCGACGGCGGGGTCCTGCTGCGCACCGGCGGCACCTGGACCAACCTGTCGCAGGCCGGTGGCCTGCCGCGGCTGCGCACCCACCACATCGCCGAAACCAGCGGCGGCCAGCTGTGGTTCTCGACCATCCGCGGCGCCTACCACATCGAGGTCGCGCAGCTCGGCCCGCTGTCGGCCGGCGAGCCGGTCCGGGTCGGCAGCGACCTGCTGCTGGTGAGCCTGCAGGCCCGCCGATCCGGCCAGCGCGGCCTGTGCTGCAACGGCAGCGGCAACAACGCCGGCGTGCTCGACGACCGGGACGTGCTGTGGCTGCCGACCCGGGAGGGGGTGCTGGCGGTGGAGACCCGCCGCTCCCGGGTGCAGGGCGCACCCGCGCCGGTCATCACCGCCGCCCACCAGCACGGCGAACGCCTGTACCCGGGCCCGGGAACGCTGGCCCTGTCGCCCGGCCGGCGCGACATCGGCTTCGAGTTCACCGCGCTGTGGCTGCGCGACCCCGACCTGCTCCGGATCCAGTCGCGACTTTCGGGTTTCCACGAGGACTGGCGCGACCTCGACGACCTGCTGCGGCCACAGGCCGGCTACACCAACCTCCCGCCGGGCCGCTACCGCTTCGAGGTGCGGGCCGCCGCCGGCGACGGACCGTGGTCGGAACCGACCGGGGTCGGCTTCGAGGTTGCGCCCCATTTCCGCGAGACGCGGGTGTTCGGGCTGCTGGTCGCGACGCTGTCGGTGGCGGGGATCGCCACGGTGCTGATGCTGCAGCGACGCCGGCACCAGGCCCAGCGCCGACGGCTGGAGACCCTGGTCCGGGCCCGCGCACGGGAACTCCAGGCCAGCCACCGGCTGCTGAGCCAGACCAGCCACGTCGACCACGAGACCGGCGCCCGCAACCAGCGCTACCTCCGCAACCAGATGCCGACCGACCTCGCCCACTACGAGCGCCAGGGCGCCCGGCTGCATGCCTGCGGGCTGGCACTGGCCATGGTCCGGCCGGACGGGGGGACGGACGCCTGGACACGGCTGCTGGAGCGGCTGGCTTCGCGGCTGCGGCGCTGCGACTACATCGTGCGCTGGAACCGCAGCGAGCTGCTGCTGGTCAGCCGGCCCCTGACCCGGGAGGACGCGCTGCGCTTCGCCGGTCGCGTCCATGCCCTGGTGGCCGTGGCCGGCGTGACGCCGGCCGCGGTGGGCCTGGCGCTGCACCCGCTGGCCGAGGAACGCCGCGGCAGCATCGGCTGGGAGGGCAGCGTGGACATCGCCCGCCACGCGCTCGACCACGCCACGGCCCACCACGGCGGCTGGGTGCTGCTGCTGCCCCCCCGGGACGGCGACCAGGCCGGACTGCAGCTGTCCCTGCAACTGGGCGTCGACAGCGCGATCGCCCACGGGCGGGTCACCGTCCATCAATCCGTGCAGACCCGGGACTCCGATGTCGTCGTTTGAGCCACGTCACCCGGGCTCGTGGGGCCTTCCGGTCCGGCTCGGCGCAGGCCTGCTGCTGTCGCTGGCCTATGCCCTGGCCGGTCTGGCCTCCCACGGGCTGGGCGGCGACGGCTATCCGATGGTGTGGCTGCCGGCGGCGATCGCGCTGCTGGCCGTGGTCCGGCTGGGTCCCGCCTGGGCGCTCACGGTGCCGCTGGGGCTGCTGTGGATGCAGTGGGCCGGATGGGGGCTGGGCTGGGCCTGGCTGGCGCTGGCGGCACCCGCGCACGGCATCGGTGCGTGGCTCGCCGGCCGCCTCGTCCACGCCCGGCCGGTCGAACCCGGGCTGGGCCTGGACTGGGTCCTGCGCGTGGTGTTCAGTGCGGCGCTGATGCCCGCCTGCCTGCTGGTGGCGATGCTGGCCGGCGGACACCACCTGGTGCCCGAGTCGAGCACCGTCGTGGCCATGCTCAAGCCGGCCCTGGCCGAACTGCTCGGCCTGGCCATGCTGGCCCCGGCCCTGCTGCTGGCCCTGCGCCCCCGCCAACCGGGCGAAACGGTGGTCCCCGAAGCGGACTTCGCCGCCGAGGGCGAACGGCTGGCCTGGGGCGGCTGCCTGGTCGGCAGCCTGCTGCTGGTGGGCTGGATGGCCAGCCAGCCGCTGGCCTACCCGCTGGCCTACACCGTGCTGCCGCTGTGCATCCTGGTCTGGGGCGCGATCCGGATGACCCCGCTGCTGCTGGCCGCCGGCACCCTGTTCACCATGGTCGTGCTGCTGGTGATGCTGCGCAGCGGCCTCCCCGGGCTGCCGGTGCCGGTCGCCGCGGTGGATGTCGTCGGCATGCTGGCCTTCCTGATGGTGCTGCCGATCGTCCCGGTGCTGCTGTCGTTCGTGATGCTGCAGCACCGGGTCAGCCGGGTGCGCATCATCGAACGCACCAGCCGCGACCCGCTCACCGGGCTGCTCAACCGCGCCAGCCTGGAGGGCGCGATCGCCGCGGACATCGCCGATGCCGGCCAGCCGCCAATGGCCTTCGCCTACCTCGACCTGGACAAGCTGGCCCTGATCAACGACACCTCCAGCCACGCCGCCGGCGATGCCCTGATCCGTGGCATCGCCGGGGTGATCTCGGAGTGGCGGCAGCCCGACGACGAGGTCGCCAGCGTCAGCGGCGACGAGTTCGTGGTGCTGATGCGCAACGCCAGCCCGCTGGTCGCCGAGGACCGCGTCCGGGCCCTGCTGGCCAACATCCAGGCCCACCGCACGCCCTGGCAGGAACGCCAGCTCTCCACCACCGCATCCGCGGGCCTGGTGCCATTCCGGCCCGGGTCCGCGCCCTTCGGGACCCTGCTCTCGCATGCCGATGCGGCGTGCATGACCGCCAAGGAACTCGGCGGCAACCGGGTCCACGTGGGCAGCCTCGGCGAGGGCGGGGGCAGCGCCCGTTCCGCGGCGATGCACGCGGCGCTGCGCCTGACCGACGCGATCGAGCAGGAGCAGGTGGAACTGCATGCCCAGGGCATCCATGCCATCGGCGAGTCGGCCAGCCCAGGCCTGCGCCTGGAAGTGCTGCTGCGCGTGCGTGCCGCGCCCGGCCAGGCCCTGCTGCCGCCGGGTGACCTCATCGCCGCGGCCGAGCGCTTCGCACTGGGCCCGCGGCTGGACCGGCACGTGCTGGACCAGACCCTGCGCCTGCTGGAGACCCGTCCCGAGGCCCTGTCCATCGGTTCGTGCTCGATCAACCTCACTGGCGACTCGGTCGCCAACGAGTCCTTCATCGCCTATGCCCTGGAGCGGATCGGCCGCAGCAGCTTCCCGGCACACCGGCTGTGCTTCGAGATCACCGAGACCTCGGCGGTGCGCAACTTCAGCCGGGCCCAGCGCTTCATCGGCCAGCTGCGCGCGCTGGGCTGCCGGTTCGCGCTCGACGACTTCGGCACCGGCTTCTGTTCCTTCGGCTACCTGGCGCGCCTGGACGTGGACTACTTCAAGATCGACGGCAGCTTCGTCCGCGACCTCGACACCTCGCCGCTGTCGCAGTCGGTGGTGCGCTCGATCGTGCAGATCGCCCATGTGCTGGGCAAGCAGGTCATCGCCGAGCACACCGAGACCGACGCCCACCGGCGGCTGCTGGCCTCGATGGGCGTGGACTTCGCCCAGGGCTACCTGTTCGACCGGCCGGCACCGCTGGCCGGGGTGATCGCCCAGCGACGCGAGGTCCATCCGGTGTCCCCTGCTTCCGGCTAACATTCCCGACGGGGGCGGGGCGGAGGCGACATGACGGAAGGCACCGGAGAGGACATCACCCAGCTGCTGCGCGAATCGCGCGACGGTGACCCCGACGGCCTGCCGCGCGTGTACGCGCTGCTGTACGGGGAGCTGCACCGCATCGCCCGCAGCGTCGCCGGCGGGGCGCAGGCGACGCTCACCCCGACGGTGCTGGTGAACGAGGCCTTCCTGCGCCTGTGCGGCGGCGGCCAGGCCCTGGACCTCGCCAGCCGCAAGCATTTCTTCGCCACCGCGGCCCAGACCATGCGCTGGATCGTCATCGACCACGCACGCCGCGCAGGCGCCGAGCGCCACGGCGGGGCGCTGGTCCGGGTCGAGCTCGACGACAACCAGGCCGCCAGCTTCAGGCCCGGGGAGCTGATCGCGCTCGACGCGGCGCTCGACGCGCTCGAGCGGGTCGACCCGGCTCGTCGCGAACTCGTCGAGCTGCGCTACTTCGCCGGGCTGGGCTACGAGGAGCTGGCGCCGCTGCTCGGACGCTCGGTGCGCACGCTCAAGCGCGAGTGGGCCGCCGCCCGCGCGGCGCTGCAGCTGCTGATGGAGTGACACCTGAACCTGGCGGACTGCGAATGTCCCGGGGCCCCCTACCACGCACGGAACCACCGACCATGCCCATCCCGCCCGATGACGCCCATGCCGCTGGCGACTGGCAGCAGGCCATCGCCCTGGCCGAGGAGCTGCTGGGCCTGCCGGACGGCGAGCGCGACGCCGCGCTGGCGGCACGGCGTCCGGACCCGCGCATCGCCACACTGGTCGCCCGACTGCTGCAGGCGGACCGGCGCGGCAGCATCCTCGACGCACCGCTGTCGCCGGGCGTCGCCGGGCCGACGCCGACGCCGCAGCTGGCCGGACGCCGGCTGGGACGCTGGTTGCTGGTCGACCTGCTGGGCGAAGGCGGCATGTCGGTGGTCTACCGGGCCCGCTCGCTGCAGCCACCGATGGGGCAGGTGGCCGCACTGAAGCTGCTGTCGATGGCCGCGGCCGGACGCTCCGGGCGGACGCGCTTCGAACGCGAGATCGCCATCCTCACCCGCCTGCGCCACCCGGGGATCGCCCCGATCCTGGATGCCGGCGTGGCACCGGACGGCACGCCGTGGTTCGCCATGGGCCTGGTCGAGGGCGTCGACATCGTCCGCTGGTGCCGGGAACAGGCGCCCGGGCTGGATGCGTGCGTGGACCGGTTCATCGAGGTCTGCGACGCGGTCGCGCACGCCCACCGCCACCTGGTGGTCCATCGCGACATCAAGCCCTCCAACGTGCTGGTCGACGGCGCCGGGCGCGTGGTCCTGCTCGACTTCGGCATCGCCCGGCTGCTGGAGGACGGCGGGTCGGAGGCGACCGGATCCGCCACGCTGGCCTTCACGCCGCGCTTCGCGGCCCCGGAACAGGTCGCCGGCCAGGCGGTCACCACCGCCACCGACGTGTTCGGGCTGGGCTGCCTGCTGCACCTGATGCTGCTCGACTGCGCGCCGCAGTACCCCGGCGACGACACTCGCCGGGAATGCATCGACCCGGTGGTGCTGGCCCGGCGCGCCGGCAGCCGCCCGCTGGTGCGCGCGCTGCGCGGCGACCTTGGCGCGGTCCTCCGAAAGAGCCTGGCCGCGGACCCGTCCCGCCGCCACCCCGGGGCGGCCGAGCTGGCCGCCGACCTGCGGGCGTGGCGCCGGGGACAGCCGGTTTCGGCCCAACGCGACGGAGGCGTGTACCGGCTGCGTCGCTTCGTCGGCCGCAACCCGGCGGCGAGCGCGCTGGGTCTGGCGCTGGTGCTGAGCCTCATCGGTGGCCTGGTGGCCAGCCTGTGGCAGGCCGAGGCGGCGCGGCAGCAGGCACAGCGCGCCGAACGCGAGCTGGCCCGCGCGGAGACGGTACGCGAGTACGTGGTGCGCATCTTCGCCGCCGCCAACCCCTCCGACGGCGCACAGGCCACCGCGGCGGACCTGCTGCGCGCCGGCGGCGAGCTGGTCACCGATACGCTGGCGGTCGAGCAGCCGGTGCTGGCCGCCGACCTGCTGGGGCTCATCGGCGAAGCGCGGCGCCAGGCCAGCGACTACGCCCAGGCCCGCGTCGACCTCGAGCGCGGCCTCGCCATCCTCGACCAGGCCGGGGAAGCCGCGCCCGGCGTGCGTCGCGTGCTCCACTACGAGCTCGGCGAGAACGCGCGCACCGGCGGGCGACACGCCGAGGCCATCGCCCATTACGAGGAGGCCCTGTCGCTGGCGCGCGCCACCGGGGCCCCGGCCGCGTTGCAGCTTGAGATGGCGCTGTGGCTGGCCACGGCGCGCTCGGCGGCCGGCGGCGCCGAGCAGCCGCTGGACGCCCTGCAGGACATCCTCGCCGGGATCCGCGCGGCGGGCCTGGAAGGCGGCGCGCTGCACCTGCGCACCCTGGACACGCTGTCGACGGCCACCCACCTCGCCGGCGGCGACCAGTTCCCGCTGCAGGCCGAACGCCTGGCCGTGGCCGCCCGCGTCTACGCCGACCGCCCGGGCTGGCTGGCCTTCGCCTACGCCGACGCGATCCCGGCGCATCGCGCCCGGCGCCTGTTCGAGCGCGCCCAGGAGCTGTCCGATGCATCGGTCGCCCTGGCCGGGTCCACCTACGAGGGTCCGCACGTGATCGCGGCCATCGTCTACTGCAACGCCGCGGGACTGGCCTGGCAGCGGGGCCGCAACCGGGATGCCGAGGCGCTGGTATCCCGGGCGATCGAGATGGACCGCGTTCTGGAACGGCGGCACATCCACGCCTTCTCCTGCCTGCTGCACCAGACCCAGGTGCTGGCGGTTGAGGGCCGCTACGAGGCCGCCGTCGAGAGCCTCGCAGCCGCCGGGCGCATGCTCGACGCGCTGGCGCTGGCCGACGACACCGGCTGGCGGGAACAGGCCTGCGAGGTGCGGGCCTGGATGGCGCTGGAGAACGGGCGACTGCACGACGCCGCGCAGGCGATCGACCGCTGCGCCCCGGCCGGGGAGGGGCACGTGCGCTGGAACCTGCTGCGGGCCGAGCGCGCGTTCCACCAGGGCGACCTGGCGCAGGCGCGCAGCCTGCTGGCGCCCTGGAAGGCCGCGCACCCGCTGACGGATGACGCGCCGGACCGGCTGCGCGGCTGGCAGCTGGACTGGGCACTGGCCGCCGCCGCGGACCCCGCCGCAGGCGAGGCCCGGCGTCGGGCCCTGCGGGAGGCGGTGGAGCGCATCCCCGAACCCTGGGACCGGCGCGAGGCCCTGCTGGCCTGCCTGGGCGATCCCGGCGCCGAGGCCGGCTGCCTGCACCCGCCGGGGTGAGTGCGGGGCGGCCCGCAGCGCACCGCGGTCGACGGCGGACAGTGAAAAAAAGAAACCCCGCCGAGGCGGGGTTTCCAGGGTGACGCGCGGTGGGGCCGGACTCAGAAGTCCATGCCGCCCATGCCGCCCATGCCGCCGCCGGCCGGCATCGCCGGCTCGTCCTTCTTCGGCAGCTCACCGACCATCGCCTCGGTGGTGACGATCAGGCCGGCGATCGAGGCCGCGTTCTGCAGCGCCGAGCGGGTGACCTTGGTCGGGTCGAGGATGCCGAACTCGACCATGTCGCCGTACTCGCCGTTGGCGGCGTTGTAGCCGTAGTTGCCCTTGCCTTCCTTGACGTTGTTGAGGATGACCGAGGGCTCCTCGCCGGCGTTGGTGACGATCTCGCGCAGCGGGGCCTCCATCGCGCGCAGGGCGATGGTGATGCCGTGGTTCTGGTCCTCGTTGGCGCCCTTGAGGCCACCGATCGCGGTCAGCGCGCGGATCAGGGCGACGCCGCCGCCCGGGACCACGCCCTCCTCGACCGCCGCACGGGTGGCGTGCAGGGCGTCCTCGACGCGGGCCTTCTTCTCCTTCATCTCGATCTCGGTGCTGGCACCGACCTTGATGACGGCCACGCCACCGGCCAGCTTGGCCACGCGCTCCTGCAGCTTCTCGCGGTCGTAGTCCGAGGAGGTCTCCTCGATCTGCGCCTTGATCTGCTTGATGCGCGCCTCGATGCCGCTGGACTCGCCGGCGCCGTCGATGATGGTGGTGTTCTCCTTGGACACCTGCACCTTCTTGGCGCGGCCCAGGTCGTTGATGGTGGCCTTCTCCAGCTGCAGGCCGACTTCCTCGGAGATCACGGTGCCGCCGGTCAGGATGGCCATGTCCTCGAGCATCGCCTTGCGACGGTCGCCGAAGCCCGGGGCCTTCACGGCGCAGACCTTGACGATGCCGCGGATGGTGTTGACCACCAGGGTGGCCAGGGCCTCGCCCTCGACTTCCTCGGCGACGATCAGCAGCGGCTTGCCGGCCTTGGCGACGCCCTCGAGCACCGGCAGCAGGTCGCGCACGTTGGAGATCTTCTTGTCGTACAGCAGGATGTAGGGGTCATCGAGCTCGGCCTGCATCGACTGCTGGTTGTTGATGAAGTACGGCGAGAGGTAGCCGCGGTCGAACTGCATGCCCTCCACGACGTCGAGCTCGTTGTCCAGGCCCGAGCCCTCCTCGACGGTGATCACGCCTTCCTTGCCGACCTTGTCCATCGCCTGGGCGATGAGGTCGCCGATGTTGGCGTCGGAGTTGGCCGAGATGGCGCCGACCTGGGCGATGGCCTTGGAGTCGGTGACCGGCTTGGAGAGGTTCTTCAGCTCGCCGACGGCCTCGGTGACGGCCTTGTCGATGCCGCGCTTGAGGTCCATCGGGTTCATGCCGGCGGCGACCGCCTTCATGCCCTCGCGGATCATCGCCTGGGCCAGCACGGTGGCGGTGGTGGTGCCGTCGCCGGCGGTGTCGGAGGTCTTGGAGGCGACCTCCTTGACCATCTGCGCGCCCATGTTCTCGAACTTGTCGGCCAGCTCGATCTCCTTGGCGACGGACACGCCGTCCTTGGTGATCGTCGGGGCGCCGAAGCTCTTCTCGAGCACGACGTTGCGGCCCTTCGGGCCCAGGGTCACCTTCACGGCGTTGGCCAGGACGTTCACGCCCTTGACCATGCGCGAGCGGGCGTCTTCACCGAAGCGGACTTCTTTGGCTGCCATTGTTCTCTACCTCTGGATATGGATGTCGTTGACGGGGGATTCGCCCCTGCGGGCCGGCGCCGGGCCGGTCATGCCGGCGGCGTCCGGGCCACGCCGGGGGCGTGGAAGCGGGATCAGGCCAGGACGGCGAACAGGTCGTCCTCGCGGACCACCAGGTACTCGGCGCCGTCGATCTTGACCTCGGTGCCGGAGTACTTGCCGAAGAGGACCTTGTCGCCGACCTTGACGGTCAGCTCGCGCACCTGGCCGTTGTCCAGGGGCTTGCCGGCGCCCACGGCGACCACCTCACCGCGGATCGGCTTCTCGGTGGCCGAGTCCGGGATCACGATGCCACCCGCGGAGACCTTCTCCTCTTCCATGCGCTTGATGACGACGCGGTCGTGAAGCGGCTTCATGTTCATGCGTTTCCCTCTAACCAGTTGATTTGACTGAAATCCGGGGCAACCTGTTAGCACTCTGCCCCGTTGAGTGCCAATTCTAGCGCGCCAGTTTTCCAATCCGGAAGCCGGCGACGGGCCTTTCAATGGGGGCACCGCAACGGCTTTCAAGGGGCGGCGACGCGGTTTTTGGTAGGCTGCCGGCGGCAGGTGGCCCCTCCCCCGCCGCCGTGCGAGTCCCGCGATGAAAGCCTCCGCCCCCCGCATGCTGCTGGTCCTGTGCGCCTGTCCCGACGAGGCGACCGCCGAGTCGCTGGCCGAGGACGCCGTGGGCGCGCACCTGGCCGCCTGTGCCAGCCTGCTGCCGGGCCTGCGCTCGGTCTACCGCTGGGAGGGCCGCATCCAGCGGGCCCAGGAGGTGCTGCTGATGCTCAAGACCACCCCGGCCCACTGGGACGTGCTGCGCGACCGGCTCGCCGCCGCCCACCCCTACGAACTCCCGGAGATCGTCGCGGTCGAACCCGCGACCGGCCTGGCCGGCTACCTGCAGTGGGTGGCCGATGAAACCGCGCCCAGCCTGCCCGGACACCGCTGAAGGATTCCCATCGATGCGTTCTGACACCGGCGCTGCCAGCGCCCTCCTGCGCCTGCTGCTGCCGGCACTCGCGCTGCTCGCCCTGGTCCTGCCGGCCCGGCCGGCGCTGGCCATCGATCCCTCGCAGCTGCTGCCCGTCGAGGAGGCCTTCGCGCTCAGCGGCCGGGTCGCCGGCGCCGAGCGCATCGACCTGCGCTGGGAGATCGCCGAGGGCTACTACCTCTACCGGCACCGCGCGCGGCTGATCGACGCCGAAGGCTTCGCCGTCGATGGCGAGCTCGACCTGCCGCCGGGCGAGGCCTACACCGACGAGTTCTTCGGCGACGTGGAAACCTACCGCCACGTCCTCGACGCCAGCCTCCACGGCCGCCTGGTCGACGGCGCGCGCAGCGTGCGCCTGGAGCTGACCTACCAGGGCTGTGCCGACATCGGCATCTGCTACCCGCCGCACCGGCAGACCATCGAACTGGCCGTGCCCGCCGGGCTGGGTGCGGCTGCCCGGCCGGCCCTGCCCGGCTTCGGCCGCGCGCCCGGCGGCGACCTCTTCGGCGGCGCCTTCGGCGCCAGCGACAGCCTGCCGCTGCCCGAGGCCCAGGCCTTCCGCGCCGAGGCCATCGCCGACGGCCCCGAGGGGCTGCTGCTGCGCCTGAGCCCGGCGCCGGGCTACTACCTCTACCGCGACAACACCACCTTCGCCATCCGCGCCGACCGCGGCCGGGTCAGCGTCGGCGAGGTGCTGTGGCCGGAGGCGGTCGAGCACGAGGACGAGTTCTTCGGTCGCTCGGCGGTGTACTTCGAGCCGGTCGACGTGCCGGTGCGCCTGCTGCGCAGCCACACCGAAGCCACCACCATCACCCTGCAGCTGGGCATCCAGGGCTGCCAGGACGAAGGCATCTGCTACCCGCCGATGGAGCGGGTGTTCGAGATCGAACTCCCCGCCGGCGGCCAGGCGCTGCTGGCCGGAGGCAGCACCCCCGCCGCCGGCACCGGCGGCCTGGGCGGCGGCCAGAGCGGCCTGCTGGTGGCCCTGCTGCTGGCCCTGGGCGGCGGCGTGCTGCTCAACCTGATGCCCTGCGTGCTGCCGATCCTGTCGCTGAAGGCGCTGAGCCTGGCCGGCAGCGGCACCAGCCCCGCCCAGGCCCGGCACACGGCGCTGTGGTACACGCTGGGCGTGGTGGTCAGCTTCGGGCTGATCGGCCTGCTGGTGCTGGGCCTGCGCTCGGCCGGCCTGGCCCTGGGCTGGGGCTTCCAGCTGCAGCAGCCGCTGGTGGTCGCGCTGCTGGCCTACCTGATGCTGGCGATCGGCCTCAACCTCTCCGGGGTGTTCTCCATCGGCGGCCGGCTGGCCGGCGTCGGCCAGGGCCTGACCGAGAAGTCCGGCGCCGCCGGCGACTTCTTCACCGGCGTGCTGGCGGTGCTGGTCGCCAGCCCCTGCACCGCGCCGTTCATGGGCGCGGCCCTGGCGTTCGCCTTCGCCGCGCCGCCGGCGGTCGCACTGGGCGTGTTCCTGATGCTGGGCCTGGGCCTGGCGCTGCCGTTCCTGCTGATCGGCTTCATCCCCGGACTGGCCTCGCGGCTGCCGCGCCCCGGCGCCTGGATGGAGGGTTTCAAGCAGGCCCTGGCCTTCCCGATGTACCTGGTGGCGGTGTGGCTGGCCTGGGTGCTGGCCAAGCAGCGCGGCGCGGATGCGATCGGGCTGCTGCTGCTTGGCGGCGTGGTGCTGGCACTGGGCCTGTGGTGGCTGGAGCGCGCGCGTTTCAGCGGCCGCCGCCTCGGCCGGGCGCTGGCGCTGGCGGTGGTGCTGGCCGCGCTGGTGCCGGTGTGGTGGCTCAACCAGCTGCCGCCGCCGGCCGCCGCCGCCGAGGCGCCGGAGAGCGCCGACCGCGTGGCCTATTCCGCCGACCGGCTGCAGACGCTGCGCGACGCCGGCCGGGTGGTGTTCGTGAACATGACCGCGGACTGGTGCGTCACCTGCAAGGCCAACGAGCGCCGGGTGCTGGCCGACGCCGGCTTCCGCGAGGCGCTCGACGCGGTCGACGGCGTGTACATGGTCGGCGACTGGACCAACGTCGACCCGGCCATCACCGCCTTCCTGGAGTCGCACAACGCCGTGGGCGTGCCGCTGTACGTGGTCTATCCGGCCAACGGCGGCGAGCCGCGCGTGCTGCCGACCATCCTCACCCTCGGCGGCGTGCTGGGCGCGATCGCGGAGGCCGGACGATGAAGCGCGCGCTGCCGATCCTGGGCCTGGTCGTGGTGGCCGGCATCGCCGGCTGGGCGGGCCTGAAGTTCGGGGAACGCTACAACCCGATGGGCTGGCCGCCGGAACAGGAGGCCCCGCGCGGGCTGGAGGTCGCGCGCGAGGGCGACCTGGCACCGCCGATCACCCTGCCCGACCTCCACGGCGAACCGCGCGCGCTCTCGGACTGGCTGGGCCGGCCGGTGCTGGTGAACTTCTGGGCCTCCTGGTGCGGCCCCTGCATCGAGGAGATGCCGCTGCTCGACGGCTTCGCCCAGGAGCAGGGTGCCGAGGGCGTGCAGGTGATCGGCATCGCCCTGGACAACCAGGCCGACGTCGAGGCCTTCCTCGCCGACCTGCCGGTGCGCTACACCATCCTGATGGACCAGCCCGGCCCCGCCGACAGCTCCGTGCAGCTGGGCAACAGCCGCGGCGTGCTGCCGTATTCGGTGCTGCTCGACGCCGAGGGCCGGGTGCTGCGGGAGAAGCTGGGGGTGTTCACCCGGCGCGAGCTGGCGGACTGGGCGCGCCTGGTCGAGTGATTCAAACAGGCGATTAAATCGCAGGCATCTCCTGCGATCGTTCAAGTATCTGGACAAGGCCGGGGCGATCCCCGACACTGTGGCCGCTTCCAGGAGCGGCCATGGCCCAGATCCTCGTCCTGCACGGACCCAACCTCAACCTGCTCGGCAGCCGCGAGCCCGCGGTCTACGGCCACACCACGCTGGCGCAGATCGACGCCGCCCTGCAGGCGCAGGCGCGCGAGGCCGGCCACGAGCTGACCACCCTGCAGTCCAACGCCGAGCACGTGCTGGTGGACCGCATCCAGGCCGCGGCCGCGGACGGCACCGCCTTCATCGTGATCAACCCGGCCGCCTTCACCCACACCTCGGTGGCGGTCCGCGACGCGCTCGCCGCCGTCGGCCTGCCCTTCATCGAGGTGCACCTCTCCAACCCCCACGCGCGCGAGCCGTTCCGGCACACCAGCCTGGTCTCCGACCTGGCCGTGGGGGTGGTCGCCGGCTTCGGCGCCGACAGCTACCGCTTCGCCCTGGACGCCGCCATCGCGCGGCTCCGGGACTGACCTTCGAACCGACCCGGCCGCCGCGGCGGCCACGCACAGGGACCCGACATGGACCTCAGGAAAATCAAGAAGCTCATCGACCTGCTCGAGGAATCCAACCTCTCCGAGATCGAGATCAAGGAGGGCGAGGAATCGGTGCGCCTCTCGCGCATGCCCACCGGCGTGGCGGCCCCGCAGCCGGTGACCCACGTGCACATGGAGCCGCCGCGTGCGTCCGCCCCGGCCGCGGCGGCGGCCCCGGCCCCGTCCGGCGGCGGCAGCGCCGGCGCCGGTGAATCCGGCGGCAAGTCCGGCGGCCGCGAACTCCCCGACGGCGAGGTGATCCGTTCGCCGATGGTCGGCACCTACTACGAGGCCCCGAACCCGGAGTCGGCGCCGTTCGTGAAGGTCGGCCAGCAGGTCAAGGCCGGCGAGACCCTGGGCATCATCGAGGCGATGAAGATGTTCAACCCGATCGAGGCCGAGGTCTCGGGCACGGTCGTCGCGATCCTGGTCGAGAACGGCCAGCCGGTCGAATTCGACGAACCGATGTTCGTGATCGGCTGAGGCGGCGGACATGCTCGACAAGGTCGTCATCGCCAACCGCGGCGAAATCGCGCTGCGTATCCTGCGTGCCTGCCACGCGCTGGGCATCAAGACCGTCGCCGTGCACTCCACGGTCGACCGCAACCTCAAGCACGTGGCCATGGCCGACGAGTCGGTGTGCATCGGCCCGCCGCCGTCGAACCGCAGCTACCTCGACATCCCGGCCATCATCGCCGCCGCCGAGGTCACCGACGCCCAGGCCATCCACCCCGGCTACGGCTTCCTCAGCGAGAACGCCGACTTCGCCGAGCGCGTGGAGCAGTCCGGCTTCGTCTTCATCGGCCCCCGCGCCGACACCATCCGCCTGATGGGCGACAAGGTCGAGGCGATCAAGGCGATGAAGGCCGCCGGCGTCCCCTGCGTTCCCGGTTCCGGTGGCCCGCTGGGCGACGATGCGCAGGAGAACATCCGCATCGCCCGCGAGATCGGCTACCCGGTCATCGTCAAGGCGGCCGGCGGCGGCGGTGGCCGCGGCATGCGCGTGGTCCACGCCGAGGGCAACCTCAACGGCGCCATCCAGACCACCAAGTCCGAGGCCAAGGCCGCCTTCGGCAACGACATGGTCTACATGGAGAAGTTCCTGGAGAACCCGCGCCACGTGGAGATCCAGGTGCTGGCCGACGGCCAGGGCAACGCCATCCACCTCGGCGAGCGCGACTGCTCGATGCAGCGCCGGCACCAGAAGGTGGTCGAGGAGGCCCCGGCACCGGGCATCACCCCGGCGCTGCGCGAGGAGATCGGCCGCGTGTGCGTGGAGGCCTGCATCCGCATCGGCTACCGTGGCGCGGGCACCTTCGAGTTCCTGTTCGAGGACGGACGCTTCTACTTCATCGAGATGAACACCCGCATCCAGGTCGAGCACCCGGTCACCGAGATGGTCACCGGCGTGGACCTGGTGCGCGAGCAGCTGCTGATCGCCGCCGGGCGGAAGCTGTCGATCCGGCAGGAGGACATCGTCCTCAACGGGCATGCGATCGAGTGCCGCATCAACGCCGAGGACCCGGAGTCCTTCCTGCCCTGCCCCGGCCTGATCAAGCACTTCCACGCACCGGGCGGCCCGGGCGTGCGCGTGGACACGCACATCTACGAAGGCTACCGGGTGCCGTCGAACTACGACTCGATGGTCGGCAAGCTCATCGTCCACGGCGCCGACCGCGCCCAGGCGATCGCGCGCATGCGCGTGGCGCTCAGCGAGATGGTCGTCGACGGCATCCGGACCAACGTGCCGCTGCAGCAACGCATCATGGCCGACCAGGGCTTCCAGACCGGCGGGATGAACATCCACTACCTGGAGAAGCGCCTCAACGAGCGCAAGTCCAAGGCCATCGGGCTGGGCTGAGATGCCGTACCTGGAACTGGGCCTGCGCTGCCCCGGGCGCGAGCAGCCGCGCTACGAGGCCGCGCTGGAGGACATCGGTGCGTTGAGCGTCACCTCGATGGACGCCGACGCCGACACCCCCGATGAACAGGCCATCCTCGAGCCCGGCGTCGGCGAGACGCCGGTGTGGCCGGAGGTGCGCCTGGGCGCGCTGTTCCAGGCCGGCACCGACCCCGAGCGGGTGCTGGCGATGCTGGAGGCCTTCGATCCCGGCCTGGACCTCGACGGGGCGGTGTTCTCCGAGGTGGAGGACCAGGACTGGGAACGGGCCTGGCTGGACCAGTTCAAGCCGATGCGCTTCGGTCGCCGGACCTGGATCGTGCCCTGGAACCACGCGCTGCCCGCCGAGGCCGGCGACCCGGCCGCGGTGGTGCGGCTGGACCCGGGCCTGGCCTTCGGGTCGGGCACCCACCCGACCACGGCGCTGTGCCTGGCCTGGCTCGACGGCCTGGCCGACGAGGGCGCGCTGGAGGGCGCGGCCGTGCTCGACTACGGCTGCGGCTCGGGCATCCTGGCCCTGGCCGGGCTGAAGCTCGGCGCCGCCTCGGCGCTGGGCATCGACAACGACCCCCAGGCCATCGTGGCCACCCTCGACAACGCGCAGCGCAATGCGGTCGACGAGCGGCTGCAGGCGGCGCTGCCGGCCGATTCCCCACCCGGGCGCTTCCCGGTGGTGGTGGCCAACATCCTGGCCTCGGCCCTGGACGCGCTGGCCGCCGACATCGCCGAGCGGGTGCAGCCCGGTGGCCGCATCGCGCTCTCGGGCATCCTCCCCGACCAGGCCGACGCCCTGCTGGCGCGTTACGGGGAATGGTTCGACGACCTGCACGTGGAGCAGCTCGGGGACTGGGTGCGCATCGACGGCCGGCGTCGCTAGACTGCCGGCATGCCCGAGACACCCCAACCCCCCCAGGGCGACCTGTTCCGGCCCGCCGGGGCACCCTCCTTCATCGCCCGCAGCCAGCCCCGGGGCCGCCCCGGGCGTGGCTGGTGGCCGGCGGTGGCCGCGCTGGCGGTGCTGGCCGGGCTGCAGTGGCTGTGGGTGGAACGCGACCGGCTGGCCGCCGACCCGGAGTGGCGGCCGCGCGTGGAGCGCGCCTGCGCGGTGCTGCCGTGCACCGTGCCGGTGTGGCACCAGCCCGCCGCCTTCCAGGTCGCCAGCCGCGACGTGCGCCCGCACCCCTCGGTGGACGGCGCGCTGCTGATCACCGCCACCTTCCGCAACGATGCGCCATGGGCGCAGGCCTGGCCGCAGGTGGAGCTGAGCCTGTCGGACCTGGAGGGGCGCGTGATCGGCCTGCGCCGCTTCGCGGCGGTGGACTACCTCGGCGGCGAGCCGGCCAGCCCCCTGCTGGAACCCGGACAGTCGGCCCGCATCACCCTGGAGGTGGTCGACGAGGACCGGCGCGCGGTCGCCTTCGCCTTCGCCTTCCACTGAGGCCCCGGACCGGGCCTTCGGGCTGGCCCGATTTTTTCCAGCCTGTTCTCAATCGCTTGCGGGCGGGTTGGCATCGCTTCGCACGGCGGGGTTACACTCCTTCCCCCCGCGCGGCACCGGACGGTGCGCGGGCGCACACAGCAGTCGCCGACTTCAGGGATGTGGGGAACGGCGCGACGCGGAGATTTGGAAGACGTGAGCCTTGACGCCGCCCCGGCGCGCGAACGCGACGCCGACGCCCCGGTTTCGACCATCGCCAGCGATGCGCCGCGCGGTCTCGCGGATTGCGTGCGCGATTCGGTCCGCCGCTACCTCGCCGACCTCGACGACTGCCAGGCCGAGGACCTCTACGCGATCGTCGTCGCCGAGGTCGAGCGCCCGCTGCTGTCGGAGGTCATGGCCCACTGCCAGGGCAACCAGAGCCGCGCCGCGCAGGCGCTGGGCATCAACCGCGCCACGCTGCGAAAGAAGCTGCGCCAGCACGGCCTGGGCTGAGCCCGCGCGGCGGGGCCGGTATAATCGCCGGCTTTCCCGATGCCGGCGCCCACCATGCCTGACACCCGCCTGCCCGTTCGCCGGGCCCTGCTTTCGGTCTCCGACAAGACCGGGCTGATCGAACTCGCCCGCGCGCTGCACGCGCTGGACGTGGACCTGCTCTCCACCGGCGGCACCGCGCGCGCGCTGCGCGAGGCCGGCCTGCCGGTCACCGACGTCAGCGACGTCACCGGCTTCCCGGAGATCATGGACGGGCGGGTGAAGACCCTGCACCCGAAGGTGCACGGCGGCCTGCTGGGCCGTGCCGGCACCGACGATGCGGTCATGGCCGAACACGGCATCGCGCCCATCGACCTGCTGGTGCTCAACCTCTACCCGTTCGAGGCGGTCACCGCACGCGCGGACTGCACGCTCGAACAGGCCGTGGAGAACATCGACATCGGCGGCCCGGCGATGCTGCGCGCGGCGGCGAAGAACTTCGCGCGCGTGGCCGTGGCCACCGACCCCGCCCAGTACGGCGAACTGCTGGCCGAGCTCGACGCCCACGGCGGCACCCTGTCCGCCGGCACCCGCTTCGCGCTGTCGGTGGCCGCGTTCAATCGCGTCGCCCAGTACGACGCGGCCATCGGCAACCACCTCGGCAGCCTGGCCGAGGGCGGCGAGCGCGCGCGGTTCCCGGTGCAGCAGCATTCCAACGTCGTCAAGGTCATGGACCTGCGCTACGGCGAGAACCCGCACCAGTCCGCCGCGTTCTACCGCGACCTGCATCCGGTGCCCGGCACCCTGGCGACGTTCCGCCAGCACCAGGGCAAGGCCCTGAGCTTCAACAACCTCGCCGACACCGACGCGGCCTGGGAGTGCGTGCGCCAGTTCGACCGCCCGGCCTGCGTGATCGTCAAGCACGCCAACCCTTGCGGCGTCGCCGAGGCCGACGACCTGGGCACCGCCTACGACCGCGCCTACGCCACCGATCCGACCTCGGCCTTCGGCGGCATCATCGCCTTCAACCGGCCGCTGGACGCGGGGACGATGGCCGCGATCATCGAGCGCCAGTTCGTCGAGGTCATCGTCGCGCCCGCCGTCGACGCCGAGGCGCTGGCGCTGTCGGCGAAGAAGGCCAACGTGCGCGTGCTGGAGATCCCGCACGGCGAGGGCCGCAACGCGTTGGACATCAAGCGCGTCGGCTCGGGCCTGCTGATGCAGACCGCCGACATCCGCGAGGTCACGGCCGACGAGCTGAAGGTCGTCAGCCAGCGCGCGCCCAGCGCCTCGGAGATGGCCGACCTGCTCTTCGCCTGGCGGGTGGCCAAGTACGTGAAGTCCAACGCCATCGTCTACGCCCGCGACGGCTACACCGTCGGCGTCGGCGCCGGCCAGATGAGCCGCGTGGTCAGCGCGAAGATCGCCGGGCTCAAGGCCGGGGAGGCCGGCCTGGTGGTCCCCGGTTCGGCCATGGCCTCCGACGCCTTCTTCCCGTTCCGCGACGGCATCGACGCCGCCGCCGCCGCCGGCATCCGCGCCGTGATCCAGCCCGGCGGCTCGATGCGCGACAAGGAGGTCATCGAGGCCGCCGACGAACACGGCATGGCGATGGTGTTCACCGGGGTGAGGCATTTCAGACACTGAAGAGCGGGAACGGGTGAAGGGGAGTGGGAAACGGGTGGCCCACCTCCCTTTCCCCACTCCCCTTCACCCATTCCCCGCCCTCCCCCTCCCAACCCCAAAAGGCTCCCCATGAAACTCCTCATCATCGGCAACGGCGGTCGCGAGCATGCGCTGGCCTGGAAGCTGGCGCAGTCGCCGCGGGTGGACGAGGTGCTGGTCGCGCCGGGCAACGCGGGCACTGCGGTCGAGGCGAAGTGCCGGAACGTGGGGGTGTCCGCAACCGACGTCGACGGACTGCTGCGGCTGGTGGCCGAGGAGGGGGTGGACCTGACCGTAGTCGGGCCCGAGGCGCCGCTGGTGGCCGGCGTGGTCGACCGCTTCCGCGGGGCCGGGCACCGGATCTTCGGGCCGACGGCGAAGGCGGCGCAGCTGGAGGGCTCCAAGGCCTTCGCCAAGGACTTCATGGCCCGGCACGGCATCCCGACCGCGCACTACGCGGTGTTCACCGAGCTCGACGCCGCGCTCGCCCACATCGCCACGCACGGCGCGCCGATCGTGGTCAAGGCCGACGGCCTGGCCGCCGGCAAGGGCGTGATCGTGGCGATGACCGTCGCCGAGGCCGAGGCCGCGGTGCGCGACATGCTGGCCGGCAACGCCTTCGGCGAGGCCGGTGCCCGCGTGGTGGTCGAGGAGTTCCTCGAGGGCGAGGAGGCCAGCTTCATCTCGATCGTCGATGGCACCACCGCGCTGCCGATGGCCACCAGCCAGGACCACAAGCGCGTCGGCGACGGCGACACCGGCCCCAACACCGGCGGCATGGGCGCCTACTCCCCGGCACCGGTGGTGACCGGGGACGTGCACGCACGGATCATGCGCGAGGTGGTCGAGCCCACCGTGGCGGGCATGGCCGCCGACGGCATCCCGTTCACCGGCTTCCTCTACGCCGGCCTGATGATCTCGCCGGAGGGCGCGCCCAAGGTCATCGAGTTCAACGTGCGCTTCGGCGACCCGGAGACCCAGCCGGTGATGCTGCGGCTGCAGTCCGACCTGCTGGACCTGGTCGAGGCCGCCATCGACGGCAGCCTCCAGGGCGCGCAGGCGCAGTGGGACCCGCGCCCCAGCCTGGGCGTGGTGATGGCCGCGGCCAACTACCCCGGCACCCCGCGCACCGGCGATGCGATCGAAGGCCTCGACGCGCTGCCCGCCGACGCGGGTTCCAAGCTCTTCCACGCCGGCACCCGCCTGCTCGACGGCCGGGTGGTCACCGCCGGCGGCCGGGTGCTGTGCGCCTGCGCCCTGGGCGAGGACCTGGCCGACGCGCAACGGCGCGCCTACGACCTGGCCGGGCGCGTGCGCTGGGACGGGGCGTTCCACCGCGGCGACATCGGCTGGCGGGCGCTGGGCCGCAGCGACCCCTAGCGCCGGGAGCCGCACCCGCCGCACGGCGGGTGCTAGGCTCTGCCGCTGACGCCCCTCCACGAGCCTGGCCCATGGCGCAAAGCCAGTTCGCGCTGCTCACGCAGCGACGCTTCCTGCCCTTCTTCCTGACCCAGGCGCTGGGGGCGTTCAACGACAACGTCTTCCGCAACGCGCTGGTGATCCTCATCGCCTTCGGCATCGCCGGGCTCTCCAGCGAACAGATCAACACCTGGTCCAACCTCGCCGCCGGCCTGTTCATCCTGCCCTTCTTCCTGTTCTCGGCGAACGCCGGGCAGTGGGCGGAGAAGTTCGAGAAGTCGCGCTCGATCCGGCTGATCAAGCTGCTGGAGATCGGGATCATGTGCGTGGCGGCGATCGGCTTCTGGATCGGCTCGCTGCCGCTGCTGGTCGGGGTGCTGTTCCTGATGGGCACCCAGAGCGCGCTGTTCGGCCCGCTGAAGTACTCCATCCTGCCGCAGCACCTCAAGCCCGAGGAGCTGGTCGGCGGCAACGGCCTGGTCAGCGGCGGCACCTTCCTGGTCATCCTGCTGGGCACGCTGGTCGGCGGGGCGCTGATGGCGACCCAGGCGCTGGGCGCACCCTGGGTCGCGGCCGCGGTCATCCTCATCGCCATCGCCGGCTACCTGGCCGCGCGCGGCATCCCGCACTCGCCGGCCGCCAACCCCGAGCTGAAGCTCAACTGGAACCCGTTCACCGAGACCGTGCGCATCCTGGGCTTCCTGCGCGGCAACCGCGCGGTGCTCAACTCGGTGCTGGGGGTGAGCTGGTTCTGGTTCTTCGGCTCGATCTTCCTGGCCCAGCTGCCCAACTACACCCGCGAGTTCCTCGGCGGCGGCCCGCAGGTCGCGCCGCTGGTGCTGACCCTGTTCTCGATCGGCATCGGCCTGGGCTCGATCCTGTGCGAGCGCCTGTCCGGGCGTCGGGTCGAGATCGGCCTGGTGCCGCTGGGCGCGATCGGCCTGACCGTGTTCGGCCTGGACCTGTACTTCGCCCGCCCCGAGGCGGCCACGGTCACCGGCCTCACCGCGCTGGAGTTCCTGCGCCAGCCCGGCAGCTGGCGCATCGTCGCCGACCTGCTCCTCATCGGCCTCTTCGGCGGCTTCTACATCGTCCCGCTGCTGGCACTGATCCAGTCGCGCGCCCCGCGCGGGCGGCTGAGCCGGGTGATCGCGGCCAACAACATCCTCAACGCGCTGTTCATGGTGACCGCCGCGGTGATGGCGCTGGTGCTCTTCGCGCTGGGCCTGAGCATCCCGCAGGTGCTGCTGGTCACCGCCATCCTCAACGCGCTGGTGGCGGTCTACATCTTCTCGCTGGTGCCCGAGTTCCTGATGCGCTTCGTCAGCTGGCTGCTGGTCTCGGCCCTGTACCGCATCCGCGTAGACGGCACCGACCGCATCCCCGACGAGGGCGCGGCGGTGGTGGTCTGCAACCACGTCAGCTTCATGGACGCCCTCATCGTCATGGGCTGCATCAAGCGCCCGGTGCGCTTCGTGATGTACCACCGCATCTTCCGGATCCCGGTGCTGAGCTGGATCTTCCGCACCGCCCGCTGCATCCCGATCGCCCCGGCGAAGGAGGACCCGGAACTGATGGAACGGGCCTTCGCCGAGATCGACGCCGCCCTGGCCGCCGGCGAGGTGGTCGGCATCTTCCCCGAGGGCAGGCTGACCACCGACGGGGAGATCGCCCCGTTCCGCGCCGGCATCGAGCGCATCCTCGCCGCCCGCCCGGCCCCGGTCCTGCCCCTGGCCCTCACCGGCATGTGGGAAAGCATGTGGAGCCGCCGCGACTCCCGCCTGGGCCGCGCCCGCCTCCCACGCCGCCTGCGCGCCCGCATCGGCCTGGTCGCCGGCCAGCTCGCCGACGGCAACAGCGCCACCGCCGCCGGCCTGGAGGCGCAGGTGCGGGCGTTGCGGGGAGAGCAGGCGTGAGGGCGGGAACGGGTGAAGGGGAGTGGGAAAAGGGTGGTGGGGCGCCGAGGTGTGTCGGCAGGCATCACCCGTTTCCCACTCCCCTTCACCCGTTCCCCGCCTAGTTGACGAAGCCCGCCAGCACGAACAGCGCCAGCACCGCCAGCCACAGCAGCAGCACGCGCCAGGCCAGGGCCATGGCGCTGCGCAGGGCGCCGACGCCGGGTTCGAAGTCGGTGGCGGGGACGTCGAGCATCTCCACCGGTTCGTCGACGGCCTCGATGGCCACGCACGCACGGCCGGCGGCGTAGAGGAAGCCGGCGTCCATCGACGCGGGGCCGGAGTGCCAGTCGCGCCAGGCGGCCAGCACGCGGTCGAAGTCGCCGACCAGGGCCAGGCCCAGGGTCATCACCTGGGCCACCGGCCACTCCGCCGCGCGCAGCAGGGTGTCGGCCAGGGACTGTTCGCCCGGCGCCAGGCCGGTCTGGGCCGGGCCGTCGGCGCAGACCACCAGCAGGCGGTAGGCCAGCGCCCCAACCGGGCCCAGCACCAGGAACCAGAACAGCACGCCGAACCAGCGCCGCAGCGCGGCGTGGAAGATGGCGTTGACCAGGGTGTCGGGCGCGGCCTGCCCTTCGGGGGCGTCCACGCGCAGCATCGCCAGCGCGTCGCGCCGGGCCACCGGGTCGCCGGCGTCGATGACCGCCTCGACGTCGCGGTCGAGGTCGCGCGGGCCCCAGCTGAACAACAGCACCAGCACCGCGAAGAAGAAGGCGGGTATCCCGAACAGCAGCGAGCCCAGCCAGAACTGGACCAGGGCGACGAGCACCAGCGGCGGCAGCAGCACCAGCAGCAGGCCCCAGCGGCCTTCACGGCGGCGGCGCTCGCCCAGCCAGTCGTTCCAGGCGATGAACCAGTCCAGCCGGCGCAGACGCGCCACGCTGCCCACGGTATGGCCGAGCAGCACGGCAATGACGACGGCGAGCAGGGTGGCGGACATCGGCAACGGCTTCCCGGGTCGTGGCGAGCCCCGATTCTAGCCCGAGCCGGGCGCCACCCCGACAGTCCCCCGCCGCGGACCTAGACCGCGAAGCTGCTGCCGCAGCCGCAGGTGGTCTTGGCGTTGGGGTTGCGGATGACGAACTGCGAGCCGGTCAGCGACTCGGTGTAGTCGACCTCGGCACCCATCAGGTACTGCAGGCTCAGCGGGTCGACCAGCAGGGTCACGCCATCGGTGACCACGGCGACGTCGTCCTCGGCCTGGGCCTCGTCGAACTCGAAACCGTACTGGAAGCCCGAGCAGCCACCGCCGGTGATGTACACGCGCAGCTTCAGGGCATCGTTGCCCTCGTCCCGGATCAGGCCACGCACCTTGGTGGCGGCGGCCGGCGTGAAGAGCAGGGGGGCGTCGAGCTGCTGGTAGCTGGGGGACTGTTCCATCCCCCCATGATGGGGCCGGACGCGGCCCCGCTCAAGGTGTCCGCGCGCCTCAGGAGGCCTTGGCGACGGGCTTGGGGCCGGCCAGCTGCTTGGGCGGCTGTTCGCCGTGGATCATGCGGCCGGTCACCATCGCCCCGGCGGCCATCTCGATGACCTTGTAGTAGATGTTGCCCTCGATGCGCGCATCGGAGGCCAGCTCGATGCGCTCGCCGGCGTGGACGTCGCCCTTGAGCTGGCCGCTGACCACCACCACCGGCGCGCGCACTTCGCCCTCGATGAGTCCCTGCCCGGCCAGGGTCAGCACCGCCTGGGCGTCGTCGTCGGCGACCACGGCACCGTGGATGGTGCCCTCCACGTACAGGCCGCCCTTGAAGTGGACGTCGCCGCGGATGACGACCTGCGGACCGATCAGGGTCTCCATGGCGGCACCCGACGGGCGGGCCGGACGGTTCTTGTCGCTTCCAAACATCGTTCACTCCCCCACGGTCGACGCCGCGTTGCTGGTGGCCGTCTCCCAGGAGACGGCGTGCTGGGTGTTGCCGGCGTCCGAGCGCAGCTGCACGCGGACGCGCTGTGGCGAAAAGCCGTCCGGCAACAGTACGCTGCCTTCAAGCTGCTGGAAATAGCGGAACGAGAACGGCTGCGCACCGGCATCCGCCGGCGTGAGCTCGCCCCAGTCGAGCATGACCATGCGCCCCTCGCGCACGCCCTCGACCTGAAGGCGCAGTGAGCCGGTCGTCATCGCACCGCGGTTGAGGTTCTGGGTCAGGGTGACGGTGTAGTCCCAGACGCCGGCGGCGGCCGGCCGCATCTGCACCGTGTGCACGCTCAGGCCGCGGCGCTCGCCGCTGGTCCCCACCAGACGCTCGTAGAAGGCGACATCCGAGCGCAGCTGGGCGATCTCCTCCTCGCGCTCGGACAGGTCCGACTGCAGCTGGCTGTTGGCGCGCCGGCTGATCTCGTCGCTGCGGGCCAGCGTGGCCACGCGCTGGCGCAGGGCGGTGAGCTCGGTCCGGGCGGCCTCCAGGTCACGGGCCTGCTGCCGCGCCTCGACCCGGGTCTGGCGCAGCTCGGGGGTGGCGATGCGCTCGGCGGCCAGCCAGGCGCCGACCACGGAGACCAGCCACACGATGCCGCCGGCGATGAACAGCGGCGTCTTGCGCGGCTGCGCCGGAACAATGACAAAACGGCGTTCGCGTGGAGGAGCGGCCATGGACTGGCCGGTATAGCCCCCGTGAATGACAACGTCAACCAAAGGCCGGGCCGCAAACGCTGACAGGGCCCTGACTGCCACGCATAATGCCTCGTCCACACAGGGGAAGCCCATGGCGGAGAGTCCAACGCTGATTCCGACGCGCGATCCCGACCGCTTCAGCCGGGCGCTGCCCGGGCAGCTGGCGCTGATGGGCCGCCGGATGGTCGCGCTCAACGCCGTGGGCTGGGACATCAACGGCCTGCAGATGCTGCACGAGCAGGCGCGGCTGCTGACCCAGACCGCCCAGGCACTCGGCCTGGAACCGGAGGCGCTGCCCACCCTGGCCGGTGTCGAACGCATCGCCGCACCCTGCGTGGAGGCGCCTCGGCTTCCCGACGAGGCCGAGGCCGCGAGCCTGGCGGACCTGGCCCAGCGACTGGGGGCCACCCTGCGCACGGCGGCGGCCCGGGTGGCACGGGCGCCGGCTGCAGCGGTCGGTGACGCCGGCCGGATCGAGGCCCCGCCCGCCGGGTTCTGGCGGCAGTGGGCCGCCGACGCCGCGCCGCCGGTGCCCCTGGTGGCCGAGGCGGTGGCGGTGGACGCCAGCGCGCCGGTGATCATCCACGAACCCTCCCGGACCGACGCCACCGAACCCCCGTCCCTGGTCGTGGCCGACGACGACGAACTGCAGGCCGCCGACGCACTGGTCCAGGCCGCCGGCTCGGCCGGCGACCTGGCGCCAGCGCCGCCGCGCGAGCGCATGATCGAGGCCCGCGACCCCACCGCCGCGCCGGAGCCGGAGCCCATACCCGCCAGCGATCCCGCCGCCTTGGACGCCTCCGACGATGCCACGGAGGCCGCCGGCGCCCCGGACGCCGCGCCGCTGCCCGATGCCGATGCGGATGCGGATGAGCCGTCGCCGGCGCAGGCCGACGAGAACCTGCGCGTCTACCACCTCACCGACGGCAGCGGCCTGGGCTGCGAGATCGACCAGGCCATGGAGGCCGCCGGCTGGGAGATCGAGGTCCTCGCCGACGACGAGGAGCTGCGCGAGCTGCTGGCCGCGCTGCCACCGGACCTGGTCCTCATCGACGCGGCGTTCCTGGAGTCGCTGGAGGAGACCGGGGCCGTGCTGCGCGCGACCCGCCAGCGCACCGGTGTACGCATCCCGCTGGCGGCCATCGTCGAGGCCGACGAGCTGGCCACGCGCCTGCTGGCCCGCCGCGCCGGCGTCGATGCCCTGCTGATCGACCCCTCCGGCGCCGCCGAGGTCCTGAAGTCGCTGCGCGAGCTGCTCGCCCCGCCGGCCGAGGCGCCCTTCCGCATCCTCATCGTCGAGGACGACGCCTCCCAGGCGCTGTTCGCCGAGAGCATCCTGCGCAACGCGAACATGCAGACCGAAGTCGTCGACGACCCCTTCGACGTGCTGCCGGCGCTGGAGCGCTTCATGCCCGACATGGTCCTGATGGACCTGCACATGCCCAAGTGCAACGGCATGGAGCTCACCGCGCTCATCCGCGAGAACCCGGCCTTCCTGCACCTGCCCATCGTCTTCCTCTCCGGCGAGTCCGACCAGGACATGCAGTTCGAGGCACTCGACGCCGGCGGCGACGACTTCATCGCCAAGCCGGTGCGCCCGCGGCACCTGATCTCCTCGGTGCAGAACCGCGTGCGCCGTTCGCGCGCCGTCGCCCGCCGCGGCGGCGACGGCGCAGGCGTTCCGGCCCCTGCGCCGCCGTCCTCGGACAACGGCCGCATCGACCGCAGCAGCCTGATGGCGCGTATCAACGCCGCCCTGGCCGCCAGCGACCAGGAACGGCTGGAGCACCTGGGCCTGCTGTTCCTGGAGGTCGACTCCAGCGCGCAGCTGCGCGAGCGACTGGGCCTGTCGAACCTCGAACAGCTGCTCGACCAGGCTGCCGAGGTCGTCGTCGGCCAGCTCGGCGAGACCGGCCTGGTGTGCCGCTTCGGCGACGCCAGCTTCCTGGCCCTGGTCAAGGTCGGCGACGACGAGGGCCTGGCGCGCGCGGCCACGCCGATCCGGCAGGCCCTGGGCGCGCACAGCTTCCAGGTCGAGGGCACACCGATCCGGCTGCGCTTCTCGATCGGCGCCTGCGGCTTCGACCGCGGTTTCGGGACCAGCGGCGACCTGCTCAACGCCGTGGAGCGCGCCTGCCGGGAGGCCCGCGCCGACGAGCGCGGCATCAAGGTCCACGTCCCCCCGCAGCGGCCCGAGGCCGCGCGCGAGGCGGCGATGCTGGAGAAGATCCGGGCCGGGATCCAGGGCGACGGTTTCGAGCTGGTCTACCAGCCCATCGTCGCGGTGGCCGGCGGCGACGAGGTGCAGTACCAGACCCTGCTGCGGATGCGCGGCGAGGACGGCCGCCTGCTGCCGGCCGGCGAACTGATCCCGGTCGCCGAGCGCCACGAGCTCATCGTCGACGTCGACCGCTGGGTGCTGGGCACGGCGATGCGCATGATCACCGAGCAGAACGGCCAGGGTCGCAGCACCAACCTGTTCGTGCCGCAGTCGGTGAATTCGCTGCGCAACGACAGCCACGCGCCGTGGCTGGTCGAGCAGCTGGGGGTGCACGCCCTGCCCGCCAGCGCCATCGTGGTGGAGGTGCGGATGGACGATGCGCTGGTGCACGAGTCGGCGGTCGCGGACTTCTGCCGCGCCGCCGCCGACGCCGGCGTGCGCGTGTGCCTGAGCCGCTTCGAGGGCAACGACCAGGCCGCCCGCCTGGTGGAGTCGTTGCCGCTGTCGTTCGTGAAGATGGCGCACAAGTACGTCGCCGCCGACGCCGAGCAGTCGCTGCGCGACGAACTGCGCGAGCTGATCAACCTGGCGCACGGGCAGAACGTGCAGGTGATCGGCCACCGCGTCGAGGACGCCAACGCGGCGGCGACACTGTGGATGAGCGGCATCGACTACATCCAGGGCAACCTGGTGCAGCGCGTGGACGCAAGCATGGCGTTCGATTTCCAGACCGCCGTGCTGTGACCGGCGCCCGGGGTCGGCAGGTGGTCACACAGGCCAGGGGGAGTGGCTGGTGAGCGGAGAGACGACACACAACAACACGGCCCGCCGGGTCGCACTGGGCGGCGCCGCCGGCGCCGCGGTCACCGGGGCGCTGGCACTGGCCGGCCTGCCCGGCCCGTGGGGTCTGGCCGCCGTCGCGCTGGCGGCCACCGCCGTGGTGGCCATCCCGGGCATGAACCGGGCCAGCCACCGCCAGGCCGCCGCCCTGGCGGCCAAGGCCTCGGTGCACCAGGTCGACTCCGCCGCCAACCGGGCCGCCTACAGCCGCCTGCAGGAAGAGCTGGAGAAGCACAAGCAGCTGGAGGCGGAGCTGACCGAGGCCAAGCAGATGGCCGAGGCGGCGATGATGGCCAAGGGCGAGTTCCTGGCCACCATGAGCCACGAGATCCGAACCCCGCTCAACGGCATCATCCCGATGCTGGACCTGCTGGCCTCCTCCGACCTCAAGCCCGACCAGCGCGAGCTGCTGCGCACCGCCTTCGGCTCGGCGCGCGCGCTGTTGCGCATCGTCGACGACATCCTCGACTACTCCAAGCTGGAAGCGAACAAGCTCGAGCTCGAGACCGTCAGCCTCAACCTCAAGGACCTCCTGGGCTCGGTGATCCGGCTGATGGAGAAGCCGGCGGAGAACAAGGGCATCAAGCTGCGCCTGGACATCGACCCGAAGGTGCGCCTGGCCGTGCGCGGCGACCCGACCCGGCTGCGCCAGGTGCTCACCAACCTCGTCTCCAATGCCGTGAAGTTCACCGAGCGCGGCTCGGTGCAGGTGGCGGTGTCGAGCGTGGGCAGGACCGCCACCCACCACCAGCTGCGCTTCGAGGTCCGCGACACCGGCATCGGCATCTCCGCCCAGGAGCAGGCCAAGCTGTTCGAGGCCTTCTCCCAGGCCGACGCCTCCACCACCCGCATCTACGGCGGCACGGGGCTGGGGCTGGCCATCAGCCGTCGCATCGTGGAGCTGATGAACGGCCGCATCGGGGTGGATTCCGAGCCGGGGCGCGGTTCGCGGTTCTGGTTCGAGATCCCGATGCTCAAGGCCCTTGGCGAGGTCGACGAGAGCACCAGCGAGGGCCGAGGCGGCCGGGCGCTGGTGCTGAGCACCGACGAGGCCCTGCGCCGCCGCCTGAAGCTGGCCCTGCCCAACAGCGGGCTGGAGCTGCAGATGGCCACCAGCACCCAGGAGGCGCTCAACCACCTGCGTGCGGCCCTGGCGCGTGGACCCAACTGGGGCTTCGACGTGCTGGTGGCCGACCTCAGTTCGATCCCCAGCACCGCGATCGCGCTGCACCGCAACGTCCGCCGGCTGGCCCTGGACCGGCCGCTGCCGGTGGTCTACCTGCGGGCAGGCGAGGCGGTGCCGGCCGAGCTCACCGAGGACGAGCACACCCGCACCGCGCCGCGCACCGCCGGCGACGCCGAGATCCGCGTGGTCATCCGCAACCTCATCAACGAGGGGCAGCCGACCCAGGCGCCGCAGATTCCCGAGGCCGCGACACCGCTCGACCCCACCGCCGCCGACCAGGAGCTGCCCGGCGCGGTCGAGGCGCCGCTTCACGGCCGCGTCCTGCTGGTCGAGGACAACCCGGTCAACCTGCTGGTGGCCCAGCGCCTGATCCACCTGCTGGGCCTGGAGTGCGACACCGCCACCAACGGCCAGGAAGCGCTCGACGCGCTGGAGTCCGGCGACTTCGCCGCGGTGCTGATGGACTGCCAGATGCCGGTGATGGATGGCTACACGGCCACCCGCACCCTGCGCGAGCGCGAGGCCGAGCGCCTGCTCCGGCGCATGCCGGTGATCGCCATGACCGCCAACGCCATGGCCGGCGACCGCCAGAAGTGCCTGGCGGCCGGCATGGACGACTACCTGGCCAAGCCGGTGACCAAGCCGCAGCTGCGCTCGGTGCTTCGGCACTGGCTTGAGCAGACCGGGCCGGATGCGGTCGACGACCCGGCCGGGGACATGGACAGGGACATGGACGTGGACGCGGCGGCGGCGCTTGCCGACGCCGAACCGGCGCCGGAGCCGGCGCCCGAGGCCGACCCGCACTTCGTCGACCCGGTCGCCGAGCAGCTGATCGCCGAGGCGGCCGCGCGGGAGTCCGAGGTCGGGCTGCCGGAACCGGCAACGCCCGCCCGCCCGGCCGCACCGGAACCGGAGCCGGTGGCGCCCCGCACCGAGGCTCCGCGGCGGCAGCCGGCCGTGGTCCGCGCCGTGGTCGACGACCTGCGCGAGATGATGGGCGAGCAGTTCTACCTGCTGGTGACGCTGTTCCTGGAGGACGCGCCCAAGCAGCTGGCGCGCATGGAGACGGCCTTCCAGGCGCGGGACTGGCCCAACGTCGCCGCACCGGCGCACGCGCTGAAGTCCAGCAGCGCCAACCTCGGCGCCCTGGCGATGGCGTCGATGGCGCGGGAGATCGAGGTGGCCGCGCGCCGCGGCGCGGCGCCGGAGGCCGGCGACCAGGCGGTACGCCGGCTCAGGGAGTCCTTCGGACGGGTCGAGGCCGAGCTCTCGGCGATGCTCGGCGAACGCCGCAAGGCGGTCGGCTGATGCGCGGGGCCGGCTTCGCGCCGGCCCCGTCGCCCCTCAGGGCTTCTTGATCGTCGAGTTCAGGTAGTTCTGCAGGCCCAGGCGCTCGATCAGCTCCAGCTGGGTCTCCAGCCAGTCGATGTGCTCCTCCTCGGACTCCATGATCGAGACGAACAGCTCGCGGCTGACGTAGTCCTTGACCTCTTCGCAGTGGGTCACCGCCGCCTTGAGGTCGGCGTGGGCGGTGTGCTCCAGCTTCAGGTCGCACTCGAAGACCTCCCTGGGGTCCTCGCCGATCATCAGCTTGCCGAGGTTCTGCAGGTTGGGCAGGCCCTCCAGGAACAGGATGCGCTCGATGAGCTGGTCGGCGTGCTTCATCTCGTCGATCGACTCGTGGTACTCGTGCTCGCCAAGCGCCTCCAGCCCCCAGTTCTTGAGCATGCGGGCGTGCAGGAAGTACTGGTTGATCGCGGTGAGTTCGTTGTAGAGCACCTTGTTGAGGTGCTCGATGACCTTCTTGTCGCCCTTCATCGCGGTCGTCTCCGTTCGTTCAAATGCAGTCCGCCCACCAGCCTAACGCAGGCGGCGGGCGCATGACGGAACGCGAATCAGATTCAGAACCAGCTGCGGTGCCGGCCGTGGTCCGGCCTCGGCTCAGGCGGCAACAGGCAGGACGGCCAGCCCGGCGGGCACGGCCGCATCACCCTCCACCAGGCTGCGGGCGACGTCGCGACAACAGCCGCAGGTGGTGCCGCAGCCGGTGCGCATGGCCAGATCCTCGAGGCTGCAGCAGCCCTGCGACAGCTCGCGCTGGATGTCGCGTTCGGTGACGCCGTTGCACAGGCACACGATCATGGCGGACCTCGGAATCGCTCGACAGGAACGATTCTCATTCAACGCCAAATGCGAATGGGTGTCAACCGCAGGCCGACCGGCGGTTCAGCCGGCGCGGCGGGCCCCGGCCGGTCGCGCCCGATGCCGGGGACTGTCCGCCTCCGGTGGCGGTACCCGGCTCATGATCGACGCGCCCCGGGCCAGCGCCTGTGCCGCGGGTGCGAGGTGGGTCAGGGCCTGCCGGTACACCCGGCGCTTGAAGGTGACCACGTTCTCGGCCGGGTACCAGAAATCGACCCAGCGGAACTGGTCGAACTCGGGCTTCTCGGTGGCATCCAGCCGCAGCAGCGACTCCTCGCCCAGGAAGCGCAGCAGGAACCAGACCTGCTTCTGGCCGATGCACAGCGGGCGCTGGCCGTGGCGGACGCAGCGACGCGGCAGCCGGTAGCGCAGCCAACCGGGCGTCGCGCCGACCACCTCGACGTGGTCCTGCGCCAGGCCGGTTTCCTCGCGCAGCTCGCGGAACATCGCCTCGCGCGGGGTCTCGTCGCTGTTCATGCCGCCCTGCGGGAACTGCCACCCGTCGCGATGGACGCGACGGGCCCAGAACACCTGACCATCCGGGCGCATCAGCACGATGCCCACGTTGGGCCGGTAGCCATCGGGATCGATCACCGGTCCACTCCAAAACGCTCTGCGGTCCAGACTGCCACGCCACCCCCGGGCCCACAAGCGAGCGCGGCTATACTCGTTCACACACGCCGATGCGGGGTGAACACGATGGACACCGCCCAGCTCTTCGCCCTGGGACTGGCCCTGGCCTGGCTGGCCGGCATGCGGGTCTACCTGACCGTGTTCGGGGTCGGGCTGGCCGGTGCGCTGGGCTGGGTCGAGCTGCCCGCCGGGCTGGAGGTCGCCACCTCGCCCTGGGTGCTGGGCACCGCGGGCGTCCTGATGCTGGTGGAGTTCAGCGCCGACAAGATCCCCGGAGTCGACAGCCTCTGGGACCTCTTCCACACGGTGCTGCGGATCCCCGCCGGCGCCTTCCTGGCCTCCATGGCCGTTCAGGACACCGGCGAGGGCGGGCTGGCGATGGCCTTCGCCGGCGGCGGCATGGCGCTGGCCAGCCACCTGCTGAAGTCCGGCACCCGCGCGGTGGTCAACACCTCGCCGGAACCGGCCAGCAACATCGGCGCCAGCCTGGGCGGCGACGCGCTGGCGGTCACCGCACTGGTGTTCGTCTTCCACCACCCGTGGCTGGTGCTGGGGGGCCTGCTGCTGGTCGGGCTGGTGCTGGCGCTGGGCCTGGCCTGGGTGGCCAGGCGGCTGTTCCGGCGACGACGGGCGCCGGACACCGGGGCCACACCCGCCGCGCCTTGATTGACAGCGGCCGGGCGGCCGTGGAGAATTCGCGGTCCCGTTCCGGCAACGGGCGCGTCGGGCGCACCGCCCACGCCACTGTGGCTATGTAGCTCAGCCGGTTAGAGCACAGCACTCATAATGCTGGGGTCGGTGGTTCGAGTCCACCCATAGCCACCACCTCCAAGCGCACTCCCCTGAGACCCACCTGCACGACCGGCACCCCGGCAAGCGCCGCATGCCGCCGCTGCCTGCCCCGGCATCCCCGACTCCGCTACAGTGGCGCATCGACACCGGCGGGGACGGGCAAGCGCATGGAAAGACTGTTCAACAGCAGCCGGTTCCTGGTCGTGGTCGCCGTGGTCATCTCGGCGCTGTCGGCGGTCCTGCTGTACTCCGCCACCCTGATCATCATCGTCAACGTCATTCTGGAGTTCGTCCGCGATGTCCCGGTCAGCGCCGACGCCGGCAAGGGCCTGGCGGTGAAGCTGCTGAAGATCCTGGACCTGCTGCTGATCGCGATCACCTTCCAGATCATCGCCGTCAGCCTCTACCGGTTGTTCATCCGCCCGCTGACCTGCGACAAGAGCACCTTCCTCAACGCCCTGGACATCAAGAGCTTCCACGACCTGAAGATCACCCTGATCCAGGTCGCGGTGGTCATCCTGGTCATCCTGTTCCTGGAGCACGCCGTGGAAGTCGGCGCGGCGCTGTCGACGCTGTACTACGGGCTGGCGGTGGGGGTGGTGATGCTGGCCTCGGTGTGGGCCTGGAAACACATGCAGCACTGAGGCCTCGACGGCCGACGATCACGGCCCGCGGTCGATCCCGAGGTCGGCCGCCCACTGCACCGGCCACTCGCCCTCGGCCGGTCCCAGCACACCCCAGCGGCCGGCGGCGTCGGGACCGTGCCGCACCGGCAGGCGCGGCGCGCAGCAGGTCGGTCCGTCGTCGAGGTCCAGCAGGACCAGGTGCCAGCGGCCGTGCGCGTCGTGGCCGCCCAGCATCGGCAGTCCGTAGCTGGCGGCCCGGTGCAGCGTCGCACCCGGCAACGGTCCGTCGTCGCCGGCATCCGCCAGCACCACTACCTCGCAGGCGCTGCCCGAACACAGGTGGTCGGGCACCACGACCCACTCCGCACGCCCGTCGCCGTCGAGGTCGAAGCGCGCCACCAGCACACCGCCGGTGCGCGGCCCGGCGGCGGGCACGGCGTCGGGCTCGAAGTCCAGTGCATGGCCCAGGTGCGCCATCAGCTCCGGCGCCGTGCTGTGGGTCCATTCCAGCGCCGCCTCCCCGGCCTGCAGTCCGGGCGGAAGCATCAGGCAGGCCAGCAGCAGGAACACGGCGGGCCGGTTGCGGCGCAACGACTTCATGGCGGGAGGGTCTCCGGAAGCGGGGGCACCAGCATCGCACGCCCGCGCCCCGCACAGGCACGGGCCCGGCTCACGGCGCGACCGGCACCGCCTCGCGGATCAGGGTCCGGGATCGCCCACCGAACCCGCCCGCCGGAACACCGCCGCGGGCGGCGGATCGGCCACGCCCGCGGCGGTCGCCGCCGCTCGTCCCGGCCCCGACAGTTCCAGCCGGTCGCCGCTGCAGACGAACTCGTGGGCGATGTCGCGGCCGGGCAGCTCGCGGTGGCTCGACCAGGGCGACACCTCGCCCGCCGCCAGCAGGCTGCCCTGTTCGTGCCGGCCGGTGCGGGTAAGCACCAGCCAGCCCCGCTCGTCGTCGATGCGCCAGCGCCCGCTGTCGCTGAAGTGGTCCAGGGACAGCTGCCAGAACACGTCACCGGCGGCCAGGAAGCGCTGCTGGTAGGGGTCGTCGAGCGTGTAGGTGTGGTCCGGGCCAAGCGACAGGACCGGCCCGTCGTGTTCGAAGCTGATCTCCATGTCGAAGCCGGCCGCCGCCAGCCCCGGGTTGCCCTCGGGCTGGGCCCGGAAGCTGCGCCCGCCCTCACCCGGCACCTCGATCCAGTCGCCGATGTGGCAGGCGCAGTCGTCGCCCAGGCCGCCTGCGCCGATGCGCACGTTGGCCGGGTGCTCGCCGACGCTGATGGCCGCCACGGTGACGTGGTCCCAAACACCGGGGTCGACGGATTCCTGCGCCTGCTTGAGGTGCTGCCAGCGCCCGTCGGGCCAGCGCAGCGAGACCACCGCATCGCCGGTGTCGAAGTGGAGGCGGCCGCCACGCGCGGCGGCGGCCAGTTCGACCCGGCGCATCTGCACGCTCAGCGGCGGGCCCTGGATCCGCAGCGGACACTGCGGGCGCAGGCGCAGCGTGTCGGGTTCCGGCGGCGTGGGCAGCGGACGGCCGTCGGGGTAGCGGATGGTGTTGTCGGCCAGCGCGATCGACCACGCCCGCCAGTGTTCCGGGGCCATGATTCCGGCGATCGCGGAGGGCGAGGACAGGTGCTCGCCCTCGCCCAGCGCCAGCTCCATCACCCAGCGCGCGTCGAAGGCCTGTTCGCCCCAGAAGAAGAACACCTGGCTGGGGTAGGTGATGTCCTGCAGCGTGCAGCGCGGCTGCATCTCGTGGAACTGTGCGATGCGGTGCGCGCGGCCGTCGTAGCCCTCCACCACCTTGTGCGCGAACCACTCCGCGCTGCCCTCCGCCCACCAGCGGGTCTGGGCGTGCGGACGCTGCGACGCGACGCCGGACTGCAGCGTGTGCATCCACTCGTGGGCCATCACGAAGGCCGCGGTGTCGGCGCCGTGCTCGGCGATGCGATCGGGGAACACCACGACCAGGCAGGCGGTGCCCGGGACCACCGACCCGTCGGCGTAGTGGGCCCACGGCTCGTCGCCCCGGTGGCAGCTGGCGAACGCGAACGGACCGGGGAAGATGTCCTCCTGCAGCGTGGCGATCACGTGCACCGGCCGCGCCTCGCGCGAGCCCAGCACGTCCGCCAGGGAGGCCAGCTCGCCGGCGATGTTCTCCAGCACATCGCGCAGCAGGTCCTCGTACTCGCGGGTGACGGTGCTGGCGTGCAGGAACACGGCCTGTCCACCGACCTGGAAGTCCAGCCGGTCGGGCGGCGACAGCGCCAGCTCGTCGAGCAGCGCCCGCTCCGAGCGCTCGTAGTCCGTCGGCAGGCGCACCACCTCATCGCAGACGCCGCCCCGGGCCACCGTCGCAACCAGGGCCATCACCAGGACCAGCACCTTCCCCATCGACCGCATCGTCCGCCCCCCGGGCCCACGCACAGCGTGCCTCGAAGAACCATTCGGCGTAAGCGACCGGAACGGGCCACCGGCCAGTGGCGAGGGCGCCGGTGCCCGCATGCCAGGGCTAGTCCAGCGCAACCCCGGTCAGCTCCGCGCTCAGCGCGACCAGCTTCGCCTGGGCCTCGGCGTCAGCGGCCTGCGCGTGCGGCGTGGCCACCTCACCGTCGCGGTAGTAGGCCCCGACCTGCAGGTCCGGCGCGGTGATCAGGCCCATCACCGTCTCGCGGCCCTCGTCGACGGAGGTGCGCGGCTCCACGCCCAGGCCGCGGACCATGGTGGTGTCCATCATCGTGGCCGGGTGCAGGGCGATCATCGTGATGCCGTCGGCGGCGAAGGTGTCGGCGATGGCCGCGGTCATGGTGATCTGGGCCAGCTTGCTCTGCCCGTAGCCGTGCACGTGCGCACCGGGGCGCTCGAGCATCACGTCGTCGAAGTCGATCGGGTGCGCCGAGCCCGAGGCGACGTTGATGACGCGCGAGGGGGCGGCGGCCTTCAGCTGCGGGCGCAGGCGGTTGGCCAGCACCCACCCCGCCAGGTAGTTCACCGCGAACTGCAGCTCGTGGCCGTCCTCGCTGGTGCGGCGGGGCTGGCTGCGGCCGATGGCGATGCCGGCGTTGTTGACCAGCAGGTCCAGGCGCGGGTGCGCGGCGGCGACGGTGTCGGCGAACGCCACCACGCCCCGGATCGAGGCGAAGTCCGCGGCGATGAAGGTGGCCGAACCGACGCCGGTGGCGGTGATCTCCTCCACCACCGCCTCGCCCCGCTCGGCGTTGCGGCCATGGACGATGACGTGGGCACCCTCGGCGGCCAGCGCGCGGGCCAGCTCGCGTCCCAGGCCGTCGGTGGAGCCGGTGACCAGGACGGTCTTGCCGGTGTAGTCGATGCGCTGGAGCGCGTCGCCTGCGTGGGCGGTGCCCAGCACGGCCACACAGGCCAGCACGATCAGGGCAATACTCATCAACGTGCGCATCGGCTCATCCTCGACGGGGCAGGTTCGAGCATAGGCCGCCGACGCCCCCTGCCCAAGCCTCAGCCGGCGGGGCCCGACCGCGCCCGACCTGCGTCGCTGGACCGCGGTGTGGTGGGCGAGGCCTGGCGGGGCGTCGCCGGAAGCCCGAACAACGGTCGCAGCCAGCGGACCCGGCGGATGAGCAGTTCATGCAGCAGGGCGCAGCCGGCCACCGTCCCGACCGCCACCAGGAATGATCAAGTCCAGATGCTGTTGAAACAGATCTGGCTGAGTCGCCCGGCTCAGTTCGATGACTTGGTGATGCGAATTCCAAATAAGTCGACCGACTACTTGAAGAAGGTGCGACCAATGACGCTTCCATCATCAGGGCTGATTACGCAAGCATAGGACGAAAATGAATAAAGTGTAATTGGCTCCGTCTTCGAAATTTTGTAGTACACGTCATGTGGTTGCGGTGTTGCTGGCTCGGCAATCCAAGCCAAGTCGCCGTTTGACCGGAAGGCAATCACATTGGCAAAGTTTTCTTTCGGGGCGCTTTCGCAATCTGGATCAAGCAGGACCAATACAAGACTCCCGACAGTTTCGATTTGCCGGATCTTGTGAGGCAGATTTATTCTCGCTTCGCCTGTGTTGATTTCAGATGGACCAACTTGAACAACGTTCACTTGCAGGGAGCCCCTTTTTCAAACTCGGCGTCCTGAACGACCTGCGCGAAGAAGAGTCCGCATGAACATCCGCCTGCACAAGAACGCCCGGACCACTTAGCGGCGTGCCACATACTTTCCCGTTCGGTCGCGAGAGCGGACTGCGAACGATTCGCTTAGGGGTATCAGGCAGCCTTCAGGGTACGTCGATCCAACTCTATGCTGGAGGGTCCTTTCCAAACATCCGGCAGAGTCGGCCCATGAAAGCAGAGCAGGCTGCTTCCTCCGAATCGTAACTCTGCACTTCAGTCCGAATTCCTTTTTCGCTGTAATAGATCGACCAAGACTGCGTATCCCGAGAAAGGCAGAGGCGTTCGTTGGGTAGGCCGCCATCAAGAGAGTAGCTGTCTAGCGGAGGGTTCAATTGCTTGATTCTTTCTCTTAGCTCAGGAACTCGCATTTGGCAATTTCCTCATATGGCCGCTTTCGCAGTAGCTCTGGACCGAGCGCGGAAGCTTGTGCTGTATGCCGCCTCCAATTTCTCCAAACCACGGAGCAATTCGGCTGGTCCTAACATTTTCAATTGGCTTTATTACTTCGAACACAGCGTAAGGCTTTTGCCTGCTTCCGTGAGGCAGAGCTCTCTGTTCGCAGGGCACCCCAAAAGGCGAGACAAATGAACCCCCATCGTACCCGTATCTATCGACAAGCGCGCCGGGGTGGAGCGTTTCAGTTGTCACGGGGCCCGAGGCGCCGTCATTCGGAGGGTAGTAGGTCTGAAGCTCCCTGCATGGACTGGGGCTGCATTTGCAGTCGGTTGGGCTTCTGCTTGAAAGGCCGAGTGGATCTATCCAAGACCTACTCCTCCAGCACCTCCGTGATCGCGTTTCCGACCTGCCTGAGCATACGCCGCGGCGAGTTGGGCACCACCGCCTCGCCCCAGCTCTTGTAGGTCGCCGTTCACACCAGGTGGCCGTCGCTGCCGGTGATCTCGCGCGGGGCGTCGATGCGATCGGCGTGCCAGCGGTCCGTCAAAGGGAGTTTCAAGAGGCTCGATTCAGGATTCGTCCGAACTCGTCAAGCAGTGGGCAAGCCCGTCCAAAGTCAACTGGAACTCCTTGCTCACTCGCTCATACGGACCTTTGGGCTCGGGCAAGGCATGTCGCGCCTTCGGCTTTTCTCGGCTGAGAGTGGCGTTTCTTTTCCTAAGCCAATTCTGATGGCACTCAAATGCGTTTCGATACTTTGGGTTGTAGCTTTTGCCCAAGTCTTCGGGTGGGTTGCCGTAACAAGCAAGCCACAGTGAAACCATGCGGTCTCTGTAGTCGACCTCAATCAAAAAGCAGCGACACGGAGTCGATATCTCCGCTACTACGAACTGCGCCCCCCATTTTTCAGGCGTTGCGCGCAAGAAGGCGAGGCCATGCTCGTCGCTGAAGGAGCGAAGACTGAGATTCAGCTCCTCAAAGGGATGATTATCTTTCAAGTCTCTAGAGTCCTAGTTCAACCATGGCACTGCCCTTGCCGAGCCCTCTCTTCGAAATTCTTGGCAGTAGTTTGTATATCTGGACCGACGCACATTGGTCCGTTCCATTTCGTAAAACTCACTACTTCCCCTTTGGCCTGACGCGATCCGGTCTGCTCTACGGGAAAAGTCAGGCCCCACATCGATTAAAATGGCCCCGTCCCTGATCTGATCCTTGATCCATCGCTCATTGCGACGCATTGCCAACGGATAGTCAAACGGGCTGCTTGCCCATGGACTGTAGGCATGAGCCCCAAGCTTACTTGCGGCTGCCTCAACCCTTTTCATGTTTTCGCCCATTACGATCACCTTGGCTCCTGGATTCGTTGCTAGAAGCGCTTGGCACTTTTCAGAAAGGCATCTTCGGCAGCTTGGGGTTGGAGAGAGCCCATAAGGGTCCGTCCAGTTGACTGCGTTCGACCCAAATCGGTAGGAATTGATTCCACCACGAAGCCCGATTGGGTCCTGCGTTAAGAATCCTGTGGAGGAACTTTCGTAGTACCGAAATCTGTTGTAATGCAGCCCAGACTCCGCGAAGGATCAATCAGACCATTCTTCGAAAAAAGTTTGGCCTTTCTCGAGAGTGAAAACCGATGGGCCTGATTTTCCCTCGAGAAGTTCTTCCCCGAACGGGGGTTATGAAGCTCCCGATCCGCAAGCTACGTAAACCACGCTATTGAACGACCGGGTTTCCGCCATCACCTTGACCATTCCCCAAGAAAAATTCCAGTCGGAGCGCATGGAGCTCACTCTTCTTGGAGGCAGTTCAAACTCGTTAGTCATTGCCTCTGAGAGGATTTTCACCTCCTTTCGCAGAAGGACTTCTTTGATTGTATTCCAGTCAGCACTTGAGGCGGGGCCGTTGTGGTTCTTGGGGAAAATGTAGTCGATGGTGTTTCCGCTAAAATGGATGGAAATGGTGAAGCCAAGTCCTTAGATCTCTGCTGTTGCGCCGTACGCGTAAGTGATGAAGTTTATGTTTGAGTTTTGTTGGAACGCGAGATTTAGGTCGTGAGCGGCCGCCATCAACGTACGTAGCGTGGTCGATCCATTGATCGATGACCTGCGCAGTAAAAGAGCGAGCCGTTTCCGGGGTCGAGCATAGTTACCGGCATTTCTTCCAATCTCGATCTTTTAGAGCCTGGCTCGATAGAACTTAAAGTAGTATCTGCTCAGCTGAACCTCTTCAAGACTAATCAGAATGCTTGATGAGGATCCGCAGTATGCGCACCTTGCTGTTGCGGTCTTAACTCTTCGCCCTCGCTTTTTGAAACTGTTCAGTCCGGGTGCGGGTTCAATCCCTCGAATTCCAAGTTTACTCAGTGCGGAATCGAGCAGGCTGTCGAGGAGAGCGTTGGTTGGTTGGAGCTCTGCGGGCGAGATGCGGGAACGGCTTTGGCGCGCGTCGCATCTGACCTCAAACCTCAATCGCTCGAGCTCGCTTTCTGGTACGTCGAATTCCATGGTCTTGAAATGCTCGATGTGTTCGACGATGTCGTGGCTCTCGCCAGGTGCCAGCTTCGCAATGCTACGGCGTCGTCGCGCAACCCGAAACTCGACATTCACGCCCTTGAGCTCTTCGTGCGGCCTGTACTTAATCAGCGGGGATCCAATGCCTGCAGAGCTTCTGCGAACTAGTCTGTAATCCGAAATCTGGCACGGCCCTCATCATCTTGCAGGTTCGGAGTTATTAAAACTGTGTTTCCGGCGGGATCGAGAACTCTGATTCTTTGGAGCTTCTCGTCAGGTGAGCTTATCAACTCAACACCTGGGAAAACGCTCGAAACCTTCTGCATGATTTCTCTTGGCGAATCATTCGAGCGGAGGCAAACAATGGCTGGCTTGCCGAGCGCGCCCTTCTTGCACGCTAGAAAGCCGATTGATGTTTTTTCTGCACGCCCAGCCTCGTCTGTTGCCAAGGTTAGGCCAAGTTCCATATAGAAACGCTTGCACTCATCTAGAGCCTGCTTCGGAACTGGAAGATAGATCTCATAAATTTCCACTAGTAGCGTCCTTCGGCTGGCGGTCGATTGCTGGATCTAGAATCGTCTCGTGCTGCAGAAATAACAAATGGCTTCCCTCCAATTCGGCTTCTGCCAGAAGCCCTCAGAGCATGAGGAACTCCACTCGCCAGTAAAAAGAGATCAGGCTACGTCGCCCAGCCCACCCCCACGGAGTCGTGTTGCGATTTGAAACTGGATCCGTCTATGGCACCGCCTGCGGAATCTTCCAAGCAAGTCTTCTCGTGAGTTGGGGGCAACGCTTTGCTCAGATCAGAGGCTTTTTTGGAGGGCTCTCAGCTGTTCTTGATTAGAATGGCGCTAGCCGAATAAGAGTGCTCTTCTCCGGAAACTCTGATGGTTCCCCATTTCAGCTTAAAGATACTTGAGAGCTTTCGCTTTCGTAATGGCTTTAGTCCCGTGAGTAGCTCCAATGCCCGAGAAATCCCTGCAACCGTTAAGTGCAGGTCATGGAGGGTAACCCTTTCCCAGTCTGTCTTTGATAAAGGGCAGTCTTCCCAAGAGAATATTCCATGCTCAGGCACGCCGCCCCGATACTGCATTGTAATTGAAAAGTAGCCTATTCCATCGACCTTCATGTGGTCTGAAATCGTTAAACGCGAAATTTCTTCAACGCAAGGGCTTTTCCATATCTCGGAATCGGGTATTCCGATGCGTTCTTGAGCCTCCCACAGAGATGCCTTTAGAAACTTCAGGACTCTGCCGTCGGTCGTTTTCAATGTCGCTTTTTTAAGATCTATCATGGTCCTAGAGATATTACAGGTCCGGGGGCCAGTTTCAGGCGATCTGCTCGGGTAACGTAGTATTTGTTGGGTCCCGGCTGATTACGTACAGGCCGCACAAAGAGCTCTGGGTGTGAAGCTTGCCACTGTTTGAGGGCTTGCACCGGGGTCTGGTGGTTGATTGCCTTCTGGGGAACGTGATGGTTGTAGA
>Ga0213835_100137_pt1 | contig 90394 bp, 91 predicted proteins | sample SWPATP01_FD_160576 | JGI IMG/M metagenome (GOLD analysis project Ga0213835, IMG submission 160576) | Coastal seawater microbial communities from Marineland, Florida, United States - SWPA TP0 #1 | ecosystem: Environmental > Aquatic > Marine > Coastal | place: USA: Florida | collected 2016-08-05 | reverse complement strand
ACCGCCTTGGCGATGGCATCAATGGCGTCGCTGAAATGCATGGACCTTCCCGTGTCAGAGAGCCTGACAAGGGAAGGTCTCATGATCAGCTTATTGAGAATAGGCTTAACTGACTGGCATTACGGCCTTGGCCGCGCTTTTTCATTGCCTCAGTTCGCCTTGCGCCAGCCGCCCAGTACCCGCTGATCGCGGCCGAAGAACACCAGCCGGTCGTGGTCGATGAGGAAGCGGTAGGCGTTCTCCATCATCCCGGTGACGCGCTTGGCGTCGTCGAGCTGAGGGCAGCCGCGCCGCGTGGTGCCCAGCTCGCCGAACTGGATGCGGTTGCCCCCGTCGAGATTCACCCGCCCATTGATCTCGTTGCAGCCATCGCTGCCGGTGACGCGACCGTCGGGTGAAACGATGAAATGGGGCGTCTCGGGCATGGAGAGACGTTCGTTGGTGCCGATCAGCAGCAGGTTCCAGCGCTGCCCCACCACCGGATGGTCGCTGGAGACACGGGGCTGGTCTTGTCGAGCGGGCTCGGTGGGCTTGCCGCCGCACGCGGCCAGGGACATGGCCACGAGCGCCAGCAGCAGCGCTCGGCCAGGCAGAGTCTTGATCATCGAGAGAGTCGTTCCTTATTCTCGTCGCGGGTTCTCACCAAGTACCGGTGTTTTCCATCGAAGCCCAAGGCTCCTTGGCCGGCAGCGCATCGCCCTTCTGCAGCAGCTCGATGGAGATGCCGTCGGGGCTGCGCACGAAGGCCATGTGGCCGTCGCGGGGCGGACGGTTGATGGTCACGCCGGCATTCTGCAGCCGTTCGCACAGGGCGTAGATGTCGTCGACCCGATAGGCCAGGTGGCCGAAGTTGCGCCCGCCGCCGTACTCTTCCGGGTCCCAGTTGTAGGTCAGCTCCAGCTCCGGCGCCTTGAGTTCGGCGGAGCGCGACTCGTCCTCGGGAGCCGCCAGGAACACCAGCGTGAAGCGCCCCTTCTCGTTCTCCTTGCGCCGCACCTCCTTCAACCCCAGCAGGTCGCAGTAGAAGCGCAGCGACGCATCCAGGTCGCTGACTCGAACCATGGTGTGCAGGTACTGCATGAGCCCTCCTAGCCAATCAAAAACTCAATTCAGTGAGTATACTCGCTGAAGATGGCCGGCGTCCGATCCTCATGCTGCCAGGTCAGTACGGCATAGTCGTCGTAGCGGCCGGTTTCCATGCCGGGCGAGCCGTGCGGCATGCCCGGCACCGTCAGCCCTACCACGTCGGGCCGCTCCTCGAGCAGACGCTTGATGTCGGCGGCCGGTACGTGGCCCTCGATCACGTAGCCGTCGATCAGCGCCGTGTGGCAGGAGGCAAGTTCGGGCGTGACGCCATGCTCGATCTTGATCGAGCGCATGTCGCGGGTCTTGTGCTGATTCACCTCGAATCCCGCCTCCCGGAGGTGATCGGCCCAGTCGGTGCAGCAGCCGCAATTGGGATCCTGGTACATCTCCACCACCGAGCCGGCCTGGGTGCTGGTGCCGGGGGTGAAGGCAAGGTAGAGGGCCAGGGCACCACCGCCCAGCAGGGAGAGCGCGGTCACCTTTTTCGTCTTGCGGTTCATGGGTAGGCTTTTCATGCTGGGTGGCTCCTGAAGCGTTGACGCCGGATAATGGAATCGTGACAAGCCGCCGATGGCTTGCCAATACCCACTAAGGGAAAGAGAGCGGAAATGTCGCACTATTGTGATCTGGCACCAGGTCATCCATGGCACGGCCCTTACCACGAGAAGGAGTACGGCTTTCCCGTCAGGGACGACACGGCGCTGTTCGAACGCCTGGTACTGGAGATCAACCAGGCCGGCCTGTCATGGCTGACGGTGCTCAAGAAGCGCGAAGCGTTTCGTCGTGCCTTCGACAACTTCGACATTGCCAAGGTTGCAGCCTACGGCAGCGGTGAACGCGAACGCCTGCTCGGCGACGCCGGCATCATCCGCAATCGACTCAAGGTGGAGGCGGCGATCCACAACGCCGGCGTCATCCTGGCACTGCGCGACACCCACGGCAGCTTTGCGGCCTGGCTCGACCATCACCATCCGCTGACGAAAGCGGAGTGGGTCAAGCTGTTTCGCCGCACCTTTCGCTTCACCGGCCCCGAGATCGTCGGTGAGTTCCTGATGAGCACCGGCTATCTGCCGGGAGCCCATCATGTCGAGTGCCCGGTGCATCGGCATATCCTGGCCTGCGGCCCAGCATGGTACACGCGCCTAGGGCCAGGGCCAGACTAGATTCAAGGAAAGACGAGGAGTCCAAACGGATGGATACCCTGACGCAGGCCGCACTGGGTGCGGCCGTGGGCGGCACCGTACTGGGACGCAGGCTGGGGCGCAAGGCGGTGCTGATCGGCGCGGCGCTGGGCACTCTGCCCGACTTCGATGTGTTCCTGGATTATGGCGATGCCGTGCTCAACGTTACCGAGCACCGTGGCTTCACCCACTCGCTGTTCGTGCTGACCGGGTTCGGCACACTGCTGGCACTGCTTGCCCGGCGCTTCGCTCCGGCCCGCGACATCACGCTGGGGCGCTGGTGGGCCTTCTTCGTACTGTGCCTGGTCACCCACCCGCTGCTCGACGTGCTGACCACCTACGGCACCCAGCTCTGGTGGCCGCTGAACGTTCGCCCCAGCGCCTGGCCGGTGGTCTTCATCATCGACCCCCTCTATACCCTGCCGCTGCTGGTGGGCATCGGTTTCGCCATGGCGACGGGCAACGGCTTTCGCGGCCCCGCGTGGGGGCTGGCGCTCTCCTGCGCCTATCTGGCCTTTGCCATGCTCGCCAAGGGGGTCGTGGAACACCGGCTAGAGCCGGTACTCGCGGAGCACGGGATCGAAGATGCGCCGCGGCTGGTGCAGCCCACCCCGTTCAACACCTTGCTGTGGCGGGCAACGATCATCGACGGCGACCGACACTACGAAACCCTGGTGGGGCTGTTCGACGGCGCCGAGCCACCGCTATTGGAGATCTTTCGTCGTGGTGCCGAGCTGGAGGCGGACGCCCTGGCGCTGGAGAAGGGAGAGCGTCTGGACTGGTTCGCCGGCCCCTACCTGCGCTATGAGGTGCGCGAGCGCAACGGCCGGGAAACCCTGATCGCTACCGACGTGCGCCTGGGTTTCCCGGGGTTTTACGCCTTCAGCTACGCCCTGGCGACGCGCGAAGGAGAGACGTGGCAGCCGCTGGAGCCCACCGAGATGGTGACGCCTGACTCTCGGGCCGACAGGGAGGCGCTGGGCCAACTGGCCGCCCGCGTTTTCTCTCCCGAGGCCAGGCTGTGCACCAGCGACTTCGTCACCGACCGCTGGGTGGCGGACGTTCCCGAGGCGTGTTGAGGCTTACAGCCTCTCGACCAGCGAGTCGATGGCCTGGCGAGCCTCCTTGAGCGCGGCATTGCGCAGGCCGTCGCCCATGGCAAGTCCTTCGGCATAGATCGTCGAGACGTCGGTGATACCGATCATGCCCAGCATCGCCTTGAGATGCGGTGTCTGGGTATCGTTCTCGGTGCCGGCGTACTGCCCGCCGCGGGCGGCCAGGATCACGGCGCGCTTGCCTTTCACCAGGCCCACCGGCCCCTGCTCGGTATAGCGGAAGGTGGTGCCGGCGCGCATCACCCGGTCGAACCAGGCCTTGAGCTGGGACGGAATGCCGAAGTTGTACATCGGCACGGCCAGCACCAGCACGTCGTGGGCCTGCAGCTCATCGATCAGGTCGTCGGAACGCTGGGCCAGCACCTGCTGCTCGGCGGAACGCTCGTCGGCCGCCACCTGCCAACTGGAGAGCTCCTCCAGCCCCAGATGGGGCAGCGAGTCGACGGCCAGGTCGCGATGGGTGATGGCGAGTTCGTCGCGCCCGGCGGCGCGCTCACGAAGGTGGTTGGCCAAAGCATTGGACTGGCCGTGCTCACCGAGGATGGATGAAGTAACGAGAAGAATACGGGTAGCCATGACGATCTCCCAGATTGGGGTGGTGTTGATCGTCATGTTACGTGCAATTTTTGCCATTAAAAGCGCATAGTTTTGCACTTATCATTCGATAAAAACGAAAGTCTATCGCAGCAAAAGGCCCTGCCTATCGGCAGGGCCTTACTCAACTCACACTCAGCCAAATGAATCGCTGAGCGGGAGCTTACGCCGATCGCACGCTCAGGAACTGAAGTTCTGGGCGACGAAATCCCAATTCAGCACATTCCACACGTTCTCCAGGTACTTCGGGCGCGCGTTGCGGTAATCGATGTAGTAGGCGTGTTCCCACACGTCGATGGTCATCAGCGGGGTCTGACCGTGAGCGATGGGGGTGTCGGCATTGCTGGTGTTGACGATGTCGACGCCGCCGTCAGCGGTCTTGATCAGCCAGGTCCAGCCGGAGCCGAAATTGGCCACGGCGTTGGCGTTGAAGGTTTCCTTGAACTTGGCGAAGGAGCCGAACTTGGCGTTGATCGCCTCGGCCAGCGCGCCGCTCGGCTCGCCGCCGCCGTTGGGCGAGAGGCAGTGCCAGTAGAAGGTGTGGTTCCACACCTGGGCTGCCTGGTTGAACAGACCGCCGGAAGAGGACTTGATGATCTCCTCGAGAGACTTGTTGGCGTCGTCGGTGCCGTCGGTCAGCTCGTTGAGCTTGGTGACGTAGGCCTGGTGGTGCTTGCCGTAGTGATACTCCAGGGTCTCGGCGGAGATGTGCGGCTCGAGGGCGTTCTTCTCGTAGGGCAGTGCCGGCAGTTCGAATGCCATTATTGTGGCTCCTTGCTTTCACGGTGAAATGGCGGAGCGCTTCCAAGGCAGGTTCATTTGGCTCCCGACTTGCCTTGTGCGAGCCCCGCCGCTATTTTCCAAGAAAGTACTAGATTAATTCCAGCTGCCTTTATGTCAAGCAACCACGCAGGAAAAGCCGCAGGCGCGGCGGCGGATACCGCCGAGCGTCTGCTGCTGTTACTCAAGACCCGCGGCCCTCACTCCGCGGCGGCCCTGGGCGAGCTGCTCGGCACCAGCGGCGAGAACGCCCGCCAGCAGCTCGGCAAGCTGGCCCGTCAGGGCCTGGTGGCCCAGCGCCCGTTGCCCGGTGGCGTCGGTCGACCGACGATCGAATGGCGGCTCAGCGAGGCCGGGCATGCGCGCTTTGCCGACGGCCATGCCGAGCTGGCCTCGCGACTGATCGTCAGCGTGCGCGACACCCTGGGCGATGCCGCGCTGACACGGCTGATCGAAGCGCGTCAGGCCGAAACCCTGGCGCAGTACCGTCAGGCCCTGGCCGACAGCGACAGCCTGGAAGCGCGGGTGCAGCGGCTGGCCGAGATTCGCTCACGGGAAGGCTACATGGCGGAATGGCAGCGGGAGGAGGACGGCAGCCTGCTGTTGATCGAGAACCACTGTCCGATCTGCCAGGCCGCCAGCACCTGCCCGGACTTCTGCCGCTCCGAGCTGGCGGTGTTCCGCGCCGCGCTGGGGGAAGGCGCCAGCGTCGAGCGCACCGAACACGTGCTGGCCGGTGCGCGACGCTGCGTCTATCGCATTCAGGAGAGTTAAGGCGCTATTCCTTGACCGCAGCCTTGGTAGGTCTGCCCTTCGAAGGTCAGCGTGACCCGGGCCGGAAACGGCTCGCCGCTCATGTCGTCGAAGCAGGCCCGCGCTTCCAGGCGCAGCTCGAAGGGCTGATCGGTCAGGCCGCTGGAGAGCAATACCCTGCCGCTGCCGTTGTCCATGGCGACGACCCGATAGGGCAGTGTCATTTCCCTTGTTCCATAGTCCATCGTCAGCGTCAGTTCAGGGGCGTCGTGGGCCAGATTGACGTGCCAGCCCGGCTCGTTGCCACGGCCGTGGAACATCACGCCGGGGCGCTGCTCGCGGGTCAGCGCCGAACGCGCCATGGCGGCAGTACAGTCGAGTCTGCCGTTGGCGCTCTCCACCACGGCCTCTCCCCCCTTGTTCCAGAAGCTGAGATCGCCCTGTTGGTAGCGCGCTCCGCTGGCTACCACGGCCGGCGCCAGACGATAGCCGCCGTGGGCCGACCACAGCCGCAGCTCGCGCTCGCCGAAGGCGGTCACCAGGTCCTGCTGCGGCGTGCAGCGCCAGGCCTCGAAGTGCTCGGCACCGCCGGGAAACAGCAGCGAGGGCAACAACGGCGCCGTGCTGGCTACCTGAGCGGCGCCGGCACGTGGCCCGTCGACGGGAGCGGCGGCGCAACCGACCAGCAGCAGCGAGGCGGCGGCCAGCAGCGCCGGACGGAAGGAAGAGGGTAAACGAGACATCATGGGCGATTCCTTGGGCGTAGCGAACCGACACAGCATAACAGGCGCCGGGACGTGATGACCCGGCGCCTGTTTCACGCACTGCGAACGCAGCCTAGCGGCACACTTAGCCGTAGCGTCGGCGCAGCTCGCGAGCCGCCTCGACCATGTTGGCCAGGGCCGGCTCCACCTCGGCCCAGCTACGGGTCTTGAGCCCGCAGTCGGGATTGACCCACAGCCGCTCGACGGGAATCCGCTCGGCGGCCTTCTCCATCAGCTGCACCATCCAGGCCACCTCGGGAACGTTGGGTGAGTGGATGTCGTAGACGCCCGGGCCGATCTCGTTGGGGTAGGCGAAGTCCTGAAAGGCGTCGAGCAGTTCCATGTTCGAGCGCGAGGTCTCGATGGTGATGACGTCGGCATCCAGTGCGGCAATGGCACCAATGATGTCGTTGAACTCCGAATAGCACATGTGGGTGTGGATCTGGGTGGCGTCGCGTGCCACCGAGGCAGTCAAGCGGAAGCACTCCACGGCCCAGTCGAGGTAGCTCTGCCACTCGCTCTGGCGCAGCGGCAGCCCCTCACGCAGCGCCGGCTCGTCGATCTGGATCGCCGGGATGCCGGCCGCCTCGAGATCGGCCACCTCGTCGCGCAGGGCCAGGGCGATCTGCCGGCAGGTCACCTCCCGCGGCTGGTCGTCGCGCACGAAGGACCACTGCAACATGGTCACGGGCCCCGTGAGCATGCCTTTCATCGGCCGCTCGGTGAGCGACTGGGCATAGCGGCTCCAGGCCACCGTCATCGGTGCCGGTCGGGCCACGTCGCCGACGATGACCGGCGGTTTGACGCAGCGTGAGCCATAGCTCTGCACCCAGCCGTTGCGGGTGAAGGCATAGCCGTCGAGCTGCTCGCCGAAGTATTCCACCATGTCGTTGCGCTCGGCCTCGCCGTGCACCAGCATGTCGATCCCGTAGGCTTCCTGGCGGCGCACGGCATCGGCGATCTCGTCGCGCATCGCCGCCTCGTAGGCGTCATGCCCCAGCTCACCGCTCTTGAAGGCGCGCCGGGCGGCGCGGATCCCCGCGGTCTGCGGAAACGAGCCGATGGTGGTGGTGGGAAACAGCGGCAGGTCCAGCGCGCGACGCTGGGCTCGGGCCCGGACCGGATAAGGATTGTCGCGGGAGCGCTCGGCATCGCCGACGCCGGCCAGGCGCTCGGCGACCTCAGGCCGGTGCAGGCGCGGCGAGGCGCGCCGGGCGTCCAGTGCCGCCGTGGCAGCGGCGACCCGGGCACGATCCTCGTCAGTGCCACGATTGCCGAGCAGACGCGCCAGGGTCACGGTTTCGTCGAGCTTCTGGCGGGCAAAGGCGAGCCAGCTCTTGAGCTCCTCGTCGAGCGTCGTCTCTGCCGCCAGGTCTACCGGCACGTGCAGCAGCGAACAGGAGGGCGCCAGCCACAGCCGTTCGCCGAGGCGCATGCGGGCATTGGCCAGACGCTCGTGCAGCACCGCCAGGTCGGCGCGCCAGACGTTGCGACCGTCGATGGCACCTACCGACAGCACCTTGTAGCCCGACAGGTTGTCGAGCACCGCCGTGAGCTGCTCGGGAGCACGCACCGTATCGATGTGCAGACCGTCCACCGGCAGGCTTGCGGCCAGGCGCAGGTTGTCGCCGAGGCCGCCGAAGTAGGTGGCCAGCAGCAGCTTGACCGGGGCGGCGCGCAGGCTGCTGTAGGCGAACTCATAGGCATTTCGCCACTCGAGCGGCAGGTCCTGCACCAGCGCCGGCTCGTCGAGCTGCACCCACTCCACGCCCTGTTCGGCCAGGCGCGCGAGGATCTCGCCGTAGACCGGCAGCAGCGCCGGCAGCAGGCTCAAGCGGTCGAAGCCGGCCTCACGCCCCTTGCCCAGCCACAGCCAGGTCAGCGGCCCGGTGAGCGCCACCTTGACCGGGTGCCCCGCGCCATGCGCCTCGGCCACCTCGTCGAACAGTCGCGTGCTGGCAAGCCGGAACTGCTGACCGGCATGCAGCTCGGGGACCAGGTAGTGGTAGTTGGTATCGAAATATTTGGTCATCTCACAGGCGGCAGCCGGCGCGCCGCTGGGCGCCCGCCCACGGGCCATGCGGAACTGGGTGTCGAGTTCGACCTCGCCGCGTGCGACCTCCGCCTCGGCGGCGAAGCGCGTCGGCACGGCCCCCACCATGGCGCTGATGTTGAGTACCTGGTCGTAGAAGGCGAAGTCGCCCACCGTGACCAGATCGAGGCCGGCATCGCGCTGCGCCTGCCAGTGGCGCGCCCTCAGCTCCCGACCGCTGGCCTCGAGAGCGTCCCGATCCAGTTTGCCGCGCCAGTAGGCCTCGACGGCTCGCTTGAGCTCGCGGTCGGCGCCGATTCGCGGATAGCCAAGCACATGAGCTAATGTCATGATGAAACCCTCTACGCATGAATGTTGCCGTAGAGTCTCGCTGGCACCGAAAAGTGAATCAAACTAAATATATTAACCAAGAACATGAAAGAAGCTCATGATTGAACTTCGTCATCTGCGCACGCTGATCGCGCTACGCGATGCCGGCTCACTGGTCGAGGCCGCCGAGCGGGTTCACCTGACCCAGTCTGCCCTGTCGCACCAGATCAAGGATCTCGAGGAGCGGCTGGGTACCGCTCTGTTCGTGCGCAAGACGCGCCCCGTCGAATTCACCCGGGCGGGGCAGCGGCTGCTGGTACTGGCCGAGCAGGTGCTGCCGCTGGTGCGCATGGCCGAGCGCGACGTGGCGCGATTGATCGGCCATGAGCCGGGTCGCCTGCACATGGCCATCGAATGCCACAGCTGTTTCCAGTGGCTGATGCCGACCATCGACCGCTTCCGCGACCACTGGCCGGAAGTGGAGATCGACATTCCCGGCGGCCACCACTTCGACCCGCTGCCGGCCCTGGCCCGCGAGCAGCTCGACCTGGTGATCACCGCCGACCCACAGCCGCTGGGCGGCGTCTACTACGAGCCGCTGTTCCGCTACGAAGGGCTGCTGGCCGTGGCGCGACAGCATCGACTGGCCGAGCGCCCCTACGTGACCCCTGCGGATCTGGCCGAGGAAACCCTGATCACCTACCCGGTGGAGCATGCCCGGCTGGACGTCTTCACCCAGTTCCTCGACCCTGCCGGCGTGCGTCCTCGCGAGATCCGCACCGCCGAACTCACGGTCATGATGATGCAGCTGGTGGCCAGCGGTCGCGGCGTCTGTGCGCTGCCCAACTGGGCGCTGACGGAGTACCTGGAGCGGGATTACGTGAAGGCCGTGGGCCTCGGTGAGGCAGGCATGTGGAGCACGCTGTACGCCGCCATTCGCGACGAGAGCCGCGATCAGCCGTGGATGGAAGACTTCCTGCGCACGGCTCGCGAGACTTCCTTCGCCGTGCTCGAAGGCATCAAGCCGGCTTGACCGGCGGCAGCCTCTCCCTGCCGGCCGGCACCCGCGGCAGCAGCAGCGAGAAGCGCGCCCCGCCAAGCTCCTGGCTGTCGTCCACCACCACGCTGCCGCCGTGCCAGGCCATGATCTTCTGCACGATGGAGAGCCCTAGCCCATAGCCGCCGCTGCGCCGAGTGCGGCTGTCGTCGAGGCGGGCGAAGGGCTTGAAGATCGACTGTCGCTCACCGGGCGGCACGCCGGGACCGTCGTCTTCGATGTCCAGCCTGACCAGACGCGACTCCAGCGAGAGCCTGACCAGTACGCGAGACTGCGCATGGCGACAGGCGTTGGCCACGAGATTCTGCAGCGCCCGCTGCAGGTAGCGCGGGTCGGCCTGGACCTCGACCTCCGGCCCCGGGGCGAGCTCGAGACGCAGATGGGCATGCAGCGGCGCCAGGGTCTCGATCACCCGCTCGGCGACGGCGCGACAGTCGACCCGGGTACGCTCCAGCGCGGTACCGTTGACCAGGCCGCTGTCGAGGCGGGCATAGGTGAGAATCTCGTCGATGAGCTGGTCGAGCTCCTCGATGTCGCTGTCGATGCCGTGCAGCTGGCGGTGCACGGCCGGGTCGTCGGTCATGTCCTCGACCATCTGCATGGCAAAGCGGATGCGTGCCACCGGCGTGCGCAGCTCGTGGGAGACCGCCCGAATCATCTCCTGCTGCGAACGCAACAGCGACTGCACCTGGGCCGCCATGGCGTTGAAGGCCATGCCGACCCGGCCGATGAAGCCGCCGCCATCGACCTTGACCCGGGTATCGAGGCGGCCGCTGGCGATGCGCCCGGCGGCCAGCTCGAGCCGCGCCAGACGCGCCTCCACGCCGCGCACGATCAGATAGATGATCGCCGCCAGCACGCCGAGCATGATCACCAGTACCAGCAGCAGCAGTGAAATGGGGGTGGGTTCCAGCGCCGAGACGGGGCCGATCGACAGCCACTGCCGCGAGCCGTCGGCGGCAGGCACTGCCAGGTGAACCGTCAACGCCCAGTGGCCAGGCAGCAGACGAATCACCAGCTCACCGTCGCGCAGCCGGGAAAGCTGATGGCTGTCGAGCCCTTCGGGAGCCAGGTCCCGAAGCTGCACCGGCAGGGCATTGCTGGTCACGCCTTCGAGGCGCCGTTGGCGTGCCTCGCCGTCGACCTCGGCGAGCCAGTCGCCGAGCAGCTGCGCCAGACCGCGCAGCTGACGCTCGTTGAGCCCCGAGAGACGGGCCTCGAGAATACGCTCCTCACGCGGCAGCTGCCGATAGAGTCGCCAGCTGTCTTCGTCGTAGACCTTGACCAGCACGCGGCCCCGGTCCAGACGGCGCCGCTCGAACCAGTTCAGATCGGTATCGTCGGGCTCGCGCAGCGAGAGCCGCATGTTGAGCAGATCGGACTGCTGGGTCAGCCAGTTGCCGCGCTCTTGAGGGGGCAGCGCGGCGACTCGCCAGCTGAGCAACTGCAGCGGGGCTTCGGCCAGCTGTTCGCGATACTGTTCGACGCGCACCCGGTCGACCAGGGCCAGACCCATCAGGGCCAGGCCGAAGGTCAGCAGCAACGCCAGCGCCAAGGCCAGATAGACACGCAGAAAGGAGCCATCGGCCAGGAACCGCTGCATGGATCAGGCGTCCTTGACGAACAGGTAGCCCTTGCTGCGAACTGTCTTGATCCGGTGCGGATGGTTGGGGTCGTCGCCGATCTTGGGCCTTATCCGCGAAACCCGCACGTCGATGGAACGATCCTGGCCATCGTACTTGATGCCGCGCAGATCGCTGAAGATCTCTTCCCGCGTGAGTACCCGTCCGGCGTTACTGGCCAACAGCCACAGCAGGTCGAACTCGGCGCTGGTGAGATCGATACGCTCGCCCTCGAGCCAGGCTTCGCGAGTGGCGCTGTCGACCTCGAGATTGCCGAAGGTGAGCCGCGCATCGCCGGACTGGTCGGCATTCTCGGCGCGGCGCAGCAGCGCCCGCATACGCGCCAGCAATACCCGTGGCTGAACCGGCTTGGGCACGTAATCGTCGGCCCCCATCTCCAGACCCAGGACCTGATCCATGTCGTCGGTGCGCGCCGTCAGCATCAGGATCGGCCCGGCATAGTCCGGCCTGGCCCGGCGGCAGATCGACAATCCATCCTCTCCGGGCAGCATCAGATCGAGAATCACCAGATCCGGCTGCAACGCCTGGATCTGTTCAACGCCTCGCGAGCCCTCGGCCTCCACCGTTACCTTGAAGCCATTCGACTCCAGATAGTCCCGGGTGAGCTCCGCCAGGCGCACGTCATCCTCGATAATCAGCACGTGTTCCATGTCGCTGCTTTCCAGGTTGTCATCCATCCTAGTCATCCCCGTGCTGGGCCTCGTTGTCATTGGGACACCCTGTCCCGCCAATCACTCATCAAGGATACCCGAAATAGGCGCTTTCGCCTGCCTTTGGCGACATTTCGCGTCCTTGCAGCTTGCCAGCGAAGCATAGCCCGGACTGGACGATATCCCAAAGGATGCCCCCTGAACAGTCACAGCTCACCCACAGGTTATCCACTTGAAGACGGCGAAAAAGCACACTATCTTGTGCTCTCAAGATGGAACAACACAAGATGATGTGCATTTAGCAAGTCCACCCCTGACTATCAATGCCTTCGTCGCCCCTGTCTCATCCCCACAAAAAAGGGATCATCGGCTCATGGAACTTCAGACCCCCGACCCGACCGACCTGTCGCTCACGGCCCCGCACACCCTGCGCGTGATCAAGCGCAACGGTGACGTGGTGCCCTTCGATGCCGGCAAGATCGCCGTGGCCATGCGCAAGGCCTTCATCGCCGTGGAGGGCGACAACGTCAGCGCCTCCTCGCGGGTTCGCGACTTCGTCGACCAGGCCAGCCAGGGCATTGCCAGCGCCTTCCTGCGCCGCATGCCCGACGGCGGCACGGTGCACATCGAGGACATTCAGGATCAGGTCGAGCTGGCACTGATGCGGGCCGGTGAGCAAAAGGTGGCCCGCGCCTACGTGCTCTATCGCGAGGAGCACGCCCGCGCCCGCGCCGCCGCCGGCGGCGACATCGAAAAGCCGCATCCCACGCTCAACGTCACCCTCGACGACGGCAGCCGGCGGCCGCTCGACCTCGGCCGCATCGAGACGCTGGTATTCGATGCCTGCGCCGAGCTCGAGAACGTCGACCCCAACCGCATCGTCGAGGCATCGCTGAAGAACCTCTACGACGGCGTTTCGGTGGACGGCGTGTCCCAGGCGCTGATGATGACCGCGCGCACCCTGGTGGAGAAAGAGCCCAACTATACCTATGTCACCGCGCGGCTGCTGCAGGACAGCCTGCGTCGCGAGGCGCTCTCCTTCCTCGGCGTGGCCGAAGAGGCGACCTTCGGCGAGATGGCCGAGCTCTACAAGCCCGCCTTCCAGGCCTATGTCGCCCGCGGCATCGAGTACGAGCAGCTCGACCCGAAGCTTGCCGAATTCGATCTCGAACGACTCGGCGAGGCGCTGGACCACACCCGCGACAACGCCTTCACCTATCTGGGCCTGCAGACCCTCTACGACCGCTACTTCATCCACAAGGATGACGTGCGCTACGAGCTGCCCCAGGTGATGTTCATGCGCGTGGCCATGGGCCTGGCGCTGAACGAGGACGACCGCGAGGCGCGCGCCATCGAGTTCTACGAGCTGCTCTCCAGCTTCGACTACATGGCCTCGACCCCGACCCTGTTCAACTCCGGCACCATGCGCAGCCAGCTCTCCAGCTGCTACCTGACCACCGTGCCCGACGATCTCGATGCCATCTACAGCGCCATCCGCGACAACGCCCTGCTCTCTAAGTGGGCCGGCGGCCTGGGCAACGACTGGACCCCGGTGCGCGCCCTGGGCTCCTACATCAAGGGCACCAACGGCAAGAGCCAGGGCGTGGTGCCGTTCCTCAAGGTGGTCAACGACACCGCCGTGGCGGTGAACCAGGGCGGCAAGCGCAAGGGGGCGGTGTGCGCCTACCTGGAGACCTGGCACCTGGACGTCGAAGAGTTCCTCGAGCTGCGCAAGAACACCGGTGACGACCGCCGCCGTACCCACGACATGAACACCGCCAACTGGGTGCCCGACCTGTTCATGAAGCGGGTCTTCGACGACAAGGAGTGGACGCTGTTCTCGCCCGCCACCTGTCCCGACCTGCACGACCTCTACGGCGCCGCCTTCGAGCAGCGCTACGAGGAGTACGAGGCGATGACCCGCTCGGGCCAGCTCAAGCTGTTCAAGCGCGTGCGCGCCAAGGACCTGTGGCGCAAGATGCTCTCGATGCTGTTCGAGACCGGCCACCCGTGGATCACCTTCAAGGACCCGTGCAACCTGCGCAGCCCGCAGCAGCACGCCGGCGTGGTGCACTCCTCCAACCTGTGCACCGAGATCACCCTGAACACCAGCGTCGACGAGATCGCGGTGTGCAACCTGGGCTCGATCAACCTGGCGCAGCACGTGGTCGACGGCAAGCTCGACGACGCCAAGCTCAAAAAGACCGTGCGTACCGCCGTGCGCATGCTCGACAACGTCATCGACATCAACTACTACGCGGTGCCCCAGGCGCGGAACTCCAACCTCAAGCATCGCCCGGTGGGACTCGGCATCATGGGCTTCCAGGATGCCCTCTACGCCCAGGACATCGCCTACGCCTCCGAGGCGGCAGTGGAGTTCGCCGACCGCTCCATGGAGCTGGTCAGCTATCACGCCATCGAGGCGTCCAGCGACCTGGCCGCCGAGCGTGGCCGCTACGAGAGCTTCGAGGGCTCGCTGTGGAGCCAGGGCATTCTGCCCATCGACTCCATCGACAAGCTGGTGACGGAGCGCGGCGAGAAGTACATCGAGGTGGACACCAGCGCCACCCAGGACTGGGACCGCATCCGCAAGAAGATCGCCGAGCAGGGCATGCGCAACTCCAACGTGATGGCCATCGCCCCTACCGCGACGATCTCCAACATCTGCGGCGTGTCGCAGTCGATCGAGCCCACGTACCAGAACCTCTACGTGAAGTCGAACCTCTCCGGCGAGTTCACCGTGGTCAACGCCTACCTGGTGCACGACCTCAAGGCGCGCGGTCTGTGGGACGAGGTGATGATCAACGACCTCAAGTACTACGACGGCTCGGCCCAGCCCATCGAGCGCATCCCGGAGGACCTCAAGGCCAAGTACGCCACCGCCTTCGAGGTGGAACCGAAGTGGCTGGTGGAAGCCGCCTCACGGCGCCAGAAGTGGATCGACCAGGCCCAGTCGCTGAACCTCTACATCAAGGGCGTTTCCGGCAAGAAGCTCGACGTGACCTACCGCATGGCGTGGTTCCGCGGCCTCAAGACCACCTACTACCTGCGCGCCCTGGGCGCCACCTCGGTGGAGAAGTCCACCGTGGACCGCGGCAACCTCAACGCGGTGAGCAACCAGGCGCCCCCGGTGGCCCCGGCAGCTTCCGCGACACCGGCCAGCGAGCCGCGCGGGGTGGAGGACTTCCTCACCGGCAAGGCGGGCAGCGGCTCGCGAGCGCCCAGTGCTGCGGAAATAGACGACCTGGGCTGCGAAGCCTGCCAGTAGGTTAACAAGCTGGCTGCGCTCGGCCATACGGCGTTGGAAATTGGTTCGGAATGCTCATTTACAAACACGTAAACTCCGCTTCCTTACCAATTTCCGCCTTGTCTGGCCATCGCTCGCTCAGCTTCATCCGCAACGAGATTACTCCTGATCCGAACGATATCGGATCCAGCCAAATAAAGGTGAAGCCATGCTGAACTGGGACGAGTTCCACGAGGACGAAACCACCGTCGCCGAGCAGCCGGCCAAGGCCGCGCCGGCGCCTGCCGCCAAGCCACAGCCCGCACCGGCCGACGAGGTCAAGGAATCCGGCGGCAACTACCGGGTGGCCGACAGCGACCGCCTGGCGCGGGCACGCAAGTCCTTGGAAGAGCTCGACGTAGCCGCCGGTCTCGAGGAGCTGGAGATGGGCGCGGCGCGCATTCAGGTCGACGACAAGCAGATGATCAACGCTCGCGCCGACCTCAACCAGCTCGTCCCCTTCAAGTACGAGTGGGCGTGGCAGAAATACCTGGACGGCAGCGCCAACCACTGGATGCCCCAGGAAGTGAACATGAACGCCGACATCGCCCTGTGGAAGAGCCAGGACGGCCTGACACCGGACGAGCGGCGCATCGTCGAGCGCAGCCTGGGCTACTTCTCCACCGCCGACTCGCTGGTGGCCAACAACCTGGTGCTGGCACTCTATCGCCTGATCACCAACCCCGAGTGCCGCCAGTACCTGCTGCGCCAGGCCTTCGAGGAGGCGATCCACACCCACGCCTACCAGTACTGCGTGGAGTCGCTGGGCATGGATGAAGGCGAGGTCTTCAACATGTACCGCGAGGTGCCGTCGGTGGCCGCCAAGTCGGCCTGGAGCCTAAAGCACACCCAGTCGCTGGCGCGCCCGGACTTCAATACCGGCACACCGGAGACCGACCAGGAGCTGCTGCGCAACCTGGTGGCCTTCTACTGCGTGACCGAAGGCATCTTCTTCTACTGCGGCTTCAGCCAGATCCTCTCCATGGGTCGGCGCAACAAGATGACCGGCGTTGCCGAGCAGTTCCAGTACATCCTGCGCGACGAGTCGATGCACCTCAACTTCGGGGTCGACATGATCAACCAGATCAAGATCGAGAACCCGCACCTGTGGACGCCCGAGTTCCAGGACGAAGTGACCCAGATGATCCTCGAGGGCACCGAACTCGAGATCGCCTACGCCCGCGACACCATGCCCCGCGGCGTGCTGGGCATGAACGCGGCGATCATGGAGGAGTACCTGCACTTCATCTGCAACCGCCGTCTGGCCCAGATCGGCCTGAAGGAGCAATTCCCAGGGGCGCAGAACCCCTTCCCGTGGATGAGCGAGATCATCGACCTGCGCAAGGAGAAGAACTTCTTCGAGACCCGCGTCACCGAGTATCAGGTGGGCGGTGCGCTGAGCTGGGATTGAGCCCCACTCGTTCTCACGCCCCACTCGCTGACGAGTGGGGCGCTTAACCAAGCAGGACCCAGGAGCCACCGGCCTTTATGTAGCCAACCAAGACCCACTATCGATTCCAAGTGAGGTAAATGTCATGGCAAGTCACTCTCTGCAAGACCATGCACTGCCCACCGCAGCTCAGCTCCCGCTCGACGCCAGAGCCTGGCAATCGGCCCTCGACCAGGCACTGACCGCCCACGGCGGCCCCAACGCCCTGGCCCTCTACCCCCACGTGGCCTTCGCCTTTCCCTCGTCATCGCCCAACCCCTATACCCGCGAGTATCCGCTGCTCGACTACCACGAGCTCAAGGAGTGGGCGAATTCCCGTGGCTGGCGGGTGCGCCCGGCGCCCGAGCGGGCGCCCGCAGGAGAGAAGTACAGCCCGCCGGTGCGCTTCACGCGCCTGCCCAGTCGCTATCATTGAGGCGCCGCGCTCAATGGGTCAGGCCGGCGGTCCGGTCTGGCCCGGCTGCCAGACTCTTCTGCCGTTGTGGCGATCGCCGTATCCCCCTACCCTCTGGGCAAGGAGATTGGCAACGGCAAGGAGAGCCGCATGGAACCCAGCTGGAAGCACGGCAACCTCATCACCCTGATACCCGACAGCGAGCGCTTCATCCCCGAGCTGCTGGAGGCCATCGACAAGGCCGAGGAGTCGGTTTGGTTCGAGCAGTACCTGATCGAGTCCGGCCGAGTGACGCGTCGTTTCTTCGATGCCATGGAGCGCGCCGCGCAGCGTGGCGTCGCGGTGCATGTGGTGCTCGACAGTTTCGGCGCGGTGAGCCTCGGGCAGCGTGACCGTGAGCGGCTCTCCTCGGCAGGCGTGGCCCTGCGCCACTACAACCCCTTCATGATGCGGCGCCTGCGGCGCAATCTGAATCGCAACCATCGCAAGCTGCTGCTGGTCGATCGCCGTGTCGCCTATACCGGCGGTTACTGCCTCACCGACGACTACCTGGGCGACTGGTTCGACGTGGTGGTGCGTGCCGAGGGCCCGGTGGTGGAAGATTGGCTCCGGCTCTTCGCCGATCTGTGGGAATCCTCCCGTACCCGGGGCGACAAGGCCACCATCGACCGGGAGCGTCCTGCCGCGTCCGCTTCCGCTCGGGAATGGGAGATGCCGGCCCGCCTGGTGCACAACGAGGGGCCGAGCGACATGTCGATTCGCCATTCGCTGCATCAGCGCATGGGCACGGCCAGGCAACGGCTGTGGATGTATACACCCTATTTCCTGCCGTCACGGCAGCTGCGCAAGCTGATCGGCGACATCGCCCGACGCGGCGTGGACGTGCGCCTGCTGGTGGCCGGCAAGGGGCACGACCACCCCAGCGTGCGCTATGCCGGCCAGCGCCACTTCGGCGAGCTACTGGACGCCGGCATTCATATCTACGAGTATCAACCTCGCTTCACCCACGCCAAGTTCTGCATCGTCGACGACTGGGTTACCGTGGGCTCGTGCAATTTCGATCACTGGAGTCTGCATTGGAATCTCGAAGCCAACGTGGAAGTGGAGCATCCCGGCTTCGCCGCCGAGCTGACCGAACTGTTCGAAAGCCATATGGGCGACAGCAAGCCGGTACGCCTGGCAGAGTGGTCCCAGCGTTCCAGTGCGCAGCGCTATCGCGAGCGCTTCGCCGCCCTCATCAGCACCTGGCTGGCAGGGTTGCGTTAAGATTTGCCCATTTTTCTCAATAGATGATGCCCATGCACCCGAGAATCCGCAGCGCTCTCAGGCACTTTTCGACGGCCGGCCTTCTGCTCGGCACGCTGCTGTTCGCCTTTTCGCTCACTCCCAGCCTGCTGCCACGGCCCACCTACGCCCAGGGCATCGTCTCGGGGCTCTCCTTCTCCGCCGGCTATGCGCTGGGCTTCATCGCCCACTGGCTGTGGGACTATCTGCAGCTGCCGCGCCCCCGCTCGCGTATCGAGCGAGTCATCAAGCTGACGGCGGCCGGCCTCTGTACGCTCATCGCCGTGGCCTTCCTGTGGCAGGCCTCGGCCTGGCAGAACCGCATCCGCGACCTGATGGGACTGGAGGAGGTCAGCGGCATCCGCCCGATCAGCATCGCCGTGATCGCCCTGCTGCTCTTCGTGCTGCTGTGGCTGCTGGTCAAGCTGTTCCGGCTGACCTTTCGCTTTCTCGCCCACAAGATGCGCCGCTTCGTGCCGCATCGGATCTCGAACCTGCTGGGCGTGATCGCCGCCGCGGCGCTATTCTGGTCGGTCATCGACGGGGTCATCTTCACCCTGGCCCTGCGCGCCGCCGACAACTCCTTTCAGCAGATCGACGAGCTGATATTGGATGACCTGCCACCGCCCACCGATCCGATGAAGACCGGCAGCGAGCACTCCTTGATCAGTTGGGAAGCGCTCGGCGGACGCGGCAGGCGTTTCGTGACCCAGGGCCCTTCTGCCGACGACATAGGTGCCTTCCTGGACGCAGAGGCCGTGGCCATGGATCCGGTGCGAGTCTATGTGGGCCTGAGTGCAGCGGATACGCCCGCGGAGCGCGCCCAGCTGGCACTGCAGGAACTCCAGCGGGTCGGCGCCTTCGAACGCTCGGTGATGGTGCTGGCCACCCCCACCGGAAGAGGCTGGGTCGATCCGGCGGCACTGAACACGGTGGAGTATCTACACCGCGGCGACATCGCCACGGCCACCATGCAGTACTCCTACCTGCCCAGCCATCTGGCGCTGCTGGTCGAAGGGGATTACGGCGCCGAAAACGCCCGCGCCCTGTTCACCACCGTCTATGAATACTGGAGCGGACTGCCCGAAGACGAGCGCCCCCGGCTCTATCTGCACGGCCTCAGCCTCGGCTCGCTCAACTCGGATCTGTCGTTCGACTTCTACGACATCATCGACGACCCCTTCCACGGTGCCTTGTGGAGCGGGCCACCCTTCCGCAGCGACACCTGGCGCACGGTCACCCGGGAACGCGATGGCGGCTCGCCCTCGTGGCTGCCCACCTTCCGCGACGGTGCCGTGGTGCGCTTCATGAACCAGTACCAGGGACTGGACGCCGCGAATGGCGACTGGGGCGATTTCCGCATCGCCTACCTGCAGTACGGCAGCGACCCGATCACCTTCTTCGAGCCGCGCATTCTCTATCGCGAGCCGGAGTGGCTGCGCGAACCACGAGCCCCCGACGTGTTGCCCGAACTGCGCTGGTACCCGGTGGTGACCATGCTGCAGCTGCTCGGCGACCTGGCCGTGGGCCGCGCACCGCCCGGCTACGGGCACACCATCGCCGCCGAGCACTACTTCGATGCCTGGGTGGCGCTCACCGAGCCGAACGGGTGGAGCGAAGCAGAGCTGGAGCGGCTGAGAGAACACTTCCGCGAAGTGCGTTAACCCTTGCCACGCCGCCAGCGTCCATAGCGATAGGCCAGCGGCGCTGCGGTCATGCCGTGGGCGAGCATGGACGCCACCACGATCAGGGTGCCCACCGTCCAGGCCAGGTCGTAGCCGGTTCGACTCGATATGAAGGTGGCGTAGTAGAGCGCCGATACCCCGATGGGGCCGAACCAGCCCATGATCAGGGTGATCGGCAGGTCGCGCATCGCAGGCAGCCAGGGTTTGAGCAGTAGAATCGCCGGCAGACGGCGCAGCAGCAGTATCAGCAGTGCCAACAACACCCCCTGCGGGCCCAGCGCCCGCCACTCGGCCCATGGAGCGATCAAGCCGAACAGCACGAAGATCGGCATGGTCAGCAGAATGTTGACCGCTTCCTGCACGTTGTCCTCTTCACTGCGCTCCTTGCCCCCCACTTCCTGATCGAAGGCCAGACCCGCAGCAAAGACCCCGAGAATGCTGTTGGTGCCCAGCAGCTCACCCAAGCCCAGCACCAGCAGCGTCAAGGCCAGGGTGATCGAAAGAAAGGAGGGCTGATCGAGGTAGCCGCGCTCCTCCGACCACTGCAGTGCCCGTCCTGTCGCCCAACCGAGAGCCACCCCGATCAATATCCCACCGCCGACCTCCCACAGCCAGATCGTGACGAACCAGTCGAACCAGGCATCGCCTGCGGGCAGGGTCAGCAGCAGCACCGGCAGCAGCACCAGCGGATATGCCAAGCCATCGTTGGCGCCGGATTCGCTGGAAAGCAGATGGCGGAAGCTCTCGGGCAGGTTCTCCTTGGCCACACCGCCGGTCACGATCGAAGAGGCCACCACCGGATCCGTGGCGCAGATGGCCCCGCCCACCAGCAGCGCCATGAGCAGCGGCCAGCCCATGACCCAATGGGTGAGCAGCGAGCTGATCAAAAACATGGCCGGCATGCCCGCGGCCAGAAGCACCAGCAGCGAACGCCAGTGTACGAAGGGATAGCTGGGCGGCAGGCGCAGCGCGATGCCCATCAGGCTGATGCCCAGCGTCAGGCGAGCCGTCTGCTCGAGCATCTGCTTACCATCGCCCCACGCCATCGGATCGAGCACGTTCAATCCGTGGGGGCCCAGCGCCACACCGAAGAGGAAGGCGAACAGCGGGGCGGAAAGCCAGGAGCGATCCAGCGGGCTCGACAGCAGGCCCACGACCAGTACCAGCCCTCCCACGACGGCGAGAGCGACGTTCAGCTGCTCCATGCCAACTCCTTCGGCTCCTTGCCCGGCTACTCATAACCTAGGCAACCGTGCCCCAGACGTAAACCGAGCAGCCGACCACGGCCGCTATTGCGCGACACGCCCGACCTGCCCTAAAGTAGTTTCATCATCAACTAAACGGGAGGCAGCAGGATGGACGACAAGTCACGCAAGAGCGTCATCAGACGCATCTACGTTCCCACTCACGTGCGTCGTCTTCCCGATGGCGAAAAGGTGACCGTGCCGGGTCACTACCGCAAGCCCAACGGGCAATGATCTCCAGGGCCTCTCGACGAGGCCCTCTCACTGCCAGGCAACGATACGCGGCTCCGCCTCGATGTACGCATCGCGGTTGGTCACGTTGTTGATGCTGGTGAAGTTGATGCCGCCTGTGCTGTGGATGAAGCTACCGCTTACGATGGAGCCATACAGTCTTGAGGTTCCACTCTGGCTGACATGGCCGCCGGCCCAAAAGATCCCGTAGTTGTCAGTACTACCCGAGAACTGAATATTGCGTCCCGCCACGACGAACAGTCCAATTTCGGTATTTGCTGGACTGGTAGTTGTCGTCGCGCCCCTCATGGCGACGCTCTGCGTCGCTACTAGGGTAATCTGACGACCTTCCACACTACCGCTGCCCACCGACATATTACCGTCGCAGAAGACCGTAGCTCCATGAGCCAGCGTACTGAGATTGACGTCGCAACTGTAGATGATGCCCGGCCGGTTGCGGTACTCTTCAAAGACGGTCGGGTGATAGCGCTTATAGCAGTGAGGTGGCGGCGTGGCCCGGGTGCACTGCGACATATCCTCCTCACCAGGACGCTGGCCGGGTAGCGGCACCTCCACCATGCGGTCGCCCCCCGATGTGATGAAGCCACGCTGGTCATCGCCGACCCTCATGCTGACGATGCTGTTGGAATGTACTACGTTAGGGTCGATGCTGCCGTCCTCCCTTTGGGCAGGCGTCAAGGTGGAAGTGCCAGTGACTGTAATATCACCGGCACTTAGCAGCCCGCGGGTAAAAGCCGGGGCGGGAATTTCTCTGAACTCCACTCGCGCCACCACGGGCATGCTGCTGGCCACGGTGTGGTCACCTTCACGTATTGCCCCCATGGCAACGATGAAGTACTGACCGCCTACTCGCACGTAGCGAAAGGGGCAGCGCAGGTTGCCGCGGCAAGGCCCGGCGCGGCTGCCGGGATAGAACGACGCCCAGCCCTGGGCCGTCACTGCTTCCAGAGCGGCGATGGTGACGAAATCGCCCGCAGTGAGGTGTTCGCCGCCCTCGCCCCAGGCGTAGGAAACGGCCTCCTCGGCGCCCATCTGAGCCAGACTGGCAGCACGATGGTTGCCGGCAAGGCGCTCGTTCACGAGAGCGGACTGGTAGCCCGACAGGCCCAGCATCAAGGTAATGGAGAGTAGCGACAGAACGATGATGAGCGCGGCACCGTGCTGCTGGTGCATGGCTGCCTCCCTGGCAAGAACCTCATGCACTGCCGCCAAGTGAGCAGATGAATTTCCTCAAGGCAGTGCTTCCATGTTCTTTCAGGGTAGGGCAAGGTCAGTGCCCGTGCGACGCAAGATGCGTGGAAACGCCATGGATACGACTTGACACTACATGGTGATGTCACGCCAGCCGTGGGCCAGATAGGTAAAGCTCCCACCTGGATTGTTCCCCTGAAGCCACTGCCTGGCCGCCTCAGGCGACACGCTGCCCAAAAGTTCCCAGGCAGCATCGAGGTAAGTCATATTATGTAGATAATCGTTGCCTCCGCCCCCGGAGATATCGATGTTCATCTTGTCGAAATGGCAATCGCCACTCGGTCGGCAGCTGTAAGGAGCCGCAATGATGGCGCCTTCCATGTCGCCCCCGCCACCGCCCTTGACCGTATAACTGCCCAGCACGATGATCAACCCTTTGAATTCGGGGTTGCCGTTGAAGGTGATGTTCCCATCTATTATCAGTACTCCATCCCCAGCCGCATTCCCACTGCCGCTAAATTCCTGACGAGAGGGATAACACACCTCGCTTTGACATGTACCTCCACCAGGTAGCGCCTCGCCATCCAGATACCTGGCAGGGCGGTAATGCTCGCTCGAATCGAAGTGCGCTCCAGTAGAGATGATATTGAAACCCGACATGCCGTTACTCAGCGATCCGGAACTATTTGACCCATAGGCATCATTGAAGACTGCAGAAATGAAATTATGGAAAAGGTTGGCATCCGCCAAGACATTATCCTTTGGCCGAGTTGCGATACCCCCCATATAATTGCAAAGTCGATTATTTCCACTATTGCATGAGGCATAATCCCCAGTGTATTCACCATTCACTATGGTAGGCGCAGCGTAAAACACCCCATGCCCCGAGCCATCCCCATCAGGAATGAACACATATTTATCAGAACCATTTTTTCCAACAATGTCATCTACGATTTTCTTCGCCTCTTCCTTGTTGGATGCCGTAATGGCCGGATTTCGTGTTCCGTCTACGACATCTTCACCCGTCACGCCGGCTTGAGATTTGATGCCTTCATAGTTGTCCAAGGTCGCCGGCACATTGAGTGGGGAAAGGTTGTCGCCGCCAAGACCATTGAGGCGTGCAAATATCTGCATTTCACGAAAAGAAGTCAGCACTGCATGGTCGTTCCCTTCGTAAACCTCGCCACGAATCCTGACCGGCGTATCCAGCCCCGTACTGGGATCGACGGTGATACGATAGTAGACATGAGCCAGGTTCGAATCCGATAGGCCATGCAGCACGCCGAGGCTAACCCCATCATCCAAGGCATCGATCAAGGCATTTTCCGAAGCATTTCCTGCTTCAATACTCAGAACGCCAGCCCAAGCCACCGACGCTCCATACTCTGCGGCCATCGCGGCCAAGGTGCTACTGCGATAATTCCCCGCCAGGCGCTCATCGATCTGCGACGATTGCATGCCGGAAATCCCCAGCATGAGCGACATCGCCAGCAGCGAGAGAACCACCACCAGTGCTGCACCTCGTTGCTTTTTCATACTTCCCCCGCGCCCGTGCAGGCATTTTTTTATTCTATGGCCTGGTTTCGATTGACGGCGTTGAACGTGAACGAATCCGTCTCGCCATTCCGCCCCGCCATCAGTTGGAAGCTGATCTCCCAGACGCCATCATCGATCTCTTCGGCAAAGAAGCCGTCTTCGTTGAAGGCGGTCACCAACGGCTCGAATGCAGCATTGGACGGGGCGCTCTCGCAATCCTGCCCCATATTGAGGGACCAGCCTTCGTTGGCACTGATTGCCGCCTGACTGAGGCGGTAGACGCGAACCACCGTTCCACTACAGCTTGCCATATCGCCATTGTTAGGAAACCGGACCGTCAGTTCGTTGCTGCTGGGATCATAAAGGGTGTCATCCGCCCTGCGGATATCGCGAATCAACGTTTCCGTGGCAAAGGTCAGTGCTGCCTGCTTGTTGCTCAGCAGCTCGATCTGGCGAAAGGTCTGGAAGCCCATGAGAAACAGCTGCCCGGCCCCCAGGATGATGATCAGCCCGATCACCAGCGCCACCATCAGCTCGACCAGGGTGAAGCCCGTCTGACGACGTGCCTCCCCTTTACCAGCGGTTATTGGCCGTTTCAGGGTTCTGGTCATAGTTCTGGCAACCGGAACTGGTAAACGAAGGCATCCCCGCTTTCGCCGGTGGAGTAGCGCTCCTCCAGCCACTCTAGCGACACGGTGTATTCACAGGCCGAGGAACCGTTGGTGAGGCTGCTTCCGTCGTTGAGCAGCACTCGCCCCGTGCCGAACCATTGACCCAACCAGTCCCCCTGAATGTCGCCGGCTGCCGGACAGGCACCGTTGCTTGCCAGTCCCGCCCATGCCCGTTCTTGAGCGTCGATGGCGGCCAGACTCACCACCGCCCGCTGATAGCCCATATGGGCACTCTGCAAGGCTCTGAGCTGCATGGCTGCTACGCCCAGCAGGCCGATAGACAACACCAGCACGGCAATCAGTGCCTCCAGCAGAGTGAAACCCGATTGAGCGTGACGTTGCATGGCGCTCCTCAACTCGTCGGCTTGCCGATACGGCCGGTAGTGCTTACCTGCAGGTCCAGGCTGCCAGCGCCGGTGTGATTGATCGTGATGTCACAGCCCGATGTGCAGTTCGCTCGCCGTCCCAGGGCATTGAAGGTGATGTTGGTGCTCGTGAGGCTGACCTGCCCCCCCCGCGCAGAGCGGATGGCGATGTCGCTGTTGTCCGCGGTCGTGATTCGGTACTCCCAAGGGCTCGCCTGGGTCACGCGAAAGGTGACTTCTTCCCTGCGCTTGATCGCCTCGCTGCGGGCCTGGTTCAAGCCGGAGAGTACGACGTTGTAATCCGCTGCAAGACGATTGCTAGCCATCATGTTCTGGAAGCCTGGCACGGCAATGGTAGCGATGATGGCCATCACCGCGATGGTCACTAACAGTTCGATCAACGTGAAGCCGGCGTTCTTCATGGCTTTCACCAGCAGCCTGCAGGGCTTCTCACCCCTTGGTGGTTCAAGGTCAAGGCACCAGTGCAGCCGTCGGGGCCGCGGCCACTGTTGAGCGTTGCCGTAAGGGTATAGGTCGAGGCCGTACTCGCCAGGGTGATAGCGTAATTCCCGTCGGGGGAGTTAGTGATGACACTGCATCCCCCGTAGCTGTTGTTGACCGTGTAGCAGCGTTCCAGTTGCCCTGCGGCCTCCATCAGGCCGGCATGGGCATCCGTGCGCGTCGCACGCTCCACATAGCCCCGATAGCTGGGCACCGCAATCGAGGCGAGAATGGCAATCACGGCCACCGCGATCATCAGCTCGATCAGGGTGAAGCCGCGCTGCGCCCTGAGCGGGGCATGCCGGGGATGTCGTCGAGCGTGGCTGGCGTAGCGAGTCACTCGGCGCTCCTCCGCGTTCGGTTACACTTGGTTTCAGTATGTATCATGACAACGCCACCTGCTAGGCGTGTCATGAAAAAAGCCGGGCCAAGCCCGGCTAGGTCGTCTCGTGCAGCATGAGCCAGCTCATGTGCCGGGGTTGAGATCCTTGCATCGCGCCTGCTCAGGATAGCGAATCGCTGACGATCACGCGCTCACGCAGCTCGCGCGGCATCGAGAAGGTGATGGTTTCCTCACGGCCGGCCAGTTCTTCCGGCGCTTGAGCCCCCATTCCCTGCAGCCGCTCGATCACGCCCTTGACCAGCACTTCCGGCGCGCTGGCCCCGGCGGTGATACCGATGGCGTTGACGCCCTGCAGCCAGGCCGGGTCGATCTGGCTGGCGTCGTCGATCAGATAGGCCGGCGTGCCGACCCGCTCGGCCAGCTCGCGCAGGCGGTTTGAGTTGGAGCTGTTGGGGCTGCCCACCACCAGCAGCAGCTCGCAGCCGGCGGCAAGCTCGCGCACCGCATCCTGACGGTTCTGGGTGGCGTAGCAGATGTCGTCCTTGCGCGGCCCCTGAATCTCGGGAAACTTGGCGCGCAGGGCGTCGATCACCCGCGCGGTGTCGTCCATGGAGAGCGTGGTCTGGGTGACGAAGGCGAGCCGCGCGGGGTCCTTCACCTCGAGGCGCGCGACGTCTTCCTCGTCCTCGACCAGGTAGATGGCACCGCCGTGGGTGGTATCGTAGCGCCCCATGGTGCCTTCGACTTCGGGATGCCCGGCATGACCGATCAGAATGCACTCCTGGCCCCGCTTGGCGTAGCGCAGCACCTCCATGTGCACCTTGGTGACCAGCGGGCAGGTGGCGTCGAACACCTTGAGACCGCGCCGCTCGGCATCCTCCTGCACCGCCCGGGAAACGCCGTGGGCGGAGAAGATCACGATGACGTCGTCGGGCACCTCGTCGAGCTCCTCGACGAAGACGGCGCCGCGTTCGCGCAGAGTGTCGACCACGAAGCGGTTGTGCACCACCTCGTGGCGCACATAGATCGGCGGGCCGAACACATCCAGTGCGCGGTTGACGATCTCGATGGCGCGATCGACGCCGGCACAGAAGCCGCGGGGATTGGCCAGTCGGATTCGCACGGGGTTAGCTTGCATGGTTACGTCGCCTTGATGCGTTGGAGCATCGGTAGAAACAGATAAAGCGTAGAAAGCGCTGAGTCTCGTCGTTAACAAACTCAGTGTGTCTGCGCGGGCCTGACGTCCAACACTTCGACCTCGAAGGTCAGGGTACGCCCGGCCAGCGGATGGTTGAAGTCCACTTCCACGTTGCGCTCGTCGGCAGCGATGATCACGCCGGGCAGTTCACCGCCGGCGGGGTCGGCAAACGACATCACCGTGCCCACCTCGGGCTCGATCTCCTCGAAGTCGTCGCGGCTGAGCATCTGCACGTTCTGCGGATTGCGCTGACCGAAACCATGCTCGGGAGCAATCTCGAAGCTGCCGCTCTCGCCCCCTACCAATCCTTTCAGTGGGCGTTCGAACCCCGGCGGCAGGTTGCCGTCGCCCACCTGGAAGGTGGCCGGCTGCTTGTCACGGGTGGAGTCGACCACGGTGCCGTCCTCCAGCTTGAGGGTGAAGTGCAGCGTCACTTCCATGCCCTCGTCGATGCGAAATTCGCTCATCGTTGCTCTCGCTCAGTCGGTCGTACGCGTTCGCTCATGCACGTTTGGTCGGGGCTTGCCAAGCAGCATAGCAGTTGGGCTCAGCCGCGCCGCCGGGCCTGCTTGCGGCCCTCGAAGACGGATTCCCAGATCAGGCCGATGGCCCCAAGGGTGATGCCGATGTCCGCCACGTTGAAGGCCGGGTAGTACCAGCCGGCCACGTGGAAGGAGAGAAAATCGACCACGTAGCCGTGCACCAGGCGATCGTAGAGGTTGCCCAGGGCACCGCCGATGATCAGCGCCAGCGAGGCGCCGAGCAGCTTCTCGTCGGCCTTGAGCCGGCTCATCCAGATCGTCAGACCCACCGTGGCGCCCACCGCGATGATGGCGAAGAACCAGCGCTGCCAGCCGGGATGGCCGGCCAGGAAGCTGAACGCCGCCCCGGTGTTGTGCAGCAGCGTGAGGTTGAAGAACGGCAGCACCTCCACCGGCTGGCCGTAGCTCAGCACGCTGGACATCAGTGCCTTGGTGCCGAGGTCCAGCACGACCACGGCGGCGGCCAGCCACAGCCAGCGCAGCGGCTTGCTCATCGGCGGCACCGAAGTGCCGCTGTCATCCTGCTTGTTACGCATAGTGGCGAGTCTCACCCGGCCCCTCCGGTAAATTGCTGATACAGCGGCCGCACAGGTCTTCGTGCTCGGCGTGGCTGCCCACGTCCTCGCGATGGTGCCAGCAGCGCTCGCACTTCTGGTGCGGGCTGGCGGCCACCGCCACCTTCAGGCCCGCCAGTTCGGTGGCCTCGGCATCTTCCACATTCTGGCCCTCGGCCAGCGGCGCCAGGCGCACTTCGCTGGTGAGCATCACGAAACGCAGCTCCTCGCCCAGCTTGGCCAGGGTCGAGCCGAGCGCCTCGTCGACGAACAGGGTCACCTCGGCGGCCAGACTGCCCTTGATCACCTTGGCGTTACGCGCATCCTCCAGGCACTTGTTGACTGCCTGCTTGACCTCGAGCACCTGCTCCCAGAATTCGCGCCCCAACTCGGCATCCGGCGCCAGCGTGGAGAGGCCGTCGTAGTAGGTCTCCAGCAGCACGCTGTCGCCCTTGACGCCGGGGATGTTCTCGTAGATCTCCTCGGCGGTGAAGCTGAGAATCGGCGCCACCCAGCGCGACAGCGCCTGGACCACGTGGTAAAGCGCGGTCTGACAGCTGCGCCGGGCCAGTGAGTCGGCCTGGGTGGTGTACTGACGGTCCTTGATCACGTCGAGGTAGAAGCCACCGAGCTCCCGCGAACAGAAGGTATGCACCTGCTGGTAGACGTCGAGGAAGCGATACTCCTCATAGGCCTTCTCGATGCGCGCCTGGAGCTGAGCGGCACGGTCCACCACCCACTGGTCCAGCGCCAGCATGTCGCCGAAGGCCACGCTGTCGCGGGCCGGATCGAAGCCGTTGAGGTTGGCCAGCAGGAAGCGCGCGGTGTTGCGGATGCGCCGGTAGACGTCGGCGGTGCGCTTGAGGATCTCGTCGGAGACCGCCATCTCGCCCGAATAGTCGGTGGAGGCGACCCACAGGCGCAGGATATCGGCGCCCAGCTTGTCCATCACCTCCTGCGGCGCCACCACGTTGCCCATCGACTTGGACATCTTGCGGCCCTGGGCGTCCACGGTGAAGCCATGAGTCAGCAGGCCGCGGTACGGCGGGTGGCCGTCGATGGCACAGCCGGTCAGCAGCGAGGAGTGGAACCAGCCGCGGTGCTGGTCGGAGCCCTCCAGGTAGAGGTCGGCGCGGGGGCCGGCCTCATGGCCGTGGGGATGCGAGCCGCGCAGCACGTGGCGGTGGGTGGTGCCGGAGTCGAACCACACGTCGAGAGTGTCGGTGACTTTCTCGTACTGTGCCGCCTCGTCGCCCAGCAGCTCGACCGGGTCGAGACGGAACCAGGCGTCGATGCCCTCGCGCTCGACGCGCTTGGCGGCCTCTTCCATCAGCTCGACGGTGCGCGGGTGCAGCTCGCCGGTGGCCTTGTGCAGGAAGAACGGGATCGGCACGCCCCAGTTGCGCTGGCGCGAGATGCACCAGTCGGGACGGTTGGCGATCATGGCGTGCAGCCGCGCCTGGCCCCAGGCCGGGGTGAACTGGGTCGCCTCGATGCCCTCCAGCGCCCGCTCGCGCAGGGTGCGCCCATCTTTCCCTTGGAGGTCCATGCCCACGAACCACTGAGCCGTGGCGCGATAGATCACCGGGGTCTTGTGGCGCCAGCAGTGCATGTAGCTGTGGGTGATGACCTTGTGCGCCAGCAGGGCGCCGACCTCACGCAGCTTGTCGACGATCTGCGGATTGGCCTTCCAGATCAGCTGGCCGCCGAAGAACGGCAGGTCGTCGGCGTAGACACCGTTGCCCTGTACCGGGCTCTTGATCTCCTCGAACGCCATGCCGTGGGCGCGGCAGGTGACGAAGTCGTCGACGCCGTAGGCCGGTGCCGAATGGACGATACCGGTGCTGCCCACCTCGGACTCGACGTAGTCGGCCAGATAAACCGGCGAGAGGCGGTCGTAGAACGGGTGACGAAACTCGATCAGGTCGAGTGCCTGGCCCTTGGCGGTGGCGATCACCTCGCCCTTGAGTTCGTAGCGCTCCAGACAGCTCTCGACCAGCTCTTCGGCCAGCACCAGCAGGCGTTCGCCGGTATCGACCAGGGCGTAGCTGAACTCGGGATGCACGTTGAGCGCCTGGTTGGCCGGCACGGTCCAGGGCGTGGTGGTCCAGATCACGATGGCGGCGGGCTTGGGCAGCGACGCCAGGCCGAAGGCGGCCGCCAGCTTGGCCTCGTCGGCGGCCGGGAAGGCCACGTCGATGGCGTCGGACTTCTTGTCCTGGTACTCCACCTCGGCCTCGGCCAGCGCCGAGCCGCAGTCGAAGCACCAGTTGACCGGCTTGAGCCCCTTGAACACGTAGCCGGCGGCGACCATGTCGGCCAGGGCGCGGATCTCGCCCGCCTCGTTGGCGTAGTCCATCGTGCGGTAGGGGTGGTCCCAATCGCCGATCACGCCCAGGCGCACGAAGTCGGCGAGCTGGGTCTGGATCTGCGAAGCGGCGTACTCGCGACACAGGGCCCGCGCCTGTTCGGGCTCGAGGTGCTTGCCGTGGGTGGTCTCCACCTTGTGCTCGATGGGCAGGCCGTGGCAGTCCCAGCCGGGCACGTAGGGAGCATCGAAGCCGGCCAGGTTCTTCGACTTGACGATGATGTCCTTGAGGATCTTGTTGACGGCGTGACCGATGTGGATGCTGCCGTTGGCGTAGGGAGGGCCGTCGTGCAGCACGAAGGTCTCGCGACCGCGGCGCTCTTCACGCAGGCGCTGGTAGAGCTTCATGTCCTGCCACTGCGACACCCGACCGGGCTCGCGCTGAGGCAGGTTGCCGCGCATGGGGAAGTCGGTTTCGGGCAGGTTCAGTGTGTGCTTGTAGTCGCTCATATCCTGGGAGTCAGCCGTCGTCGTGGTCGGCGGAACGTCCCGCCGAGGATTCGAAATTCACGGTCTCGCGCGCCAGCGGCGCCGAAGCCAATGGAAGTGAGTCGTCTGTCAGGCCAAGCTCCCTGGCCCCCTGGCACTCATCGGAAAAATAGCGCCGGGCGCGGGCCTGGTCGGCCGCGATCTGCTGCTTGAGGGCAGCGAAATCGTCGAACTTCACCTCGCCGCGCAACCTGGCGCAGGGGAACACCGTGAGCCGCTGTCCGTAGAGGTCGCCGTCGAAGTCGAACAGGTGCACCTCCAGCACCGGCCGGTCGCTGCCCACCGTGGGACGCCAGCCGATGTTGGCCACGCCGGAGCAACGGTGCCCGCCGGGCAGCTCGACCACCACCGCATAGACGCCGCGCAGCGCCAGGGGCAGCCGCGGCAGCGGCAGGTTGGCGGTGGGTACGCCGATGGTACGCCCCAGTTGCTGATCGGCGACCACGCGGCCGCCGAGGCGATAGGGGCGGCCCAGCATGCGTGCCGCCTGGGCGAAGTTGCCGCTGGCCAGCAGGGTGCGCACCCGGGTGCTGGAAACCCGCTCGTCGTCCAGCGCGAAGGTGCGCGTGTGCTCGACGCTGAAACCTACGCGACCGCGCCGCTCGCCCTCTTCGGCCAGCAGGCTGAAATCGCCGCTGCGATCGCAGCCGAAGCGGAAGTCGTCGCCCACCACCAGGTGGCGTACTCCCAGTCCTTCGACCAGCACGCGGTCGATGAATTCCACCGCAGTGAGGCTACGCAGGCGCTCGTTGAACGGCAGGCAAAGCACGTAATCGACCCCGCTCTCGCCCAGCAGACGCACCTTCTCGCGCAGGCGGGTCAACCGTGGCGGCGCCTGGTCGCCGGCGAAGAACTCCCGCGGCTGGGGCTCGAACACCACCACCGTGACCGGCAGGCGCAGCTTCGAGGCCTGCTCCCGGCACTGGTCGAGAATCGCCTGGTGGCCGCGGTGCACGCCATCGAAATTGCCGATGGTGGCCACGCAGCCGCGATGCTCCTCGCGCAGATTGTGCAGTCCTCGAATGACTTCCATTCAGTCTTCACTAAGCCTTCTGGTTGAAAAACGTACAAAGGGAAAGATTATAGCGAACCCCAGTTCCCTTGACAGCCGGCGATCCGCTTCACGAGGCTTCCGGCTCCCCCACCGAGGGGTGCCCTACCCGCGCATACGAAAATGCCGCGGCCTGACGCCCAGTGCGGCCAGCCAGGCGAAGTAGATCGCCGCGCCGACCACAACCAACAAGGCCAGCCACTGCACCCGCGCCGACACACCCCACTCGAGCCACTGCTGCCACTCCGGCGCCAGCCAGGCCAGGCCCACGCTCATCACCACGCAGCCGCCCACCAATTGCACGGCATAGCGCCCCCAGCCCGGCTGGAACACCAGCACGCCCTGCTTGTGCAGCAGCCAGCCCAGCAGACCGGCGTTGAGGAAGGCCGACAGCGCCGTGGCCAGGGCCAGGCCGGCGTGGGCCAGCGGCCAGATCAGGATCAGGTTGAACACCATGTTGGCGACCATGGCGATGATGCCGACCTTGACCGGGGTCTTGGTGTTCTGGCGGGCGAAGAAGCCCGGTGCCAGCACCTTGATCAGCATGAAGGCGACCAGGCCGAAGGCATAGGCGCGCAGACTCATGGCCGCCATGACGATGTCGTGCTCGGTCATGGCGCCGTAGTGGAACAGCGAGATCAGCAGCGGCTCGGCCAGGATCGCCAGGGCCAGCGCCGCCGGCAGGCCCAGCAGCAGCACGGCGCGCACCGCCCAGTCGAGCATCGCGGCGAAATGCTCGCCCGACTGCTCGGCATGACGCTTGGAGAGCGCCGGCAGGATCACCGTGCCGATGGCGATGCCGAACACCCCCAGCGGCAGCTCCACCAGGCGGTCGGAGTAGTAGAGCCAGGAAACGCTGCCGGGAGTGAGCAGCGAGGCCAGCACGGTGTCCAGCAGCAGGTTGATCTGCGACACCGAGACGCCGAACAGCGCCGGCGCCATCAGCACCAGGATGCGTTTCACCCCGCTGTGGGCGAAGTTGGGCCAGGGCCGCGGCATCAGCCCCAGGCGGGCAAGGAACGGCACCTGGAAGGCGAGCTGGGCAACGCCGGCGATCAGCACGCCCCAGGCCAGCGCCATGGCCGGCTCGCTCATCAAGGGCGTGAGCAGCACGGCCGCCCCGATCAGCGAAAGATTGAGCAGCACCGGCGTGAAGGCCGGTACGGCAAAACGGTTCCAGGTGTTGAGCACGCTGCCGGCGAAGGCAGTGAGCGAGACCAGCAGCAGATAGGGGAAGGTCAGCCGCAGCATGTCGGCGGTAAGCGCCAGCTTGGCCGGGTCGCGGCCAAAGCCGGGAGCGAAAACCCACACCAGCCAGGGCGCGGCGAGCATGGCCAGGGCGGTGATCAACGCCAGCACCGCCGTGAGGCTGCCGGCCACGGCGTCGAGCAGCTCGCGCACCTCGCGCTTGCTGCCGCGGGTGGCATACTCGGAGAGCACCGGCACGAAGGCCTGGTTGAAGGCGCCCTCGGCAAACAGGCGGCGCATGAAATTGGGAATCTTGAACGCCACGAAGAAGGCGTCGGCGCCGTTGCCGGCGCCGAACAGGGTCGCCACCACCACGTCGCGCGCCAGTCCCATGACCCGCGACAGCATGGTCATGGCACCCACCACCAGGCCGGAGCGCATCAGCCCACCGGCCTTGGGCGCCACGGCACGGTCGTCCTCGGCCACCAGGGGCGCGCTCGACTTTGCTGAATCGGGCAACTTCTCGGGTTCCGTCACCGCTCCCATCCTCGACCATTCAGCCTTGGCAAATGCACAGGCACAAAAAAACCGGCCGCAGCCGGTTTTTCACGAGCGTCGCAAACGTGGCCCGAGGGCATGGGTTCGCGACGTCTCCAGGCGACCGGCTTTACGCAGCCAGCGCCTTAATTCGCTTGTTCAGGCGGCTCTTCAGGCGCGCAGCCTTCTTCTTGGAGAGCACGTCCTTGTCGGCGATGCGGTCGATGACCGGCTGCGCCTTCTGGAACTCGGCCATGGCGGTGGCGTGGTCGCCGCCGTTGATGGCCTTGATGACGCGCTTCACATAGGTACGCACCATGGCGCGCTGGCTCGCCTTCAGAACACGACGGCCTTCCGCCTGACGGGCACGCTTGCGGGCTTGCTTGCTGTTTGCCACTGACTATCTCCTGGAAAACTTTGACGCCGCCCGGTCTGGGGCGGCATCGATAACGATTTGTCCGGCTTGGAAATGTCGCTTTCCTGCCGGGCTGGCCATCTCGCCAACGCGAAGGTTGTCGACGGGCCGTGTCTGAGAGGATGGCGCATACTACCACAGGTGCGCGGCGTCATGCTACAGGCCGCGCAAACACTGCGTCACAGCACCACCAGGTTGTCGCGGTGGATCAGCTCCGGCGCTTCCATGTAGCCGAGAATCGCCTCGATCTGGTGGCTCGGCTGACCGAGAATGCGGCGCGCCTCGTCGGCACCGTAGTTGACCAGCCCCTTGGCGATACGCTGGCCCTGTTCGTCGACGCACAGCACCATGTCGCCACGCACGAAGTCGCCCGACAGCGCCTTGACCCCCACCGCCAGCAGACTCGAGCCACTGCCACGCAGCACCTTCACCGCCCCGGCGTCCAGCGTGAGGCTGCCGCGCACCTGCAGTTGCCCGGCCAGCCAGCGCTTGCGCGCCGCCATGGGGGCCTCTTCCGGACGCAGCAGCGTGCCCAGCGGCTCCCCTTCGGCCAGCCGGGTCAGCACATCGGGCTGACGCCCGCTGGCGATCACCGTGACGGCACCGGAGCGCGCCGCCAGGCGAGCCGCCTGGATCTTGGTGGTCATCCCGCCGCGCCCCAGCGCACCGCCGCCGCCGGCCATGGCGGCCAGCGCCGGGTCGTCGGCCCGCCCTTCGCTGATGAGAGAGGCCTCGGGATTGTGGCGCGGATCGGCGTCGAACAACCCCTCCTGGTCGGTGAGGATCACCAGCGCCTCGGCCTCGAGCAGGTTGGCCACCAGCGCGCCCAGGGTGTCGTTGTCGCCGAAGCGGATCTCGTCGGTAACCACGGTATCGTTCTCGTTGATCACCGGGATCACGCGCAGGTCGACCAGGGTGCGCAGCGCCGAGCGCGCGTTGAGGTAGCGCTTGCGATTGGAGAGGTCGTCGTGGGTCAGCAGCACCTGGGCAGTGAGCAGCCCATGGCGTGCAAAGTGGTGCTCGTAGCACTGAGTCAGGCCGTTCTGGCCCACCGCGGCGGCGGCCTGCAGCTCATGCACCGCCGAAGGTCGGGCCTGCCAGCCCAGCCGCACCATGCCGGCCGCCACGGCGCCCGACGACACCAGCACCACCTCGAGCCCCTGACGATGCAGCGCAGCGATCTGGTCGACCCAGCCGCCGATCGCCGCCTCGTCGAGGCCGCGCCCATCGTTGGTCAGCAGCGCACTGCCGATCTTCACCACCACCCGGCGAGCGCCACGCAGCGCATCGCGACCCGGAACCCGCTCGTTGCTCACCTGTTCACTCTCCAACAAGGCTGCTGCGATTCCCCAACCTTGAGACACTGCGCGAGCGATGGCCAGACTAGGCAAACCTTGGCGAAAGAGCGGAGTTTGCTGTTGCAAATGAGCATCTTGAGCCAAGGTTTAACGACGTATGGCCGAGCGCAGCCAGTGTTCCACCTAGGGGGCGTATTCGACCTCGACATCGTAATCATCATCGTCGAAGTCATCGTCATCGTCGTCCTGATCGCGGCGCTTGCGCCGGCGACCCAGACGCGCCTCGGTGCGCGCCACCGCCTCGGCCTCCATGCGCTCGCGCATCTCGCGCTCGCGCTCGGCGGCCTCCTCGTCTTCGTTCTCCAGCCGGCGCTGCTCGGTGAGCCAGCGATGCGCCGCCTGCACCAGGGCATCGGTGCCCTCGCCGCTGATCGCCGAGATGCGGAACACGGGGCCCGTCCAGCCCAGCCCCTCGACGATGGCAGCCACCCGCACCTCGCGCTCCTCGGCGGGCACCAGGTCGAGCTTGTTGAGTACCAGCCAGCGCGGACGCTCGGCCAGGGTCGGCGAGAACTGCTCGAGTTCGTGGGCGATGGCCCGGGCCACCTCGACCGGGTCGGACTCGTCGAACGGCGCCACGTCGACCACGTGGAAGAGCAGGCGGGTACGGGTCAGGTGCTTGAGGAAACGCAGCCCCAGCCCGGCACCGTCCGAGGCACCCTCGATCAGCCCCGGCACGTCGGCCATCACGAAGTGCTCGTGCATGCCCAGCTTGACCACGCCGAGGTTGGGCACCAGGGTGGTGAAGGGGTAGTCGGCCACCTTGGGCTTGGCTGCGGAAACCGAGCGGATCAGGGTCGACTTGCCGGCATTGGGCATGCCCAGCAGGCCGACGTCGGCCATCACCTTCATCTCCAGGCGCAGGTTGCGCCGCTCGCCGTCGGTACCCGGCGTGGTCTTGCGCGGCGCCCGGTTGGTCGACGACTTGAAATGAATGTTGCCGAGCCCGCGGCGACCGCCCTGGGCCACCAGCACCTGCTGGCCGATCTCGGTGATGTCGGCGATCACCTCGAGGGTGTCCTCGTCGATCACGGTGGTGCCCACCGGCACCTTGACCACCAGGTCGCTGCCGGCGCGACCGCTCATCTGGCGCCCCTGGCCGGGGCGACCGCTCTCGGCCTGATAAAAGCGCTGGTACTTGAAGTCGATCAGCGTATTGAGGGCATCGTCGCCCACCAGGTAGACGCTGCCGCCATGCCCGCCGTCGCCGCCATCGGGACCACCCTTGGGCACGTATTTCTCGCGGCGAAAGCTCAGGCAGCCGTTACCTCCCCTGCCCGCTTCCACGATGATCGAGGCTTCGTCGACGAACTGCATTGTGACTCTCCCGACGGTATCTACCGTCATGATACAAGAAGGCCCCGCCTGAGCGGGGCCTTCCATCTACCGGTTCGTGCGTTCTCAGGCAGAGACGACGCTGACGAACTTGCGGTTCTTCGGACCCTTGGTCTCGAACTTGATCACACCGTCGCTCAGGGCGAACAGGGTGTGGTCGCGGCCGACGCCGACGCCGGTACCGGCGTGGAAGCGGGTGCCGCGCTGACGCACGATGATGTTGCCAGCGGTGACGGCCTGACCGCCGAACAGCTTGACACCAAGGCGTTTGGATTCTGAATCGCGGCCGTTACGGGTAGAGCCGGCTGCCTTCTTATGAGCCATTGCAAAGTCCTCGCTCGTTAAGGGGAAGCCGCTTAGGCGGAAATCCCGGTGATCTTGACTTCAGTGAACCACTGACGGTGGCCCTGACGCTTCATGTGATGCTTGCGACGACGGAACTTGATGATGCGGATCTTCTCGCCACGGCCGTGGGAAACGATCTCGGCAGCCACCTTGGCGCCCGCGACCAGCGGAGCGCCGACGGTCACGTCGTCGCCGTTGGCAACCAGCAGCACCTCATCGAACTCGATGGTTTCGCCGGTGGGGATTTCCAGCTTCTCGAGCTTGAGGGTTTGGCCTTCCTGAACGCGGTACTGCTTGCCACCGCTCTTGATAACAGCGTACATGTGTCTCTCTCCAGAACTCATCGGGGTTGGCTCTTCGTCGGCCTGCTTCGAGTGGCGCCCCTTTCGGCAGCCATCTGACAGGGAGCATGATGAGTGGGCCGCGCATTATAACCGCGCCCCGCGGGGCGTTCAAGCACTGCTCACACCGACCGAGGCATCGCCGCAGGCACGCACCGCGGCGTAGCTTGACGCCCACATGGGTGGGCCATAGCATGAGCCGCAGCCCAAGGCCACTGCCATGTCCGGCATGCCGGCCCAACAGCCCGATGACACTGCCTCATGCCAGCCAACGCCTCACCCCGTTCGTCTGACAGCAACACCGCCTCTTCGTCACTGCATGCGGCAGTCGCCGACGACTTTGCCGCGGTCAACCGCACCATAAAGGAGCAGCTGGCGTCGCGGGTGCCGCTGGTCGAGACAATCGGTCAGTACATCATCGCCAGCGGCGGCAAGCGGCTGCGCCCGCTGCTGGTACTGCTCGCCGCCCGCGCTCTGGGCTATCAGGGCGACAAGCACATCTCGCTGGCCACGCTGATCGAATTCATGCACACCTCGACCCTGCTGCACGACGACGTGGTAGACGAATCGCACATGCGCCGTGGCCGCGCCACCGCCAACGACGCCTGGGGCAACGCCCCCTCCGTGCTGGTAGGCGACTACCTCTATTCCCGCTCCTTCCAGATGATGGTCGAGATCGGCTCGCTCAAGATCATGGGCATACTTTCCGGCGCCACCTGCATCATTGCCGAGGGCGAGGTGCAGCAGCTGACCAACGTGGGCAATCCGGACGTCGATGAAGCCGTCTACTTCGAGACCATCCAGGGCAAGACCGCCATGCTGTTCGAGGCCGCCACCCACAGCGGCGCAGTGCTGGCCGAAGCCGACCCGCAGCAGGAAGCGGCGCTGCAGCTTTATGGACGCTACCTGGGGCTGGCGTTCCAGCTCGTCGACGACCTGCTCGACTACCAGGGCGACGCCAAGGCGATGGGCAAGAACGTGGGCGACGACCTGGCCGAGGGCAAGCCGACCCTGCCACTGATCCAGGCCATGGCTGCCGGCACCCCGGACCAGGCCAGGACGATCCGCCAGGCCATTCGCCAGGGCGGTCTCGAACGGCTCGACGAGGTGCTGGCCATCGTGCGCGATACCGGCGCGCTGGACTACACACGGGCACGCGCAGAAGAGATGTCGGCCAAGGCGCTGGAGCAGCTCGATTTCCTGCCCCCCAGCCGCTACCGCGACAGTATGGCCGACCTGGCCCAGCTCGCGGTGGAGCGCCAGCACTGAAGGCGCCGCAGCAGGGCTTGCAAGGCCATGGCTTTTGCGTATAATGCCCATCCGTCGGCCCCCGGAGCCGACGTCGAGCATCGCCCGAAAGCGGCTCGAAAAGGAAGCAATAGAAGTAACGGAGTATAGCTCAGCTTGGTAGAGCGCTGCCTTCGGGAGGCAGAGGTCGTAGGTTCGAATCCTGCTACTCCGACCAAAGAATTACGAAGGCCTTGCAAGCGATTGCGAGGCCTTTTTTCGTCTCGCCGCCCTCCCTCAACGCCTTTCGAGCGGGTCAACATCGACGTGAATGCACCGTAAAAAGGCGCTATGCTGCGCGACCGGGTCGCCAGACGCCCATTGGACGAACGTTACAAGCCAGGGAATACAAGCAAAACCATAAGAGACTTGCGCTAGAACAAGTTCTACTCGCACGGAGGTGCTCGTGAAGAACGGCGAGCATGAAGCAGTGCATGGCGGCAGCGAAAGCGAGCGCGCCATGTTCCACCCTTACTGGCCCGACGTCGATCTCGACACGCTGCGGGTCAAGTTCTATCAGCTTTACATTGCCGTGGAACAGAGCCCGGCAGCGACAGCGATCACCGACACCGAGGGGCGCATCGAGTACGTCAACCGACGCTTTCTCGAAGTGACCGGCTACTCGCGCGAGGAGCTGATCGGCAAGACGCCGGCCATGATCCAGTCGGGCATGACTCCCGACCACGTCTACCGCGAGCTGTGGCAGACCCTGCGCAGCGGCCGGGTGTGGCGCGGCGAGCTGCAGAACCGCAAGAAAAGCGGTGAGCTCTACTGGGAAGCCGAGACCATCACCCCGGTACGCGACGACAGCGGCCGGATCGTACGTTTCGTGGCGGTGAAGGAGGACATCACCGAGCGCAAGCGCCAGGAGGAGGAGCTGCGGCTGCTCGCCAGCGTGTTCCAGACCGGCCAGGCCACGCTGATCACCGATCCGGAGATGCGCATCGAACGGGTCAACCAGGCCTTCACCGACATTACCGGCTACCTGCCGGAAGAGGTGATAGGCGAGACCCCTCGACTGTTCAAGTCGGGTCGCCACGACAAGCACTTCTACGCTCAGCTGTGGCAGGCGGTGCTGGAAACCGGCCACTGGCAGGGCGAGATCTGGAATCGCAACAAGTACGGCGACATCTATCCGCTGTGGCAGGCAATCACTGCCGTCTACGACGACAGCGGCAGGATCCGCCACTTCATTGCCGTCTTCCACAACATCGCCGAACGCAAGCGCCTGGAAGAGGAGCTGGAGCAGCAGGCCACCCGCGACCATCTGACCGGCACCCAAAACCGCCGCGCCTTCGATGTCGCCATGCGCAAGGCGGTGCGTCAGGCCGAGCGCAGCGACAACACCTTCTCGCTGCTGCTGTTCGACATCGACCACTTCAAGTCGATCAACGACCAGCACGGTCACGACACGGGCGACATCATCCTCAAGCGTCTGGCCACCCTGGTCGGCCAGACCCTGCGCAGCACCGATCTGCTCGCCCGCTGGGGCGGCGAGGAGTTCGCCATCCTGCTGCAGGACACCACGGCGCAGGGGGCCTCCATCTTCGCCGAGCGGCTGCGCCAGCAGGTGGCAGAGACCCGCTTGCACGGCCTGGCCGTGACCATCAGCCTGGGAATCGCGGAATATCGCCGGGGCGACGACCCCGAGGCGATACTGACACGCGCCGACAGCGCGCTGTATCGCGCCAAACGCTCGGGGCGCAACCGGGTGGGCATCGCCGACACCCACGAGTGATGCCGCCGCGCGTTACAGCAGCGGTTCGAGCCACAGCAGCCGACTCACCCCGGCCCCACCATGCCGCCACAGGCTGCCGGGCTCGCGCAGCAGTTCGACCGACTCTCCCTGCACGAGGGCCTGCCAGTAGAGCCGCCCCGACGGCGTACGCCCGACCCGGTAGCTGAGCGCCGGCGACTTGCCGATCTCGGTCAGGCGCTGAAACTCGTTGGCCAGGCCCTGACTGGTCACCAGTACGCCCACCTCGGTATTCCACCACACCGAGCGCGGGTCGGCGTTGGGCGACCCCACGAAGACACGATCGGCGTCGATGCCCAGCGCCTTGATGTGCAGGGCAGAGGCCGAAGACCCCACACTGAAGCCGATATCCGCATCCGGCTCGTGCTCGGCACGCATCTCATAGAGTGCGACCCCGCTATCGAGCAATGCCTCCCGCCTGGCCTGGTAGGCACCGTGCACCACCGGTACATCGGTCGCCTCCAGGGCATTGGTGAATATCTCGACCTCCACGCCGGCCTCGGCCAGTTCCGTCAGCAGCCGGGTTCCCTGTCTGCCGGGCACGAAGTAGGCGGACACGAGGGTCAGCCGCTCGCTCGGCTCCCCCACCTGGTCGAGCAGCGCGCCGGCCATGGTGCGCCCGAAGGCCGGTCGCCCCCGCCAGGCGGGCTTGCCCGGCGGGTCCCACAGCGCCACTCCCTCGCCCCAGTGCAGCTTGCCGACCAGCGGCCCCTGCTCGATGTCGGCATAGCGCTGGCGCAGGTCGGCGAAATAGGGCGAGTCGATACTGGTTTCGAACCACTCGGCGAGCGACGCCAGCAACGCTTGCCAGGCGCCCTCATCGACCTGGTGATAGCGGCCGATGGGCTGCGCCAGGCCGTGGTTCCAGTACAGATGGAAGCTTTGCGACAACGCGTCCACCACCGGCCCCAGGGCCAACAGGTCGAGGTCGGTGAAATTGCGCGGTTCACTGGCGCTGTAGTACTCGTCGCCCAGGTTGCGACCGCCGACGATGGCCAGCGCGTCGTCGGCGATCCACAGCTTGTTGTGCATGCGCCGATGCTGACGCGCCGCCTGGGGCGCCGAGGCCAGCACACGGCCTGTCAGCGTGCCCCGGCCGACGCTCAAGGCGTTGTAGACGCGCACCTGGACGTTGGGGTGGCTGTCGAGCGCGGCCAGCTGCCGACCCTGGCCCACCGCACCGATGTCATCGATCAGCAGACGCACCTCGACGCCGCGCTCGGCGGCCCCCAGCAGCCGGTGCAGCAAGGCCCGGGTGGTCTGTCCGTCGCCCATCAGGTAGGTCTGGATATCGAGCCTGCGGTCGGCCTGCTCGCTGAGCAGCACGCGCAGGCTGAAGGCATCCTGGCCGCTGGAGAGCAGCGCGAAGCCGCTCTTGCCCGGATGCGCGGAGCCGCTCAGGCGCGCCCACTGGCCCAGCCAGGTGGCCTCGCGTTCGGCCGGGGTCAACGGTGCGCCGTGTTCGCGCACCGCCGCGTTGCCGGCACAGCCTTGCAGTAGCAGGAGCAGTACGCCACACAGCACCAGCCGCCAAGCGCGGGTGCGGCGCCTGGCGTCCGGATCAGGGTTCGTCATCGTGCTCTGCCAGACGGCGAGCCATGGCCTTGCGCGCCTTGTTGCGCCGATAGAGCCGCGCCACGGCCAGCGCCAGGGCAAAGGCCACCATGGCGCCCAGGGTCACTCCCTGCCAGGGCCGGGCGGCCTCGCCCCCCATGACCGTTTCCAGCGTGATGATCAGGATGAAGCCCAGCGCCTGGCTACCGATGGCCAGGGCGCGCAGGGTATCGAAGGTCTTGTGTGCCATGTAGGCTCCCGCCGGTGACAGCGCCGTCCTGGGGCAGTAGGCTTGCTCTGCCTGACGCGTTACTTTATGCAAGTGAGTGATTTTACCCGGTCATGGCGCTTGCGCCGACCCTAAATGCTGGAGCCGAGCCAATGGACGCCTTTGCCCTGGGCCCCGTGCTGATATCCGTACCGCGCCTCTATGCCATTGGCTGTGCCCTGCTGCTGCTGCTCGCCGCCTGGCTGCTGCTGGGGCTCTCGCCCTCGGCGCGGTCGCGCTGGTTCAACGGCCTGCTGCTGGCCTGGCTGGTAGGCGCCCGCCTGGGGCACGTGGCGCTGAACTTCGACGCCTATGCCGCCGCCCCGCTGGACGTATTGAGGCTCTGGCAGCCCGGCTATCACGGCCTGTGGGGGCTGCTCGCCGCGCTGATCTGGACCGGCTGGGCACTGCGCGACCGGCTGCTGTCGATGATCGGCGCCATGGGACTCACCGTCGGCGCCTCGGCGCTGTGGCTGGTGCTGGTCACCCTGGCCCCCTTCGGCGGTGACATGCCGCTGCGCGAGCTACCCGACATCACCCTGGAGAACCTCGACGGCGAGCCGGTCAACCTGCAGCAGCTTCAGGGCGAGCTGGTGGTGGTCAATCTGTGGGCCACCTGGTGCCCGCCCTGCCTGCGCGAAATGCCGCTGCTGGCCGAGGCCGACACCCGCGACGGCGTTACCGCGGTGGTGATCAACCAAGGCGAGGAGTTGCTCCAGGTGGCGCGCTACCTCGACGAGCAGGAGCTCGCGTTCCGCTATCCGCTGCTCGATCCAAACCAGCAGATGATCCGCAGCATGGAATCGCCGGGGCTTCCCACCACGGTGCTGTTCGACCGCGAAGGTCGCGCCGTGGAGCGCCACGTGGGCGAACTGTCGCGGGCGCAGCTCGATACCTGGCTGGGACGCCACTGATTACCACCGGTAACAGCCGCTCCCTACCATTTCCCGCTCGTCTCCACCAGCCTTAAGCCAGCGCGGGCTTTGCGATAGAATCGCCCGCCCTGTCCGCCGAAGCCATGCTGCGGCGGCAGCGTGCGCACCGTGTTCAGCATCGACCGAGGCATCATGAGCGACTTTTCACCCGGCCAACGCTGGATCAGCGACGGCGAGGCCGACCTGGGCCTGGGCACCATCCTGAGTTGCGACCACCGTAGCGTTACCGTGCTGTTCGGCGCCAGCCAGGAAACCCGTACCTACAGCAGCCGCCAGGCACCGCTGACCCGTGTGGCCTTCGGCAGCGGCGACCGCATCCAGTCCGCCGAGGGCTGGAGCCTGACCGTCGACGACAGCAAGGAAGTCGACGGTCTGATCGTCTACATCGGCGAAGACGACCAGGGCCAGCTGCGCGAGCTGCCCGAGGCGCGTCTGGCCGACAGCATGCAGTTCGACCAGGCTCGCGATCGCCTGCTCACCGGCCAGGTCGACCGCAACGACTGGTTCGACCTGCGCTTTCGTACCCTGCACCACCATCATCGCATCGAGCAGAATCCGGCGCTGGGCCTGGCCGGCCCGCGCATCGACCTGATTCCCCATCAGCTCTACATCGCCGACGAAGTGGCCCGGCGCCATGCGCCGCGGGTACTGCTGGCCGACGAGGTGGGCCTGGGCAAGACCATCGAGGCCGGTCTGATCCTGCACCGCATGCTGCTCACCGGCCGCGCCGAGCGCGCCCTGATCCTGGTGCCGCCGAGCCTCATGCACCAATGGCTGGTGGAACTGCTGCGCCGCTTCGCCCTCGAGGTGACCCTGCTCGACGAGCAGCAGAGCCTGGCCCAGGCCGAAGCCAACCCCTTCGAGTCCGGCCAGCTGATTCTGGCCAGCCAGGCGTGGCTGTTCGCCAACCCCCAGCGCCAGGAACAGGCGGCCGCCTGCGACTGGGACCTGCTGATCGTCGACGAGGCGCACCATCTCGACTGGAGCGCCGAGCAGGTCGGCGCCGGCTACGCCTGCGTCGAGCGTCTGGCCAAGCGCGTGCCGGGGGTGCTGCTGCTCACCGCCACGCCGGAGCAGATGGGCCTGGAGAGCCACTTCGCCCGCCTGCGCCTGCTCGACCCGGACCGCTACCACAGCCTGGAAGCGTTTCGCGAAGAGGAGCAGCACTACGTGGAAGTGGCCCAGGCCATCGACGCCCTGGAACGCCTGCCGGCCGGCGGCGAACGCGACCGTGCCGTCGTGGCCACGGTGATCGAGGAGCATGACAGCCTGGCCCTGCTCGACACCCTGGCCAACCCCGAGAGCGGCCCGCAGCAACAGCAGAGCGCACGAGACCAGCTGCGCGAGCAGTTGCTCGACCGGCACGGCACCGGCCGGGTGATGTTCCGCAACAGCCGTCGCCATGTGGGCGGCTTTCCCGAGCGTCACCTGCACCTGGCCGAACTGCCACTGCCCTCGGCCTACCGCCGGGTACTGCGCAAGCTCGAGCGCGACGAGGACCATCTCGACGAACTGCTGATCGAGACCGGGCTCGACCATCCCGACGTGCTGATCTACCCCGACGCCACCTACCGCGCGCTTTCCGACGATCCGCTCAACGCCGAGCCGTGGTGGCAGATCGACCCGCGGGTGAACTGGCTGCTGGAGCGCCTCGCCGACGACGGCGAACAGGGCTTCGCCAACGACAAGGTACTGGTGATCGCGCACAGCCGCGAGACCGCCCAGGGCCTGGTCGAAGCGCTGCGGGTGCTGGGCGGCATTCATGCGCCGGTGTTCCATGAGGGACTGACGCTGGTGGAACGCGACCGTGCGGCGGCCGCCTTCGCCGACGAGGAGGAGGGCAGCCAGGTGCTGGTCTGTTCCGAGATCGGCTCCGAGGGACGCAACTTCCAGTTCTGCCGCCATCTGGTGATGTTCGACCTGCCCCAACATCCCGATCAACTCGAGCAGCGCATCGGCCGGCTCGATCGTATCGGCCAGCGTCACGCCATCGAGATCCACGTGCCGCTGTTCGAGGCCAGCCCCGGGGCGCGTCTGCTGCGCTGGTTTCGCGAGGGGATGGACGCTTTCGACGCTCCCCACGGGGTCGGCAGCGAGCTGTTCGACGCCTTCGGTGACGCCCTCGCCGAGGCGCTGCTCGACGACGAGGCCCTCGACGACGTCATCGCCGAGACCCGCGCCCTGTTCGAGAACCGCCTGGCCCAGCGCGACGCCGGGCGCAACCGTCTGCTGGAACTCAATGCCTGCCGTCCGGATCGGGCCGAGGCGGTCGCCACGGCGATCCGCGAACTCGACCATGACCCGGCGCTGTCGCGCTACCTCGACCAGGCGCTGGACATCTTCGGCGTCGACAGCCAGGAGCTCGGCGGCGGCCTGCTGCACCTGCAGCCCAGCCCGCAGATGTTCGACGGCCTGCCCGGCCTGGCCAAGGGCGAGGAGGGGTTCACCGCCACCCTGTCGCGCGCTCGCGCCCTGGCCCGCGACGACGTGCAGCGGCTCTCCTGGGAGCACCCGCTGCTGCGCGAAATGATGGCGCGCATCCTCGACGGCACCATGGGCAACACCGCGCTCGCCCTGCTCAAGCACCCGGCGATTCCCGCCGGCAGGCTGATGGCGGAGCTGGTGTTCCGCACCTACTGCCCGGCGCCGAAGCGGCTGCACGTCAATCGCTTCCTGCCGCCGACCGCGGTACGCGTGCTGCTCGACGAGTCCGGCGCCGTGCTCAGCGACAAGGTTTCCTTCACCGGGCTTTCCAAGAACCTGCAGAAGGTCAAGAAGGCCATGGCCCGGGATCTGATTCGCAGCCGCCACGACCAGCTGCGCGAACTGCTGACACAGGGCGAGCAGGAGGCCGAGCGCGAGCTGCCGAGCATCGTCGAAGCGGCTCAGGTCCGCATGCGCCGGGAGCTCGACGGCGAGCTGGCCCGGCTGGAGGCACTGGCACGACTCAACCCGGCGGTGCGCGAAGCGGAGCTCGAGGCGCTGCGCCGCGAACGTGGCGAACTCGACGGCGCCATCGAAGGCACGCGGCTGCGGCTGGACGCCGTGCGGGTCATCGTCACGGTGGGCGACGAGGGCCGCTGAGCCTCACGGCGGTAAGCGTCAGGACTTGCCGAGGATATCGGCCAGCGCCTGCTCGAGGGTCGGGAAGTGAAACTCGAACCCAGCCTCGAGCAGGCGTGCCGGGCGCATGTCGGCACCGGTCAGCAACAGCCGCGCCATCTCGCCGAAGGCGGTCTCCAGCACGATGGCCGGCACCGGCATGACGGCCGGGCGATGCAGCTGCCTGGCCAGGGTACGTGTGAACTCGGAGTTGGTGACGGGATGCGGTGCGCTGCCATTGAACGGCCCCTCGAGATCGTCGCGCTCGAGCAGGAACAGGATGCTGCGCACCAGATCTTCTCGATGGATCCAGGGCATGAACTGGCGACCGCTGCCGAAGCGTCCCCCGAAGCCCAGCTTGAAGGGCGTCAGCATCTTCTCCAGGCTGCCTCCGCCCGTATCCAGCACCAGCCCGGTGCGCAGCAGCGCCACCCGCGTGCCGAAATCCGCCGCCTCTCTTGCGGTATCCTCCCAGCGCTTGCACAGGCGATGCGCGAACTCATCGTGGGGTGGGGTCTGTTCGGTGACCTCCACTTCACCCTGATCGCCGTAATAGCCCATGGCCGAGCCCGAGACCATGACGCCGGGCGCCTTGCCATTGGCCTGCTTGAGCTGCTCGCAGAGGATCACCAGATCGCGGGTGACGTTGACCCGTGAGTCGATCAGCCGGTTCTTCTGCTCGTCGCTCCAGCGCCGGGCGGCGATTGGCTCGCCCGCCAGGTTGACGATGGCATCCGGGGGCGACTCGACGAAGTCGAGCACCGAGCGCCTTATGTCGGCACCTTGGGGCAGCTTGCTCCTGGCCGCGTCCGGATCGCGCGACACCACCTGCAGACGATGCCCGGCCTGCTTCAATCGCAGGCACAGACGCTGCCCGACGAAACCGCTGCCACCCGTGATCAGTACCCGCATCGCAATCCCTCCGCACCGCTGCCTTTCGTTATACAGCCGTTGTACACCTCTGCTATGCTGGCGACAATTGCAAGAGCCCTGGTAGCGCCGGGGCGCCGACCTGCCAGCATCCTGCCTGCTTTCGGGAGACAGCCATGTCCTACAGCCTGATCCTTCTCGCCCACGGCTCTAGCGACGCCAAGTGGCGGGCCCCGTTCGAACGCCTTCATGAGGCGCTCGCCGCCCGCATGGAGGCGAATTTGAAGCTCGCCTACATGGAGCTTAGCGAACCCTCACTGGAAAGTACCGTGGCTGAACTTGCCGCCTCGGGCATCCAGCGGGCCGAGATCCTGCCACTATTCTTCGCCGCCGGGCGTCACCTGCGCAAGGATGTGCCGGCCCAGGTCGAGGCGCTGCGCTCCGCTCACCCCAGCGTCGATCTGCAGTTGCTGCCCCCGGTGGGCGAGCATCCGGCCTTCGTCGAGGCCCTGGCCGCCGTGATCGCCGAGCAGGCGGGGGAAGCACTGCCGACTTGACCATGACCGTCATCAGTTGTACACCGTTCGAGTAGTGTACAATATTCTCTGCTGCCACCCGTAACGACGGCCAGCCAGGCAGACGAATCCAGGGATGGCAAGGTCCACACAACAAACGAGCAGAGGCACGCATGACCGCAAAGGGGGGCCACCCGGCCGACACACCGCTCTACCCGATTCGCGAGGTGTCCCGAATCACCGGCGTCAACTCGGTGACCCTGCGCGCCTGGGAGCGACGCTACGGCCTGATCCGCCCCCAGCGCACCCCCAAGGGGCACCGTCTCTACGCTCGCGAGGACATCGAAAGGGTCGAGCGCATTCTGCAATGGCTGAGCCGTGGCGTACCGGTCAGCCAGGTCAAGGAGCTCATCGATCAGCCCGCCTCTGCGCCGCCCCCCGAACCCGCTTCGGGCGACTGGCCCAGCCAGCAGCGCCAGCTGGTCGCCGCGGTCGAGGCACTCGACCGCGGCCAGATGGAAACCCTGTTCACCCAGAGCCTGGCGCTCTACCCCGTAACCACTTGCCTGACGGAGCTGTGGCAGCCGGTGACACGCGAGCTCGAGGAGCGCTGGCGCGACCAGCTCGGCGCCAGCCTGCAGCGCCGCTGCCTGGAGTCCTTCCTGCGCACCCGCATCGGCATACGTCTCTACCACGCCAACCAGCTCGCCAGAGGGCCGTTACTGCTGATCGTACCGCTGCCCGACGACCCGGGGACGCTGTGGCTGCTGCTGGCCGCCCTGGCCGCCAGCGATGCCGGCTATCGTATCCAACTGCTCGACAGCGCCTTGCCCTTCAGCGAACTTCCCCTGGCCGTCGAGCGCTTGCAGGCAGCGGCAGTGCTGCTGGTCAGCGGCCGGGCCGAGCGGGCCGACCTGATTCGCCGCCAGCTGCCACGGCTGGCCGAGCAGCTCGACGCCCCGCTGGGACTGTGCGGCCCCGTGGCGCGCATCCGTGACGGCGACCTGGCCGACAGCCTGGTGGAACTGCTGGGCGACGACCTGCCTCAGGCCATGGCGCGCCTGCGGTCGTTGATCCAGGACGCCTGACTCCCGGCGAGGCGACCGCCATGACCCGTGCATTGGTATGGTTTCGCAGCGACCTGCGCATTCATGACAACACGGCGCTGGCAGCCGCAACGCGCCGCGGCCCGGTGGTCGCCGTCTTTCTGCGCAGCCTGCCGCACTGGCAGCGCCATGGGCACGGCGCCAACAAGCTCGACTTCTGGCATCGCGGCGTCGTCGCCCTGAAGGAAGGCTTGGCCGGCCTCGGCATCCCGCTGCTGCACCGGGACATTGCCGGCTTCGACGACGCCCCTGCCGCGCTGCTGCAGATCGCGCGCGAGATCGGCGCCGACGAGCTGCACTTCAACCTTGAGTACCCGCTGGACGAGCAGCGTCGCGACCGGGCCGTGGCAAGGGCCTTTGCCGACGCCGGCCTCACGGCCAAGGGCCACCACGACAGCGTGGCCTTCGCCCCAGGCGAACTGCTGACCGGCAAGGGCGACTTCTATGGCGTATTCACCCCCTTCGCGCGGGCCTGGCAGCGCCAGCTGACGCCCGAGCGTCTGGCGCTGCGGGAGACACCGGCGCCGCAGCCATCCCCGGGTATCGCCGCCGAGCGGGTCGAACCGCCCACGCTGCCCGCGCCCCCCGTCGATGCCGAGCGCTGGCCCGCGGGCGAGGCCGCGGCGGCCGACCGCCTGGAGCGCTTCCTGCGCTTCCGGGCCCGCCATTACGCCACCCAGCGTGACTTTCCGGGCCTGGCCGGGACCAGCGAACTATCCCCCTACCTGGCCTTGGGCATGATCTCGCATCGTCAGTGCCTGCAGGCGGCGCTGAGCGAAAACGACGGCAGTCTGGCGGAAGGCGATGCCGGCATCGTCAGCTGGGTCAACGAACTGGTGTGGCGTGAGTTCTACCACCACGTGGCGGCGGGCTTCCCCCGCGTCTGCCGCCACCGGGCGTTCCAGCGCCACACCGAGGCGTTGGCCTGGCAGGATGACGAAGCCGGCTTCCATGCCTGGTGCGAGGGGCGTACCGGCTACCCCATCGTCGACGCTGCCATGCGCCAGTTGGTACGCACCGGCTGGATGCACAATCGTCTGCGCATGATCGCGGCGATGTTCCTGAGCAAGCATCTGTTGATCGACTGGCGACGAGGCGAAGCGTTCTTCCTGCAGCATCTGGTGGACGGCGAGTTCTGTGCCAACAACGGCGGCTGGCAGTGGGCCGCCTCCACCGGCACCGATGCGGCGCCCTACTTCCGCATCTTCAACCCCACCACCCAATCGCGCCGCTTCGATGCGGACGCCCGCTTCATCGCCGAGTACGTGCCCGAACTGGCGGAACTGCCGCCCCGGGATCGCCACTCCCCCAGCGTCGCACAGTGCAAGCAGGTGGGATATCCCCGTCCCATCGTCGATCACAAGGCGGCCCGCGCTCGCGCGCTGGAGGCTTTCAAGTCGCTGCCACCCGGCACCTGACCACACGCATTACCCTCGACCACGGAGATATCGCCATGCACCGGGACGACCCCCTGGCGGCCTTCTGCGCCGCCTTCAATAAACTAGACAAAAACTGTACAGAATTATTGTACGAGTTATATACTCTCGATGTGACCTTCATCGATCCATTCCATCGGATCGAGGGGGTGGAAGCGCTCGAGGCGCACTTCCTCAAGCTGTACGACAACGTGACAGAGTGCCGCTTCGTCTTTCACGACAGCGTGAGGGTGGAGCAACAGGCCTATGTCACCTGGACCATGCAGTTGAGACATCCGCGCCTGGCCGGGGGCAACTCCGTCGCCGTGGAAGGCTGCTCGCAGCTGACCTTCTCGACCCGTCATCCCGGGCGCGTCAGTCGGCATCGCGACTACTTCGACGCCGGCGCGATGCTCTACGAGCAGTTGCCCGTCCTCGGCGGCATGGTGCGCTGGCTGAAGCGACGGATGGCGAACTAGCGCACGGGCTCACGCAGCGAGGAGCAGGCATGACGTCTCCCAACGAAACACGGCGGATCTGGCTGACCGGCGCCACCTCGGGCATCGGTCGTGCCGTGGCGCTGCGCCTGCTCGACCGGGGCCACCTGGTCGCGCTGAGCGGCCGCAGCGAGCCGGCGCTCAAGGCGCTGTGCGAGGGTCGAAACAATGCCTTGCCGCTGCCCCTCGACGTGACCGACCGTGGCGCCGTCGAAGCGGCCGGTCGCCACCTGGGCGATCTCTTCGGTCGCCTCGACCTGGCGGTGCTAAACGCCGGCACCTGCGAATACCTCGATGCGCCACACCTGGACAGCGCTCTCGTCGAGCGCGTCTTTGCGGTCAACTTCTTCGGTGCAGTGTATTGCATCAGCGCCGCGCTGCCGCTGCTGCGCCAGGCTCGTCAGACCGGCAGGCGCCCTCAGCTGGCGGCGACCTCGAGCGCCGCGGCCTACCTGGCGCTGCCGCGGGCCGAAGCCTACGGCGCCTCGAAGGCCGCCCTGAGCCACTATCTCGAGTCGCTGCGCCTGGACCTGGCCCATGAGGGCATCGACGTCAGCGTGATACATCCCGGCTTCGTCGCCACGCCGCTGACCGCGCGCAACGACTTCGCCATGCCCATGCGAATTTCGGCCGAAGCGGCGGCCCAGGCCATCGTCACCGGCCTGGAGAAGCGTCGCCTCGACATTCACTTTCCCCGCCGCTTCACCTACGGCCTCCGCCTGCTCGGCTTGCTGCCGCCGCCGCTGCGTTATCGCCTGGGCAAACGGCTGGTGCGTCATCCCGCCATGGAGACCTGACCCATGACCGCCTCGTTTCAGCCCGGCCCGGCCGCTCCCAACCAGCGCATCGCCGTGGTGGGCAGCGGCATCAGCGGCATGGCCGCTGCCTGGTACCTCAGCGCCCGTCATCAGGTCACCCTGTTCGAGGCAGCGGAGCGGCTGGGCGGACATACCGCCACCGTGGACGTCGAACTCGACCGGCGCCACTACGCCATCGACACCGGTTTCATCGTCTTCAACGACCGTACCTACCCGCACTTCCAGCGCCTGCTCACACAGCTCGACGTGGCCGTGCAGCCCACCGAGATGAGCTTTTCCGTGCACGAGACGCAGCGGGACTTCGAATACAACGGCCATACCCTCGGCTCGCTGTTCGCGCAGCGTCGCCACCTCGCCAGCCCGCGCTTTTACCGTCTGCTGGCCGACATCCTGCGCTTCAATCGCCAGGCCAGCGACGACCTCAGGTACGAGCGGCTGCCGGCGGCGCTGACACTGGCCGAGTATCTCGACACCTGGAGCTTCGGCGGCGACTTCCAGCGCCGCTACCTGCTGCCCATGGGCGCGGCCATCTGGTCGGCAAGCCTGGGTGAGATGCGCCGCATGCCGGCGCTGTTCTTCGTTCGCTTCTTCCATCATCACGGCCTGCTGTCGCTGCGCCAGCGCCCCCAGTGGTACACCCTGGTCGGCGGTTCACGCACCTACATCTCCGGCCTGACGGCGCCCTACGCCGAGCGGATCCGGCTCGCCACGCCGGTACGAGGCATTCGCCGCCGCCCCAACGGCGTCGTGCTGACCACCTCGCGGGGCCAGGAAGGGTTCGATCAGGTGGTGCTGGCCTGCCACGCCGACGAGGCGCTGCGGTTGCTCGAGGATGCCAGCCTGGCCGAGCGAGAGGTGCTGGGCGCACTGCCCTACGGCGACAACGAAGTGGTACTGCACACCGACACCCGTCTGCTGCCGCGGCGCCCACGCGCGTGGGCCAGTTGGAACTACCGCCTGGACGGTCGCGGCGACGATGCTCGCGCTTCGGTGACCTACAACATGAACATCCTGCAGCGGCTCGAGGCGCCGCACACCTTCTGCGTCACCCTCAACGACACCGGCGCCATCGACCCTGGCAAAGTGCTGGGGCGCTTTCGCTACGCCCACCCTCAGTTCAGCCTGGCCGGTCAGCACGCCCAGGCCCGGCATGGCGAGATCTCGAGCTGCCCACTACGTACCCACTACTGCGGCGCCTACTGGCGCAACGGCTTTCACGAAGACGGGGTGTGGAGCGCGCTGCGGGTGGCCCACGCGCTGGGCTGCGACGAAAACGGCACGCGCGCCTTGGGCACGCCCAGCATGGCAGCGCTCAGCCCATGACGGCCCATCCGCGCTCGCGTGTCTGCCATGGCAGGCTGCGGCATCGTCGCCACCTGCCCCGCCGTCATCGCTTCGAATATGCGGTGTGGATGATGTGGCTCGACCTCGACGAGCTTCCCGAGCTGTTCGACGGCGTGCCGGGCTTCAGCGCCCGCCGCCCGGCCCTGGCCCGCTTTCGTCGCGAGGACTATCTGACGCCGTTCGCCCCACCCCTGGCCGAGGTGGCACGGGCCGAGGTGTGCCGCCAGCTCGGCCAGGCGCCCCAAGGGCGGGTCTGCCTGCTCACCCAACTGCGCACGCTGGGCTCGGGCTTCAGCCCCATCTCGCTCTACTACCTCTATCACCGCGAGGAGGAGGGCGGCGCCCTGGGCGCCGTACTGGGAGAGGTGACCAACACGCCATGGCGGGAGCGAACTCGCTATGCCTGTGCCGTGGAGCCGGGGCGGCATGCCCACGCCGCCGAGTTCACCAAGAGCCTGCATGTCTCGCCCTTCATGCCGCTGGACATGACCTACCGCTGGCGCTTCGACACCCCGGGCGAGACGCTGGCCCTGCACATGGAGACCTGGCGTCAGGGAGAGCGTCACTTCGATGCCAGTCTGACCCTGACGATGCGCCCCGCGACGCGCCCGGCGCTGCTCGCCGCCCTGGCACGCCAGCCCTGGATGAATCTCAAGACCCTCGCTGCCATCCACTACGAGGCACTCAGGCTCTGGGCCAAGGGGGTACCCGTCCACGACCACCCACAGCGCAAGGAGACCACGCCGTGAACATGCTCCGCACTCACCCCGAGCGGCCGCTGCCCGAATCCGAATCGGCCCTGATACGCTGGCTCCGGCCGCGCATGCTGGCTCAGCTCGGCAGCCTGGAGGGCGGCACCATCACATTGATCGAGGGCAGCCAGTGTCACCGATTGGGACAGGGTGGCCCGCTGCAGGTCACGCTGGTGGTGCGTCGGGCAAGGGCATGGCGGCGGCTGGCGCTGGGGGGCAGCCTCGGCGCAGCCGAAGCCTACGTCGACGGCGACTGGGACGTCGACGACCTGGTCAGCCTGATTCGGCTATGTGCCATCAACATGGAGCAGCTCGACGGCGATGTGGGCTCGCGAGTGGCGCGGGCAGGCATCTGGCTGGCCAGCCTGGGCCAACGACTGCTGGGCAACACGCGAAGCCGCGCCCGGCGCAACATTGCCGCTCACTACGACATCGGCAACGAGCTTTTCGCCCTGTTCCTCGATCAGCGTCATTGGATGTATTCGAGCGCCGTCTTCCCGCATCCGGAAGCCAGCCTGGAGGCGGCCTCGACCCACAAGCTCGACCTGCTGCTGACCCAACTCGACGTGCAGCCGCAGCATCATCTGCTGGAGATCGGCACCGGCTGGGGCGGCCTGGCCATCCATGCCGCTCTGACCCGCGGCTGCCGGGTCACCACCACGACCATTTCCGGCGAGCAATATCGGCATGCGCGGCAGCGCGTGCGCGAAGCGGGCCTGGAGTCCCGGGTCGAGGTGCTGCAACGGGACTACCGCGAACTCGAAGGCCGCTATGACCGCCTGATCTCGGTGGAGATGATCGAGGCCGTCGGCCATCAGTACCTGGACACCTACCTGGCCACGCTGGATCGACTGCTGGCGGACGACGGCATGGCCATGCTGCAGGCCATCACCATTCGCGACCAGCGCTACGAGGCGGCCAGGCGGGAGGTGGACTTCATCAAGCGCCACGTCTTCCCCGGCGGCTTTCTTCCTTCGCACCGCGCCATACTCGACGGCCTGACCCGGCGCACCTCGCTCAACCTGGTGGCCCTGCAGGAGATCGGCTCCCACTACGCCCGCACGCTGCGCGAGTGGCGTCACCGCTTCGACGCCAACCTGGATACCGTGCAGCGGCTGGGCTACGACGAGCGCTTCATTCGCCTGTGGCGCTACTACCTGTGCTACTGCGAAGCGGGGTTCACCGAACGTACCATCGGCACCAGCCAGCTGCTGCTGGCCAAACCCGGCGCGCGCCCCACGGCGTGGTCCTGGCATGGCACCCTGAAGTGAGCCCAGCGCCATGCAGCTAGCTCGGCGCTATGCAGTGGGCTCGGCGCGTAGCATCAGCCCCGCCGAATCGGTCTTGAGCGCCTGCCACTGGGCCTCGATCACCTCCGCCGGCCCCGGCCGGGAGTAGAGATACCCCTGCACCAGGCGGCAGCCGGCCCGCTGCAGAAAGTCGAGCTGCCCGCGGGTTTCCACGCCCTCGGCCACCACGTCGAGTGCCAGACCACGCGCCATGGCCAGCACCGCGCTGACGATGGCGGCATCGGCGGGATCGTCGGGCAGCGAGTGGATGAAGGCGCGATCGAGCTTGAGCTTGTCCAGCGGCAGGTTCTTCAGATAGCTCAGCGATGAATAGCCCATACCGAAGTCGTCGATGGCGATGCGATGCCCCTTGGCGCGCAGCGCTTCCAGCCGCGGCACGATGTCGCCGGCGCGCTCGTCGAGCAGCACCGACTCCGTGAGCTCCAGCCCCAGTTGGGCGGGCTCGATGCCATGCCGGGCCAGGCCAGAGGCGAGTGCCGCTTCCAGTTCGCCCTGAAACATCTGGATCGCCGAGATATTGATCCATACCGGCAGCTGCGGGAGCCCCATCTCGCGCCAGCGCGCCATTTGCGCCAGCGCCTCGTCGATCACCCAGTTGCCCAGCGGCCCCATCAGCCCGTGGCGTTCGGCCAACGGGATGAAGTCGCCGGGCGAGACCATGCCGTGCTCCGGGTGCCGCCAGCGCAGCAGCGCCTCCATGCCGACCACGGCCCCGTCCATCACGCGATGCTGGGTCTGGTAGTGGAGCTCGAGCTGTTCGCCGTTGGCCAGGGCGTCGCGCAGGCTGTAGACCAGCGCCATCTGCGGTGAGTCCTGCACGTCGAGGGCCGGACGAAAGCGCCGACTGACGTTGCGCCCATGGCGCTTGGCGGAATAGAGCGCCGACTCCAGGCGCTGAAACAGCACGCCGGACTCCTTGCCGTCCTCCGGTGCCCGACAGCTGCCGATGGAGAGTCCCAGACGCAGGGTCTTGCTGCCGACCTCGAACGGCTCTCCCAGGTGGTCGCGCAGGCCGGCGATCCAATTGTCGTGATCGTCGAAGGTGGTGGTGCGAATGGCCAGGAATTCGTCGCCGCCCAGACGCCCCACGACACCGCCCGCCACATGGTGCGCCAGACGCTGGCCGAAGCGGGCCAGCAAGCGGTCGCCCTGCTCCACGCCCAGGCTGTCGTTGACCGACTTGAAACCGTCGATATCGATGATCGCCATGTCGAGGCTTTCGCCGGCGCGCAGATGGCGCAGACGCGAGGTCATCAGGTCGTGCAGGCGGCGGCGGTTGGGTAGCCCGGTGAGGGGATCCTCGAAGCCGATGCGTCGCAGGTCCTGCTCACGGGCCTTGTGCACCGAGATGTCGGTGAAGGTACCGACATAATGAGTGATGCGACCGCGGCCGTCGGTCACCGCCTTGACCCGCAGCCACTCGGGGAATTCGTCCCCCTGCTTGCGCCGATTCCAGATTTCACCCTCCCAGCGCCCCTTGCTGTGCAGGGTCTGCCAGAAACGCTTGAAGAAGGCCGCATCATGACGCGCCGCCGCCAGGCTGGCGGCATTGAGCCCGCGAATCTCGTCTTCGGTGAAGCCGGTGATCCGGGTAAAGGCGGGATTGACGGCGAGGATGCGATTGTCGGCATCGGTGATCTGCACGCCCTCTTCGGAAAGCATCAGCGCCTGCTGCATCAGGTCGGCGTGCTGGCGATCGCGCTTGATCTGACGCCAAGCCACCCACAGACCGGTAGCCACGATACCGACCGCCACCGTCCGCAAACCGGGGTCGGGCAGCCAGATGCAGGCCGGCAGCGCTACCAAGGCAGCCCAGAGCAGCGGTCGATTGAAGGCGGAGGATGGCCGCATGTGTGATCCCGCAATGACGGTGGTGAGAGTAAAGTGCGCCCATGCAATGCATCGACCCTGCATTCAGTATCGACACTTGACGCCGACACTTTAATCCGTGGTGAACGTCGCGTCATGCCTGACGTGCAATCGAGGGCCACGGCCAGTAGACTAGGCAGGGCCGCCCGGGCGGGTCGGCTCTGCGCCAAGCCGCCGCTGCACTGCATGCGGAAAGGCCCATTACAACTGTGACTCGGAACGACTCAGTGACCAAGCAACACTCTTTCGAACGCGAAGAACTGCTGGCATGTAGCCGCGGCGAGCTTTTCGGCCCCGGCAACGCCCAGCTGCCGGCGCCCAACATGTTGATGCTCGATCGCATCACCCGCATCTACGAGGACGGTGGTGACTTCGGCAAGGGCGAGCTGATCGCCGAGCTGGATATCCATCCCGACCTGTGGTTCTTCGACTGCCATTTTCCCGGCGACCCGGTCATGCCCGGCTGCCTGGGGCTCGATGCCATGTGGCAACTGGTCGGCTTCTACCTGGGCTGGTTGGGCAATCCCGGACGCGGCCGCGCCCTGGGCTGTGGGGAGGTGAAGTTCACCGGCCAGATCCTGCCCGACGCCAAGAAGGTCACCTACAAGATCGACATCAAGCGCATCATCACTCGGCGTCTTATTCTCGGCATCGCCGATGGCACCGTGTCGGTCGATGGCCGCGATATCTACCAGGCCACCGATCTGCGCGTCGGTCTGTTCACCTCTACCGCGAATTTCTGATACAGGAGGCTTCCATGCGACGAGTGGTAGTCACCGGCCTGGGCATCGTATCCTGCCTGGGCAACGACCCGCAGGCGGTCGTCGAGGCGCTCCGGAATGGGCGCTCGGGCATTCGCTTCAAGGAGGAGTACGCTGAACTTGGCTTTCGCAGCCATGTCGCCGGGGTCGTGGACATCGATCTCGACGCCCTGATCGACCGCAAGCTACGCCGCTTCATGGGTGATGCCGCGGCCTACGCCTATGTCAGCATGGCACAGGCCATCGAGGACGCCGGGCTCACCCCCGAGCAGGTATCGAACGAGCGCACAGGACTCATCGCCGGCTCAGGCGGCGCCTCGAGCGCCAACCAGGTCGAAGCGGCCGACGTCATGCGCGAGAAGGGCCTGCGCCGGGTCGGCCCCTACCGGGTCACCCGTACCATGGGCAGCACCGTCTCGGCGTGTCTCGCCACGCCGTTCAAGATCAAGGGGGTCAACTACTCGATCTCCTCCGCCTGCGCCACCTCGGCCCACTGCATCGGCAACGCCATGGAGCAGATCCAACTGGGCAAGCAGGACATCGTCTTCGCCGGCGGCGGCGAGGAGGAGCACTGGACGCTGTCGTGCCTGTTCGACGCCATGGGCGCGCTCTCGACCCAATACAACGACACACCGGAAAAGGCCTCGCGCCCCTATGACAAGGCCCGCGACGGCTTCGTCATCGCCGGCGGCGGCGGCATGCTGGTGCTCGAGGAACTCGAACACGCCAAGGCACGCGGGGCCAAGATCTACGCCGAGCTGGTCGGCTACGGTGCTACCTCCGACGGCCACGACATGGTCGCCCCTTCCGGCGAGGGCGCGGTACGCTGCATGCGTCAGGCCATGGCCGGCGTCGACGGCGCCATCGACTACATCAATACCCACGGCACCTCGACGCCGGTGGGCGATGTGGCCGAACTCAAGGCCATTCGCGAGGTCTTTGGCGACTCCACGCCGCCCATGAGCTCCACCAAGTCGTTGACCGGCCACTCCCTGGGTGCCACCGGCGTGCAGGAGACCATCTATTCCCTGCTGATGATGGAGCACGGCTTCATTGCCGCCTCGGCGAACGTGGAAGAGCTCGACGATCAGGCGGCCGGCTTCGATATCGTGACCCGTCTGCGCGACGGCGTCAGTGTGGATCGCGTGCTCTCCAACAGCTTCGGCTTCGGCGGCACCAATGCCTGCCTGGTACTGCAGCGCTACCGCGACTGATCCAGGCAGACGACCCACGCCAACGCAAAAGGCGCCCCTCGCAGGGCGCCTTTTGCGTCATATGGCCTCTTGCATCATACGTCAGCCGGCCAACAGCATGGGTCAGCCGACACCGGCTCCCACGGCTGGCTTGGCATCAGCCGGGCGCGGCACTTCGGAAATCTCGGCCAGGCGCGCCTCGATCCAGGCCTCGACTTCCACCAGCACTTCCTCGGGCGTTCGCCCTTCGGTCGCGATGGGCTCGCCCACCACCACGTTGAGCACTCCCGGATTCTTCACCCACTGACGCCCCGGCCAGCGCTCGCCGGCATTGTGCGCCACCGGCACCACCGGCACACCGGCACGACAGGCGATGACGGCACCGCTCTTGTTGTACCGCCGGCGCTGGCCCGGATCCACCCGAGTGCCCTCGGGAAAGATCAACACCGAAAGCCCCTCCTGCAGGCGCACCACCCCCTGGCTCAACACCTGGCGCATGGCCCGCGCCGGCTTCGAGCGATCGAGTCCGATGGGGTGCAGCAGCCTGAGCCCCCAGCCGAAGATCGGGATACGCAGCAGCTCCTGCTTGAGCACCGTGCACACCGGCGGCTTGAGGATCTGCAGGAAGAGGGTTTCCCACTCGCACTGGTGATTGGCCAGGATCACGCAGGGCCCGGCCGGCAGCCGCTCTCTGCCGCGGACCCGATAGGTCACGCCGCAGGTCCAGCGGAACCAGGCGGTGATGAAATGGTTGTAGAGATTGAGCAGGCGATAGCGTGCCGACAGCCCCAGCAGCGGTGCAATGGGCAGGAACAGCACGCCACAGACCAGGATGGCGAAAAAATAGCCGAAATAGAACAGCAGGCTGCGCAACACATTCATGAGGTCGTGCCGCCCTCTTCATCGAGCCGGCTGGTGCGGCGCGCCTGGCACCACTCGTCGAGCAGACGCCCCACCTCCAGACGCCAGGGCTTCTGGTGCACGCCGAACGCCTCCAGCACCCGTCGACAGTTCAGCACCCGGCGCAGCGGCTGGTCATGGTGATGCTTGAGCGGCTTGACCTCGCCCAGCTCGATCTGCTCGCCCAGGCCCTCGAGCCGGGTCGAAAGCTGGGTGCGCACCATAGTGGTGAAGGTGTAGGCGCTGACCGGCTCCGTGCCTGCCAGGTGGTAGGCACCCCAGGCGTTCGAGCCGCAGGCCAGCTGATGCAGCATGCCGACCAGGGCCATGGCCACGGCGTCGGCGGCGGTGGGACAGAAGACCACATCCTGCGCCGCGCGCACCTCTTCCCCGGTAACCAGGCTGTCGATCACCCCACTGAGCCAGGCATGCCCGCCCTCCAGGGCGAACAGCGGGCCCAGCCGCACGATCAGATGGCGCGGATGGCCGGCACGGATGCGGTCGCCGATGGCGATCAGACGACGCAGGCTCTCGTCGCGGGGCGCCGGAATCACGTGCTCGTCGATGGGCGTTTCGAAGCCGTCCTGGTAGAGCTGGTCGGAGACGCACCAGACCAGCGGCGTATCGGTCTCGCGGCACGCTGCCAGGCAGGCGTCCACCCCCTCGCCATGCGCCACCACGGCGGCCGGCTCGATCTCCATCGGCGCCGAGAGCGGCGGAATGATCACCGCAGCCGGCGCCACCTCACGCAGCAGCGCGGCATCGATGTTCAAACCGGGCCTGATGACGAGTTCGGTGTCACTACGCCGATGCGCCAGCCTGGCCAACGCCAGGTTGAGGCAGTGGCCGGCATCCAGTACCAACAGCTTCACGATAGCCTCCGGCAGCCTGGGACGAGCAGCGTCAGAACGGGATCTCGTCGTCGAAATCGTCGAAGCTGCCGGGATCGGGCGCACCGTAGTTGTTCTGCTTCTGGCCGCCCTGCTGAGGCTGACCGCCCTGCTGAGGCTGGCCGCCCTGCACCGGGCGCTGCTGCTGGGGTTGGCCACCGCCATAGCCGCCCTGTTGGGGGGCGCCGCCGAAGCCGGCACCTTGAGCAGGCGGCGGAGCACCATAGCCACCCTGCTGCTGCATGGGCGCGCCCTGAGGCGCCCCGTAGCCAGCCTGCTGCTGAGGCATGCCGGCACCCGCCTGTCCGCCGAAGTCTCCGCTACGGGTATCGAGCATCTGCATGTCGTTGCAGACGATCTCGGTGGTATAGCGATCCTGACCGTCCTGCCCCTGCCACTTGCGCGTCTGCAGACGCCCCTCGAGATAGACCCGAGAGCCCTTCTTCAGATACTGCTGGGCGATCTCGGCCAGGCGGTTGAACAGCACCACCGAGTGCCACTCGGTGCGCTCCTGGCGCTGGCCGCTCTGCTTGTCGGTCCAAGTGTCGGTAGTGGCCACGCGCAGGTTGGCGACGGGACTGCCGGACGGCATGAAACGCACCTCGGGATCCTGCCCCAGGTTGCCGATGAGTATGACCTTGTTGACGCCACGGGCCATGCTGGACTCCCTCTATCAAATGAATGTGCATTGTAATGAAACGGCCGACCGGAGCTACGCCCAAGCGGCAGACTAGCCGCCCCGGTTGCGACTCGAACGGATCAGGCGCGCCAGGGCATCCTCGTCGAGGCGACGCCGATCCACCTTAAGATACGCCACTCGCTCCTCGGGAACGACCATCACGTCCTCAACGCCGGCCACCTCGGCGAAACTCGCCATCAGCGTGTCGAGGGCATCGCCGTGCTGGTCGTCGTCGAGGGCCACCACCTCGCTGGACAGATGCGGCACGGCGGGCATGCCCAGCATCAGCAGCCACCAGATGCCGACCAGCGCGGCGCTGCCGGCGAACACCGCCGACAGTCCCCACTGTTGAGCCAGAAAGCCCCCCAGCACGCCGCCGCAGAAGGCGCCCAGGAACTGGCTGGTGGAATAGACGCCCATCGCCGTGCCCTTGGCCCCGGCCGGCGCCAGCTTGCTCAACATCGAAGGCAGCATCGCCTCCAGCAGATTGAACGCGACGAAGAACAGCAGCAGCCAGGCGAACAGCGACCAGCCAGTGGCGAAAGCGGCCAGCCCGACCAGACTTGTACAGATCGCGGCGATCGCCGCCAGACTCATGCCGCGCATGCGCTGACGCTTCTCGGCGACGACCACCAGCGGCACCATGCCGACGAAGGCCAGCGCCATGATACCGAGATAGGTCAGGCCATGACGCTCGGCCTCGATGCCCGCCTCGACCAGACGAAAGGGTACGGCAACGAAAATCGCCATCAGCACCAGGTGCAGGGCAAAGATCGACAGGTCCAGCCGCCACAGATCGGCGCGGGTGAGCATGGTGGCCAGCTGACGGCGATCGATGCCCACATCGCGATGGCGCAGCCGACGTGGCGCCGGGGGCACCAGTTTCCACAATACCACCAGCCCCAATGCGGCCAGCAGGGCAGTGAACCAGAACACCGACGAGAGGCCGAACGTCGCGGCCAGCCAGGGGCCCAGCACCATGGCCACGGCAAACGCCACGCCGATGGAGAGACCGATGGTGGCCATGGCCGCGGTACGCACCTGCTCGCGGGTCTGATCGGCCAGCAGCGCCATGATCGCCGCCGCCACCGCCCCGCTGCCCTGCAGGCAGCGCCCCAGGATCACCCCGCCGATGGTATCGGCATTGGCCGCCACCACGCTGCCGATCACGAACAGCAGCAGCCCGGCCGCGATCACCGGCTTGCGGCCCAGGCGGTCGGAGAGCAGGCCGAAGGGGATCTGCAGCAGCGCTTGGGTCAAGCCGTACGCGCCCAGCGCCAGCCCCACCAGCAGCGGCGTGGCACCGACCAGCTCGTCGGCGTACAGCGCCAGAACCGGCAGCACCATGAACAGCCCCAACATGCGCGTGGCATACAGGCTGGCCAGGCCGGTGATGGCTCGCCGTTCGGAGGCTAGCAGCAGTCCAGAGAGCTTGCGCATAGGGAGTCAGACGATTCCATGGGTAGGCGGGCCACAGCCCTCGAGATGAGCCGACTATTCTAACGATTCCGGCCCGCACAGGAAACGTTCCGACCAGCGCCGCTTTGGCGCGCATTGCATCGCAGGCGTATAATCGAGGTTTTGCCAGCGCACCATGAGGTGGGAATGGACAGGATCGTGGTCAGGGGTGCACGCACCCACAACCTCAAGCAGATCGACGTCGAGCTGCCCCGCGACAGCCTGATCGTGGTCACCGGGCTTTCGGGTTCGGGCAAGTCGTCGCTGGCCTTCGACACGCTCTACGCCGAGGGCCAACGGCGCTACGTGGAGTCGCTCTCCACCTACGCCCGACAGTTCCTGTCGATGATGGAGAAGCCCGACGTCGATCACATCGAGGGGCTGTCGCCGGCGATCTCCATCGAGCAGAAGTCCACCTCCCACAACCCGCGCTCCACGGTCGGCACCATCACCGAGATCTACGACTACCTGCGCCTGCTGTTCGCTCGTGCCGGCACGCCTCGCTGTCCCGAACACGGTGAGGACCTCGAGGCCAGCACCATCTCGCAGATGGTCGATCAGGTGCTGGCCCTGCCCGAGGGCAGCAAGCTGATGCTGCTGGCCCCGGTGGTCAAGGGCCGCAAGGGCGAGCATCTACAGCTGCTCGCCGAGCTGCGCGCTCAGGGCTTCGTCCGGGTGATGGTCGACGGCCAGGCGCTGGAGCTCGACGACATCGCGCCGCTGGACAAGAACAAGAAGCACGACATCAGCGTGGTGGTGGATCGCATCAAGGTGCGCGAGGGGCTCCAGCAGCGCCTGGCGGAGTCGTTCGAGACCGCGCTCAACCTGGCCGACGGCATCGCCGTGGTGCACTTCATGGATGGCGAGGCCGAGGACATCACCTTCTCGGCGCGCTTCGCCTGCCCGGTGTGCGGCTACGCCATCGCCGAGCTCGAACCGCGCATGTTCTCGTTCAACAACCCGGCCGGCGCCTGCCCCACCTGCGACGGCCTGGGCGTGCAGCAGGTGTTCGACCCCGACAAGCTGATCAGCCACCCGGAGCTGTCCCTGGCCGAAGGTGTGATCAAGGGCTGGGACCGGCGCAGCGTCTACTACTTCAGCCAGCTGCAGGCGGTCGCCGAGCACTACCGCTTCACCCTCGAGACGCCATGGCAGGACCTGGCCCGCCACGAGAAGGACATCGTGCTCTACGGCAGCGGCGACGACGAGATCGCCTTCAGCTACGTCAACGACCGCGGCCGCCGCGTGACCCGCGAGCACCCCTTCGAGGGCGTACTGCCCAACATGCAGCGGCGCTACCGCGAAACCGAATCGAGCATGGTACGTGAGGAGCTGGCGCGCTACATCGCGGACCGCCCCTGCCCCAGCTGTCATGGCTCACGCCTGCGCAAGGAATCCCGCCACGTCTTCGTCGACGAGCATACCCTGCCGCAGATCGTGCAGCTGCCCATCGGCGAGGCCTGGGACTACTTCCAGCGCCTGACCCTGCCGGGGCGCAAGGGCGAGATCGCCCAGAAGGTGATCAACGAGATCCACGCCCGACTCGAGTTCCTGGTCAACGTCGGCCTCGACTACCTCAACCTGGAGCGCAGCGCCGAGACCCTCTCCGGCGGCGAGGCTCAGCGCATTCGCCTGGCGAGCCAGATCGGCGCCGGCCTGGTGGGTGTGATGTACATCCTCGACGAGCCCTCCATCGGCCTGCACCAGCGTGACAACGACCGCCTGCTCAAGACGCTGATCCATCTGCGCGACCTGGGCAACACCGTGATCGTGGTGGAACACGACGAGGACGCCATCCGTGCCGCCGACCACGTGCTCGACATCGGCCCCGGTGCCGGCGTTCACGGCGGGCGCATCGTCGCCCAGGGCACGCCGGAAGCGGTGATGGCCAGCGACCACTCGCTCACCGGCCAGTACCTGTCGGGCAAGCGCCGCATCGAGGTGCCCAAGTGGCGCATCCCCGGCAACCCGGAGAAGCAGCTGCGGCTGACCGGCGCCCACGGCAACAACCTGCGCAACGTCGAACTGACCCTGCCGCTGGGGCTGTTCATCTGCGTCACCGGGGTCTCCGGCTCGGGCAAGTCGACGCTGATCAACTCCACGCTGATGCCGATTGCCGCCCGCGAGCTCAATCACGCCACCACGCTGACCCCGGCGCCCTACGAGCACATCGAAGGGCTCGATCAGCTCGACAAGGTGATCGACATCGACCAGAGCCCCATCGGTCGTACGCCGCGCTCCAACCCGGCCACCTACACCGGCATCTTCACGCCGATCCGCGAGCTCTTCGCCGGCACCCAGGAGGCGCGCTCACGCGGCTACAAGCCTGGGCGCTTCTCATTCAACGTCAAGGGCGGGCGCTGCGAGGCGTGCCAGGGCGAGGGCATGATCAAGGTCGAGATGCACTTCCTGCCTGACATCTACGTGCCCTGCGACGTGTGCAAGGGCAAGCGCTACAACCGCGAGACGCTGGAGATCGCCTACAAGGGCAAGAGCATCGACGAGGTGCTCGAGATGACCGTGGAGGAAGCGCTGGAATTCTTCAGCCCGGTGCCGGCCATCGCCCGCCGCCTGCAGACGCTGCTCGACGTGGGGCTCTCCTATATCCGCCTGGGGCAGAGCGCCACCACCCTCTCCGGCGGCGAGGCCCAGCGCGTCAAGCTGGCCCGCGAGCTGGCCAAACGCGACACCGGCAAGACGCTCTACATCCTCGACGAACCCACCACCGGGCTGCACTTCGAGGACATTCGCCAGCTGCTCGCCGTGCTCCACCGCCTGCGCGACCACGGCAACACCATCGTGGTGATCGAGCACAACCTCGATGTGATCAAGACTGCCGACTGGATCGTCGATCTCGGCCCCGAGGGCGGCTCCGGCGGCGGGCGCATCATCGCCGAGGGCACCCCGGAGCAGGTCGCCGAGATGGAAGTCTCGCACACCGGGCGCTTCCTCAAGCCGCTGCTGGAGCGAGCCAGGAGCCAGCAGGCCGAGCTGGCTGCGGCCAAATAGCGCCGCTGCCTGCCACAAAAAAACCCGGCTTCGTGAGAAGCCGGGTTTTTCGTTGCTACCGCTACAGCACTGCCTGGCCGGGCCCGCTGCCGGGGATCACTCCTCGGCGGCGGCTTCCTCGACCTCCTCGACGACCGGACGGTCGACGAGTTCGACGAAGGCCATGGGGGCGTTGTCGCCGGTGCGGAAACCGCACTTGAGGATACGGACGTAACCGCCCGGACGCTCGGCGTAACGCGGACCCAGCTCGTTGAAGAGCTTGCCGACCGCTTCCTTGGAGCGGGTGCGGCTGAAGGCCAGACGACGGTTGGCGACGCTGTCCTGCTTGGCCAGGGTGATCAGCGGCTCGATGACGCGACGCAGCTCCTTGGCCTTGGGCAGGGTTGTCTTGATCACTTCGTGCTCGATCAGCGACACGCTCATGTTCTTGAACATGGCCTGACGATGCGAGCTGGTGCGATTTAGATGACGACCACTCTTACGATGACGCATGGTTGCAATTCCTTACCAAACTGGGACTCGAGTCGACGCTCACGCAGAGGCCTTGTCGTCCTTCAGGCTCGCCGGCGGCCAGTTCTCCAGCCGCATGCCGAGGGAAAGACCGCGAGCAGCCAACACGTCCTTGATTTCGTTCAAAGACTTCTTGCCGAGGTTCGGCGTCTTGAGCAGCTCGACTTCGGTGCGCTGAATCAAGTCGCCGATGTAGTAGATGTTCTCGGCCTTCAGGCAGTTGGCACTGCGGACGGTCAACTCGAGATCGTCTACGGGGCGCAGCAGGATCGGATCGACGTGATCCTCTTCCTCCTCGATCTCCTGCTCCTTGTCGGCTTCCAGGTCGACGAACGCTGCCAGCTGCTCCTGCAGGATGGTGGCGCTGCGACGGATGGCCTCTTCCGGATCCAGGGTGCCGTCGGTTTCCAGGTCGATGATCAGCTTGTCCAGATCGGTACGCTGCTCGACACGCGCGGCATCGACGGCGTACGAGACGCGACGCACGGGGCTGAAGGTGGCATCCAGCTGCAGGCGGCCGATGGCACGCGACTCGTCGTCGGCGCCGACACGGGCATCCGCCGGCTCATAGCCACGGCCACGAGCGATCTTGAGCTGCATCTTGAGCTCGGCACCCTCGTTGACGTGAGCGATGACGTGCTCCGGATTGACGATCTCGACGTCGTGATCGAGGACGATGTCGCCCGCGGTCACCACGGCCGGGCCCTGCTTGTTCAGCGAGAGCACTGCCTCGTCGCGACTGTGCATGCGGATGGCCACGTCCTTGAGGTTCAGGAGAATCTCGATGACATCTTCCTGAACACCCTCGATCGCGCTGTACTCATGCTCGACACCCGCGATCTCGACTTCCACCACGGCGCAGCCGGGCATGGACGAGAGCAGGATGCGACGCAGCGCATTGCCCAGGGTATGGCCAAAGCCACGCTCGAACGGCTCGAGCACGATCTTCGCGTGATGCGCGCTGATCTCTTCGACCTTGATATCGCGCGGACGGAGAAACTCTGTCACTGAACGCTGCATAACTACACCTTTGAGGCTGCCTAACGGTTACTCGGTACTCGCTGCCGGCCCCGAAGGGCCGGCGCGACGCGGTCAGCGACGCTTACTTCGAGTACAGCTCGACGATCAGGTTTTCGTTGATGTCGGCCGACAGATCGCCGCGCTCCGGGATAGCCTTGAAGGTGCCTTCCATCTTCTTCGCGTCGACCTCGATCCAGGCGACGTCGCCACGATTGGCAGCGATGGAGAGAGCACTCTGGATGCGCGCCTGGTTCTTCGCCTTCTCGCGAACGGAAACCACGTCACCGGGCTTGACCTGATAGGAAGCCACGTTGACGGTGCGGCCGTTGACCGCGATCGCCTTGTGGCTCACCAGCTGGCGTGCCTCGGAACGAGTGGAGCCGAAGCCCATGCGGTAGACGACGTTGTCCAGTCGGGATTCGAGCAGCTGCAGCAGGACTTCGCCGGTGGCGCCGGAGCGACGGGCGGCCTCCTTGTAGTAGCTGCGGAACTGCTTTTCGAGTACGCCGTAGATACGACGCACTTTCTGCTTCTCGCGAAGCTGCAAGCCGTAGTCGGAAAGACGCTGACGGCGCTGGCCGTGCACACCCGGAATCTGCTCGGATTTGCACTTCTTCTCGAAGGGAGTCACACCGCTCTTGAGGAAGAGGTCGGTGCCTTCACGACGAGACAGTTTGCACTTCGGTCCAATATAACGAGCCATGAATCTGTCTCCTTAAACGCGGCGTTTCTTCGGCGGACGGCAGCCATTGTGGGGAATGGGCGTCGCGTCAGTGATGCTCTGCACGCGGAAGCCGGCGGCGCTCAGAGCGCGCACGGCGGATTCACGGCCAGGACCGGGGCCCTTGACCAGCACGTCGACGTTTTTCACACCATACTCGGCTGCAGCGGTCGCTGCACGTTCGCTTGCCACTTGAGCAGCGAACGGGGTGCTCTTGCGAGAACCACGAAAACCCGAACCACCGGCAGTTGCCCAGGAGAGAGCATTGCCCTGGCGGTCTGTGATCGTCACGATCGTGTTGTTAAAAGAGGCATGGATGTGCGCAACGGCGTCCACTACCTGCTTTTTAACCTTTTTACGGTTGCTACGCGGGTTAGCCATGTTGATGTCTATTCCTGTCTTTACGCCAGAACGTGCGTGTTACTTGCGGATCGGCTTACGCGGGCCCTTGCGGGTGCGCGCGTTAGTCTTGGTCCGCTGACCACGCAGCGGAAGACTACGACGATGACGCAGACCACGATAGCAACCCAGGTCCATGAGACGCTTGATGTTCAGCGTCACATCACGACGAAGGTCACCTTCCACGGTGTACTTGCCAACCTCGGTACGCAGGGCATCAACTTCTTCAGAAGAGAGGTCCTGGATCTTGGTGGTCGGCGCGATGCCGGCAGCGGCGCAGATGTCCTGCGCGCGCGTACGGCCAATCCCGAAGATATAGGTCAGCGAGATCGCCGCATGCTTGTTGTCCGGGATATTGACGCCTGCAATACGGGCCATCAGCTTTCTCCGAAATTTGAGCGGCTTGCTCGATTAGTTACTACAAAAGGCGCAACAGCATACCCCTTTACCCTTCTCAGGGCAAGGGGCATGCCGGCACCACTTATCCACAAACGCCAGAATCAACCCTGGCGCTGCTTGTGCCGCGGCTCGACACAGATGACGCGAACCGCGCCATTGCGCCGAATGATCTTGCAGTTACGGCACATCTTCTTGACGGAAGCTCGAACTTTCATCGTTCCTTCTCCAAAATCGGCGCGGCGCGCCTTGTCACCGGCAGCGCCACTCAGCGCATGATGCCGCCGCTGCCATAGCCTTTCAGGTTGGACTTCTTCATCACCGACTCGTACTGGTGCGACATGAGATGCGACTGCACCTGGGCCATGAAGTCCATGATGACCACCACGATGATCAACAGCGCGGTACCGCCGAAGAAGAACGGCACGTTCCACGCCACGATCAGGAACTGGGGCATCAGGGAAACCGCAGTGATGTACAGGGCGCCGCACAGGGTCAGACGGGTCATGACCTTGTCGACATAGCGAGCGGTCTGCTCACCAGGACGAATACCCGGGAGGAAGGCCCCTGACTTCTTGAGGTTGTCAGCGACATCCTTGGGATTGAAGACCAGTGCTGTGTAAAAGAAGCAGAAGAATATCACCGCCGCGCCGAAAAGCAAGATGTAGAGCGGCTGTCCCGGGCCCAGGGCCTGGGAAGCACGCTGCAACCACTCCATGCCGTCGCCCGCTCCGACCCACTGGCCGATGGAGGCAGGGAACAGCAGGATGCTGGAAGCGAAGATCGGCGGAATAACGCCCGCCATGTTCACCTTCAGCGGCAGATAGCTGCTCTGCCCGGCATACATCTTGTTGCCGACCTGGCGCCGCGGATAGTTCACCGTGATACGGCGCTGGCCGCGTTCGATGAAGACCACGAAGGCCACGGTCGCCACGCCCAGCACGGAGAGGGCCAGCAGCGGCAGCACGTTCCACGCGCCTTCGTTGCGGGCCAGCTCGAACGCCTGCCCTACCGCACCCGGCAGGCCAGCGACGATACCGGCGAAGATCAGCAGCGAGATACCGTTGCCGATACCCTTTTCGGTGATCTGCTCGCCCAGCCACATCAGGAACACTGCACCCGACACGAAGGTGACGATGGCAGTGAAATAGAAGCTGAAGTCAGCGCTGTAGGCGATGCCCTGGCTGGCCAGGCCCACCGACATGCCGGTGGCCTGGACGAACGCCAGCAGCACGGTACCGTAGCGGGTGTACTGGCTGATCTTGCGGCGACCGGCCTCGCCCTCCTTCTTTAACTGCTCGAGGTGGGGCGAGACGGCGGTCAGCAGCTGCATGATGATCGACGCGGAGATGTAGGGCATGATGCCCAGCGCCATGATGCTCATGCGCTCCAGGGCGCCACCCGAGAACATGTTGAACATGCCCAGGATGGTGCCCTGCTGCTCCCTGAACAAGGCAGCAAGCTGGTCAGGATTGATACCGGGAACGGGAATATGGGCACCGATACGGTACACCACGATGGCGAGGAGCACGAAGCGCAGACGCGCCCACAGTTCACTCAGACCGCTGCCCATCGCCGGCATGTTTCCTGACTTGGCCATTTAGTCCTCTACCTTGCCGCCGGCAGCTTCGATCGCGGCACGGGCACCCTTGGTGACCTTGACGCCGCGAACGGTGACCGCCTTGTTGACGTCGCCGGAAAGAATGATCTTCGCGTGCAGAGTGGCGTCCTTGAGAACGTTGGCCTGCTTCAGGGTCTCCAGAGTGACTTCGTCACCCTCGACCTTGGCCAGTTCGCTCAGGCGCACCTCTTCGGAGACCAGCGACTTCATGGAGGTGAAGCCGAACTTGGGCAGGCGCCGCTGCAGCGGCATCTGGCCGCCCTCGAAGCCGGGCTTCACGGTGCCGCCACTGCGCGACTTCTGACCCTTGTGGCCACGGCCGCCGGTCTTGCCCAGACCGGAACCGATACCACGGCCGACGCGCTTCTCGGCGTGCTTGGAGCCCGGTGCCGGGCTCAGCGTGTTGAGTTTCATGGATTACTCTCCCTCTACCCGCACAAGGTAGTTGACCTTGTGGATCATGCCGCGCACGGCAGGGGTGTCTTCCAGCTCGACCGTATGACCGATGCGGCGCAGGCCCAGGCCCTTCATGGTGGCCTTGTGCTTGGGCAGGGTGCCGATGGTGCTACGGATCTGGGTTACCTTGAGTGTGGCTGCCATGGTAGTTACCCCGTGATCGCTTCGACAGACAGACCGCGCTTGGCGGCGATGTCTTCCGGCGACTGCATGGAGGCGAGACCCTTGACGGTCGCGCGCACCACGTTGACCGGATTGGTGGAGCCGTAGCACTTGGCCAGGACGTCATGGACGCCGGCCAGCTCGAGCACGGAGCGCATGGCGCCGCCGGCGATGATCCCGGTACCTTCGGAGGCCGGCTGCATGTACACCTTGGAGGCGCCGTGACGGGCCTTGACCGGGTACTGCAGGGTGTGGCCCTTGAGGCTCACCTTGACCATGTTGCGGCGCGCCTGGTCCATGGCCTTCTGGATCGCGACCGGCACTTCACGCGCCTTGCCACGACCGAAGCCGACACGACCATTGCCGTCGCCAACGACGGTCAGCGCGGTGAAGCCGAAAATACGGCCACCCTTGACCACCTTGGCGACACGGTTGACCTGCACGAGCTTTTCCTGCAGGTCGCCGGTGTTCTGTTCGTTCTTCGCCATCGTAAAACCCTTTAGAATTCCAGGCCGCCTTCACGTGCGGCGTCGGCCAGGGCCTTGACGCGGCCGTGGTACTTGTAACCGGCACGATCGAAGGCCACCTGGGTGATGCCAGCCTGCTTGGCACGTTCGGCAATCAGCGCACCCACCTTGGCGGCGGCGTCAGCGTTACCGGTCGCACCCGCACGCAGGTCCTTGTCCAGCGTGGAAGCGCTGGCCAGCACCTTGCCACCATCCGGCGAGATGATCTGCGCATAGATGTGACGCGGGGTACGGTTGACGCACAGGCGAAACACGCCCAGCTCGCGCATCTTGGCACGAGCGCGGCGGGCACGACGGAGACGAGATTCTTTCTTCGCGTTCATAACCCTGCCTTACTTCTTCTTGGCTTCTTTGCGACGCACCTGCTCGTCGGCGTAGCGCACACCCTTGCCCTTGTAGGGCTCGGGCGGACGGAAGGCGCGGATCTCCGCAGCCACCTGACCGAGCATCTGCTTGTCCGCGCTCTTCAGCACGATGACGGTGTTCTTCGGCGTTTCCGCCGTAACACCCTTGGGCAGGGAGTACTCGACCGGGTGAGAGAAGCCCAGTGACAGATTCAGCGTCTGGCCACTTGCCTGGGCACGATAGCCGACGCCAACGATTTCGAGGGTCTTGGTAAAGCCCTCGGAGACGCCGGTGACCAGGTTCTGGACCAGAGCTCGTGTGGTACCGACCATGGCCCAGGACTTGGCGCTCTCGCTCGGCTTGAAGGTCAGCTGACCCTCTTCCTGAGCGATGACCACGTCCGGGTGAACGGTCAGCGACAGCGTGCCCTGACCGCCCTTGGCGGTCAGCTGGTCGCCGTCGAGTTTGACGTCGACGCCGGCGGGCACTTTAACCGGATATTTGGCTACGCGGGACATTCCAGACTCCTAGAATACGGTGCAGATGACTTCGCCACCGACGCCCGCCTGACGAGCGGCACGGTCGGTCATCACGCCCTGGGAGGTGGTGACGATCGCCACACCCATGCCATCCGCCACCTTGGGCAGTGCGTTCTTGCCCTTGTACTGGCGCAGGGACGGCTTGGACACCCGCTGCAGGTGCTCGATGACCGGCTTGCCCTCGAAGTACTTGAGGGTCACGGTCAGCTCGGGCTTGGTACCTTCAGCGACCGCGAAGTCGTTGATATAGCCCTCTTCCTTCAATACGCGGGCCACCTCGACCTTGAGCTTGGAGGACGGCATGGTGACCGTCTCCTTGGTGGCCATCTGCGCATTGCGGATACGGGTGAACATATCCGCCAGAGTATCTTGCATGCTCATTTACGTTGCGCTCCTGATGTTTCCGTGGCGGCTTACCAGCTGGACTTCTTCAGTCCAGGGACCTCGCCACGCATGGCGGCTTCACGCAGCTTGTTACGGCCGAGGCCGAACTTGTTGTAGTAGCCGTGCGGGCGACCAGTGATGCGGCAGCGGTTACGCTGACGTACCGGGCTGGAGTCGCGCGGCAACTGCTGCAGTTTCAGCGTCGCCTCGAAGCGCTCTTCGTCGGAAGAATTCACGCTCTGGATGATCGCCTTGAGCTCGGCACGGCGGGCCGCATACTTCTCGACCAGCTTGGTGCGCTTGAGCTCGCGTTCAATCATGCTCTTCTTTGCCATGATCCCACCCTTATTTCTTGAACGGGAAGTTCAGCGCGCTCAGCAGCGCACGACCTTCCTCGTCGGTGTTGGCAGTAGTGGTGATGGTGACATCCAGACCACGAATCCGGTCGATCTTATCATATTCGATCTCCGGGAAGATGATCTGCTCACGCACACCCATGGAGTAGTTGCCGCGACCGTCGAAGGACTTCGGGTTGAGACCACGGAAGTCACGTACGCGGGGGATCGCGATGTTGACCAGACGATCGAGGAATTCCCACATGCGCTCGGAGCGCAGGGTCACCTTGATGCCGATCGGCCAACCTTCGCGCACCTTGAAGCCCGCGATGGACTTGCGTGCCTTGGTCACCAACGGCTTCTGACCGGAGAGCTTCTCCAGGTCGCCGATGGCATTCTCGATCAGCTTCTTGTCGCTGGTCGCGTCACCGATGCCCATGTTGAGGGTCACCTTGGTGATCCGCGGCACCTGCATCACGTTGGCGTAGCTGAACTGCTCTTTGAGCTGAGCCACCACCTCGTTCTGATAACGTTCTTTCAAGTTCGCCATTTTGCTACCCGACTCGCGTTAGGCGTCGATCTGCGTCTGCGTCGACTTGTAGATACGTACCTTGGTACCGTCTTCCTTAACCTGGAAGCCGACGCGATCCGCCTTACCGGTCTCCGAGTTGAAGATCGCCACGTTGGACGCGTGAATCGGAGCCTCGCGCTCGACGATACCGCCCTGATTGCCCGCCATAGGGTTGGGCTTGGTGTGACGCTTGATCATGTTCACACCGGACACGACGAAGCGTTCGTCCTTGAGGACGCGCTTGACGGTGCCGCGCTTGCCCTTGTCCTTGCCGGCGATGACGATCACTTCATCGTCACGTTTGATCTTTTGCATGTCCGCTTCGCTCCTTACAGCACTTCGGGCGCCAGGGAAATGATCTTCATGAACTTCTCGGTACGAAGCTCACGAGTCACCGGCCCGAAGATACGGGTGCCGATCGGCTGTTCGTTGGTGTTGTTCAACAGAACTGCCGCATTTCCATCGAAGCGGATCAGCGAGCCGTCGGAACGACGAACGCCGCTGCGGGTACGAACCACCACCGCCTTGAGGACCTGGCCTTTCTTGACCTTGCCACGCGGAATGGCTTCCTTCACCGTGACCTTGATGATGTCACCGACCCGCGCGTAGCGGCGGTGCGAACCGCCCAGCACCTTGATGCACTGCACCCGGCGCGCTCCGCTGTTGTCGGCGACATCCAGCATTGTCTGAGTCTGAATCATCGGTTTTCTCCAAACCTAATCTGACTGCTCTCGCCGAGCTCAGCCCCTGGCCTGCTCGATCACCTCGACCAGCGTCCAGGCCTTCTTCTTGGACAGCGGACGGCATTCCTGGATGGATACCGTGTCGCCGGCCTTGGCCTGGTTCGCCTCGTCATGGGCGTGCAGCTTGGTGGAGCGCTTGACGTACTTGCCATAGATCGGATGCCGCTCGCGGCGCTCGATCATGACGACGATGGACTTGTCCATCTTGTCGCTCACCACCTTGCCGGTGAGCGTACGGGCTTTCTTTTCTTCGGCCATCTCAGTCACCTGCCTTCTCGTTGAGCACAGTCTTCACCCGGGCGATGTCCCGACGAACCTGCTTGAGCAGATGAGTCTGGCTGAGCTGGCCGGTGGCCTTCTGCATGCGCAGGTTGAACTGCTCGCGGAGGAGTTCGAAGAGCTGCTCCTGGAGCTGCTCGACTGACTTTTCACGAATTTCCTGGGCTTTCATCACATCACCGTCCGTTTCACAAAGGTGGTGGACACGGGCATCTTCTGAGCGGCCAGGGTGAAGGCCTCGCGGGCCAGCTCCTCGGACACGCCTTCGATTTCATACAGGACCCGGCCCGGCTGGATCTGTGCGACCCAGTACTCGACGGAGCCCTTACCCTTACCCATACGGACTTCGAGTGGCTTCTTGGAAATCGGCTTGTCAGGGAAGACGCGGATCCAGATCTTGCCGCCACGCTTGACGTGACGGGTGATCGCACGACGGCCGGCTTCGATCTGGCGCGCAGTGATGCGGCCGCGACCGGTAGCCTTGAGGCCGTATTCCCCGAAGCTGATCTTGCTTCCGCGATGCGCCAGGCCACGGTTGCGGCCTTTCATCATCTTGCGGAATTTCATGCGCTTGGGCTGTAACATCGATTCGCTCTCCCCTTACCTGGAACCTTTCTTCTTGGAGGGCGCGGCCTGCGGCTGTTGCTTGGCCTTGGCGCGGACCTCTTCGATGCCCCCGAGGATTTCACCCTTGAAGACCCAAACCTTGACACCGATGATGCCGTAGGTGGTTTTCGCTTCGTAGGTGGCGTAATCGATGTCCGCACGCAGGGTGTGAAGCGGCACGCGACCTTCGCGGTACCACTCGGTACGCGCGATCTCGGCACCACCCAGGCGACCTGACAGCATCACCTTGATACCACCCGCACCCAGGCGCATGGCGTTCTGCACGGAACGCTTCATGGCACGACGGAACATGACGCGACGCTCGAGCTGGCCGGCGATGTTCTGCGCGACGAGCTTGGCGTCGAGTTCCGGCTTGCGGACCTCTTCGATGTTGACGTGCACGGGCACGCCCATCATCGCAGTGACGTCGCGACGCAGCTTGTCGACGTCCTCGCCCTTCTTGCCGATCACGATGCCCGGACGGGCAGTGTGAATGGTGATACGGGCGTTGTTGGCCGGACGCTCGATAGTGATCTTGCTCACGGAAGCGTTCTTCAGACGCTCCTCGAGGAAGCGACGCACTTCGAGGTCGTTGTTCAGCTTGTCGGCATAAGCACCGCGCTCGGCGTACCACACCGAGGTGTGATCCTTGACGATACCCAGCCGAATACCTGTCGGATTGACTTTCTGACCCATCTGGTCGACTCCTACTTCTCGGCTACCTTGACGGTGATGTGGCACGTGCGCTTCAGGATGCGATCCGCGCGACCCTTGGCCCGCGGCTTGATGCGCTTGAGCGTCATGCCCTCATCGACGCAGATGGTCGAGACACGCAGCTCGTCGATATCCATGCCGTTGTTTTCTTCCGCATTCGCGATGGCGGACTGCAGCACCTTCTTGACCAGCTTGGCAGCCTTCTTCGGTGAGAAGGTCAGCAGGTCGAGCGCCTCGGCGACAGGCTTACCGCGCACCTGGTCAGCCACCAAACGGGCCTTCTGGGCGGATAAACGAGCGCCACGCAGCTTAGCTGTGACTTCCATCTCTCAATCCTCTCTGGCTTACCGTTTGGCTTTCTTGTCCGCCGCATGACCGCGATAGGTGCGGGTGGCAGCGAATTCGCCCAGCTTGTGGCCAACCATTTCCTCGGAGACGTGCACCGGGACGTGTTGGCGACCGTTATGGACAGCAATGGTGAGCCCGACCATGTTCGGCAGGATCATGGAACGACGCGACCAGGTCTTGATCGGTTTACGGTCGTTCTTCTCCACTGCAGCCTCAACCTTCTTCAGCAGATGAAGGTCGATAAAAGGACCTTTCTTCAGTGAACGTGGCACAGCCGTTACCTCTTAGTGTCTGTTACTTGGCCTTGCGGCGGCGAACGATCAGCGCGTCAGTGCGCTTGTTCTTGCGGGTCTTGTGGCCCTTGGTGGGCACACCCCACGGCGTAACCGGATGACGACCACCGCTGGTGCGGCCTTCACCGCCACCGTGCGGGTGGTCCACCGGGTTCATCGCGACACCGCGAACGGTCGGACGCACGCCTCTCCAGCGCTTTGCACCGGCCTTGCCAAGTTGACGCAGGCTGTGCTCAGAGTTGCTCACTTCACCCAGGGTCGCACGGCAGTCGGCCAGCACCTTACGCATCTCGCCGGAGCGCAGACGCAGGGTGGCATAGCTGCCTTCACGGGCGACCAGCTGGGCGCTGGTACCGGCACTGCGAGCGATCTGGGCGCCCTTGCCGGGCTTGAGCTCAATGCAGTGAACGGTGGAACCCAGCGGGATGTTACGCAGCGGAAGGGTGTTACCCTTCTTGATCGCTGCATTCACGCCGGACTCGAGCTTGTCGCCGGCCGCCACGCCCTTGGGCGCGATGATGTAGCGACGCTCGCCGTCCAGGTACTTCAGCAGCGCGATGTGGGCGCTGCGATTGGGATCGTACTCGAGGCGCTCGACGACGGCGGGAATGCCGTCCTTGGTGCGCTTGAAGTCGATCAGCCGGTAGTGCTGACGGTGACCACCGCCCACGTGGCGGGTGGTGATACGACCGTGGTTGTTACGCCCGCCGCTGCGCGACTGCTTTTCCAGCAGCGGCGCGTAGGGCTTGCCCTTGTGCAGGTCTTCGCTGACGACCTTGACGACGTGGCGACGACCGGCGGATGTGGGTTTAGTCTTGACGATTGCCATGATCCGTACTCCTGCCCTTATTCGGCGCCAGTGAAGTCTTCGAGCGTTTCACCAGCTGCCAGGGTCACGTAAGCCTTGCGATAACCCTGACGGCGGCCCAGACCGTGCGCGCTGCGCTTGGTCTTGCCCTTCATGTTCAGCACCTGGACGCGGTCGACCTTCTTGCCAAACAGCACCTGAACGGCCTGCTTGATTTCGGGCTTGGTCGCGTCGCTGGCCACCTTGAACACATACTGGTTGCGCTCGGCGGCGAAAGCGGCCTTCTCGGTCACGTGCGGACCAAGCAGAACCTTGAATACGCGCTCCTGGTTCATGCCAGCTTCTCCTCGAATTTACGCAGAGCAGAGACGGTGACCAGCACCTTGTCGAAGGCGATCAGGCTCACCGGATCGGCGGCAGCCACGTCCACCACATCCACGTTGGGGATGTTGCGGGCGGCCAGATAGAGCTTCTCGTCGACTTCCTCAGTGACGATCAGCGCCTTCTCCAGACCCAGCTCGTTGAGCTTGGCTACCAGCTGCTTGGTCTTGGGCGCATCGACGGTGAACTCGTCGATGGCGATCAGACGCTCCTGGCGTACCAGCTCGGACAGGATGGAACGCATCGCGGCGCGATACATCTTGCGGTTGACCTTCTGCGAATGGTCCTGCGGACGGGCCGCAAAGGTCACACCACCGCTGCGCCACAGCGGCGAACGGATGGTACCGGCGCGTGCGCGGCCGGTGCCCTTCTGACGCCACGGCTTCTTGCCACCGCCGCGCACGTCGGAACGGGTCTTCTGAGCACGGGTGCCCTGGCGACCACCGGCCAGATAGGCGGTGACGACCTGGTGAACCAGCGCCTCGTTGAATTCTTTGCCAAAGGTGGCGTCAGCGACTTCGACAGTACCTGCGCCTGCAGCAAGATTCAGATTCATCGGATCTCTCCCCTTCAGCCAGCTTTGACGGCGCTGCGAACGATGACGTCGCTGCCGGTAGCACCGGGCACGGCACCCTTGATCAGCAGCAGGTTGCGCTCGGCATCGACCCGCACGACTTCGAGGCTCTGGACGGTGCAGCGGACGTTGCCCATCTGACCGGCCATCTTCTTGCCCTTGAAGACACGACCCGGGGTCTGACACATGCCGATGGAACCCGGCGCACGATGCGACAGGGAGTTACCGTGGGTGGCATCCTGGGTACGGAAGTTCCAGCGCTTGACGGCGCCTTGGAAACCCTTGCCCTTGGAGGTGCCGGTCACGTCGACCTTCTGACCAGCTTCGAAGAGGGATACGGTGAGTTCGCCGCCCACTTCCGGAGCCTCTTCACCTTCATTGAGGCGGAACTCCATCAGCGAACGACCGGCCTCGATACCAGCCTTGGCGTATTGACCTGCCTGCGCCTTGGTGAGGTGTTTGGCCTTGCGGGAGCCGGTTGTGACCTGAATCGCCGCATAGCCGTCGGACTCGACGGTCCGCACGCTGGTGACGCGATTCGGTTCAACCTCGATCACGGTTACGGGCACGGAAGCGCCATCTTCGGTAAAGACACGGGTCATACCGGCCTTTCTACCGACCAAACCGATAGTCATTCTCAGTCTCCTTTAGTGTACGGGGCTATCACCCGCTATGGCTGCCCTTTCCAGAGCATTCCACTAGCACGTTGTATGACGCCATCACGGCGTGGCGGCTGCTGCTCTCACTCGCTTGAAAGAGCGCTGGGCCGCGGGTGTCTAGTGTGGTTAGTCGAGCTTGATCTGAACGTCCACGCCAGCGGCGAGGTCGAGCTTCATCAGGGCATCGACGGTCTTTTCGGTCGGCTCGACGATATCGAGCACACGCTTGTGAGTGCGGATCTCGTACTGGTCACGCGCGTCCTTGTTGACGTGCGGTGAGATCAGCACGGTATAGCGCTCACGATTGGTCGGCAGCGGGATCGGACCGCGCACCTGGGCGCCAGTACGCTTGGCGGTATCAACGATCTCCGCGGCGGACTGGTCGATCAGGCGATGGTCGAATGCCTTCAACCGAATGCGAATCTTCTGGTTCTGCATTTGCCCTAAACTCCAATGGATGTCGACGGCGCGAGCCGCCTACCCACGCATTCAAAGGATGCGCATTATATGCACGCCTGATGCGAGAGTCAAACACTCCGCATCAGGTGCGCAGAAAGGGGGCTCCTCGCGGAGCCCCCTTCGATCAGTCAGCAGCCCAGGGCTTACTGAACGATCTTGGCCACGACGCCGGCGCCGACGGTACGACCGCCTTCACGGATGGCGAAACGCAGACCTTCGTCCATGGCGATCGGAGCGATCAGGGTGACGACCATCTTGACGTTGTCGCCCGGCATGACCATCTCGACGCCTTCCGGCAGCTCACAGGTACCGGTCACGTCAGTGGTACGGAAGTAGAACTGCGGACGGTAGCCCTTGAAGAACGGGGTGTGACGACCACCCTCTTCCTTGGACAGCACGTAGACTTCGGCTTCGAAGACGGTGTGCGGATTGATGGAGCCCGGCTTGGCCAGAACCTGGCCACGCTCGACTTCGTCACGCTTGGTGCCGCGCAGCAGGGCGCCGACGTTCTCACCGGCACGACCTTCGTCGAGCAGCTTGCGGAACATCTCGACACCGGTAACGGTGGTCTTGGTGGTGTCCCTGATACCGACGATCTCGACTTCCTCGCCAGCCTTGACGATGCCGCGCTCGATACGACCGGTGACCACGGTGCCGCGACCGGAGATGGAGAATACGTCTTCGATCGGCATCAGGAACGGCTGATCGATGGCACGCTCCGGCTCCGGGATGTAGTCGTCCAGGGCCTTGATCAGGTTGGCAACGGCGGTGGTGCCCATGCCGTTCTCGTCTTCACCGTTCAGCGCCATCAGGGCGGAACCGGTGATGATCGGCGTGTCGTCGCCCGGGAAGTCGTACTCGTTGAGCAGTTCGCGGACTTCCATCTCGACCAGCTCGAGCAGCTCCTCGTCATCGACCATGTCGGCCTTGTTCAGGAACACGACGATGTACGGAACGCCAACCTGGCGCGACAGCAGGATGTGCTCGCGAGTCTGCGGCATGGGGCCGTCGGCAGCGGAACAGACCAGGATGGCGCCATCCATCTGAGCGGCACCGGTGATCATGTTCTTGACGTAGTCGGCGTGCCCCGGGCAGTCGACGTGGGCGTAGTGACGCGCCTCGGACTGGTACTCGACGTGCGAGGTAGCGATGGTGATGCCACGCTCACGCTCTTCCGGCGCATTGTCGATGGAGTCGAACTGACGCCATTCACCGCCGAAGACCTCAGCAGAAACGCGAGTCAGAGCCGCAGTCAGAGTGGTCTTGCCGTGGTCGACGTGACCGATGGTGCCGACGTTGACGTGCGGTTTGGAACGTTCGAATTTTTCCTTAGCCACTTCGATAACCTCTTTACGTTTGCTAGCGGTTAGCCTTTCTGGTTGATGACGGCTTCAACGATGCTGGAGGGCGCCTCTTCGTACTTCGCGAACTCCATAGTGTAGCTCGCACGACCCTGGGTCTGAGAACGCAGATCGGTTGCGTAACCGAACATCTCGCCCAGAGGCACCATCGCGCGGATGATCTTGCCGGAGGAAGAGTCATCCATGCCCTGCACCAGACCGCGGCGACGGTTGAGGTCGCCCATGACGTCACCCATGAAATCCTCGGGAGTCACGACTTCGACCTTCATCACCGGCTCCAGCAGCACGGCCTTGGCCTTGCGGGCCCCTTCCTTGACAGCCATGGAAGAGGCGACCTTGAACGCGTTCTCGTTCGAGTCCACGTCATGGTAGGAGCCATCGTACAGCGTGACCTTGACGTCAATCATCGGGTAACCCGCGATGACACCGTTCTGCAGCTGCTCGTAGGCCCCTTTCTCGACGGCACCCACGTACTCCTTGGGTACCACACCGCCGACGATCTCGGAGGCGAACTTGAAGTGCATTTCTTCGTCGCCTTCCTTGTCCGCCTCGGTGAGCGGCTCGATGCGCAGCCAGACATGACCGTACTGGCCACGACCGCCGGACTGACGCACGAACTTGCCTTCCTGCTCGACCTTGCCGCGAATGGTTTCGCGGTAAGCCACCTGCGGCTTGCCGATGTTGGCCTCGACCTTGAACTCGCGACGCATGCGGTCGACGATGATGTCGAGGTGCAGCTCGCCCATGCCGGAGATGATGGTCTGACCGGTCTCTTCGTCGGTCTTGACGCGGAATGACGGATCTTCCTGGGCCAGCTTGCCCAGCGCCACGCCCATCTTCTCCTGGTCGGCCTTGGACTTCGGCTCCACGGCAACCGAGATGACCGGCTCGGGGAATTCCATGCGCTCGAGAACGATCTTGTTCTCCAGATCGCACAGGGTGTCACCGGTGGTGACGTCCTTCAAGCCGATGCAGGCGGCGATGTCGCCGGCGCGCACTTCCTTGATCTCCTCGCGGGAGTTGGCGTGCATCTGAACCAGACGACCGATGCGCTCCTTACGCTCCTTGACGGAGTTGTAGACGCTGTCGCCGGAGTTGACCACGCCGGAATATACGCGGATGAAGGTCAGGGTACCGACGAAGGGGTCGGTGGCGATCTTGAACGCCAGGGCAGCGAAAGGCGCGTTGTCGTCCGCCTCACGCGTGGCAATGGTGCCGTCCTTGTCGTCCAGCTCACCCTCGATGGCCTTGACCTCGGCCGGAGACGGCATGTACTCGATCACGGCGTCGAGCACCGCCTGCACGCCCTTGTTCTTGAACGCGGAGCCGCAGGTGACCAGCACGATCTCGTTGTCCAGCGTGCGACGACGCAGACCGGCCTTGATCTCCTCGGTGGAGAGCTCGCCCTCTTCGAGGTACTTGTCCATCAGCTCTTCAGAGGCTTCGGCAGCGGCCTCGACCATCTGCTCGCGGTACTCCTCGGCCGTCTCCTGGAGCTCGGCGGGAATGTCGACGAGCTCGTAGCTCATGCCCTGGTCGGCTTCGTTCCACAGGATCGCCTTCATCTCGATGAGATCGATGACGCCCTTGAACTCGTCCTCGGTGCCCCAGTTGATCTGGATCGGCACGGCGTTGGCGTTCAGGCGCTCCTTGAGCTGCTTGACCACCATGAAGAAGTCGGCACCGGTGCGGTCCATCTTGTTGACGAACACCATGCGCGGCACTTCGTACTTGTTGGCCTGGCGCCAGACGGTCTCGGTCTGAGGCTGAACGCCGGAGCTGCCGCACAGCACCACGACGGCGCCATCGAGCACGCGCAGGGAGCGCTCGACTTCGATGGTGAAGTCGACGTGCCCAGGAGTGTCGATGATGTTGATGCGGTGCTCGTCGAACTGCTGGTTCATGCCCTTCCAGAAGGTCGTCACAGCAGCGGAGGTAATGGTGATACCGCGCTCCTGCTCCTGCTCCATCCAGTCGGTGGTCGCCGCACCATCGTGCACCTCACCGAGCTTGTGAGACAGACCGGTGTAGAACAGCACACGCTCGGTAGTGGTGGTCTTGCCCGCGTCGACGTGGGCACAGATCCCGATGTTGCGATAGCGGTTGAGAGGTGTCTTGCGTGCCACGGTGAAACTCCCCGTTGGTTGGCGATGCGTTGAGAGGCGCTGCGCTTAGAAACGGTAGTGCGAGAACGCCTTGTTGGCCTCGGCCATGCGATGCACGTCTTCACGCTTCTTGACTGCGGAGCCCTTGCCTTCGGCGGCATCGAGCATTTCGCCGGCGAGGCGCTGCACCATGGTCTTCTCACCGCGCTTGCGCGCCGCATCCACCAGCCAGCGCATGGCCAGCGCCTGGCGACGCGAGGGACGAACTTCCACGGGCACCTGATAGGTCGCACCGCCAACGCGGCGGGACTTGACCTCGACCATCGGCTGAATGGCTTCCAGCGCGCGATCGAAGATCTCCAGCGGCTCTTCCTTACTACGTTCGGCAACCGTGTCCAGCGCACCGTAGACGATACGCTCAGCTGTGGACTTCTTGCCGCTGACCATCAGGTGGTTCATGAACTTGGCCAGGCGCTCGCTTCCGAACTTGGGATCCGGCAGGATCTCGCGCTTGGCGACAACTCTTCTTCTAGGCATGACAAGCCCTCTATCGAAGGGTCTTTCAGGCAAACCCGGAACTCCCGCACGCTCGACTCGAACCCGCGACGCCCGACCTTACTCTTATCAGACCGAAATTGATTCTATTGACGCACCGAGCCCGATCAGGACTTGGGACGCTTGGTACCGTACTTGGAACGGCCCTGCTTACGGTTCTGCACGCCGGAGGTGTCGAGAGCACCGCGCACGGTGTGGTAACGCACACCCGGCAAGTCCTTGACACGGCCGCCGCGGATCAGCACGACAGAGTGTTCCTGAAGGTTGTGGCCTTCACCGCCGATGTAGGACGAAACCTCGAACCCGTTGGTCAGGCGCACACGGCAGACCTTACGCAGGGCCGAGTTCGGCTTCTTCGGGGTAGTGGTGTAAACGCGGGTGCAGACACCGCGCTTCTGCGGACAGGCCTGCAGCGCCGGCACGTCGCTCTTGGCGGCGGGGCGCTTGCGCGGCTTGCGCACGAGCTGGTTGATCGTTGCCATGTTGTGTAGCTGACTCCAATGGTTGCCTTGCCTTTTCAGCGGACGCGGGCGCACCCACCCCACTGTTAAAGGCTGCGCATTCTAAGGTCTAACGGGGTGAGGCGTCAAGCGACAAGAGCTTCCCGACGCTTGACGCCCACCTCGCCTACAGCTCGTCGTCGTCCGAGTCGAGGGCGGTGAGCTGGGCACCCAGCTCCTGCTCGACGTCGAAGGCCGACGGGTGGAGCAGACGCTCGGTGTCTTCCCGCTTGCGGCGACGCTCCTGGTGATGGGCCAACCCGGTACCTGCCGGAATCAGGCGACCGACCACCACGTTCTCCTTCAGGCCGCGCAGATAGTCGCGCTTGCCGGTTACCGCCGCCTCGGTCAGCACCCGCGTGGTCTCCTGGAAGGAGGCCGCGGAAATGAACGACTCGGTGGCCAGGCTGGCCTTGGTGATGCCCAACAGCACACGCTGGTAGCGGGCCGGGAACTTCTCGGCCTGCTCCAGCAGCGCATTCTGCTCGAGCACCTTCACCAGTTCGACCTGGTCGCCCGGGATGAACTCCGAGTCGCCCGAGTCGGTGATCTCCACCTTGCGCAGCATCTGACGCACGATCACTTCGATGTGCTTGTCGTTGATGCCCACGCCCTGGAGGCGATAGACCTCCTGGATCTCGGCGGTGATGTACTTGGCCAGCTCCGCCACACCCAGCAGGCGCAGGATATCGTGGGGGTTGCTCGGGCCGTCGGAGATCACCTCGCCCTTCTCCACGGTCTCGCCTTCGAAGACCGCGATCTGACGCCATTTCGGGATCAGCATCTCGAACGGATCGCCACCGTCGTCCGGTGTGATCGTCAGGCGACGCTTGCCCTTGGTCTCCTTGCCGAAGCTGATCGTACCGCTGATCTCGGCGAGAATGGCCGGCTCCTTCGGCTTGCGCGCCTCGAACAGGTCGGCCACGCGGGGCAGACCCCCGGTGATGTCCTTGTTGCCGGATGCCTCCACCGGGATACGCGCGACGATTTCGCCGATGCCGATCTTGGCTCCGTTGTCGACCGAGACGATGGCCTTGCCGGGCAGCAGGTACTGTACCGGGGTGTTGGAGCCCGTCACGCTGATCGGCTCGCCGCTCTCGTCGGTGAGCAGGATCATCGGTCGGCTATCACGGCCAGCCTGCGGGCGTGCCGCCGACTCGATCACCTCGATGGACGACAGGCCGGTCATCTCGTCCACGCTGCGGTGGATGGTGACGCCCTCGACCATGTCGACGTACTGCACCTTGCCCTCGACCTCGGCGATGATCGGGTGGGTGTGCGGGTCCCACTTGGCGACCATCTGGCCGGCGTCGACCGCATCGCCATCCTTGACCGACAGCTCGGCACCGTAGGGCAGCTTGTAGTACTCACGCTCGCGGCCGTGCTCGTCGGCCACCGCCAGGGCGCTGGAGCGGGACACCACCACCAGCTTGCCGTCGGTGCGCTCGACGAACTTCATGTTGTGCAGACGCACCTTGCCGCCGTGCTTGACCTGCACGCTGTCCACCGCCGAGGCACGCGATGCCGCACCGCCGATGTGGAAGGTCCGCATGGTCAGCTGGGTACCCGGCTCACCGATCGACTGGGCGGCGATGACGCCGACGGCCTCGCCGATGTTGACCTGGTGACCACGAGCCAGATCGCGGCCATAACAGGACGAACAGACCCCGTGGGTCGATTCGCAGGTGATGGCGCTGCGCACCACGATCTCGTCGACGCCCATGGTGTCGAGACGCTCGCACCAGGCCTCGTCGAGCAGGGTGCCCTTCTCGATCAGCACTTCTTCTGTGCTGGGGTCGATGACGTCCTGGGCCACCACGCGACCCAGTACGCGCTGGGCCAGGGAGACGATGATGTCGCCGCCCTCGATGACCGGATGCAGGGTCAGGCCCTGCTCGGTGCCGCAGTCGGTCTCGGTGATCACCATGTCCTGGGCCACGTCGACCAGACGACGGGTCAGGTAACCGGAGTTGGCGGTCTTGAGGGCGGTATCCGCCAGACCTTTCCGCGCACCGTGGGTCGAGATGAAGTACTGCAGTACGTTCAGACCCTCGCGGAAGTTGGCCACGATGGGCGTCTCGATGATCGAGCCGTCCGGCTTGGCCATCAGACCGCGCATGCCCGCCAGCTGACGGATCTGAGCCGCGCTACCCCGGGCACCGGAGTCGGCCATGATGAACACGCTGTTGAACGAGTCCTGCTCCACCTCGTTGCCGTCGCGGTCGATCACGGTCTCCTTGGAGATACCCGCCATCATCGCCTTGGCCACCTTGTCGTTGGCCTTGGACCAGATGTCGATGACCTTGTTGTACTTCTCGCCGGCGGTGACGAGACCGGAGGAGAACTGATCCTCGATCTCCTTGACCTCGGCCTCGGCGGCTTCGACGATCTCGCTCTTGGCGTCGGGAATGACGAAGTCGTTGACACCGATGGACGCGCCGGACCAGGTCGCCATGCGGAAGCCGGTGTACATCAGCTGGTCGGCGAAGATCACCGTCGGCTTGAGGCCGGCGCGACGATACACCTCGTTGAGCAGCTTGGAGATCGCCTTCTTCTTCATCGGCTGATCGACCAGCTCGAAGGGCACGCCGTCGGGCAGGATACGGAACAGCAGCGCACGACCCACGGTGGTGTCATAGAGGGTGCGGGCGGTGCTGCGCTCGCCGCTCTCCTCGTCGATGATCACCTCGGTGAGACGCACCTTGACCCGGGCATGCAGCGACACGCTCTGGGTACCGAAGGCACGCTCCACCTCTTTGAGGTCGGAGAACACCATGCCCTCGCCCTTGGCGTTGATCTTCTCGCGGGTCATGTAGTACAGACCCAGCACCACGTCCTGAGACGGCACGATGATCGGATCACCGTTGGCCGGCGACAGCACGTTGTTGGTGGCCATCATCAGCGCCCGCGCCTCGAGCTGGGCTTCCAGCGTCAGCGGCACGTGCACCGCCATCTGGTCACCGTCGAAGTCGGCGTTGTAGGCGGCACACACCAGCGGGTGCAGCTGGATCGCCTTGCCTTCGATCAGCAGCGGCTCGAAGGCCTGAATGCCGAGGCGGTGCAGGGTCGGGGCGCGGTTGAGCAGCACCGGGTGTTCGCGGATGACGTCGGCGAGGATGTCCCACACCTCGGGCAGCTCGCGCTCGACCATCTTCTTGGCGGCCTTGATGGTGGAGGCGTGACCCAAGGCCTGCAGCTTGGAATAGATGAACGGCTTGAACAGCTCGAGCGCCATCTTCTTGGGCAGGCCGCACTGATGCAGACGCAGGGTCGGGCCGACGGTGATGACCGAACGACCGGAGTAGTCGACGCGCTTGCCCAGCAGGTTCTGACGGAAACGACCCTGCTTGCCCTTGATCATATCGGCCAAGGATTTGAGAGGACGCTTATTCGACCCCGTAATGGCACGGCCGCGACGGCCGTTGTCAAGCAGCGCATCGACCGCTTCCTGCAGCATGCGCTTCTCGTTGCGCACGATGATGTCCGGCGCATTGAGGTCGAGCAGCCGCTTCAGGCGGTTGTTACGGTTGATCACCCGACGGTACAGGTCGTTGAGGTCGGAGGTCGCGAAGCGACCGCCGTCCAGCGGCACCAGCGGACGCAGGTCCGGCGGCAGTACCGGCAGCACTTCCATGACCATCCACGCCGGATCGTTGCCGGAGTTGAGGAAGGCCTCGAGCAGCTTGAGCCGCTTGGAGAGCTTCTTGATCTTGGTCTCGGAGTTGGTCTGCGGGATCTCCTCGCGCAGACGGTCGACCTCCTCGGAGAGGTCGATGTCCTTGAGCAGCGCCTGGATGGCCTCGGCGCCCATGCGGGCGTCGAAGTCGTCACCGAACTCCTCGAGAGCCTCGAAGTACTGCTCGTCGTTGAGCAGCTGGCCGCGCTCCAGCGTGGTCATGCCCGGGTCGATGACCACGAAGCTCTCGAAATAGAGCACCCGCTCGATGTCGCGCAGGGTCATGTCGAGGAACATGCCGATACGCGACGGCAGCGACTTGAGGAACCAGATGTGCGCAACGGGGCTGGCCAGCTCGATGTGGCCCATGCGCTCGCGGCGCACGGCGGCCTTGGTCACCTCGACGCCGCACTTCTCGCAGATGATGCCGCGGTGCTTCATGCGCTTGTACTTGCCGCACAGGCACTCATAGTCCTTCACCGGACCGAAGATCTTGGCGCAGAACAGCCCGTCCCGCTCCGGCTTGAAGGTGCGGTAGTTGATGGTCTCGGGCTTCTTGACCTCGCCATAGGACCAGGAGCGAATCATGTCCGGCGAGGCGAGCGAGATCTTGATCGCGTCGAACTCTTCGGACTGTGATTGCGATTTGAGGACTTTCACCAAATCTTTCATGGAGTCGGCTCCTAGCTCTCTAACTCGATATCGATGCCCAGCGAACGGATTTCCTTCACCAGTACGTTGAAGGACTCCGGCATGCCGGCATGCATGGTGTGGTCGCCGTCGACGATGCTCTTGTACATCTTGGTGCGACCTTCCACGTCGTCGGACTTCACCGTGAGCATCTCCTGGAGGGTGTAGGCGGCGCCGTAGGCTTCCAGCGCCCACACCTCCATCTCACCGAAACGCTGACCGCCGAACTGCGCCTTGCCGCCCAGCGGCTGCTGGGTGACGAGCGAGTAGGAGCCAGTGGAACGGGCGTGCATCTTGTCGTCCACCAGGTGGTTGAGCTTGAGCATGTACATATAGCCCACTGTCACCGGGCGGTCGAAGGCGTCACCGGTACGCCCGTCGTACAGCGCCATCTGGCCGGAATCCGGCAGATCCGCCAGGCGCAGCAGATGCTTGATCTCGCCTTCCGCCGCGCCGTCGAACACCGGCGAGGCCATCGGCACGCCGCCGCGCAGGTTCTTGGCCAGGGCGATCACCTCATCGTCGGTGAGCGAGTCGATATCCTCGATCCGCGTACCCTCGGTGGAGTTGTACACCTTGCCCAGGAACTCACGGATCTCGCTTACCTGCTGGGCGCGTGCATCGCGCAGCAGGGCATCGATCTTGACGCCGAGGCCGTGAGCCGCCAGACCCAGGTGGGTCTCGAGGATCTGACCGACGTTCATCCGCGACGGTACGCCCAGCGGGTTGAGGACGATGTCCACCGGTACGCCGTTGTCGTCGAAGGGCATGTCCTCCACCGGCATGATCGCCGAGATGACACCCTTGTTACCGTGACGGCCGGCCATCTTGTCGCCCGGCTGGATGCGACGCTTGACCGCCATGTAGACCTTGACGATCTTGAGCACGCCCGGCGCCAGGTCGTCGCCCTGGGTCAGCTTGCGCTTCTTGTCCTCGAAGCGCTCCTCCATCTCCTTGCGACGGTTCTCCAGCTGCTCGTCGGCCTGGGCCAGCAGCTCGTTGAGCGACTCGTCCTGCAGACGCAGCTTGAACCACTGCTGACGCGGCAGCTCGTCGAGATAGCTGTCGGAGAGCACGTCGCCCTTCTTCAGCTTGGGACCGCCATTGACCGGCTGGCCGGAGAGCGTGCGCTTGAGACGCTCGAAGGTGGCGTCCTCGGCGATACGGTAGGTCTCCTGCAGGTCCTTGCGCACCTCGTCGAGCTGCATCTGCTCGATGGCCAGCGCCCGGGAGTCCTTCTCCACGCCGTCGCGGGTGAACACCTGCACGTCGATCACGGTACCGCGCATGCCGGTGGGGGCACGCAGCGAGGTGTCCTTCACGTCGGAGGCCTTCTCACCGAAGATCGCCCGCAGCAGCTTCTCTTCCGGGGTCAGCTGGGTCTCGCCCTTGGGCGTGACCTTGCCCACCAGGATGTCGCCCGGGCCGACTTCGGCGCCGATGTAGACCACACCGGCCTCG